>JABAOH010160656.1_pt2 | contig 61889 bp, 47 predicted proteins | sample 7062181 | NCBI WGS metagenome assembly JABAOH01 (sample SAMN14538630, study PRJNA623070) | marine sediment metagenome | biome: marine biome [ENVO:00000428]; feature: marine pelagic biome [ENVO:01000023]; material: deep marine sediment [ENVO:00002113]; isolation source: pool of 5 deep marine... | reverse complement strand
GATCTGGCTGGGCGTGAACCTGGTGACGGCACTGCTGGCGGCCTTGGCGCTGTACGTGTTCGAAGCGACCCTGGATGAAATCGTCGCCATCGCAGTCCTATTCCCGGTCGTGATGAGCATGGGTGGCATTGCCGGCACCCAGACCCTGACCCTGATGATCCGGGGCATGGCCACCGGCCAGGTCAGCGCCAGCAATACGCCGGCCATGCTGCGCAAGGAGCTGGCGGTCGGCGCCCTCAATGGGCTGGTGTTCTCGCTGGTCGTGGCGCTGATCGCGACCTACTGGTACGAAGACCTCTCGCTGGGCCTGGTGATGGCCGCGGCCATCCTGATCAACCTCGTGGCCGGCGCCCTGGCCGGCGCGCTGATCCCCGGCATCCTCAAGCGCATGTCGATCGACCCGGCCCTGGCCGGGGGCGTGGTGCTGACCACCGTGACCGACGTGATCGGCATTCTGGCATTCATCGGCTTGGCCACCTACCTGCTGCTGGGCCCCTGAGCGCCTCGGCGCGGCGACCTGCTTCGTCATGAGGATTCTGCTGATCGCACAGGAGCCGCCCCTGTCGCCGGAGCGGGTGGTCACCGGCAACGCCATTCGCACGGATCAGCTCACCCGGGGACTTGCCGCCGCCGGTCACCGGGTCACGCATCTCTGGCACAGCGGGCACGGTCCCGCGACGGACGCGAGCTTCGCCACGCGCGACGAGTTGCGGGACCGGCTGCTGCGGCATGCGCCCGACCTGTGCCTCGTGTGCTACTGGGAGCTGCTCGATTTCATCCCGTTCGAACTCGAGGTACCGGTCCTGCTCGATTTTCTCGCGCCGCGGCCACTGGAAGAACTGTTCGAGCACCCGGAGCGCGTCCAGAGCCAACTGCATCGCCTGCGCATCAACCTCACCAAGGTCGACCGGGTGCTCGTAGGGCACGCCCGGCAACGCGAATTGCTGCTGCTCACCCTGCTCGATGCCGGCCTCGACCTGCGCGAAGAGACGCCGGTGGACGTCGTGCCGCTGGCCGCAGAACCGGCCGGCATGCCCCGCTCGGTGCCGGAGCGGGACGGTTGGGTGCTGGTGGCCGGTGGCGTCGACTGGCCCTGGCGCGACGCCACGGCATACTGGCAAGCACTGGAAGAAGCGGCCACGGCCGGGGCCATGCCCGCCGAACTGGTGCTGTTCGGCGGCAGCTACCGGTTACGCGAGGGGGACCCGGCCCAGTCGGATCACCCCGTCTCGGCACGCCCATTGCAACCGTACGCGGATTTTTCCCGGTTTCTCCTGAGCCGCGCGCACATCGGCCTGGAACTGGCCCGGGAAAACGTCGAGCGTCGTCACAGCCAGTCGTTCCGGGCGCTGGAGTTCCTGCGCCACGGGCTGCCCCTGATCTGCAACGCCTACCTGCCGATCGCCGCCCAGATCGAGGCCTACGACGCCGGCTGGCTGATCGACGGCCCCGCCGAACTGCTGCCCCTGCTGAAGCGGATCACCGCCGACCCCGACGGCTGGCGCCGCAAATCCCGGCAGGCCTCGCGCCTGGTCGAAGAGGCCTACGGGCCCGGCACGGCCATGCAGCCGCTGCTCGAGTGGCTGGACCGGCCCCGCAAAGCCCCGCACCTGCCGCGCGCGCGTGAGGCGCCACCCAGCCTCGCCGTACCGCCCCCCCTCACGCGGGCGCGGCGCATGGCGGCCCTGGCAATCAACCACCTCAAGAACCGGATCTTCCGTGTCCTGCAGGCGCGCTTCGGCGGCCATGCGGCGGATGGGGTGGTGCTGGTCTCCCGCGGCGACCTGTTTCCGGCCGATCATGGCGCCGCGGTCAAGATCGTGGAAACCGCTCGCGGCCTCTCGCGAATCGGCAGACCCGTGGCGCTGGTCACCGACGATCGCCACCGCTGGTGGCAGTTGCATGACGGCGAACTGGTGCCACGGCCTTTCCCGCTTTGGGTCCGCCTCGCCAGCCGCCCAGCCGCCTGGGTCAAACTGCTGCACATGAGCAAGGACATTCCGGCCAGTAACGCGTTCCTCTACCTGCCGCTCAGCGACAACAGCTTCTATTGGCGGCTGCTGCACGCCGGCCGCCGCATTGAGGCCGGCGTCATCCAGGCCGAATTCCCGGCCTATGCCGCCCCCGCCATTCCGGCCGCCCACGTGCTCGGTGCCCGCGTGGTTCTGGTCGAGCACAACGTGGAATACGAGCGCCTGAAAGTGCAGGTCCCGGAATTGACCGAGGAGCAATATCAACGCTACAAGTCGATCGAGATCGACTTGTGTAACCGGGTGGACGCGGTGGTTTGCGTGTCCGACAACGATCGCCAGCGCCTGGCCATGGACGGTGTACAGCCCTCCCGGCTGCACACCATCCCCCACGGGGTCGACCTGGAACAATTCGCACTGCCGGCCCGCGCGTCGATGCGGGCGGAGTTCGGCATTGGCGAGCACGAACCGGTGCTGGTTTACCATGGCACCTTTTCGTATGCGCCCAACATGCAGGCGCTCGAGCTTTTTGCCAGCGAACTCCTGCCGCGCCTCGAGCGCCGGGGGGAAACCTGTCATGTGCTGGCTGTTGGCAGGGAACCCCCTGCGGTCAGCCCGCATCCGCGCATCCACCTCACCGGCAGCGTCGACCGGGTTGGCCCCTGGCTGAAGGCGGCCGACATCGCCGTGATTCCATTGCTGGAGGGGGGCGGCACGCGCATGAAGATCATCGATTGTTTCGCCGCCGGACTGCCGGTCATCAGCACCACCAAGGGCATCGAGGGCATCCCCGTGGTCAATGGCGAACAGGCGCTGATCATCGATGACTGGGCGGGCATGTGCGAGGCGATCCGGAGCATCATCCACGATCGCGAACGCGCGCATGCACTGGCAGCGGCCGGCGAAGAACTGGCCCGGGACCTCGACTGGAAGGCCATCGCCAGGCACTACGCGGAGCTGTACGAATCGCTCTGAGTCGCTAGCTGCCAGCGGCTCCCGGAGGCTTGTCGGCCACCCGGTCCCGCAAGTAAACGGCCTGTGCCTGCTCGGGCGGCAACGGTGGATTGCACTCCAGCCAGGCCGCCGCCAGCGTCAGCAGCGACGATGCCTCCGGCCAGATATCGGCATGCACCCCGGCCAGCGACGGCCCCACTGCCGCCAACTCCGCATAGCGCGCGAAACCGTTGCCCACGCCGGTCACCTCCGCCGTGGCCATCGCCGCCAGCGCGGCGGGTGACCCGACCCGTTCCGGGCCGTCCGGGCGCATGATCGAGTGCTCGTCGAGACGAAACAGGCCGCCGTACACCTCGTCCATGCGCGCGTCCAGCGCCACCAGCGCCGCACCGACGCCGCGGGCGACGCTGGCCTGCGCCATGGTCTGGAGCGATGAAACCGGCACCACCGGCACCTGCGCACCCCAAGCCAGACCCTGGACGACCCCGATGCCGATGCGCAGGCTGGTGAAACTGCCTGGCCCCCGACTGAAGGCAATCGCATCGAGGTCGTGCACCCGCAAACCGGCCTCGGCCAGCAACGATTGCACCCACGGCAGCAACCGTTCCGCGTGTTCCCGCGGCGCATGCGCCTGGCGCGTGCATACTTCGCCCGCCGCCGACAATGCTACCGAGCAGGACTCCGAGGCCGTTTCAATCGCCAACAGGTTCATGGTCGAAAAATTCCAGCACCTCCGCCAGGCCGGTTGCACGCCGCATGGGTGGCAGGCTGTCCAGGAAGGCGGCGCCATAACCCCGCGACAACAACCGCGTGTCGCATATTATCAGTGCACCGCGGTCGCTGGCGTCCCGAATCAGCCGTCCCGCCCCCTGCTTGAGGGCAATCACGGCCTGTGGCAGGTAGAGCTCCATGAACGGGTTACCGCCTTCCTGGCGGAGGTGGTCGCCGCGGGCAGACATCACCGGGTCATCCGGCGCCGCAAAGGGCAGCTTGTCGATCACCACCAGCGAAAGGGCCTCCCCCATGACATCCACCCCGCCCCAGAAGCTGGCCGCGCCCAGCAGGACACCGTTGCCCGAGGCCCTGAACCGCTCCAGCAGCAGGCTGCGTGGCGCCTCGCCCTGCACGAACAGTGGCCAGCTGCCATCTTGCGCGAGCACCTCCGCAGCCTCACGCAGCGCCCGATGCGAGGTGAACAGCAGGAACGCCCGGCCGCGGCTGGCGCGCAGCACGGGTTTGATCCGTTCCAGCAACTCCGAGATGAACTGCGGGTCCGCCGGCTCCGGCAGGGCCGTTGGAATCCACAGCAACGCATTGCGGCGGTAGTCGAACGGCGAATCCAGGTGCAGCGTGCCCGCGTCCTCCAGGCCCATCTGGCGCACGTAATGGCCGAAATCGCCCCCCACCGAGACCGTGGCCGAGGTGAAGACCCAGGCCGCGTCGAGTTGCTCGCGAAAACCGGTGAAGGCCTCGGCGATGTCGAGCGGCGTGCAGTGCAGCACGAAACCCCGCCCCCGGCGCTCGAACCAGCGGATTTCCGAGGCCGGAGCGGCGCTGTCGAGACGATCGAACAGCAGTTGCAGCTCTGCGCGGCGCGCGCGGCAGGCGTCGATGCCCTTGCTGGCACCGGCCAGCGCATCCAGTGCCGGGCCCAGGTCCGCGACCGCCTGGTCCAGTGCCTGCAGGCCGTCACGCAGTTCCTCGCGCTCCAGCATGGCATGCCAGGTACCCCGCTCCGGCAGGTGTTCCGCGACCAGCGCGCGCAGCCGGTCCAGCGCCGCGCGACACGCAGTGACGCTCTCGCCCACCGTCGCCAGGCCACCCGCTTGCTGTCCGCTCTCGAGCAGGATGTCGCCGCACAGCTCGCTGACCCGGCGGGCGCTCAGTGACGTGCTGAAGAATTGCGATGCCACTTCCGGCGCCTGGTGCGCCTCGTCGATAATGAATACCCCCGCTCCCGGGAGTACCTCGCCAAACCCACCCTGCTTGATGGCCATGTCCGCGAACAGCAGGTGGTGGTTGACCACCACGATTTCCGACTGCTGCGCGCGCCTGCGCGCGGCGGCGACAAAACAGGCCTCGTAGCGGGGACAGTCCACCCCCAGGCAGTTCTCTGCGGTGGAGGTCACCATGGGCCACAATCCGCTGTCCTCGGCGATCAGCGGGGTAATGGTGAGATCTCCGTCCGTGGTCAGGGACGACCAGCGATGCAGTTCCTCCAGCTCGGTGACCGCTTCCCGGGAGGGCAGCTGGCCGTGCGTGCGCGCCTGCTCCATGCGGTACAGGCACAGGTAATTGGCGCGGCCCTTGAGCAGCGCGGCCGAAGTGTCGCTCGCCAGGGCCTCCCTGACCAGCGGCAAGTCACGGAAGAACAGCTGATCCTGGAGGGTCTTGGTCCCGGTGGAAAGGATGGCACGCTGGCCGGACTGCATCACCGGCACCAGATAGGCCAGGGTCTTGCCGATGCCGGTACCGGCCTCGGCTACCAGCGTCGCCTGGTCGGCGATCGTTCGTTCGATAGCGGCTGCGAGTTCGATTTGCTCTGCGCGCGGCGCGAAGCCTTGCAGCCGGCCTGCAAAGGGCCCCTCTGCACCCAGGGCGAGGGCCGCCGATACCGCACCGCCTGACATGTCGGGTCAGAGGCCCGGAGGTCGTGTATTCATGCACTGGCCGGCCCGCTGCTCCGCCTCGCGGGCACCTGCGGAATCATCCAGGTTTTCGCGCGCCACGCCGATGGTGCGCCAGTTGCGGGCGCAGATCTCGCCGACCCGGGGACCGATGTCATAGGAACGGATCGCGAAGCTGAGCGCCTGCTCGTAGTCCCGCTTCTGCAACTGGACCTCGGCCATGTGCTGCAGCAGCTGCGGATCGCGCGGGCGGATCCGCAGGGCGCGCTCGAGCAGAACGGCGGCCTGTTCGTAGTCACCCTCTCGCTCCGCGCGTCGCGCGTCCTCCGTCAACTCCACCACGGCCGGATTCTGCAGAGAATAGACCTGCACCCCCGCGCTGCCCTCGCGGGCCGGGGTGCGCACCCGCGCCTCGACCTCGCGCTCCTCCACCGGCGCTGGCGCGCGGCCCGCGCAGGCCGCAAGCAGCATCAGCACCAGGCCCGGAGCAACGATTCTAATCGCGGTCAAACCACTTTCTCCATATCGACTTCTTCTCCTCGCGGCCGAGTCTCGCCCGGCACGGCGACACCGATTCCGGCTCCGTGCCGGCAACGAATGGCAATTGTACGGCCCCGGGGCACGACGGGTCACTGAGTGCACTCAGCTGCGGATCGACCCACAGCCAGTAAGCGCCCTCGGGCATGTCCAGCCCCACGTCCTGCGCCGGCAACGCCCGGAACAGGCCCGCCCACAGGCGCATGGCGGCGTTGCTCCCGGTTACACCCGCCGGCCGATTGTCGTCCAGGCCAACCCAGGTCACCGCGACGCGGTTGCGAGTATAGCCGACAAACCACGAGTCCCTCCGGTCGTTGGTGGTGCCGGTCTTGCCGGCCACCCGCTCCGCCCTGCCCAACAGGGTCGTCAGGTCGCGTGCCGTGCCGCCTTCCACCACCTGGGTCAGCGCATAGTTCAGCACCGCAACCGCATCGCGCCGCTCCTGCGCGAGCATCCTGAGTGGATAGCGCTTCAGGGTCTCGCCGCCTGCCGTCTGCACGGCGGTGACAGCTCGCAGGGGCACCGTGTAGCCGCCCGCCGCAAGAGATTGATAAATCTGCGCCACCTCGAGGGGCGTCAACTCCACCGCGCCCAGCAGCGTGGCGGGCACCGGCGCCACCGTCGATTCCACGCCCAGCTGCCGCAGGCGGGACACCAGGTGGGTCACGCCCAGCTTCAGGCCCAGGCGCACCGTGGCCTGGTTGTACGACTGCATGAGGGCCTCCAGCAGGCTGACCTGGCCGTGCGAGCGCCGATCGTAATTGCCCGGGGACCAGATGCTGCCATCCGGCTGGCGCAGCGCGACCGGCTCGTCCTCGAGGGGCGTCAGCAGGCTGTAATCGCGATCATGCTCCAGGGCCAACAGGTAAATCAGCGGCTTGATGACGGAGCCCACCTGGCGGCGCGCATCCAGCGCGCGGTTGAAGCCCGCGCGCGCCGGGTCGCGTCCCCCAACCATCGCCAGCACCTCGCCGCTGGACACGTCCGCCAGCACCATGGCCGCCTGCAGTTCGGCGGACAGTCCATTGCGGGCCAGCTCACGCATGCCCCGACTCACGGCCGCCTCCGCCGCTGCCTGTTCATGGGGTGCGAGCGTGGTGAAGATCCGCAGCCCCTCGCTGCGCAGATCCGCCTCGTCGTAATTGCGCCGCAACTGGCGGCGCACCAGGTCCACGAACGCCGGATACAGGCTGCGGCCGGTGCCAGGCGTCGCGATCACGTCCAGCGGCTTGCCCTTCCAGCGCTCGGCCGCTGACGGGCTCAGCAGCCCGGTCTCGGCGAAGATGTCCAGCACCCGGTTGCGGCGCTGCAGGGCCCGCTCCGGATTCCGCCGCGGGTTGTACAACGAGGCGCCCCGAACCAATCCCACCAGCAACGCCACCTGGTGCGGCTGCAGTCGCTGCAACGGTTGCCCGAAGTAAAACTCGCTGGCCCGCCCGAAGCCGTGAATGCCGTACCTGCCCTGCTGGCCGAGATATATTTCGTTGAGATAGGCTTCCAGGATCTCGGGTTTGCCGTAGTGCAGCTCGAGCAGCAGGGCCATGAAGCCCTCGTTGACCTTGCGCGAGATGGTGCGCGCATCGCTCAAGTAGTAGTTCTTCACCAACTGCTGGGTCAGGGTGCTGCCGCCCTGCACCGCGCGCCCGGCCCGCAGGTTGGCGATCAGCGCCCGGGCGATCCCGCGCACATCGACGCCGTGGTGATGCTTGAACTGCCGATCCTCGACGGCCTGCAGGCCCATGACCAGTAATTCCGGCACGTCCGCCAGCGCCACCAGCGTGCGGTCTTCGTCGTGGAGCGGGTAAATGGAGGCGATCTCGGCGGGGTCCAGTCGCACCACCGCAGCCGGTGCGTCAGCGTCCATCGTCGCCAGCCCGGCGACCTGCCCGCTCTCGAGCCGCAGCCTGACCTGCAGCGCGTCCTGCGCGCCATCGTCAAACCTGAACGCCCGCCGATGAATCCGAAACGCCGACCCCTGCGCGTCGTAGGTGCCCGGCTGGGCCGCGTTCGCCATGCGCCGGTAACCGGCCACCCGCAGTTCCCGCTGCAAGGCCTCCGCGGTCAGTTCCAGGCCTTCGTAAAGGCTCAGGGGGCGCGCGAAAACGCGGCTGGGCAGGTCCCACTTGCGACCCTCGAATTCGCGGGTGACCAAATGATCGAGCCACACCAGCCACGGCACGAACAGGCCGGTAAGCAGACCGGCCCCGAGCAGCAACAGGCGTGGCCAGCGCCACGCCTTAGACTTGCGCCGCCTGCGGGCCGGCTTCCTGCCGCGGGCGGTGGACTTTTTTCTGCGGCTCATTCGTGCTGAAACCCGGGCGGCCGGGTGACATGAAACCGGCCTTTGACCATAATGACAGGATTTCATCGGCAAACATAGGAGCCGCCCGCAGCCCGCGCCAATGAGCGGCGACCGGGCCGGCAGCCGGCACAGAGGGCAGCTTCCGTCTCAGCGGGCGAATGACCGGGTAAGCACGTATGGCGGGAGACCGCGGCAAACAATCGAGAACTGCAGGCGGCCATCGCGTGCCAGTGCTTTTCGTGCATGCCCGCGGCGCAGCGGCGCCGCAGCCGGCGTGGCTGGAGGGCGTGCGGGCGCTGGGCCTGACGGTGTATTGCCACCGGGCGCTCGAGGGCTGCCAACAAACCCGCCACCATTACGATGAATTGGGCCCATTGCTGCGCGAGCTCGGTGAGCAGGCGCCCGATTGCCCCGTCATCCTGGTACGCGCCGGCCTCGAGCTGCAAGCCTCACAGGTGGCGGACCTCGGTCACTGGGCGGCATCGACACGCGCACCCAGCGCGCTGACCGCCCTCAGCAATGCGGCGCCGACACTGAATCCGTTTGCGGGCCTGCAGTATCAGCGGGCGCCGGGCGGGGCGGCCTGTCAGGCGGCGGTCAACCTGATGGGCAGCGGCCACCTGGCGCCGGTGGCGTCCTGGCCCGACCACCTCGTGGCGCTCAGCGCGGCAGCGGCGGCCGCCCTGGCCGACGGCACTGTCAGCCCCCGCAACGCCCGCGAACGGCTGCAGGATGCCGGCGGGCAGGTGCTGGCCGACGACCGGATGTTCGTCCTCGACGCCGCGCAACCCGTCAATGCCACCCCGCGGTTGGCGCCGCACGAATCCGCCCGGCCCCATGCCTGGGGCGACCTTTCCCGAGTGCTGCAGCACTGGCTCGATGCCGGCGCGCCGGAGCTGCCGGCGATTGGCGATGACGATCTGCCGGTCACCTTGCACATTACCCACAGTTGGGGCGGCGGCGTGGAGCGCTGGGTCGATACATTCATGGGCTGCGACACGGACTCGTGGCACCTGCAGCTGAGATCCGAGGGGCCGCAGTCCGGGCAGGGCAGCGGGCAGCGGCTGGCCCTGTACGCGGGTGACCGGCTCGAATTCCCTCTGGCCAGCCGATGGCTGGAACCCCCCATCCTGTCGGTGGAGGAGACCAACGCGGCATACCGCCAATTCCTGCATGAGGTCATCGCGCGTTACGGTGTTGGCCGGGTGATCGTCTCGTCCCTGGTCGGCCACAGCCTGGAGGCGCTGGACACCGGGCTGGCGACCGTCCAGGTGCTGCATGATTGTTTCCCGGTGTGGCCGTTTCTGAGCCTCAACCCGCTCGATTATCGGGCTGCGGATGGCCATGTCGATGTGGGCCTCGCCCTCGAAGCGGCGCTGGCGCGCAACGAGTTCGATGATCTTGGCGCGCACGGCTGGGCCCGGATCAGGGATGCCTACTTCGGACTGCTGGGTCAGCGAGCGGTCCGCGTGGTGGCACCCAGCGAGTCGGTCGCAGCATTGCAGGCAACACTCGATGAGCGGTGGAAGACGCTCGGCATCGAGGTGATCCCGCATGGATTTCCGGACTGGGCCGGGCGCGCGCCCGTCGAGCCGCGCGCGCGCCCGGACGGGCGGCTGCGGCTGCTGGTACTGGGGCGCATCCAGCCCGGCAAGGGCCAGCAACTGTTGCTCGAGGCCTTGCCGCGCCTGCGGTCGTTCGCCCAGGTCTACCTGCTGGGCGCGGGCAAGAGCGGTGAGTCGTTTTTTGGGCTGCCCGGCGTCAACGTGGTCACGCACTATGATCGCGAACAGCTGCCCGGGATGCTCGAGCACCTGGGGCCCCATCTGGCCGCACTGATATCCGTGGTGCCCGAAACGTTCAGCTACACCCTGTCGGAATTGCAGGCGCTGCACATCCCGGTGATCGCGACCCGCATCGGCAGCTTCGCGGAGCGCATCCGCGACGGCGAAACGGGCTGGCTGGTGGACCCGAGCGCGAGCGAGCTGTGTGAGCGGATCGCCGCGCTGGCCAAGGCGCCGGACGAACTGCAGGCGGTGCGCGCAGCGCTGCGCGGGATCCATCACTCGCCCCCGGCGGACATGGTTGCGGCCTACAACCGGTCGTGCCCACCGGCAGTGGTCGCCGCCGCGCGCTTCCGCGAACCGCTACCGCCCGACCGGGTGCAGGCGTCCGCGGCGGCCCACGACCAGCTCATGGAGCGCCTGGCGCGCCAGCGCGTGGAGCGCGAGCGCGAGGGTCTGCGCCGGGAGGTGCAGGCGCGCACGGAATGGGCGCTTGCCGAGCAGCGTCAGCGTCAGGAGTGGGTACGGAAACTCGAAGCGCAGCTGGCCGAGATGACGGCGGAACGCGACCGTGCGCTCGGCGATTTGGAACAGGCCCAGCAGGCCCTGCAGGCAACGCTAAACCGGTTGACCGAGACCGTCGACCGGCTGACGGCCACCCGCTCACGTCTCGACGCACTGCAGGAGAAGCATGACTGGATGCTGTCCACCCTGTCCTGGCGGCTCACGCGACCCTTCCGCGTGCTGTCGCGGGCCGGGCAGAATTTCATGCTGGCACGGGCCTGGAACCCCCTGCGCTGGCCAACGCTGCTGGCACGTCTGGCGCGCAGGCTGGCCACCGCGGGGCCCCGCGAAACATTACTGCGCATGCAACACTCCGGCCGCTTCGAGGCGCCGAAGACGCGCCGGGCGCAACGCCGGGAGGCGCCGCGCGAGGCCGCGCCGCCCGCGCAGCTTCCGAACCCGGGCGAGCCCGCTGTCAGCATCATCATCCCGGCATTCAACGAGTGGCCGTTCACCGCCCGCTGCCTGGCCAGCCTGGCGGAAGCCCTGTGCACGCTGCGCTTCGAGGTGATCCTGGTCGATGATGCGTCCACCGACGAGACCCCCGATGCGGCACCCGCCGTAGCCGGTCTGCGGTATCTTCGCCATCGCCGAAATCGCGGGTTCATCGCCAGTTGCAACCGGGGCGCCGAGGAAGCCCGCGGCAACTACCTGGTGTTTCTGAACAACGATACCGAAGTCGCCGACGGTTGGCTGGACGCCCTGCTGGAGATCTTCGACCGGCAGCCGGACGCCGGCCTGGTCGGGGCCCGGCTGGTCTATGCCGACGGCCGCCTGCAGGAATGCGGCGGATTGCTGTTCCGGGACGGCTCGGGCTGGAACTACGGCCGCGGGGATGATCCCGACCGCCCCGAGTACCAGTTCTTGCGCGAGACCGACTACTGCTCCGGCGCATGCCTGGCGGTACCCACCGACACGTTCCGACGTCTGGGGGGCTTCGACACGCGCTATGCGCCTGCCTATTACGAGGACACGGATCTCGCCATGCGGGTGCGCGAGCTGGGCGAACGCGTGTACGTGCAACCACGCGCCACCGTGATCCACCACGAAGGGGTCACCTCCGGCACGGACATCGGCGGCGGCGTCAAACGCTACCAGGCGATCAATCAGGGCAAGTTCCTGCGCCGGTGGTCGACGGCCCTGGCCGCCTACCCGCCACCCATCGAGGATCCAGGGGACCTGGCACGAGTGCGCGCAGCGCGCGACTTCCGTCTCCAGGGCCGGATTCTTGTCATTGATGCCACCACGCCGGAACCCGACCAGGACTCGGGCAGCGTGCGGCTCACCCAGGTCATGCGGTGCTTTCGCGAGCTGGGCTACGGGGTGAGCTTCCTGGCCGAGAATCGCGCCCACGCCGGCCGCTACACGCGGGACCTCCAGGCAGCGGGCATCGAGGCGCTCTACCTGCCGTGGGTGGACTCGCTGGACACCTTTTTCCGCGAACGCGGTGAGGAATTCGACCTGGTCTGGATCAGCCGTTATTACGTAGCGGCCAATTTCACCGGCCTGGTGCGGCGTTACTGCCCACGCGCGCGCCTCGTGTTCGACACGGTCGACCTGCATTACCTGCGCGAACAGCGCCTCGCCGAGCTGGAGGGCAGCGCCACGCTCGAAGCGGCTGCTCGGCAGACGCGGCGCGCCGAACTGGCGGTCATCGGGGAGGCGGACGCGGTGCTGCTGGTCAGCCCGGCCGAGATCGAGGTGCTGCAGCGTGACGCCCCGACCGCAAACGTACACGTCCTCTCCAACGTTCACGACGTGGTCGGCAGCCCTAACGGGTTTCGGGACCGCAAGGACCTGTTCTTCGTGGGCGGCTACCAGCATCCGCCCAACATCGATGCGGCGCAGTGGTTTGTGAACGAGATCTGGCCGCTGGTCCGCGAGCAGCTGCCCGAGGCCGTATTTCACCTGATCGGCAGCAAGGCGCCCGCCCGGGTGCGGGACCTGACGGGCGAGCGCATGGTGTTCCACGGCTTCGTCGAAGATCTGAAGCCCTACCTCGACGGCTGCCGGCTGGCCGTGGCGCCGTTGCGCTACGGGGCCGGCGTCAAGGGCAAGGTCAACCTGAGCATGAGCCACGGCCAGCCCGTCGTGGCCACAACGATGGCCGCGGAGGGCATGAACGCCAGACACGAGCAGGACATCCTGCTGGCCGACTCGGCAGAGGAGTTCGCCGCCGCGGTGGTGCGCCTGTACCAGGACGAGGCGTTGTGGAATCGCCTGTCCGCAGCGGCGATGCAGAATGTCGAGCAGTATTTTTCCGTCCACGCCGCCAGATCGAGCATCACCGCGCTGCTGGACAGGCTGGAGCTGCCCTACGCTCAGGCCTGATCGGACAGGCGCCGCGCCTCGAGCACGTTGCGGACACTGGCCAGGCGGTTGAGGAGGTCGCTCAGTTGCTCATAGCTCCTGACGTTCGCGTGCAGGCGAATCTCCACCTCGTCACTGAGCTCGTGCTGGCGGCTGTTGATGTCCGTCACGTTGACATCCGAGGCCGCCAGCACTGCTGAAATATCCTTGATCAGGTCGCGGCGGTTGAAGGCCGTGATCCTGAGCGTAACCGGGTAACTCGAGACCGGCGCCCGGCCCCAGTGAACCTGCAACAGGCGCGGGTTGTCCTCAGCCTGCCAGCGCAGCGCGTTACGGCAGTCCTCGCGGTGTATGGTGACGCCCCGCCCCCGGGTAACGTAGCCCACCACCGCATCCCCGGGCACCGGCTGGCAACAGCGTGCAAAACTGGTCATCAGGTTGCCCACACCCTCGATGCGCACATCGGCAGGCTCCGTGCGCTCCCCGGCCCGGGCGCGCCGGCCGGTGCGCGTCACCAGGTCGGCCGGTGTGGGTTCCGCATGCTGGGCCCGCAGGCGCTCGGCCGCACCCACCAGTTGCCCGACGGTCAGGTCGCCGTGCCCCACCGCCACGAACAGGTCCTCGCGTGAACGCAACTGAAAGCGCTCCGGGACCTGCTCCAGGTCATCGGTCGTCAGGTCCATGCGTCGCAACTCGGCCTCCACCAGCTCCCGCCCGTGGCGCAGGTTGTCCTCGTAACTCTCCTTGCGAAACCACTGTCGAACCTTGGCGCGACCGCGCGCGCCGCGAATGAAACCGAGGCGCGGGTTCAGCCAGTCACGGCTGGGGCGCGGCTGTTTTCCGGTCAGGATTTCCACCCGTTCGCCGGTCTGCAAGCGGTAGGTGAGCGGCACGATGCGGCCGTTGACCTTGGCCCCGCGGCAGCGATGGCCGACCTCGGTATGGACGTGGTAGGCGAAATCCAGGACCGTGGAGCCCTGCACCAGGTCGATCACCTGGCCCTTGGGCGTCAGGACATACACGCGGTCCTCGCTGGTGGCCGCGACGAAGCTGTCCAGCAGGCTTTCGTCGTCCAGTGTTTCCTCACCGGCCTCGAGCAGCTGGCGCATCACCGCAACCTTCTGGTCGAAGCCGGGATCATGCGGGCCGCCTTCCTTGTAGCGCCAGTGCGNNGTGAAGCGACTGGTAGTTGTTGCCCTTGGGGGTGGTGATGTAGTCGTCGAATTCGCCCGGGATCGGCTGCCAGGTCGAATGCACCAGGCCCAGTACGCTGTAGCAGGTCGGCACATCCTTCACCAGCACTCTCACTGCCCGCACGTCGAATAACTCGTGAAAATCCAGACCTTTGCGCTGCATCTTTCGCCAGATGCTGTAAATGTGCTTCGGGCGTCCCAGCACCTCGCCGCGGACCTCCGAGGCATCGAGTTGCTGCTGCAGCTTGCGGATGAAGCCGCTGATGAAACGCTCGCGGTCCGCCCGGCGCTCCGCCACCAGCCGCGCCACTTTGCGATAAGCTTCGGGCTCGAGGTGCCTGAACGACAGGTCTTCGAGCTCCCATTTCAGCTGCCATACGCCAAGGCGATTGGCCAGCGGCGCGTGAATCAGCATGGCCTCGCGGGCCAGCGCCTCCGCCTCGTCGCGCTCCATTTCCGGGGCGCGTTTGAGCAGCACCAGATGCCACGCCAGGGCAATCAGTACGACGCGCACGTCCCCGACCAGCGCCAGCAAGAGCCGCCGCAAACCCTCCGCGCTTCGGCCTGCACCCGGTTTCACGTTCTCGCCCTTCACCTGGTGCAGCCGCAACAGGCTTTGCAGCTGTTCCAGCACCGGGGCCGGCAAGCCATCGAAACGGGCCAGATCATCCCCCGCGAGAATGGCGACGAACAACATCGCGCAGGTCACCGTGCGCGGGTCCGGCGCAAGGTCCGCGAGGGTCTGCAACAGGTCGAGCAGGCGCGCGCAGCCGTCGCCGCGGGCCAGCGGTCCCTGCATGAGGTCACCGAGCACCTCCCGGCACAGCTCCGCCGAGCCGCCGACCGAGGCCTGGTATTCGTCCAGCCATCGCTGCAGGCGGACGCGATCGGTTTGCGTTTTCGAACGGCTCATCGCTATGGAAAACAAAGGCCCGGCAATTGCCAGGCCAGTGGCAGCCAAGACTAGCGCGGAGCAGCGGCCACTTCAACCACGAGTCAGCTGCGCGGTCCCCGTCGGAAGGCCGCTTGGACGCACACCAAAAATGCGCACGGATTGACCTGTCCGGTGGCATGGGGCTTGCCATGCGCACATGATGGGAGTTGACCCCGGCGGGGCAACTCGTGAGGCCAGCAGCCAGCCATGTGCGCCACACCCCATCCCGCTCCGGGCCGCCAGCCTGCCCAGCCCTGGACGCTGGAGACCTCGGAGCTGCTGTCGAGCCTGCAGGTGAACCCCGCGGAGGGGCTGCAGCCGACAGAATGTGCCGCGCGCCGCCGGCGCTACGGCGACAACCTGCTCCAGACCACGCGCCGGCGGCGCCTACTGTCCATCCTGCTGGACCAGTTCCGCAGCATCGTCATCGGCTTGCTGGGGCTGGCAGCGGCCATATCCATGTTGGTCGGGGACCGCCTTGAGGGCATGGCCGTGCTGGCGGTCATCGCCATCAACACGGCCATCGGATTCGTGACCGAATGGCGCGCCACCCGGTCCATGGAAGCCCTCCGACAGCTCGGGCAGTTCGAGACCGTGGTGCGCCGCGGGGGCGTGACCACCACCGTGCCCGCCTTTGCCCTCGTGCCGGGCGATATCGTGCTGGCCGAGGGTGGTGACATCATCACCGCGGACCTGCGCTTGCTGGAAGCCTCGAAACTCGCCGCCAACGAGTCTTCGCTGACAGGCGAATCGACCCCGGTGGGCAAATCCTTGGAAGCGTTGCCAGCGGACACGCCCGTGGCGGAACGCCGCAACATGCTGTTCAAGGGCACCTCGCTGGCCCGTGGGTCCGCGCTGGGCGTGGTAGTGGGCACGGGCGTTGCCACCGAGTTGGGCCGCATCGCCCAGCTGGTAAGTGAGGCGGAGCCGCAAGTGACGCCGCTGGAGAAGCGCCTCGACGCCCTCGGCAGACGCCTGGTGTGGGTCATGCTGGCGATTGCCGCGCTGATCGCGGTGGCCGGCGTCGTGGCCGGACGCGACACCGTACTGGCCATCCAGGTGGCCGTCGCCCTGACGGTCGCCGCGATCCCGGAAGGCCTGCCGATCGTGGCGACCATCGCGCTGGCCCGCGGCATGTGGCGGATGGCCAGGCGCCGCGCATTGATCACGCGCTTGTCCGCGGTCGAGACCCTCGGCGCGACCGGCGTCATCATGGCGGACAAGACCGGCACCCTGACCGAGAATCGCATGACGGTGACCGTCATCGAGCTGCCGGAGCGCACCGTCGAGGTGGGCGGCACCGGCCTGGAAACCCGGGGCCCGTTCCTGGCCGACGGCGCCCCGCCCGACGCCGCGACGATGGCGGGGCTGGACGCCCTGCTGACCGCGGTCACCCTGTGCAGCAACGCCGTCCTTTATCTCGACCCCAGCGGGGACGCCCGCGTGGTGGGCGACCCGACCGAGACCGCCTTGCTGATCGCGGCGGCCAAACGCGGACTGCAACGCGACGTGCTGTTGCAGTCGATGCCGGAATTGCGCGAGGAGGCATTCGACCCCGAATCCAAGGCCATGGCCACCTTCAACCGCGATGCCGGGGGCCTGAGGGTGACCGTCAAGGGTGCGCCGGAGCGCGTGCTGCCCGCCTGCACCCAGGTGCGCTGCACGCGCGGCGACGTGGCGCTGGACCGTGAGGGCCGGGAGGCGTTCCTGGCCCGCATCGAGGGGCTGGCCACCAAGGGCCTCAGGACACTGGCCATAGCGGAGCGTGCCGCGGCCGACCTCGACGAGTCGCCGTATCGGCAGCTCACCCTGCTCGGTGCCGTCGGCCTGATGGATCCGCCCCGCGCAGGCGTGCGGGAGGCGATCGCGCGGTGCCGCGCCGCAGGCATTCGCGTCATCATGATCACCGGAGACCACCTGGCTACGGCCCGCAACGTGGCCGAGACGCTCAACCTCGTGCGGCCCGACGAGGCCGAGCAGCGATGCATCGATGCCAGCACGCTGACGCATCCCGGGGCCTTGCAGGCCGCCACCCGCGAGGGCGCACGGGTGATCGCGCGCGCGACACCGGGACAGAAGCTGCAACTGATCGAATGGTTTCAGCAACAGGGGCAGGTGGTCGCGATGACGGGCGATGGCGTCAATGACGCACCGGCGCTCAGCAAAGCCGATATCGGGGTGGCCATGGGTCTGCGCGGCACGGCGGTGGCCCGCGAGGCCGCCGCGATGGTGCTGCAGGACGATCGCTTCTCCACCATTGTTGCCGCCGTGGAGCATGGGCGCGCCATTTTCGCGAACATCCGGCGCTTCGTGGTCTACCTGCTGTCATGCAACATCAGCGAAATCCTGGTAGTGGGCCTCGCCACCGTGGCCGGCGCGCCACTGCCGCTGCTGCCATTGCAGATCCTGTTCCTGAACCTGGTGACCGACGTGTTCCCCGCGCTGGCGCTGGGTGTCGGTCCGGGTGGCGCGAAACTGATGCACCAGCGACCCCGCGCGTCGGGCGAACCGATCCTGACCCGTGAGCACTGGGCGCGCATCATGCTGTTCGGCCTGCTGATGTCCGCCAGCGTGCTGGGTGCCATGACCGCCGCCGTGTGGCTGCTGGGCTACGCGCCCGGCGCCGCCGTCACGGTGTCATTCTGCACGCTGGCGCTCGGCCAGGTCTGGCATGTCGTGAACATGCGCGAACACTCTGCCCCGTGGTGGCGTAACGAGATCGTCGGTAACCCCTGGATGTGGTGGGCGGTGGCGCTGTGCATCCTGCTGATCCTGTCAGCAGTGCTGGCGCCGGGACTGAGCCGCCTGATGCGACTGGCCGCTCCCGGCCCCGCGGGGTGGCTGCTGATCGGTCTGTTCAGCCTGCTGCCGGTGCTGTTGGGTCCCGCGGCCAGACGCGCCGCGGCCGCACTCGCCCGATGGGGCTGGCGGGCGGCTGGCAGTCAGTAAATCTCCACGCTGCGCTCCAGCGGCCAATCCAACGCCTCCCGCAGGCGACGCTCGAGCTTGTCGGCCGGCAGGCCAGTCAGGTCGCGGTTGAGCTCGACGACCACGCGATCCCGCAGCTTCCGGCTCATGTGTTTGCGGATGGTCCCGAGGGTCCTGGGATCGGCCGCCAGCACCAGGGCCTCCAGTGCCCCGCTGGCGACCTCGCGATCGAGTCGTTCCAGCAGGTCCGCAACGAAGCGCCGCTCGGCGAGATCATGGGCGCCCATCCGCGGCTCCCGCGTGTGACTGCCCGGGCCCCGGATATGGTGCGACCGCCCGCGGGCGTCTGATTCCAGCTCCCGGCTGGGGCTTTGTCGGGTGAGCGAATCCAGCGCATAAATCTGGTGGAACTGCGGCGGATAGCGTTTCATGGACATGATGCGGGCAGAGCCTCCGTCGGTAACCAAAGCCCATGCCGCTGTCGGGTTGACCATGGCAGCTTCCTCTTCGGGTGACCCGGATGTCAGTTCATGGATACCATCATCGCCTCAGGGCGGCCATGACATGCATCACGAATATCGCCTCAGGCTGGCTCCGGCGAGGCATCCAGGACCTGCGCCCAGGCTGCCTCCAGGCGCTTGGCGGACACGCGCCCGGCGGTGCCCAGGGTCTGGGCGAACAGCGACACGCGGAATTCGTGCAGCAGCCAGCGGTAGCCGTCCAGCGCCTCATCATAGGCATGACCGGCTTCGAGGTGTTGCAGGTAACGTTGCCAATGGGGCAACACCTGCGCCATGAGCCGCTGGTCGCGGTTGGGGTCGAGCGACAGGCGCTCGAGGCGCTCCAGCGCGGCGTGCAGGTACCGCGGGAAATGCTCCAGGCGCCCCGCCTCCAGCTCGGTGAGGAAGCCCGGATACACCAGGTCGTCCAGCTGTGACCGCACATCTGCGCAGGCCGCTTCGTGGCGTCGCAATTCAACGCCCGCGAGCAGGCTCTGTGCGCGCCCACAGCACTCCAATACCTGCCCCAGGACCCGCACATGAGCCCGGAACTCCGCGCCGAGACGCTGCCGGGCGTCGCTGGCCCGGGCCTCGAACGCAGCACCATCGCGCACCGCTTCGATACCCTGCGCGCACACTTCGCCCAGGCAATACCACAGCAGGTCATCCACCAGGCTCGCGACCTCACCCCGTGGCGCCCAGGCCGCCTGGGCGGCGATGCTCAGCCCGTGGTGACGCTTCAGGTCGCGCAGCTTATCGGCCAGGGCAATCGACAGCAGGCGCATCACGCCCTGGTGGTGGGCGTGCGCCGCCGCACCCGGATCATCGAACAGGCGCACGCCCACGGCCTCCACCTGGTCCACGACCGCGGGCCAGGCACGGACGCCAGCCTCGGCGACGACGCTCGCCGGCAGTGCACCAAACCCCCAATCCGTCGCGCCATCGCGGTTCCAGTCACTGCCTTGCTGGTCCATGAAGCGGCGCTGCGCGCGATCTCCGAAATGCCGTTGCAGGCGTTCCAGGTCCCGGTCAGTCGCCAGCTCATGGCCGGCCTCATCGGTCAGGCAAAAGCGGAATCGCAAGTGGTCGGGAAGCGCCGATGGGTCGAAATCGCCAGCCGTAATGCGTGCCCCGGTCGCGGCGCCCAGCGCGCCGGCCAGCCACCGGGAGAGCGGCTCGGCCGGAGCTTCGGGCAACTGCTCCATGGCGGCGGCCGCGAATTGCGGTGCGGGCGCGCAGGCGCGCCGCAGCGGCTTGGGCAGGCTCCGTATCAGGGCCGATATCTTCTCTTCCAGGTAACCGGGCACCAGCCACTCGAGCCCCCCCGCATCCAACGTATTCAAGAGCGCCAGGGGGACCGCCACGGTGATGCCGTCAGCCGGGTCACCGGGAGCAAAGAGATAGCTCAGGGCGAAGGTTTGCCCGCGGCTTTCGAGATGGTCCGGGAACCGCGCCCGGGGTGCAGGCTCCGCGTCTTCGCGCAGCAGGTCGTCGCGGCCCAGGCGCAGGCTTTCCTCCACCCCGTCGCCAGCGCTCGCCAGCCACGCGCGCAGGGATTTGCGCCCGTTGACGTCCGGGGGCACGCGCGCCTCGAACCAGCGACACAGCGCCCCCTCGTCCACCAGCACGTCCCGGGCCCGGCGTTTGTGCTCGACCGCCTCCAGGTCCGCGCGTAAACGGGCGTTGTGGTCGAGAAAGGCGGCCTCGCCACCCAGTTCGCCCCGTACCAGGGCATGGAGGATGAAGAGGCGGCGGGCCTCGACCGGGTCGACCGGCGCGAAGGGCACGCGCCGTCGCTCGACGATGACCAGCCCGAAGAGGCTGACCTGTTCCCAGGCCATCACCCGGCCGCCGCGTACCGACCAATGCGGGTCACGATAGTGACGTTTCAGCAAGTGGCCCGCCAGCAATTCCAGCCACGCCGGTTCGATCGCGGCCACGGTGCGGGCATAGGTGCGGGTCGTTTCGACGATCTCCGCGGCCATCAGCCAGCCCGGCGTGCGCCCGAACAGGCCTGATCCCGGAAAAATCACGAAGCTGCGGTTGCGCGCACCCAGGTATTGACGCTGCTCGGGATGCCGCTGGCCGACATGGCTGAGCAGACCGGCCAGCAAGGCCTTGTGGACGCTCTCGTGGCTGCCGTGCCGGCCGGTGAGCGCCATGCGCTCCTCGCGCGCCTGGTCGCGCAACTGCTGGGTGAGGTCGAACCACTCCAGCACGCGCTGCCAGTTGAGGTATTCGCGGCGGCACAGCTTGCGGAACTGGTTGCCGGTCCCGCTGTGGCGTTGTTCGCGCAGGTAGCGCCACAGCTTCAGCAATGCGTTGAAGTCGGAGCGTTCGTCATGAAAGCGTGCGTGGGCCTCGTCGGCCGCCGCCTGCGCGTCGAGCGGCCGCTCCCGCGGATCCTGGATGCTCAGCCCCGCCGCCAGCACCAGCAGGTCCTCCAGGCATTGCTGCCGCTCGCTCTCCAGCACCATCCTTGCCAGCCGCACGTCCAGTGGCCAGCGAACCATCCTGCGACCGAGATCCGTGGGTTGGCGTTGTGCATCCAGGGCACCGAGCTCGTACAGCAGGTGATAGGCATCGGCAATCATGCGGGGGGCCGGCGGATCGATGAACGGGAATTCCTCCACCGCGCCCAGGTCCATGGTCGCCATGCGCAGAATCACGGCGGCCAGAGAGGTTCGCAGTATTTCGGGCTCCGTATACTCGGGCCGCAGGTCGAAATCCTCCCGGTCATACAGGCGCACGCAGGTACCCGGTCCCAGCCGGCCGCAGCGTCCCGCGCGCTGGTTGGCGCTGGCCTGGGAAATCGGCTCGATCGGCAGGCGCTGGATGCGGCTGCGATGGGCATAGCGGCTGATCCGAGCGAAACCCGAGTCGATCACAAACCGAATGCGCGGCACGGTGAGGCTGGTTTCAGCCACATTGGTGCTCAGGATCACGCGCCGCAGCGCACCTGGGTGAAAAACACGGTGCTGCTCCGCGGCTGACAGACGCGCGTAAAGTGGCAGGATCTCGGTATGCCGCAGCCCACTGCGCTCCAGGTAATCACGCGCTTCCCGAATCTCCCGCTCTCCCGACAGGAACACCAGGATATCCCCTCGCGAATCGATGCGACCGACGTGCCCGATCGCATCGGCAATGGCGAGGTAGAGGTTGCGGTTGCCACCGCCGCCCGCCTCCTGCTCGCGGATCGGCTGATAGACGATCTCCACCGGGTGGCCGCGCCCCGAGACCTCGATCACCGGGGCACCGTCGAAATGGCTTGAAAATTTCTCGGTGTCGATGGTCGCGGAGGTAATGACCAGTTTCAGGTCGGGCCTGCGCGGCAACAAACGCTTGAGATAACCCAGCAGGAAATCGATGTTCAGGCTTCGTTCGTGCGCCTCATCGATGATGATCGTATCGTAGGCATCGAGGGCCGGGTCGTGCAGGGTTTCCGCCAGCAGGATGCCATCGGTCATGAACTTGATATAGCTATCGGCACTGACCCGTTCACGGAACCGGACCTGGTAGCCAACCTGTGCGCCGACCTCGCAGTTCAGCTCCTCGGCCACGCGGGCCGCCATGGCCCGCGCGGCGATGCGACGCGGCTGGGTGCAGCCGATCAAGCCACGGATGCCCAGCCCGGCCTCCAGGCAAAGCTTGGGCAACTGCGTGGTCTTTCCGGAGCCGGTCTCGCCGGCCACGATGAGCACCGGGTGCGCCTGCAACTGCGTGATGATCTCCTGGCGGTGTGCGCTAATCGGCAACTGGGAGTCGTCGGTGGCCTGCGGCAGGGAGCGGCTGCGGCGGGCCCGGCGCTCCGCGGACTCGGACATCCGATCCACGACGCGCTGCAGCATCCGGCCGGTCGGCTTGCGAACCGCAAGCCTGCGCTCGATCGACTCCAGCTGGGCAGCGCACCAGGCCACGTCCGCCCGCATGATGTGCTCCAGCCCCTTCCTGAGTTCTCTGATGACGGCGGCCTGCTTCATGGCGGCGCATTATCGGCGCCGTCCCGGGGCGGCAGCAAGGACAAATGACCGACGCGTCCCTATAATCGTGCGCTCTGGAGGGATCATGGGCATGAGCATCAATTTTCGCAGTGACAATGAAACGCCGGTGGCCGACGCCATCTGGCGGGCATTGGAGCGCGCCAACCAGGGTACCGCCTGGGCCTATGCCGAGGACCGGTGGTCCGAGCGCCTCGACGATGCGTTTTCCCGGCTGTTCGAGACGGACACCCGGGTGCTGCCCGTCGCAACCGGAACCGTGGCCAATTCCATTGCGCTGGCCAGCGTATCGCCGCCCTGGGGAACGGTGTTCTGCCACCGCAGTGCCCATATTTTCTGCGATGAGAGCGGGGCCCCCGAGTTTTTTGGCAATGGCCTGCGCCTGGTGCCGGTCGATGGGGCCGACGGCAAGCTGCAGCCCGATGCTCTCGAGCAGGCGATTCGTGCCTCCGAGGGCCATGGCGTGCACAGCTATGTGCCGGCCGCATTGAGCGTGACCCAAAGCACCGAGTCCGGCACCGTGTACACCGCCGGGGAAATAGGCGCCCTGTGCAAGGTCGCGGCCAACCGGAGCCTGGCCACCCACATGGACGGTGCGCGGTTTGCGAATGCCGTCGCCGCGCTCGATTGCCATCCCGCTGACCTGACCTGGCGCGCCGGCGTGGAGATGCTTTCTTTCGGCGCCAGCAAGAACGGCTGCATGGCGGCGGAAGCCCTGCTGTTCTTCGGCCATTCCGAGCTGCTCGAGACTGCCGAGCGCATGCGCAAGCGATCCGGGCACCTGTTGAGCAAGATGCGATACGTATCCGCCCAGTTGCTGGCCTACATCGAGGATGGGCTGTGGCTGCAGATGGCCGCCCATGCCAACGCGCAGGCCCACAGCTTCGCAGAGGCCATGATGCGCCATGAGGAGGCCTGCCTCGCGTTCACACCGGGGGCCAACGAGGTGTTCGTGCGCTGGTCCGCCGAGGGTCTGGCGGGCCTGCACGACAAGGGCGTGCAGTTCCACCTCTGGCCCGGCCACGACGACCTCGCCCGGTTCGTGTTCGGCCACTCGACGTCGGCCGAGGAGACCCAGGCTCTGATCGACGCCTTCGATGGCTGAGCCGGGAACGCCCGAGCCAACCGCAGTCGATGCTCCGGGGCCGGCGGCGCCGACCGGCCCCATGAGCCGGGAACCGACACTCAACCGGGTCATCGGCCGACTCGGATTTGGCGCCATCAATATCAACAGCGTGATCGGCGCCGGCATTTTCGGCTTGCCGGCGGTTGCGGCGGCCCAGGCCGGGGATTTCAGTCCCTGGCTGTTCCTCCTCGCCGGCGTGATGGTGTTCTCGGTCGTGCTGTCCTTCGCCCGCACCGCCAGCATGTTCCGCACGACCGGGGGCGCCATCGTGTACGCCAGCCATGCGTTCGGTCCGTTCGTCGGCTTCCAGACCGGCTGGCTTTCCTACTGCAGCCGCGCGGCTTCCATGGGCGCCAATACCAATCTGCTGGTGACCTATGCCAGCTGGTTCTGGGCCCCGCTCGACGGCCAGCCGTACCGCGCCATCAGCCTGGTGCTCCTGATATCCGGCATCACCTGGCTGAATGTGGCCGGGGTGCGCAACAGCATGGCCGCGGTATATCTGTTCACCGTCCTCAAGCTGCTGCCGCTCAGCCTGCTCATCCTGTTCGGACTGGGCAGCGTCGACGCCCCTGCCCTGTTCGGTGCGCAGGCGCCGGAGCCGGGTTCGCTGGGCGAGACCCTGCTGGTGCTCATGTACGCGTATGTCGGTTTCGAGGGCACGGTGGTGACGGCCGGTGAGGGTCGCAGCCCACGGCGGGACATGCCCGCCGCCCTGATCAACACCATCGTGGCGATCGGCGTGATCTACTTCCTGGTACAAATGGTGTCGGTGGCGGTCCTGCCGACGCTGGCCGACAGCCGGACCGCGCTGGCCGACGTGGCCGCGGTGCTGCTCGGGGGCTGGGGGGCCGCTTTGCTGACGCTGGGGGCGGTGTTTTCGATCAGCGGCAACCTGTCGTCATCATTGCTGTCCGCTCCGCGCATGACCTATGCGCTGGCGCGGGACGGAAACATGCCGCGCTGGTTCGGGCGCGTGCATCCGCGCTTTCGGACCCCCGCCAATTCGGTGTTTTTCTACGGCCTGCTGTCGCTGGGCCTGGCGCTCAGCGGAACCTTCATCTGGCTGGCCGCAATGAGCACGCTGGTGCGACTGCTGACCTATATGGTCTGCATCGCGGCATTACCGCGGCTGGAGAGGACTGCGGAGGCCTTCGACCGCCAGTTCACCCTGCCCGGCGGCCTTCTGATTCCCGGGGTTGCGATGATGCTGTGCCTGTGGCTCATCGCCCAGGCTTCCACGCAGTCCTGGCTGACCACCATCGCGTTCTTTGCGCTGGGCTCGGCTCTGTACTGGCGCTCCACCGGCACGCCACCCCCCGCAGGCGGTTAAGCCGGCAGCGCGGTCGCGGCGCGGTGGGGTCGCGCGCAGCCCATGGCAGGCCGGCCCGCGGATGCGGGCCGGCTGCGCAACGAGAATTACTCGGTCAGGCGATCCTTGGCGATCATGACGAACACGGCAATGACGCCCGCGTTCAGCACTGCACTGATGTTACCCATGATCGCGGTGATGTAGCCGCCGATCGCCGGAATGGATGCCAGTGCGTCCGTGCTGGCAGCAACTGCTATCGCGGTGACCAGGTAAATGATGCGACGGTCTTCGCTCACACCCATGAACCCGTTCGCGAGGCCCAGTATGGCCAGCCCCAGGGCGGCATAGGGAACCGTAGCGAAAGCGGCCACAACCGCCAGCAGAATGGCAAGCAAACGGACAATCTTTACAGCATTCATGTGTTTTTCTCCCTCGTCTAAAAACCGGGTCCAGCGACCCGCGTACGGCGCGCATGGCGCGCCCACCCAAGCGATGCCGGCGATGTCCGTATTCTCATGTCCTTATGCAGGCATCACCGGCACCTGCTTTTCTTGTTGGCCCGGCCCGGGCCAGAGCGGCACCGATTGCCGGTGCGGGAGCCGCCTGGCACCCGCCATCAATTCCCGGGAGTCCATTCCCTCGACCCGCCACCGTGCCTGGTGCCGGCGGTTCGCCCGAGCGCACAAGCTGGCGTTCGGGCCAAGTGCTACCTAGCCCGGAGCGGCAAGCCGCTCAGGCTTTGTGTCGGAGTACATCGCGCAGAATGCGGCGGTTGCCGATCGGCCGGACGCAAGGTGCGCCCCGTAAGCCCACACCGCGGAACAAAAAAAGGCCATGAACGGCGCGTTCATGACCTTCGCGGTGTCCTGACTCATGCTGTGGTCCCGTTAGAAATCCGCATTCAAGCGAAGTGACCCGGGCTTCGTGCAGCCATTATAGCCTTAATTGTCCGGAAGATGCAGCAAACACGCTCCGTCGTCGATGGGATCGCCAAAACCGGGCCGTCGGGCTCCGCGTGGAACGCTCTCCCGACATATGGGCGGTGGCGTTTTTCTTTGCTATGGTTGAGATGTCAATTTCCGTGGGTGGATCAGAAAATGGTTTACAGCGAACTTCACAAGGATTCCGACACCTTGATCGAATTCTCAGCCGGCTGCGAAATCTTCCATGAGGAGGACGAGGGGGACACCATGTACGTGGTGGTCAAGGGCATCGTCGACATCTCCCTGCGCGGCAAGCACCTGGGCGAGGCCACCCCGGGCGAAATCGTTGGCGAGATGGCGCTGCTCAAATCGACGCAGCGCAGCGCGACGGCGAAGGCCAAGACCGATTGCCTGCTCGACCCGATCGACAAGAACCGGTTCAAGGAATTGATCCAGATTTCACCGTCCTTCGCCTTGTATGTCATGAACGTGCTGGCCGAGCGCTTGCGCATCGCCAACGAAATCCTGGCAGCCCCCGCTGAGCCGAGCGATTGAGTAGCACCACGCCGGCCCGAGGCAAACGCCGTTCGGCCCCGCGCGCATGAGCGCTCTTCCCGGCACGGCGTTCTTCACCGAGGCGGAATTCCTCTCGCGCTCGGCTCACGAGTTGGCACGCCGCTCGCGGCGGGGTGTGCCGATCTACTTTCTGATGAGCCTGTTGGTGATCTTCGGCACGCCGGTGTTCAGCGACTTTCCGCGATGGACCGGGCTGCTGACCCTCGGCCTGGGCGTCATCACCTTCTATCGCATGCATTTCGCGAATGGATTCGAGGACCGCTACCGGGCCGCCGGCGAGCGGGCCGTGCGTCAATTCATCGCGCTGATGGCCGGCCAGAGCCTGTTGTGGGTGCTGGTCGTCATCACGATCATCGTCCGCTACGGTGTTGCCGAGGAGGCCGCGCTCGCAATGCTGATCACGGCGGGTTTTTCGGCGGGCGGCACCCACACGCTGGCGGTGCGGCGACGCGCGGCACTGATCTACCTGGCCACCGCCCACACCCCGATATTCCTGGCGGTGCTGCTCGCGGGAGGACCCGGAGCCGGTCTGTTCCTGACGGCGATCGCGGTGTTTACCGTGTTCCTGTACGTGGAAGGTGGACGCATCAACCGCGCGTATGTGGACAATCTGCGCAATCAGTTGAACCTCGAGGTCGCGCGTCGTANNTTGAACCTCGAGGTCGCGCGCCGTAACGCGGACGCCGCCAACCGAGCCAAGGGCCAGTTTCTGGCCAACATGAGCCACGAGTTGCGAACGCTCATGAATGGCGTGCTGGGCATGAACAATCTGCTCATGGAGACCCCCCTGTCCGGGCGCCAGTACGGCTATGCCAAGACCATCAAGAACAGCGCCAACTCGCTGCTGCGCATCCTCAACGACATCCTGGATTATTCCAAGATCGAGGCTGGTGCGCTGGAGTTGGACGAAGCCGACTTCGATATTCGAAAACTGCTCAATGAACTGACCAACCTGGTGGCCTGGTCCGCCAGCGAGAAGGGCATCGAATACATCAGCGCCATCGACCCGGCCATCCCCTCCACCCTGCGAGGCGATGCGGTGCGCCTGCGACAGGTGTTCCTGAACCTGATCGGCAACGCGATCAAGTTCACCGAGCACGGGCACGTGTCCGTCTGGGTGGAGCCGGGCGAGCCCGTAGCCAACAAGGTCAGCCTCCGAATTCGGGTAACCGACACCGGCATCGGCATTCCCGCGGGAAAGCTGGACAAGCTGTTCCAGCCCTACGAACAGCTCGATCCTGCCACCACCCACGCCTTCGGCGGAACGGGGCTGGGCCTGACCATCTGCAAGCACCTGGTGGAGCAGATGGGCGGAGAAATCCGCGTGGAAAGCGAAGAAAACGCGGGCTCCATGTTCGAGGTCAGCCTCGCCTTGCAGGCGGCCAGCGACGAGCGCGCAGCGCCGGCGGCCATCAACGAGGCCGATTTCGAAGCGGCCCCGGTCGTGGTCGCGGACGACAATCCGGCCAGCCGGCGCTGGTTGCGCATACTGCTTGAAAGCGCCGGCTGCCGTCCGCAGGCGGTGGGCGACCTCGAACAGTTGGCCCGCGTCATTGAAGAAGCCGCCGCAGCCGATCGACCGTTTCGCGCCGCATACGTGGACCTTCGGCTGGTCGGCGATACGCTGGCCGACTTCAACCGTTGGCGCGAGAACCAGCCCTGGGCAGGGCAACAGCCCTTGGTCTGCATGGTGCCGCTGGGCACGATGCCCGCAGGTGAAACATCGGAAATCCTGATCCTCACCAAGCCGATCAAGGCCGCGGCGTTCCGCGAAAGTCTCAATCATGCATTGCTGGAGCCGATAGCGGCACAGCCGGCTTCGGCACCTGCCGTGCGGCGGGAAAGCCGCCAGCTGGGCGGCGAATTCCGCATCCTGGTCGCCGAAGACAACAAGCTCAGCGAGAAGGTCACCATGGGCATCCTGGAAAATGCCGGCATCCATGCCGAGGTGGTGCCCAACGGTGCGGAAGCCCTCCGGGCGCTGGCGCAGGCCAATTACGACCTTGTGCTGATGGACTGCATCATGCCCGAACTGGACGGTTTCGACGCCACGCGAAAGATTCGTTCCGGCGAATCGGGCGTGCGCGATCCGAACGTGAAGATCATCGCCCTTACCGCGCTGGCGGTGGAAGGGGATCGCGAGAAATGCCTGGCCGCAGGCATGGACGACTACATGACCAAGCCTGTCAATGCGCTCACGCTGATCGGCATGCTGGAACGCTACCTGGGTGGGCCCGTTGCGGTCGAGGTATCCACGCCGAGTGCCACGCAGGAACAGGAACTCGATGATGATGTCTTCGAGCGCGCGGGCATCCAGGCCCACTTGAAGTGGGGCCGTGGGCAGCTGCACACCATCATTCGGCACTTTCTCAAGGATGCGCCACGCCAGGTCGCCGACCTGGAGAGGGCAATCGATCGGGGCGATGCGGAGACCGTGCGCCTGGTCGCTCACCAGATCCGGGGCTCCGCAGGCATCCTGGCGGCGGCGGAATTGGAGGCCCGGGCGTCGGCCCTGGAAGACGCGGCCACGTCCGGAAACCTCGAGCAGGCGGAAGCCATGAACCATGAGTTGAGCCGCGAACTCGAGAAACTGGTTCAGCAGCTGGGCTCCAGCGACATCGCCCCCATTGAGCCAGCACGGCCGCAGTGATGCCAGCGCGCGTTCGCAGGCCATCCCGCCGCCGCGCCGCTCATGGGGCCTCGTGGCAGACGCGGCTCCGATGCCCGGCAGCCCGTGGTATGCTTGATGGTCTTCGCCGGCCCAGGCGGGCATGACGGGAACCGGGAATGAGCACCGAGCACATGGTCGGGAACAGCCTTGAGCAGCAAGGGCGCTGCGCGTGACGGCCGTCACCCATATCAGCACGGAGCGCTGCCGCGTGCTGCTCGCCGACGACCACGCATTGATCCTGGAGGCCTTCTCCAGCCTGCTTGGGGATGCCTACGAAGTGGTCGGCACGGTCTCGGACGGGCGCGAACTGCTGAACGCCGCGCCCCGGCTGCGGCCGGACGTGATCGTGCTCGACATCTACATGCCCAACCTCAATGGTCTCGATGCAGCCAGCAAGCTGAGAAAAACGCTGCCCGAGGTGAAACTGGTGTTCCTGACCATGAACCAGGACCCGGCCATGATCGCCGCGGCACTGAACATCGAAGGCAGCGCTTACCTGCTAAAGAGTTCGGCATCGACGGAACTGTTCCAGGCCATCGAGGCAGTGATGAGCGGCAAGCCTTACGTCACGCCGCTCATCGGGGGCGACATGCTGGACACGCTCAGGGACGACGAGGGCCGGCGGCGGGTGCTGGGCAAGCTCACCTTACGGCAGCGGGAAGTGCTGCAGCTGCTGGTGGAAGGCAACACCATGAAGGAAGTGGCCGACACCCTGAACGTGACCCCCCGCACGGTGGCCTTTCATAAGTACCGCATGATGCAGGATCTCAAGATCAAGTCCAATTCCGAGTTAATCCAGTTCGCCATCAAAAACGGCCTCATTGCCTCGTCGCCCTGAATTCAGAAAATTGTAAAAACTGTCAATTTTGACAGTTGATTTTGACCTCGCACCTTCGTCAAGCTATGTCTACGGCTGAAATACCCCACAGCCGGACCCTGGCAAGGATGCCGACAGCAGGACAGCCGATCGTTAGAGCACTGAGTCTGCGCGGTTGGTAAACAGGGAACAGGTTTTAAATCTGCGGGAAAATGAAGGGCGATACGACGCCAAGAGTCAGACGGATCTGACTCTTGGCGTCAACCTTTTTGGGCACCTGAAAAGTGCCATCGGTGGCGTTCGGCGACGATGGCTTACGGCCAGAGGTCACTGCTGAACGGCAGCAACGCCAGCACCAGCGTATCCGCGTAAACGCTCTCGCGCGTCATGTAACCGTCCGTGAGCAGGCCAAAGGCGCCCCCGGCCTGCTTGCTGTTGACGGTCTCGAACACCCGGTCATTGGCCTCGCCCAGTTCCATGCCGTTGGCGATCAGCTCATGAACTTTCGGCGGCAGTGGCAAGGTGGCGCTGCGCGCCTCGCTGATACGCCCATCCGGCCCGCCGACCGCCATCCAGGCAAAGGCCAGCAGCTGGCCGTCGAATACCTGCAGGCCACCCTCGAGCCCCACGTGGAAATCCGCCTCGGGATACGCCCGACGCGCGTTCGCCACCCGGTTGCGGGCGCCCTCAAGGGTTTCCGCATCGCTCATGGGTTGCGCGGCCACGCCCGAATCCACTTGCAGCCCTCTCACCTCGACGCCCAGACCTGGATAGCGCTGCCCGAAAGCCCGCTGCACGGCACCCAACTTGACGGGATTCAGGGATGCGACCACCACCCGCAGGCCCGGGTGGCCGGTGCCGGCTGTTCCGGCGGGGTTCATGGGCCTGTCACCTCCAGGGCGTCTGGATGCGCAACGAGGCAGCTCTCGATGTGAAGGTTACTCCGGCACGACCAGATGTGCCCGGCGCAACACGGACTGATCGCGGTTTGCGCACCGCCGGTTACAGCGGTGCGGCCTTCATACCGTGCCGTCCGAGGGCGATGTACGGGCGCTGATCTCAAGGGCTGGTTTGGCGATGCAAAAATGGTGGGCCGTCTAGGGATCGAACCTAGGACCAACGGATTAAAAGTCCGGTGCTCTACCAACTGAGCTAACGGCCCCCGGGGTGCGATGGTGCGAGGCGCGGCATTGTAGGCGATATCCCGGTAGCGCTCAAGGAATGCCGGGCGCGTCAGTCGCGCCGATACGGGGTTGGATCATCGATACCGGCGGCCTCGAAACCGGCACGGCGAATGCGGCACGAATCGCATCGCCCACAGGCCCTGCCCTCGCCGTCCGCCTGGTAACAGGAAACCGTCAGCGCGTAGTCCACGCCCAGCGCCATGCCGCGGCGAATGATCTCGGCCTTGGTGAACTCGATCAACGGCGTATGGATCCGCATCTCCCGGCCCTCCACGGCAGCCCGCGTTGCCCGATTGGCCATGACTTCGAAGGCGCGGATGAATTCCGGCCGGCAATCCGGGTACCCGGAGTAGTCGATCGCGTTGACGCCGATGAAGATGTCGCCAGCGCCCAGCACCTCGGCATGCGCCATGGCCAGCGCCAGCAGGATGGTGTTGCGGGCCGGCACATAGGTGACCGGGATGCCCTCGGTGGGGCCTTCGGGCACCGCGATGTCGTCGGTCAGCGCCGATCCGCCGATGGCTCGCAGGTCGATGCCAACGACCCTGAGCGGGACGCCAGCGGCGTCCGCAACACGTCGCGCGGCCCGGAGCTCGGCATCATGACGCTGGCCATAATCGACCGCCAGGGCATGACACTGGTAACCCGCAGCCTGCGCCATGGCCAGCGCAGTGGCCGAATCGAGCCCGCCGGAGACCAGCACCACCGCGCGGGCCCGGGCGGTTGAGGTCACTTGCCGGCCGCCTCGCCCCACAGCAGCTTGTGCAGTTGCAATTGCAGGCGCACCGGCAGGCGGTCCTCGAGTATCCAGTCCGCGAGTTCGGCGGCGTCCTGATGCTGCCAGGCCGGTGAGAACAGGACCTCGCAGCGCTCGGCCAGGCCCCGTTGCCGCAACTGCTCGCGCGCCCATTCGTAGTCGTCCCGCGAGCAGATCACGAACTTGAGCTGGTCCCGGCTGGACAGGAGCTCGAGGTTCTGCCATCGGTTCTTCGCCATTTCTCCCGACCCCGGCGTCTTGACATCGACCACCCGGCACACGCGCGGGTCCACGCCGGCGATGTCCACCGCGCCGCTGGTTTCCAACGAAACTTCGAAGCCCGCCTCGCACAGGTCGGCCAGCAAGGCACGGCAGCATTTCTGCGCCAGGGGCTCTCCGCCAGTGACGCACACGTGCCGCACGTCATGCCGGCGAACCTCGTGCAGGATGTCCGCCAGTGACATCCACGCACCACCGTGAAAGGCGTATTCGGTATCGCAGTACGTGCAGCGCAGCGGGCAGCCGGTCAGCCGGACGAACACGGTGGGAATGCCGCTGGCCCGCGCCTCGCCCTGCAGGGAAAGGAAAATCTCGGTGATCCGCAAGCGGGCCGCCTGCGGGGCGACCGCCTGCCGGCGCTCGGCGGAGAGGTTCATGCCACTAGTGTACTGGCGTGAACCACGGGAGACGAGTGCCGTCCGCTACCATTGCCCGGGGTCGGCCCTTACTAATCCCCGGCGTCACCGACACCAGGCCACGCAAACAGGTCGCTCATGAAATCCAGCATCCTCCCGTTACTTGTCATCGGTGCGCTGCTGACGACGCTCGCGGCGCCCCTGGCGCTGGCGCAGAAAGCCGGACGGTCGGCCCGTCTCAGCATCGGCACGGTGCTGCAGACCGAGCAGGTCAGAATGCAGTCGGACGCCGCGAAGACCGCCTTGATCGGCGGGGTGATCGGCTACCATGCGACCTCCTCGAGCAAGTCGAGCTCCCGCAAGTGGCGCAACGCAGCCATTGGCTCGGCGGCCATGGCCGGGGCGACCCGCACCGCAGAGGGGGACCTCACCGGCACCCTGTACACGGTGCAGCTGACCGACGGCTCGCAAATGCGTTTGGTCTCCGACCAGACGCAGATCAAGCGGGGCGATTGCGTCACCATCGAGCAGGTCAGGGATAACGCCAACATCCGCCGGGTCGATCCCGTCATGTGCGAACCGGCCACGCGCGATGTGATTGCCGATGTAGAAGCGGAATTGCAGGAGGAGGCCGCGGAGTGTTATGCCGCCAAGCAGGAGTTGCTGGAGGCGGAAAGCGACGAGGCGGTGGAACGCGCGGCGCGCAAGATCAAGATTCTCTGCAACAACTGATCGGACCGGGCCGTCCACCCGGCGCCACTGACTAGAATCGGCCCTCCAGTCGCATGCTGCGCAGCCGGCTCTCCGCCAGGCGGGCCAGTGAGGTGTCCGGATACTGCTCCTGAACCTGGCTCAGAGCTGCCCGGGCCAAATCCCAGTTCTTCAGCTCGTAGTGGGTGTAGCCAATTTTCAGCAGCGCGTCACCTGACTTGGAGCTGTCCGGGAAACGCTGCTGCAGGCCCTCGAATGCTTCCAGCGCCAGTTCGTAATTGCGCGTGACGTAATAGGATTCGCCGAGCCAATATTGCGCGTTGTCCGCGTATTCGCTGCCCGGATAACGATTCAGAAACGCCGTGAAGGCGCTGGCGGCATCGGCGTAACGCAGTTCCTTGAGCGCCTGGAAGGCGCTGTCATAGGCCTGCTTTTCGGCCTCCGGGGTGGCCTCACCGGTCCTCGCGCTCGCCTGCGGGGCACCCAGGCCGGTGACGGTCGAGGGTGTCTCCATCGGAGCCCGCACTTCCGGCACGTCTTCCTGCGGGGGTATCACGCGGCTGGCCGGGGGCTGCGCCGCTGTGGAGGGTTGCGCCGACGCCGGGCGGCCGGCACCGGCCTCCGAAATCCGCTGGTCGAGGTCCAGGTACTGGTCGCGCTGCCGGCGCTTGAGGTTCTCGATCTCGAATGCCTGCTCCTCGAGCTGGCCACGCAGCATACGGATTTCATCCTGCAACTGCTGTATCTGCAGCACCAGGTCCACCATCTGCTGATTGGAGGCTTGTTGCGCGGCGGCCGGCGCCGAAATGGCGATGGCCAGCACGAAGCTGGCCATCCGTAACACTGCGCGATGATCGCCCGGCATACTTACCTCGCGGTGTAGACGATCTCCACGCGCCGATTCTGCCACCAGCAATCCTCATCGCTGACGCGGCAGACCGGGCGCTCCTCGCCGTAACTCACCACGTTGAGCTGGTTGCCGGTCGCACCGCCTGCGGACAGCAGGCCATTGACGCTGTTCCCGCGCCGCTCGCCCAGGCCGAGGTTGTACTCGCGCGTGCCGCGCTCGTCGGCATGGCCTTCGAGGGTGACGCGCGCGCTGCCGTGCGAGGCCATGTAAGCGGCATGGGCCGCCACGATGTCACGATACTCGGCCTTGACATCGGACTTGTCGAAGTCGAAATAGATCACACGCTTGGATAACAGGCTCTCGGCGTTATCGAAATTGCGTGGGTCAGAGTAGTCACGTGGGTCCGGAGCGGCCTCCGTCACCACCTCTGGCGCCTCTTCGGTGACCTGTTCCACCGGCTCCGGCTCGGGCTCGGTGGTCTGGCAGGCTGCCACCGCAATGGCGACGATGAGAGCGAGCAGCGAACGCAAGGCGATTTTCATTGGTTCCTCCTGGTTTTTCGCATAGCCGACTGTTGGGCCATTTTGTTCAAGTTTACCTGATAACGGGGGACCACGCGGGCTCGCGCACATCTCCCTCGTTCAGTATCAATCGTTGTCGCACGTTTCCATCCGCAGAAACGGCCGACAACACGCCCCTGGTCCCCTCCCGGGTGGCGTACAGGATCATGCTGTCGTTGGGCGCGAAACTCGGCGATTCATCCAGCACCCCCGGTGTCAGGATGCGCATCCGCTCGTTTTCCAGATCCCAGACCGCTATACGATACTCGTTTCCCTGCCCATGCGCTACAGCTATGCTGCGCCCATTGCGGGCGACCGTCGGGCGCGCGTTGTACTGGCCCTCGCGGGTGATCCGCTCGGCGTCTCCCCCGCTGGCAGGCACGCGATAAACCTGCGGTCTGCCGCCCCGGTCAGAGGTGAAATAAATCGATTTCGAATCGGGCGACCAGGCGGGCTCGGTATCGATCGCCCAGTGGCGCGTCAGCTGCCGCTGGTTGCCGGTGGTCAGGTCCCGTACGTAAATCTCCGGGTTGCCGGATCGCGACAGGGTCAGCGCCAGAAAACGACCGTTGGGCGAGAACGCCGGGGCGCCATTGATCCCGGTGCCGGAAGAGACCAGCTGGCGCGCACCCGTGCTGACCTCCTGGACGTAGATTGCCGAGTTGCCCTGTTCGAACGACACGTAGGCCAGCCGGGCACCGTCGGGCGACCAGTTGGGCGACAGCAACGGCTCGGGCGACCGGACCACGGTCTGCGGGTTGAAGCCGTCCGCATCCGCGACCACCAGCTCATACTGCAGGCCATCGCCGGCATCGGTTGCCGAGACGTAGGCGATCCGCGTGGAGAAGGCCCCCGGCACACCGGTGAGCTTCTCGTAAATGGCATCGGCGACGCGGTGCGCGCCAAAGCGCAGGTCGCCAAGGCTGACCGTGGTGATCTGCGAGAGCAACCGTTCCTGCGTGTGCACGTCAAAGAGCTGGTAGACGATATCGTAGGCATTGCCGCCCGGCGCGTCGTTCACCCAGCCGATGACCAGGTAATCGGTTTTCAGCAGGCGCCAGGTGCCGAAGCGGATCGACTCCGCATCGGCCGGGCGGTCGACCATGTCGGCTTCATCCATGGGCGCGAACAGCCCGGACCGGTAAAGGTCGGCGGCGACCACCTCGGCCACGCCGGTGATGGGCGGCATGCCGGCCGCCCGCCAATGAAAGGGCACCACCGCTATGGGCAGCGCACTCGGATTGCCCTGCACGATCTCGATTTCCAGCTTGGCCCACGCGGCGGGCACCCACAGTGCCAGCAGCCCCAGGATCAACAAGAATTTACGCATCGATTCACTCGCCGTCATATCTGAACACAAAGTCAATTTCCCGCTGGAATACGTCCTCGAAACCCCGGTAGGGCAGCGCCCCCGCTCGTTCAACAGCCGCCACCAGGGAGCGCCGCGTCGCCTCGTCGCCATTGCATGATCCGGTCACTTGGGCCGAGATGACCTCCCCGCCCGGAATCTGAATCACGCGCAAGGTGCAGCGCAGCCCGGGCCTCGCCGTCGGCGGGCGCAACCAGTTGCGGGTCACCTGCTCCTGGATGGCCAGGTAGTACTGTTCGGCCAGGCTTGCCAGGCGTCCGGCGCGAAACGCCGCCTGTTCCTGCTGCCTGGCCTGTGCCTCGGCCTGCTCCTGCTGCCTGGCCTGTGCCTCGGCCTGGTGCCGCGCCTCGAGTTGCTTGAGGCGCTCTTCCTCCAGTTTACGCTGACGCTCGGCTTCCGCGCGCTGCTGGCGCACGCGTTCCAGCTCCGCCTGCTGGCGCTGCATGCGCTGCTCTCGCTCGCGCTGTGCCTGGTCGCGCAGCTGCTGCAGGCGCAGTTGTTCCTGCCGCTGGCGTTCCTGTTCCAGTTCACGCGCCCGTTGCCGCTGCTCGGTCAGCTCCCGCTCCCGGCGCTCCTGTTCCTGGCGGCGCTGCTCGGCCAGCTGTGCCTCGCGCCGGGCCTGGTCCCGGCGCTCGACCAGGGCCTGGGTATCGACGATCACCGCCTCGATGGTCAGGCCCTCCAGGCGCGGCGGCCGGAACGGTCGCCACTCCATGGTGCCCAGCACGACCAGCACCGCGGCCAGCAGGTGAACGCCGATCGACAGTCCAAACGCCCTGGTCCGTGCCCAGAAATCGAACATGCCCGCGCCTCAGCCACCGCCCCCGTCCGCGCGGTCCTTGAGCGGGTCGCTCATCAGCCCGACCCTCTGCACGCCGGCCTTCTGCAACAGGACCATGGCGTTGTAGATCTCGCCATAGTCCACCTTGCGGTCGCCCCCGACGAGCACCGGCAATTCCGGGTTGCGGCGCACGATCGCCGCAACCGTGGTCACCAGCGATTCCGGGTCGATGAGCCCGCTCGATGTGCCATCGAGATCGCCCGCCGCGTTCAGGTAGAGGTCGCCGTTCTCCAGCACGGTCACGATCAGCGGTTCCTCGCTCTGTTCGACGTCCAGCGGCTCGGCATCCGCCTCGGGCAGCTCGACCTCGACGCCCAGGTTCAGCAGCGGCGCGGTGATCATGAAGATGACCAGCAGCACCAGCATGACGTCGATGTAGGGCACGACGTTGATTTCGGACATCGGGCGGCGCCGGTTGCGGATGCTGGCCATGTGCTATTCCTCGGCGAGGCTGTGTGCCTGGCGCTGCAGGATGCTGGAGAATTCCTCCTTGAAATTGTCATAGCGCAGCTCCAGGCGCTCAACCTGGTTGGAATACTTGTTGTAGGCAATGACCGCCGGGATGGCGGCGAACAGGCCCATGGCGGTGGCGATCAGGGCCTCGGAAATGCCGGGCGCGACCATGGCGATGGTGGCCTGGTTGACGTTGGCCAGGGCGTGGAACGAGGTCATGATGCCCCACACGGTACCGAACAGGCCGATGTAGGGGCTGGTGGAGCCGACCGTGGCCAGGAAGCTCAGGTGATGCTCCAGCCGATCCGTTTCCCTGGCAAGTGCAATGCGCATGGCCCGCTCGGCCCCCTCCACCAGGCGATCGGGTGACATGCGGCCCTGGTTTCGCATGCGGGCAAATTCGCTGAACCCGGCCACGAACAGTTGTTCCATGCCGCTGCTTCCATTGCCTTTTTCAGTGATGCCCTGGTACAGGCGGTTCAGTTCGCCGCCCGACCAGAAGCGTTCCTCGAAGGTGTTGGCGCCGCGCTCGGCCAGGGCCAGCACCTGGCGTTTGCGAAAAATGATCATCCACGACGCGACCGAAGCCACCACCAGCAGCAGCATCACGAACTTGACCATCCAGCTGGCATCGAGGATCAGCTGCCAGACCTGTAAATCACTCTGCATGTTCAATCTCCGCCCGGATCCAGTCCGGTATACGTGCAGGTTTCAACGATCGCGCATCCAGCGTCGCCGCGGTTACCGCGGCCTCGGCCAGAGGCGTTCCGTCCCGGCGATTCAGGATCTCCTGGCGCAGGTGCAGCCTGGAACCGCCGGCCTCGAGAGAGTGCACGCTGACCGACAATTCGTCATCCAGGCGCGCCGGGCGGTGAAAGTCCACTTCGATGCGCCTGATCATGAACAACAATCCCTGCTCCTGCGCCAGCGCCGCCTGGTCGACACCCAGGGACCGCAGCCATTCCGTGCGCGCGCGTTCGAAAAAGTTGAGGTAGCGGGCATGGTAGACCACGCCACCGGCGTCGGTATCTTCCCAGTACACTCTCAATTGCCAGACAAACGGTTCCCGCATTGGTTCACTGTCGTTATCCATACTACGTCCGCGCGGGCGAAAAGGGGTTAGCCCGGAGGTTCGAACAGATCCTCTTCATAACCTTCCGGTGCGGACAAGCCGAAATGCCGGTAGGCCTTGCCAGTCGCCATGCGCCCTCGCGACGTGCGCGTGATGTAGCCCTGCTGAATCAGGAAGGGCTCGAGCACGTCCTCCACGGTGCCGCGTTCTTCCGACAGCGCAGCGGCGATGCTCTCGACGCCCACCGGACCACCCTCGAACTGGTCGATGATCAGGCGCAGCAGGCGACGGTCCAGCGTATCGAAGCCGCAGTCATCGACCTTCAGCAGTTGCATGGCAGCGGTTGCGATCTCCCCGTCGATGAATCCCTGGCCCTTGACCTCGGCAAAATCCCGCACGCGGCGCAACAGGCGGTTGGCGACCCGCGGGGTGCCGCGGGAGCGGCTGGCGATACCTTGCGCGCCTGCCTCGTCGAGGCCGATGCCCAGGATGCCGGCCGAGCGTGTGATGATCTGCGCGAGTTCCAGGGCGCTGTAGAATTCGAGGCGCTCCACGATTCCGAATCGGTCTCGCAGGGGCGAAGTCAGCAGGCCCGCCCGGGTGGTGGCGCCGACCAGCGTGAACCGCGGCAAATCGAGCCTGATCGACCGCGCGGCCGGCCCCTCGCCGATCATGATATCGATCTGGAAATCCTCCAGCGCCGGGTACAGCATCTCTTCGACCACCGGTGACAGCCGGTGTATCTCGTCCACGAACAGGATGTCGCCCGGCTGCAGATTGGTCAGCAGTGCGGCCAGGTCGCCGGCGCGTTCCAGCACCGGCCCCGAGGTGTGCTTGAGGTTCACGCCCATCTCGTGCGCGATGACGTGCGCGAGGGTGGTCTTGCCCAGGCCGGGCGGGCCAAAAATCAGTACGTGGTCCAGCGCCTCCCCGCGCCGGCGGGCGGCCTCGAGGTAAATATCCAGCTTCTCACGCAGGGCCGGCTGGCCAACATACTCGGCCAGCGTGCGCGGACGCAGGCTGAGGTCGAGCGCCTGGTCTTCGCCCGTTCCCATTGGCGTCACGATGCGCTCCGCACTCTCCGTCATACCGTTTCCATTGTCATGTCTTTGCAGCGTTTTGCAATGCCCGGCGGATGATGGTCTCGGCGTCCATGCCCGCCTCCGCCGCCTCCCGCACCATGCGGTTGGCCTCAGCCGGTTTGTAGCCCAACGCGCGCAGGGCACTGGACGCTTCGCCCACGGCGCCGTCGGCGGCGGCCTTGCCCACGCCCGGCAGCGCGGCGGGCAGCTGGTCGAGCTTGTCCCGCAACTCGACGATGATGCGCTCGGCCGTCTTGCGGCCAATCCCCGGCAAGCGCGTCAGCGAGGCGGCATCACCGTCAGCGACAAACCGCGCCAGGTCTTCCCCGCTGGCGCCCGACAGGATCGTCAGTGCCAGCTTCGCCCCGATCCCGCTGATCTTCAGCAACTGCAGAAACAGCGCGCGCTCACCCGCGGCGGTGAACCCGTAGAGGGTCTGATGATCCTGGCTGACCTGCATGTGCGTCAGCAGCGTGACCGGCTCGCCGAGTTCCGGCAACTCGCCGAACACCCCCAGCGGCACCTCCACCTGGTAACCCACGCCGCCCACGTCGATCACGACGTACGGTGGCTGTTTTTCCACCAGCAACCCGGTCAGGCGCGCAATCATGTGTTTTGCTTTGTGGCTCCGGCCTGCATGACCGTCATGCGGCTCAGCGTGCTCTGGGTATGGAAATGACATAATGCCACAGCCAGGGCGTCCGCCGCGTCTTCACGCAACTCCTCGCGCAACCCGAGCAGCACCCGGACCATGTGCTGGACCTGGGTCTTGTCCGCACCCCCGCGACCGACCAGCGCCTGCTTGACCGAACGGGGCGAGTATTCGGCCACCGGGACGCCGCCCGCGATCGCGGCACACACCGCCGCGCCCCGCGCCTGTCCCAGCTTGATGGCCGAGGCCGCGTTGTGGCTGACGAATACCGTCTCGACCGCCGCCTCGTCCGGCTGAAACTCCTCCACCAGCGACCGGACACCGTTGAAAATGACGCCCAGCCGCGCGGGGAACTCGCCGCGGCCCGCCTCGATCACTGCATGGTGAAGCACCCGCGGCTGCGCGTCACCGACCTCGATGACACCGATGCCGGTGAGCCGGGAACCGGGGTCGATGCCGATGATGCGCATGGTTAGCGTTCAGGACTCGTAGGCGGCCAGCGGTATGTCGGCGTTGGAATAGACGCTTTGGGTGTCATCGAGGTCCTCGAGCCGATCCAGGAAACGCAGGACCTGCTGGCCGGTCTCCACGTCCATTTCCACCTCGGTGCTCGCGCGCATCGTGACCTCCGCGTTTTCCGGCGTCAGCCCCGCAGCCTCCATCGCCGCGAGCACATCGCGGAAAGCCTCCGGGTCGGTGAGCACCTCGACCGATCCGTCATCGGCGATGACGATGTCTTCCGCGCCGGCCTCGAGGGCCACCTCCATGACCGCATCCTCGGATGTCCCCGGGGCAAAGGTGAGCACCCCCAGCTTGTCGAACAGGTAGGCCACCGATCCGTCGGTACCGAGGTTGCCGCCGTGCTTGGTGAACGCGTGCCGGACCTCGGCCACCGTGCGGTTCCGGTTGTCGGTCACGCATTCCACCATCACGGCCACACCACCGGGCGCGTAGCCCTCGTAGCGGATTTCCTCCAGCGTCTGTCCCTCCAGTTCGCCGGTGCCCTTCTTGATGGCGCGCTCGATGTTGTCCTTGGGCATGTTGGCCGCCCGGGCCTTGTCGATGGCCAGGCGCAGCCGCGGGTTGGCGTCCGGGTCGCCGCCGCCCTCGCGTGCGGCCACGGTCAGCTCGCGGTTCAGGCGGGTGAAGATTTTGCCACGCTTGGCGTCTACGGCTTTTTTACGGTGCTGGATGTTGGCCCATTTGCTGTGACCGGCCATAACGGGGGCTTACCCTGGAGTCAGCTCGGGAACGCCGGGGATTTTATCACGGAACGTCCGCACCGACGCCCGCCCGGGGTGGCTGGCCGAGGCCGCCGAAGCGGCCGAACTGCAGAAAATCACCGGCCTGCCGCGCCACGGCGGCCGAGTACAACAGCCCGGTGTGCGAGGCGGCAATCTCGATCCGGTCGGCCAGGCCGGGCCGCAGCGTCTCGCGGACCGCGACGGTCCCGTCGTTGGGAACGCTGAGCCCGCCGACCAGCCGGCCCAGGCCGAGCGATCGGGTACCGGCGATCATGCCTGTTTCCCGATCCACCGGCAGGTCCGGCGCGCGCCCGTCGAGCAAATCAATCGCCGAACCCAGCAGGTAACGGCCGCCGGGCAGACCGAGGCCCCGGCGCGCCACCTCGCTGCCCGCCAGGGGGGTGCCAATGAGCAGCACGCGCCCGGGGGGCAGCATGGCCTCCCGGCGTAAAACATGAAGGATCAACAGGCCTCCGAGACTGTGGCCGAGCAGGTGCTGCTGGGGGTGCGTGGATGCGCGGCAGAACTCCGCCAGGGCAGCGGTATTGATTGCCACGCTGCCGCGGGTCGGGTAACCAAACAGCCGTACCCGGAAACCGGCGCGGCGCAGCCGGCGAGCCAGCACGGCCGTGGACCAGCGGCCGAACCACAAACCGTGGACCAGCACCACCTCAGCCAAAGCGGCGGCTCCGACGCGCCCGCGAGACCTGCTCCAGCGAGATCATCGCCAGGCCGGACCAGATGCAACCGAAGGCCACGGCATGCCCGCGGGTGAAGGGCTCATGCCAGTAGAAGACCGACAGCAGGAATGTCATGGTGGGCGCGATGTACATGAGAAAGCCGACGGCCGACAAGGAAATGCGCTGGGTCGCCATGTTGAACCAGATCAATGGCAGCACGGTGATCACCCCGGCCAGCAGCAGCAGTGCATCGGTCTGCCGTGACACCGAGCCGAACGCCAGGCCATCGTGGGCGCCCAGCCAGGCCAGGTAGCAGAGCGCGGGCAACAGCAGCAAAGCCGACTCCCAGATCAGCCCGGTCATGGGGCCGACCGGCAGACGCTTGCGCAACAGTCCATAGAAACCAAACAGGAATGCGAGCGACAGCGAGATCCAGGGCGGCTGGCCCAGCGTCCAGCCCAGGTATGCGGTGCCGGCGGCGGCGATCAATACGGCCAGCAGCTGCAAGCGGGACAGACGCTCGCGCAGGAACAGGAATCCCAAAAGGATGTTGACCAGGGGGTTGATGAAATAGCCCATGCTGGTGGCCAGTACCCGGTCGTGGGTTACCGCCCACACGAAGATCACCCAGTTCAGGACCAGCAGGGTACCCGACAGCAACAGCCAGGCCACGTGGCGGGCCGGCAGGCGCAGGCGCGGAACGAACGCCCGCCCGTCCCGAAACCACAGGAACAGCGCCAACAGCGGAATGGCCCAGATGATGCGATGCGAGATGATCTCCCAGGCGTCCACATGCTGAATCCACTTGAAGTAGAACGGCATGACGCCCCAGGACAGGAACGCCGCCAGGGCGGCGAGAACACCGACTTTTTCATGCCTGTCTTGCCACATGGCAGCTCTTCAACCGCGGTGTTGGCGCTAGGGTGGCAGGCTTCGCGCCGTCCGGCCCGAGTGTACCGGCCAAGCCGCGCTGCTGGAATCCGGGCCCGCGCGGTCAGCCCTTGCTGCCGGCCGGACGCAAGCCGAGTTCGGCCAGCTGCTCCGGCGAGATGGCCGAAGGGGCGCCGGTCAGCAGGCACTGCGCGGTGGTGGTCTTGGGAAACGCGATCACGTCGCGGATCGAGTCTTCGCCTGCCATCAGCGCCACGATGCGGTCCAGCCCGAACGCGATCCCGCCGTGCGGCGGGCAACCATACTTCAGCGCTTCCAGCAGGAATCCGAATTTCTCCCTGGCCTCGACGGCATCGATCCCCAGCAGCGCGAACACCTGCTGCTGCATTTCGGGGCGATGAATGCGGATCGAGCCACCGCCAATCTCCGCACCGTTGAGCACCATGTCGTAGCCCTTGGAACGCGCCTGCTCGGGGTTGTCCGCCAGCGCCGCGGGATCGTCGATGTCGGGAGCCGTGAACGGATGGTGCACGGCCATCAGGCGGCCGCTCTCCTCATTCCGCTCGAACATGGGGAAGCCTGTGACCCACAATGGCCGCCAGCCTTGCTTGACCTGCTCGAGGTCATGCCCGATCTGCACCCGCAACTGACCCATGAACGTGCTGGCGACCAGGGATTCACCGGCCCCGAACAGCAACAGGTCGCCATCCGAGGCCTGCAAGGACTCCGCCAGGCCGGTCCAGGCGCGCGCATCGAGGAACTTGGTGATGGGCGATTGCAGCCCGTCGAGGCCAGCAGAGATCTCGTTGACCTTGATCCAGGCGAGGCCCGGAGCGCCGTAACGCTTCACCAGCTCGGCGTACGCATCGATCTGTCGCCGGGACAGCGACGCACCGCCCGGCACGCGCAATCCGACGACTCTTTGCGCCGCGTCGTTGGCAGGACCGGCGAACACCTGGAAATCGAGGTGCGCCACATGCGCGTCGACCGTCACCAGTTGCGCGGGAATGCGCAGGTCAGGCTTGTCCGTGCCGTAGCACTCCACGGCTTCGCGCCAGTCCAGCCGCGGGAAGGGGTCATCGAGGGCAACGTCGAGCACATCCCGGAACACGGCCCGCATCAGTTCCTCGGCCACCGCCTGCACGTCCCGCTGGTCCACGAACGACAGCTCCATGTCGAGCTGGGTGAATTCCGGCTGCCGGTCGGCGCGCAGATCCTCGTCCCGAAAACAGCGGGCAATCTGGTAGTAGCGGTCCATGCCCGCCATCATCAGGAGTTGCTTGAACAGCTGCGGCGACTGCGGCAGGGCATAGAACTGGCCCGAATGCACCCGGCTGGGAACCAGATAGTCACGGGCACCCTCGGGCGTTGCGCGGGTCAATATCGGCGTTTCGAACTCGGTAAAGCCCCGTGCGTGCAGATGCTCGCGGATGGCGCGATTCAGCCCGGAGCGTATTTTCAGGTTACGTTGCATGCGCCCGCGGCGCAGGTCGAGATAGCGATACTTGAGCCTGACTTCCTCGCCATCCTCGTCGCTCATCAGCAGCGGCAACGGCGCGGATTCGTTGAGCAGCCGGACCTCGGCTGCCAGCACTTCGACCGTGCCGGTGGCCTCGGACGCCTTCTGCTGATGTTCGGGCCGCATGCGGACCTCGCCGGCAATCTGCACGCAGTACTCGTTGCGCAGGCGTTCCGCGTCCGCAAATGCGGCACTGTCCGGGTCGACCACCACCTGCACGTGCCCGCTGTGATCGCGCAGGCTGATGAAGATCAGGCCACCGAGGTCGCGCCGGCCATGAATCCAACCACACAGGCGGACTGCCTGGCCGTTCAACTTCTCGGTGACCTCTCCACATCGATGTGAGCGCATCAGTTCACTCCCGCGGTCGCCCGCTGTCGCCCGGCTGTGCGGCGGCCGGACTGGCCGGTCAGGCCGAATCCCCGCCGCTGGCCGTGGAACCACTCCCCGCGGCCGCGGGCTTGGTGTCCGAGGCAGGCTTGCCGCCTTCCTTCCCGCCTTCCTTGCCGCCTTCCTTGCCGCCTTCCTTGCCGCCACCCGCCGTCGACGCGCCGGACTCGGCGAGATTGCGTTTCGGCCCCTTTTTGAAATCGGTTTCGTACCAGCCGCCGCCCTTGAGCCTGAAGCCGGCGGCCGAGACCAGCCGGTTGAGGCTTGCATGGCCGCACGAGGGGCAATGGCGCAACGGCTCGTCGCGCAGGCGCTGCAGCCGTTCCAGGTGGTGCCCGCAGTGACCGCAGCGATACTCGTAAATCGGCATGGCAAACTCCCTCAGGGACGCGCCGCGCGCGTCGCCGGGCGTCAAACCGCTGAATTATAGTCGAGCGCCCGGAGAAATGGGGACGACGGGCGCCGCTTTCCACTCGCAGCCCACGCGCACGGCGCGTCGCCCCGGGCGCTCTGCGCACCGCCACGCGGGGCCGTTCGATGGTTCCGGGGCCGCTGCTCTGGCCGCTCGCAGGCCGATGTTGTAGTGTCTGTCACCTGGGTATCAGCAAACGGAGAACGACCCGATGAGACATGCCTTGCTCGCCACTGGTGCGGCCCTGCTCCTGCTCACCGCGTGCGATCGCGGAAGCCCCGAGCAAACCGAACCGGCAGCTGCCTTGCCGCCTGCGGCTGCCCCGCAGCCGCAAGCTTCGCGCTTTGACATCTATGCCCGCGTCCGCCTCGACGCCGACCTGAGCCACCTCAGCGAGCGGCAACGCAACATGGTGGGCGTCCTGATCGAGGCCGCAAGGATCACCGACGACCTCTTCTGGCTGCAGGTCTGGGGCGAGCGCGAGCCCTTGCTGGCCGGCATCGAAGATCCGCGAGCGCGGCAGTTCGCCCTCTACAATTATGGCCCATGGGACCGGCTGGCCGACGATCAGCCGTTTCTCGAGGGCTACGGTCCCCGCCCGCCCGGCGCGCGCTTCTATCCGGAGGACATGAGCAAGCAGGAGTTCGAGGCCTGGGATCAGCCCGGCAAGGAGGGACAGTACTCGCTGGTGCGGCGGGATGCCGAAGGCCGGCTGCAACTGGTCCCCTACCACGCGGCATTCGCCGAGCCGCTTGGCCAGCTAGCCAGCCTGCTGCGGCAAGCGGCGGAATGGGCCGACGACCCCCAGTTCGCCGACTACCTGCGGATGCGCGCGCAGGCCTTGCTCGAGGATGACTACCAGGCGTCGGACATGGCCTGGATGGACATGAAGACCAACCCCATCGAGCTGGTCATCGGCCCCATCGAGACCTACGAGGATGCCCTGTACGGCTACCGGGCGGCGTTCGAGACCTTCGTGCTGATCAAGGACCAGGCGTGGAGCGAGCGGCTGGCGCGCTTTGCCCGCCACCTGCCGGCCCTGCAGGAAGGACTCCCCGTGCCGACGGCCTATCGGCAGGAAATGCCCGGCTCGGATGCAGACCTGAATGCCTACGATGTTGCCTACTGTGCCGGTGATTGCAACTCGGGTGCCAAGACCATCGCCATCAACCTGCCCAACGACGAGGCAGTGCAGCTCGAGAAAGGCACCCGCCGGCTGCAGCTCAAGAACGCCATGCGCGCCAAGTTCGACCGCATCCTGGTGCCGATCGCGGACGCATTGATCGCTCCGGACCAGCGCGCGCACGTCACCTTCGAGGCCTTCTTCGGCAACACCATGTTCCACGAGGTCGCCCACGGCCTCGGCATCAAGAACACGCTGGACGGCGCAGGCACGGTGCGGCAGGCGCTGAAAGAACATGCCTCGGCGCTGGAAGAAGGCAAGGCGGACATCCTGGGCCTGTACATGGTCCAGCGCCTGCGCGCCATGGGCGAGATCACCACGGGTCAGCTGATGGACGACTACGTGACGTTCCTGGCGGGAATCTTCCGCTCGGTGCGGTTTGGCGCTTCCAGCGCCCATGGCCGCGCCAACATGATCCGCTTCAACTACTTCAGTGACGCCGGTGCGTTCAGCCGCGACCCGGACACCGGCACCTACCGCGTCAACCTGCCCGAGTTCGAGCAGGCGGTCGAGTCGCTGAGCCGCGAGCTGCTGATGCTCCAGGGTGATGGCGACTACGCGGCCGTGTCCGCGTTCGTGGCGGCCAACGGCCAGGTCGGGACGCAACTGCAGGCGGACCTCGATCGCCTGGCCCAGGTCAACATACCCGTCGACATCGTCTACGAACAGGGCAAGGAGGTTCTGGGGCTCTGAGCCCCGCCCGTGCAAGGCGCGGGGAGCGCGCACAAGAAATGGCTGAACCCGCAAAGCGAATCGTCGTCAAGACCGGCAGCCGGGTGCTCTGCAACGATGCCGGCGCCCTGGATATTCCGGTCCTGCAGGGCCTGGTCGCCCAGATGGCGGCGCTGCGGGACCGCGGCTGGGAAGTGCTGCTGGTGTCCTCCGGCGCGGTGGCCGCCGGCGGCGCCCGGCCCGGGACGCAACGCCTGCAGCGCGCGGATCCCGTGACCCGGCGGCAGGTGCTGGCGGCAGCGGGCCAGGTGTACCTGATGCAGACCTATCAGGACCTGTTCGGCCAGCACGGCGTGACCGTCGCCCAGGTGCTGGCCAGCAAGAGCGACTTTCAGACCCGCAACCACTACCTCAACATGCGCAATTGCATACAGGGCATCCTGGCCGCCGGCATCGTGCCCATCGTCAACGAAAACGACGTGGTCGCCATCACCGAGTTGATGTTCACCGACAACGACGAGCTGGCCGGTCTGCTGGCGGGCATGGTGAACGCGGACCTGCTGTGCCTGCTGAGCACCGTGTCGGGGGTGTATGCCAGCGGCCAGGACGAGACGGTGATCGCGCGCTGGGACGAGCAGCGGCACCGCATCGATGACGTGGTGAATTCCGGCACCTCGAAACTCGGCCGCGGCGGCATGCACAGCAAGCTGGCCGTGGCGCGCAAGACGGCCGCGCTCGGCACCGAAGTGTGCATCGCGCACGGCCAGTCGGCGAACGTCCTGATCGACCTGGCCGAAGGCAAGCCGTTGGGGACGCGTTTTGCGCCCGGCGCCGCGGCCTCGCCGGCCAAGCGCTGGCTGGCCAGCGCCGACGACCACGCCGCGGGGGCCGTGCGGATCAACCGCGGGGCGGTGGAGGCACTGCGCGACCGCAATCGCCTGACCAGCCTGCTGCCGGTCGGGGTCGAAGCATTCGAGGGCGAATTCAAGCGCGGGGACGTGATTCGCATCCTGGGACCGGACGGTGCGGTGCTGGGCTGCGGGCGGGCCCAGTATGACCGCGGCGAGGCCGAGCGCTGCATCGGCCAGCGCGACCGCAAGCCGGTGATACATTATGACTACCTCTACCTGGTGGACTGACATGGATCGCGCCGAACTGCAACGCAACCTCGAGGCGACCGCACAGGCTGCGCCAGCCCTGGCCGAGCGCCCCGATGCCGATATCCAGGCGTTGCTGAACGCGCTGGCTGACCGGACCCTGGAGGCAGAGTCGGAAATCCTCGCCGCGAACCGCGCTGACCTGGCGCGCATGGATCCAGAGGATCCGAAGTACGACCGCCTGCTGCTCGACCCGGAGCGTCTGGCCGGCATCTGTGCCGACCTGCGCCAGGTCGCCGCCCTGCCCTCGCCGGTGGGCGAGGTTCTGGAGCAACGCAAACTGGACAACGGGCTGCAGCTCAGCAAGCTGCGCGTGCCAATCGGCGTGATCGCGGTGATTTTCGAGTCGCGCCCCAACGTGACCTTCGACGTGACCGCCCTGTGCCTCAAATCGCGCAACGCGTGCGTGCTGAAGGGCAGCGCGGATGCCCGCGACAGCAATCGTGCCATCGTGAAGGTCATCCACGAGGTGCTGGCCTCGTTCGGGCTCGATCCGGCGACGGTCTACCTGGCGCCCGCGGAGCGCGAGTGGTTGCCGCAGATCCTGCGCGCCACGGACACCATCGACCTCGCCATCCCGCGTGGCTCCAAAGGCCTGATCGATTTCGTGCGCGACAATGCGCGCATACCCGTCATCGAGACCGGCGCCGGCATCGTCCACACCTATGTCGACCGCAGCGCCGACCCGGACAAGGCCCGGGCCATCATCACCAACGCCAAAGCCCGGCGGGTGAGCGTGTGCAACGCGCTGGACACCCTGCTCGTGCACCGCGAATTGCTGTTGCAGCTGCCGGCCCTGATGGCGGACCTCGGAGCGCAGTACCAGGTCGAGGTGTTTGCCGACAGCGAATCGTTTGCTGCCCTGGACGGGCACTACGCGGGACCCTTGCACGTGGCGCAGCCCGCCCATTACGGCCAGGAGTTCCTGTCCCTGCGCATGTCGATCAAGACCGTCGGCACCCTCGACGAGGCCCTGGAGCACATTCGCCACTTCAGTTCCCGGCACTCGGAGGCCATCGTGGCCGAAGACCCGGCGGTGATCGAGCGCTTCCTGCAGTCCGTGGACGCCGCAACCGTGTACGCCAACGCCTCGACCGCGTTCACCGATGGCGCGCAGTTCGGGATGGGCGCGGAAATCGGCATCAGTACGCAGAAACTGCACGCACGCGGCCCGATGGCGCTGCCGGAACTGACCAGTTACAAATGGGTCGTGCGGGGCACCGGGCAGACGCGGCCGCGCTGAGCCCGCCTTCGTCGACAGGCACCCCGGCAGGCCGGGGTCAGGGCCGTCGCAGCGCCCGCGCCTTGGCCTTTTCGGTCCGGTCGTAGGCGAGCAGCGCCCGCAGCCCGCCGAGGGCGAGGTCCGGGTCCTGGCCGTCCGCCAGGCGGTAAATCTGCTCGTAGTACCAGCCGATCTTGGCGAACCCGTTGAGCACCTTCATCAGCTTGATGGGTGAATGCGGCCCCAGCATACCGGGGCCGAAACGCAGGCGGCGCTCCACCTCGGGCGCGGCGGCGATCTCGCCGGCCAGAATGCGGGCCGGAAAGTCCGGGTCCACGCACAAGGGCCGGCCCAGGCCGACGAGGTCGACCTCGCCGCCCGACAGGGCCTCGTCCATGCCGGCGCGGGTTCGAAACCCGCCGGTCACCATCAGCGGCATGCGCGCGAGGCGCCGGGCGGCCACCGCGTAATCGAAAAAGTAGGCCTCCCGGGCCCGCGTGCTCGCGCGCACTTGTTCCTCGAAGACCGGCTCGAGCCCTTCGATCGCCAGCAACCGAGGCTGCTCGTAGGTGCCGCCCGAAATCTCCAGCAGGTCCAGCCCCTCCTGGTTGAGCATCTCGATGACGCGCAGGCACTCGTCGAAAGAAAACCCGCCCTGCTGGAAATCGGCCGAGTTCAGTTTCACTGCGATCGCGAATTCCGGGCCGGTGGCGACCCGCGCCGCGCGCACGCACTCCAGCAGCAACCGGGCGCGATGCTCCAGCGGACCGCCCCACTCGTCGTCGCGAATATTGACGCGCGGGGAGAGGAACTCGGACAACAGGTAGCCGTGGGCGCTGTGGATCTGCACCCCGGTGAACCCGGTCTGCCGCGCGATGCGGGCCGCATGCGCGAAGCGGTCGATCACGTCCCGGATTTCCTCGCCGCGCAGCGCGCGCGGCGTGCCGAACCGGCCACCCGGCAGGGCCAGGGGGATGTCGGACGGCCCCACCGGTTCGGTGGCGATCAGCTTCGGCGTCTGGCGCCCCGCGTGGCTGAGCTGCATCCAGAGGTGGGTGTCGCGCATCTGGCCGGCCGAGGCCAGCGCCTCCAATGCGCCCAATTGCCGGGGGTCCTGTTGGCCGTCGATGACGATGTTGCCGGCGCGCTCCAGGTAGCGGCGGTCGACCTGCACGTTGCCGGTGATCAACAGGCCGGCGCCACCCTGCGCCCAGCGGCGATAGAGCGTCACATGGCGATCCGTGGCCCGGTTGCCGGCATCGGCCAGGCCTTCGGTCATGGCCGCCTTGCACAGCCGGTTCCTGATTCGTGCGCCGCAAGGAAGGGTCAGCGGCGTGGCGATGTCGGCGGTCACGCCCTCTGCCCCGCCCCGCGTGATGCCCGGTCCCATGGGCGACTCAGGCGTTGACGACTTCGTCGGCGAGTGCAGCGGAGAACGCGAACCGCCCCTCGGCCGCATCCACATGGACCGTCTCGCCCGGCGTGAAATCGCCGGCCAGGATCTTCTGCGCCAGCGGGTTCTCCAGCTCCTGCTGGATGGCGCGCTTCAACGGCCGCGCCCCGTACACCGGGTCGAAGCCGGCGTTGCCCAGCAACTCCAGCGCCTGGTCGGAGACCTCCAGATGCAGGCCGGCCTGCTCCAGGCGGCGACGCAGGTGGCCGAGCTGGATGCCCGCGATCATTCGGATCTGCTTGCGGTCCAGCGGGTGGAACACCACCAGCTCATCCACGCGGTTGATGAACTCGGGCCGGAAATGCTGACCGACCACGTCCATCACTGCCGCTTTCATGGCCTCGTAGCCTTCGCCCGCGAGCTCCTGGATGCGTTGCGAGCCCAGGTTGGAGGTCATCACCACCACCGTGTTGCGAAAATCCACCGTGCGGCCGTGGCCGTCGGTCAGGCGGCCGTCGTCCAGCACCTGCAACAGGATGTTGAACACGTCGTGGTGGGCCTTCTCCACCTCGTCCAGCAGGATCACGGAATAGGGTCGGCGACGCACCGCCTCGGTGAGGTAGCCGCCCTCCTCGTAGCCGACATAGCCGGGCGGGGCGCCGATCAGTCGGGCCACGGAATGTTTTTCCATGAATTCCGACATGTCGATGCGCACCATGGCGTCCTCGGTGTCGAACATGAATTCGGCCAGCGCCTTGCACAGTTCGGTCTTGCCGACCCCCGTGGGGCCCAGGAACAGGAAGGAGCCGATCGGCCGGTTGGGGTCCGACAGCCCGGCGCGTGAGCGCCGTATCGCGTCCGCCACTGCCGTCACGGCCTCGTCCTGACCCACCACGCGCTCGTGCACGACCTCCTCCATGCGCAGCAGCTTGTCGCGCTCGCCCTCCAGCATGCGCGAGACCGGGATGCCCGTCCAGCGCGAGACCACCTCGGCGATCTCGTCCTCGGTCACCCGGTTGCGCAACAGCTGGAAATCCGCCTTTTCGCCCTGCTCGGCCGCGGTCAGCTCGCGTTCCAGCTCCGGAATCCTGCCGTACTGCAATTCCGACATGCGCCCGAGATCCTGCGCACGGCGCGCGGTCTCCAGCTCGGCCCGCGCCCGCTCGAGCGCTTCCTTGATGTGGGTGGTGCCCTGCACTGCCGCTTTCTCGGCCTTCCACACTTCTTCCAGGTCCGAGAACTCGCGCTCCAGCTCGGTGATGGCCTGCTCCAGTTCCTCGAGGCGTTTTCGGGAGGCCTCGTCAGACTCCTTTTTCAGCGCTTCGCGCTGAATTTTCTGCTGGATCAGCCGTCGCTCCAGCCGGTCCAGCGCCTCCGGCTTGGAATCGATCTCCATGCGAATGCGCGAGGCCGCCTCGTCCATCAGGTCGATGGCCTTGTCCGGCAACTGGCGATCGGAAATGTAGCGATTGGACAGCGTGGCGGCCGCCACCAGGGCCGGGTCGGTGATCTCCACGCCGTGATGCACTTCATAGCGCTCCTGCAGCCCGCGCAGGATGGCGATGGTGTCTTCCACCGAGGGTTCGTCCACCAGCACTTTCTGGAAGCGCCGCTCCAGCGCCGCGTCCTTCTCCACGTGCTTGCGGTACTCGTCCAGCGTGGTGGCGCCGATGCAGTGCAGCTCGCCGCGCGCCAGCGCGGGCTTGAGCATGTTGCCGGCGTCCATGGAGCCTTCCGCTTTGCCGGCGCCGACCATGTTGTGGATCTCGTCGACGAACAGGATGATGTTGCCCTCCTGTTTCTTGAGGTCGTTGAGCACGCCCTTCAGGCGTTCCTCGAATTCGCCGCGGAACTTCGTGCCGGCAATCAGCGCGCCCATGTCGAGGCTCAGCACGCGCTTGCCACGGATGCCCTCGGGCACCTCGCCGTTGACGATGCGCTGCGCCAGGCCCTCGACGATGGCGGTCTTGCCGACGCCCGGCTCGCCGATCAGCACCGGGTTGTTCTTGGTGCGGCGCTGCAGCACCTGGATGGAGCGCCGGATCTCCTCGTCGCGGCCGATGACCGGGTCGAGCTTGGACTGCTCGGCCCGCTCGGTCAGGTCGATGGTGTATTTCTCCAGCGCCTGGCGGGATTCCTCGGCATTGGGATCCACCACCTGCTCGCCGCCGCGCATGTCCTCGATGGCATTCTCGATCGCCTCGCGGTTGGCGCCGTGGTTGTTGAGGAAATCGGCCAGCACGCCCTTGAGGTCCAGCGCGGCCAGCACGAACAGCTCGCTGGCGATGTACTGGTCACCGCGCTTCTGCGCCAGCTTGTCCGTGACGTTCAGCAACTTGATGGTTTCATTGGACAGGTTGATCTCGCCTGCCGCGCCCGACACGCGGGGCAACTGGTCGAGGCGCTCGCCCAGCTGCGAGCGCAGCGGGTTGACGCGCACGCCGGCCTTGGCCAAGAGGTGGCGGGCGCTGCCGCCTTCCTGGTCCAACAGGGCGACCATGACGTGCACCGGCTCGATCAGGGCGTGATCGAGCCCGACCGCCAGGCTTTGTGCATCAGCCAGGGCCAGCTGGAATTTGCTGGTCAGCTTGTCCATTCGCATTGTGCAACCCCCCCGGCGACTGCTTGCTGCGCCGGTGATTCGACTGCTGTGGATTTATGGGCTGGACGGGAACGAATCAAGCGCCGGACGGCACCCGGTACCGCTCCGTCCGCCGCCCTCAGACCCGGAAAAGTTGTTCCAGCACGCGAAGATAGGTGTTTGCGAGCGCCTCGAGATCGGCCACCGGGGCATGCTCGTCGACCTTGTGGATGGACTGGTTGACCAGGCCGAGTTCCAGCACCTCGCTGCCCAGGGGCGCAATGAAGCGGCCATCGGAGGTCCCGCCGCCGGTGTTGAGTTCGGGGTCCACCGCGAGGACTTCCTGCACCGCTTGCGTGACCGCCGCCCGCAGCGGCCCCGGTTCCGAACGGAATGGCCGACCCATCACGCGCCACTCGAGCGCGTAGTCGGTGATGGCGTGCCGCTCCACCAGCGCCCGCACCCGCGCCTCGAGCTCTTCCGCGCCGGACAAGGGGCTGGTGCGAAAATTGAACCACAGCTCCACGCGCCCCGGCGTGACATTCTCGGCACCGGTCCCGGCGCGGATGTTGGATACCTGGCAATGGGTGGGCGGAAAATCGCCATTGCCCGCGTCCCAGTCCGTGGCGGCCAGTTCCGCGAGCAGCGGTGCGAGCCGGTGCACCGGGTTGTCGATGGTCTCCGGGAACGCGGTGTGACCCTGTATCCCGCGCACCGCCAGGCGGGCGTTGATGGCGCCGCGGCGGCCGATGCGCACCGTATCGCCGAGCCGCCCGCAACTGCTGGGCTCGCCGACCAGGCAATACTCCGGGGCGCTGCCGCGGGTGGCGAGCACCTCGGCAACGCGCGCGATGCCATCCACGGCCAGGCCCTCCTCGTCACTGGTGAGCAACATTCCAACCTGGCCGCGGTGATCCGGCGCATCCTCGACGAACGCCTCGAGCGCCACCACCATGGCCGCCACCGCGCCCTTCATGTCCGCCGCCCCGCGGCCGTACAGCACGGCGTCGCGCACCTGCGGCTCGAAGGGCGGGGAAACCCACTCGTCTTCCGGCCCGGGGGGAACCACGTCGGTATGCCCCAGGAACCACAGGGCCGGGCGTGCGGTGCCCCGCGTGAGCAGCACGTTGCTGACTTCACCGCAGAAGAACCATTCGGCCTCGAAGCCGGCGGCCAGCAGCCGCTCGGCAATCAGGCGCTGGCAGCCCGCGTCCTCGGGGGTCACCGACGGCCGGCCCACCAGCTCGCGTGCAAGCTCCAGCACTGCGGACATCAGCGCACCCCCCGCGCCGCCAGCCGCTGCTGCAGGCGCTCCGGGTCGAAGCCCACCGCGATCACCTCCCGGTCCACCCATACCGGGCGCTTGATGAGGGTCGGGTGCTCCAGCAACAAGGCCACGCGCGCTGCCCCCTGCAGGTTCCGCTGCTGTTCCGTTAGCGCCCGCCAGGTCGCGCTGCGCCGGTTGAGTAGCTGGTCTGCGAACCCGGAGCCCAACCAGGCCCGCACGGTCGCTTCCTCGAGGCCATCGCGGCGCAGGTCATGGAAGCGATGCGCGATGCCCTGCCGGTCCAGCCATTTGCGTGCCTGGCGGCAGCTGTCGCATTCCCGGATGCCGTAGACCGTCAACACTCACTCGGCCTTGCGCAAAAGCTCGTTGACGCTGGTCTTGGCGCGTGTCTCATCGTCGACGCGCTTCACGATGATGGCCGCGTACAGGGCGTGGCTGCCATCAGCCGCCGGCAGGGAGCCCGGCACGACCACCGAGCCCGCCGGTACCCGGCCGTACAGGATTTCGCCGGTCTGACGGTCATAGATGCGCGTGCTCTGGCCGAGGTGGACTCCCATCGACAGTACACTGCCCCGCTCCACCACGACGCCTTCCACGACTTCCGAGCGTGCGCCGATGAAGCACCCGTCCTCGATGACGGTGGGCGTGGCCTGCAACGGCTCGAGCACCCCGCCGATGCCGACGCCGCCCGAGAGGTGCACGCCGCTGCCGATCTGGGCGCAGGACCCGACCGTTGCCCAGGTATCGACCATGCTGCCGGCGCCCACGTAGGCGCCGATGTTCACGTAACTCGGCATCAACACCACGTCCTCGCCGATATATGCGCCGCGCCGCACCGTGGCGGTGGGCACCACCCGCACACCCGCGGTCGCGATATTGTCCTCCTCGCGGGCCCAGCGCACGGGCACCTTGTCGAAATAGTGGGTATGCCCGCCAGCCATCACCGCCGGGTCATGGATTCTGAAGTAAAGCAGCACCGCCATCTTGAGCCATTGATTGACGACCCAGCCGCTGGCCTGCGGCTCGGCTACCCGCAACTGCCCGGCCTGCAGCAGGTCGATGCAGGTCTCGATGGCCTCCCGCACCACGGCCGGGGTGCGCTGCGGGGCGTAGTCCGCCCGGTTCTGGTAGGCGCTCTCGATGATGCGCCTGAGTTCCTCGATATGTTCGGGCACTTGCATGCTTTCACTGCTCCGCGCGCAGATGCTCGATGATCGCCTGTTCCAGGCGCGCCTGCTGTTCCGCGTCCAGCAGCGAACCATCGCGGCCGGTCAGCAGGAACGTGTCTTCCGCTCGGTCACCGAAGGTCGCAATCATCGCATCATGGATTCGAATCTCGCACGACAGCATGGCAGCCGCCAGCTGTGACAGCAATCCCGGCCGGTCGGTGCACTCGATCTCCATGGAGGTCACCGTCCCGCGCCTGGCGGTAGTGAACCTGATTTCCGGCGCACTGACAAATGGGCGCAGGCGCCGCGGGAGCTTGCGCCGGACCGGCCTGGGCACGGTCTGTCGGCCCAGCTTGCCGACCAGGCGCTGCTGCAGGTCTGCCGCGTCTTCCGGACTGAGCGGCCGGGAACGGGCGTCCATGACCTGGAACAGGTCGAAACTCCTGCTATCCCGGGTCGTGACCACGCGCGCCTCCAGCACGTTGAGGCCCATCTCGTCGAACACCGCGGTCGTGGTGGCGAACAGGCCGGTGTAGTCGGGCGCCGACACCAGCACCTCGGACACCTCGCGCTCGCTGCGTTCCCGCACGCCGATGATCACGCCGGCATCCGGCCCAGCGGACAGCACGCAGCCCGCGCCCCAGGTTAATTGCTCCGGCAGGAAGCGCGTGAACGCGCTGGCAGGCAAGGTGTCGAGCAGGGCGCTGACCGCGGGTGCGGCATGCGCCTGCTCCTGCAGCGCGGTGGCGGCGGCCTGCCGCGCCGCGGCAGCCCGCTCCCGCGGGTCCGGCGGCCCCGCCCCGCCCTGGCGCAACACCTCGGAAGCGGAGCAGTAGAGTTCCCACAGCAGTCCGTCCTTCCAGCTGTTCCACAGTTTCGGGCTGGTGGCGGCAATGTCCGCCACGGTCAGCACGTACAGGTAGTCCAGGTGGTCCTGGTCACCCACTTGCATTGCGAACCGGTGCACGATTTCGGGGTCGTTGATGTCCTTGCGCTGCGCGGTCTGCGACATGAGCAGATGATGCTGGACCAGCCACGCCACCCGCTCCGCCTGCGCAGCCTCCAGCGGCAGCCGTGCGCAGAAGCGCCGGGCTTCATCCGCCCCGAGATCGGAGTGGTCGCCCTCGCGCCCCTTGGCAATGTCGTGGAACAGCGCGGCCAGGTAGAGCAACTCGGGGCGGTCGATGGTCCTGAACACGCGCGGTGCATGGCGGAAATATTCCCGGTATTTCCCGTATGCGAAGCGGCGCAGGTTGCGGACCGAGAACAGGATGTGCTGATCCACGGTATAGACGTGGAACAGGTCGAATTGCATGCGTCCGGTGATCAGCGCAAAGGCCGGCAGGAAAGCGGCCAGCACGCCATAACGGTTCATTCTCTGGAGTTGCGTGTAGACGCCCTGGCGCTGGCGCAGCAACTGCAGGAAGGCCGCCAGCACCTCCGGATCGCTGCGAAAACGCTCATCGATCAGGTGCAGGTGATCACAGATCAGCCGCACGGTCGCCGCCCGCACGCCGAGCAGCTCCTCACGCCTGGCCAACAGCAGGAACAGCTCCATGATCGCTGCCGGCCGGCGCGTGAACAATTGCTCGTCGCTCACCTCGAGGTAGCCGTTGATGATACGGAACTGGCCATCGGCGGGCTCCGTGGGCGCCTCGGCGCCGGGCAGCAGCTCTTCCCGGAACAGTTGCAACAGACGTTCATTCAGCCGCTCCAGCTGCATGACCACGCGGTAGTAGCGCTGCATGAACCGCTCCACCGCGATATGGGCATCGACCCCGCGCGCGAACCCGAACCGCTCGGCGACCTGGCGCTGGAAATCGAACAGCAAGCGGTCCTCGGCGCGGCCCGCGAGCAGGTGCAGCGCGAACCGGACACGCCACAGAAAGGCCTGCCCCTCCCTCAGCTCGCCGTATTCCGGCTCGGTCAGGAAGCCATGCTCAACCAGTGCGTGCAGGGTCCGCGTGCCGAAATGCCGTTGCGTGACCCACGCGATCATCTGGATGTCCCGCAGCCCGCCGGGGCCTTCCTTCACGTTGGGTTCGAGGTTGTACGCCGTGTCATGAAAACGGGCATGGCGTTCGAGTTGTTCCTGGTACTTGGCTTCGAAAAACGGGCCCGCCGGCCACAGTTGCCCGGCGCCCGTGGCGGCCTGCATGTCCCGGAACAGCCGGGCGCTGCCGGCGATGCAGCGCGCCTCCATCAGGTTGGTCGCGGTCGCCACGTCCGCGCGGGCCTCCGCGACGCACTCGCCCACGCTGCGCACACTGTGGCCAAGATAAAACCCGGCATCCCACAACAGCGCCACGAACGTCTCGATCGCGGTGGTCGTTTCCGGGTCAGGCGGGCTGGTGCCCAGCACCACCAGCAGGTCGATGTCCGAGCCGGGGTGTAGCTGGCCCCGGCCGAAACCTCCGACCGCGGCCAGCGCCAGGCCATCGTCCTCGGGCATCACCACCGCCCAGGCAGACAGCACGAGTTGCTCGGCCAGCCAGGCGCGCGCGCCGACCAGCCCCTCCACCGACTCGCCCGCCCAGAAGCGCCGGGCCAGTTCCCCATCGCCGGCGTGCAATGCATCACGCAGGCCCTGCGTCAACGCGGCCCGATCAACCCCGGCATCCGGCACGGCGTCCGGGGGCAGCAACTCCACTGCGAACCCGGGTGCGGGCAAGCGGTCGAGCCGTGGCACAGGGCGGGGCGTCATCGCAGGCTCCGTCATGCGCGCTGGGAGAATCAGAGCGGGTCGCCGGGCAGGCGGGTCAGCACGTCCACCCCCGTGTCCGTGACCGCCAGGGTATGCTCCCACTGCGCGGACAGGCTGCGGTCGCGGGTGACCACGGTCCAGCCGTCCTGCAGCAGCCGGGTCTCCCGCTTGCCGAGGTTGATCATCGGCTCGATGGTGAACACCATGCCGGGCACCAGCACCTCGCCCGTGCCGGGGCGGCCGTAATGCAGCACCTGGGGTTCTTCGTGGAATCCACGGCCGATGCCGTGGCCGCAATACTCGCGCACCACCGAGCACCGATAGCGCTCTGCAAGCGTCTGGATGGCGTGGCCGATGTCCCCCAACCGGATACCGGGACGCACCATTTCGATGCCCTCGACCATGGCCTGGTAGGCGACGTCGCAGATGCGCCGGGCGCGAACCGGCACTTCGCCCACCTGGAACATCTTGCTCGTGTCGCCGTGCCAGCCATCCTTGATGACGGTGATATCGATATTGACGATATCCCCCGGTTTCAGCACCTTGTCGCCCGGGATGCCGTGGCAGACCACATTGTTCACGGAGGTGCAGATGGACTTGGGGAATCCCCGGTAGTTCAGCGGTGCCGGAATCGCCCCCTGCACCTCGGTGATGTGCTGGTGGCAAATCCGGTCCAGTTCATCGGTGGTCACACCGGGCTGCACGTGCGGGCGGATCATGCGCAGCACCTCCGCAGCGAGATGGCCCGCTACCCGCATGGCCTCGATCTCTGCAGGCGATTTGAGGATGATTCCCATGTGTCTCCTTCGTAACATCACCCATCGCGCTCGGTTCCCGGGGTGGCACTTATTGTACCGGCTCGCGCTGGCGCTTGCGGGGCCGCCGAGGTACCGTAAGCCATGGATTCCCCCAACTTTTGCCCCATGACCGCGCCACGCGCGGCTGGGATAATTTCGGTTTAAGGGTTGTCAGACCCTGGGTACGCCCGCTCGGGAGAATACACGCCATGATGGAGTTCCTGCGGAAATTTCTGCCGTTCGGCCTGATTCTCCTGTCCATCGCCGTGGTGGCCGTGCTGGTCGGCCTGGCGCGCGGCAAACGGCCGGAACGCAAGGCCGAGGGGCCCCAGGCGGTGCTGGTGGACGTCATCGCCGCCGAGACACGGTCGTTGAACCTGATCATCGCCTCGCAGGGCAGCGTCCGGCCCAGGACCGAGACGGTGCTGGTGGCGGAAGTGTCCGGCAAGGTGGTCTCGGTATCGCCGGACTTCGTTGCGGGCGGTTTCTTCAAGGCTGGGGACACGCTCCTGCAAATCGATCCGAGCGACTACCGCACGGCCCTGAAAGCGGCTGAGGCCAACCTGGCTTCGATGCAGGCCCGGCTGGCCGATGAGCGCGCCCGTTCCGAGCAGGCGCTGAAAGACTGGCGCAACCTGGGCCGCAGCGGCGAACCGTCCGATCTCGTACTGCGCAAACCCCAGCTGCAGGACGCCATGGCCAACGTGAGCGCCGCGGAGGCCGCCGTACAAAAAGCCAAACGGGATCTCCAGCGCACCCGCATCAGCGTGCCCTACGAAGGGCTGGTGCGCGAGAAACGGGTCGATATCGGGCAGTACGCCTCACCGGGCACGCCGCTGGGCGTCACCTTCGCCATCGACAGCGCAGAAATCCGTTTGCCATTGTCGGCCGATGACGTGGCCTACCTCGACCTGCCCAGCGCCGTCGAGTCCGCCGAGCGGCCATTCCCGGACGTGACGCTGTCCGCCGAGGAAGGCGGCGAAATCCGCACCTGGCAGGCCCGGATCATGCGCACGGAGGGCGTGGTGGACGAAACCAGTCGCGTGGTCTATGCCGTGGCGCAGGTGATCGACCCCTACGGCGTTCTGGGCCAGAGCGTTCAGGACGAACTCAAGGTCGGCACCTTCGTGCGGGCAGCCATCCGGGGGCGCGCCCTGCAGGACGTGGTGGTGTTGCCACGCTTTGCCCTGCGGGATGACGATACCGTCCTGATCGCCAATGCCGACGACCAGCTGGAAATCCGTCCGGTGACGGTGGTTCGCGCAGAGCCGCGGCAGGTGTATATCGGCGCCGGTGTGAGCGATGGCGAGCGGGTGGTGACCACCACCCTGGAGGCCCCCATTACGGGCACGCGCCTGGCGATCAGCGGAGCGGAATCCTCGCCGCCGGCCGGCGCTGCGGAGGCACGCATGGCCGCCAGCGCGGAGAATGCCGAGTGACCGGCCGCAATCCCTACGAGGCGATGATCGAATGGTTCGCCCGCAATTCGGTGGCGGCCAACCTGTTGATGGTGATCCTGCTGGCCGGGGGCCTGTACACGACCTTCACCATCAAGAAGGAATCCAACCCCAAGATCGAGACCAATTACATCACCGTCAGCATGCCGTTTCTGGGCGCCAGCCCGGAGGACGTCGAGGAAGGCATCCTGATCAAGATCGAAGAGGCCATCCAGGACATCGAGGGGATCGAGGAAATCATCTCGACCGCACGCCGCGGCACGGGGCAGGTGCGCATCGAAGTGCTGGCGGACTACGACGTGCTGGTCGTGATGGACGAAGTCAAGAACCGCGTCGACGCCATCACGACCTTTCCGGATAACACCGAAAAACCGGTGATCGCGCGCACCAGTTTCGACCAGCAAGTGATGATGGTTTCCGTGTTCGGAGCCGTGCCGGAGAAGACGCTCAAGGAATTCGCCAAGCAGGTTCGCAACGAGATCGTCACCCTGCCGGGGGTGACGCGGGCCAACGTGCTCGGCTCGCGCCCATATGAGGTCAGCATCGAGGTCAGCGAGTTTACCCTGCAGGAATACGACCTGACGCTGGCGGAGGTCGGCCTCGCCATCCGGCGCGGCTCACTGGACCTGCCCGCCGGCTCGATCCGCGCCGAATCGGGGGACATCCAGCTCCGCACCAAGGGACAGGCCTACGTAGGGCGGGATTTCGAGGATATCGTCATCCGCACCAATGCCGACGGCACGCGGGTGCTGCTCAAGGACATTGCCGCCATCCACGACGAATTTGCCGATACCGGAAGCTTTGCCGAATTCAATGGCGAGCCGGCCATCACCATCCAGGTGATGTCGGTCGGCAAGCAGAACGAACTGGATATCTCGGAGGTGGTGCGGGCTTACGTCGAGCGCAAGCAGGCCTCGCTGCCATCCGGAATCGGCGTG
>JABAOH010007100.1_pt1 | contig 61947 bp, 55 predicted proteins | sample 7062181 | NCBI WGS metagenome assembly JABAOH01 (sample SAMN14538630, study PRJNA623070) | marine sediment metagenome | biome: marine biome [ENVO:00000428]; feature: marine pelagic biome [ENVO:01000023]; material: deep marine sediment [ENVO:00002113]; isolation source: pool of 5 deep marine... | reverse complement strand
TAACGGAATTACCTGATGGGGTAGAGATGGTAATGCCTGGTGACAATGTAACGCTCAAAGTGGATTTGATATCACAGATAGCGATGGAGAAGGAGTTGAGGTTTGCAATCAGGGAGGGTGGCCGTACTGTTGGTGCCGGTGTCGTTACAGAGGTAATAGAATGAGAGACGTAATTTTATTTCAGTGTACAGATTGTAAAAATAAAAATTACTCAAGCATGAAGAACAAAAAGAATACTACAGATAAACTTCAGAGGAAAAAATACTGCAGGCATTGCATGAAACATACAATGCATAAGGAGATAAAGGCATAAGATACTTAAATAACAATCACCAAAATTCAAAAATCAAAGTTTTTGGAATTTGTAATTTGGAGATCGGGATTTTTAAAAGTAGGCCAGTAGCTCTAACGGCTAGAGCATCGGACTCCAAATCCGAGGGATGGGGGTTCAAATCCCTCCTGGCCTGCCATATGAAAGAGAAATAATTAATGATAGAAAAGATCAAGAATTTTTTTAGAGAAGTTAAAATCGAGATAGGTAAGGTTGTATACCCTAGCCGGGAAGAATTAATAGGATCAACATGGGTTGTTCTGATTACGATTATTATGATATCAGCATTTCTTGGAATAGTAGACCTGGGTCTTACAAGGCTGGTAAAGATGGCATTAGGGTAAAAACATGCAGAAAAACATGCAGAAAAACATGCAGAAAAATTGGTATGTAGTACATACCTATTCTGGTTTTGAAGAAAAGGCAAAGATTTCTATAGAAGAAAAGGTAGAAAGCAGGGGATTGAAAGACAAGATATCGAGGATTCTTATCCCGACAGAGAGAGTCGTGGAACTTAAGGGGGGTAAAAAGAGAGAGAGGGATAAAAAATTTTATCCTGGTTATATACTTGTTGAAATGGAACTTGATGATGAAACCTGGCATCTTGTAAAGAGTACCCCCAAGGTGACAGGTTTTGTAGGAGGGAAAAAACCTGTTGCGATACCACAAGATGAAGTTGAAGTAATTATGCAGCAGGTTGAGAAAGGTCCCGTGCCCCAGGTTAAGACCCAGTTCCAAAAGGGAGATAATGTCAGGATTATAGACGGCCCTTTCAGCAATTTTAATGGTTTTGTTGAGGAGGTTGATCTGGACCATGGAAGACTTCGTGTTATGGTTAGCATTTTCGGCAGGCAGACGCCTGTTGAACTCAATTTTTTCCAGGTAGAGAAGAATTAAAAAGTTTAGAAATAAGGCAGGAGGAAATAAATGGCAAAAAAGGCGGTAATTGCCCAGGTAAAACTTCAGATAGAGGCAGGAAAAGCGACCCCTGCTCCACCTGTTGGCCCTGCACTTGGTCCACATGGAGTGAATATTATGGAATTTTGCAAGGCATTTAATGCACAGACACAGGCACAGGGAGATACATTAATACCTGTGATATTGACAGTTTATACAGACAGGTCGTTCACATTTATTACCAAGACTCCCCCGGCATCAGAACTGCTTAAGAAGGCTGCGGGGATAATAAAGGGCTCAGGCAGTCCAAATAAAGATAAAGTTGGGAAGGTTACCTCAGCACAGATCAAAGAAATTGCAAAGACAAAGCTCCCTGACCTTAACGCATATTCACTGGATGAGGCAATCAGGATAATTTCCGGGACTGCCAGAAGCATGGGCGTTGAGATAGTGGACTGAAATAGGAGGAATCGATGGGCAAAAAGTCAGCTGCTGCAAAACAGAATATAGAACAGGGCAAGGAATACTCTCTTGAGGAAGCCATTAATAAAGTTAAGGAATTATCATATGTAAAATTTGATGAAACATTGGACCTGTCATTTAATCTCGGAGTAGATCCAAGGAAATCAGATCAGATGGTGAGAGGGACGATTGTACTGCCTCATGGGACAGGCAAAAATGTAAGGATTCTGGTTTTCGCAAAAGGAGAAAAAGAAAAAGAGGCTAGAGATGCAGGTGCAGACTTTGTTGGTGCCGAGGACATGGTAGAGAAGATAAATAAAGGATGGCTTGATTTTGACAAGGCCGTAGCTACGCCTGATGTCATGGGTATTGTTGGCAGGCTTGGCAAGATCCTTGGCCCAAGAGGGCTGATGCCTAATCCCAAGATTGGAACCGTTACATTTGATGTTGCCAAGGCTGTAAAAGAGATAAAGGCCGGAAAGGTGGAATATAAAACTGAAAAGGCAGGAGTTGTCCATGTGCCGATTGGAAAGGTTTCCTTTGAATCTCAGAAGCTGATAGATAATGCAAAGGCCATTATCAATTCTGTAATTAAGGCAAAACCATCGGCAAGCAAGGGTAAATACTTAAAGAAACTGCATATTTCATCTACTATGGGACCAAGCGTGAAGATTGATATAAATTCGGCGACTGCAGCGAAATAGGGATTGGTCGGCCCGTTGGGTTGACTATATACATTTAAGATATATTAGTCAGAGACAGTAGGTGTAAAACTTAATTTGGCCTGACGAGTTTAAAAGATAGGCCAGCCTACCGAGGCTTACAGATAAGATGTAAGTAGTGTGAAAAAGAAAGGGTCTCTGAGAAAGGAGGAAAGAACTGAATAAGGATGAAAAGGGACAATTAATTGCTGATCTGAAAGACAAGTTTTCTAGAGCCAGTGCATTAGTATTCACAGATTACAGAGGTATGTCAGTAGCTGAACTTACTGAACTTAGACGCCTCCTCAAGCACCCTTCACTGGAATACAGGATAGTAAAAAATACTCTTGCTAAAATTGCATGCAAAGATACCCAGATTTCTGTAGCTTACGATGTTTTTGAAGGTCCTGTAGGTATAGCTATTAGTTATGATGACCCGGTACTGGTTGTGAAGAAAGTACTTGAATTCAAAAAAACTAATGAAAAGCTGAAGGTCAGAGGCGCAGTTGTAGAGGGGAAATTCTGCGAGCAGAATGAGACAGAAGAGATTGCCCAACTGCCTTTTAGAGAAGGCTTGCTTGCAATGCTGGCAGGAGTTCTGCAGGCACCCTTGGCTAAAATGGCAGGAGCACTTTCTGCCACTGTCAGCAGTTTTACCCATGCAATGGAAGCGCTTAAAATGAAACGTGAATCATAATGAGTTTAAAACGGGATAATGTATTACCAATTACATAATTATTGTAAAGGAGGATAAAAAAAATGCCTGTAACCAAGGAAGAGGTTTTTGAATTTATTGATAGTATGACAATTATCGAAATGTCAAAATTTATAAAAGAGTTTGAAGAGAGATATGGTGTTACAGCAGCAGCCCCTGTTGCTGTTGCAGCAGCCTCTGGTGCTTCTGCAGCCGCACCTGCAGCTGAAGAGAAAACAAGCTTCGATGTAATATTAGCTTCTGCAGGGGATAAGAAGATCCAGGTAATTAAAGTCGTCAGAGAAATAAGCGGTCTCGGACTCAAAGAGGCAAAAGACCTTGTCGACGGAGTTCCCAAACCTATTAAGACAGGTATTTCCAAGGATGAGGCTAACTCAATTAAGGCAAAATTGGAAGAACAGGGAGCAACGGTAGAAGTTAAGTAATAGGCGAGATATAACATAATAGTAATGAGTGACAAATCTTGTCACTCATTACTAAAATAAGAAGGAGAATTATGGCAAGGGTTCTTAGAAAAAGATTAAATTTTGGAAAAGTTACTCCTTTCCTGGGTGTCCCCAACCTTATAGAGATACAGAAGGAATCTTATGAGAGGTTTTTACAACGGGATGTCCCTATGGGAAAGAGGGAAGAAGTCGGGCTACAGAGTGGTTTCCTCAGCGTGTTTCCGATAACAGATTACAATGAAACTGCTTTTATTGAATTCATTGGATACGGTATTGGTGAGCCTAAAAATAATGTAAGAGAATGTTTGCAGAAGGGCATAACTTATGCAGCACCCCTTAAGATAAGTGTTAGACTGAATCTATTCGAAATAGAAGCCAGCGGAGAAAAGAAGCTGAAGGAGTCGAGAGAGCAGGAAGTATATATCGGCGAGATGCCTTTAATGACCGAGACGGGCACATTTATAGTAAATGGCACCGAACGTGTTATAGTCAGTCAGCTTCATCGTTCACCGGGCGTTTTTTTCAGTCATGACAAGGGCAAAACACATACAAGTGGAAGACTGCTTTATTTTGCAAGAGTTATACCCTCCCGTGGCTCATGGCTGGATTTCGAATTTGATGCTAAAGACATTTTATATGTAAGAATAGACAGAAGGAAAAAGCTGCCCGTAACAATAGTACTCAAAGCCCTCGGATATTCAAATGAAGATATATTAAAGACATTTTATCCGGTTGAGTCAATAACTATAAAAGGCAATACATTTAATAGAAATGTTAGTCCGATTCTTGTTGGGATTAAATCTACAAAGAATATTATTGCTCCAGCCTCCAAGGAGGTTATTGTTAAAGAGGGTAGCAAGATTACAAAAGCCGCAATAAAAAAGATGGAAGCCTCCGGTATCAAGACATTCCCTATATCAAGGGGAGCGATAATAGACAGAATTACACTTAAAGATATAATTGATCCAACTACAGGAGAGGTAATTCTTGAAAGCAATGAAGTTGTAACAGAAGAGTCTTTCGAGAAGATTCTAAATTTAAAAATAGATAATCTCAGCCTGCTTTTTATAGACAATGTGCATTATTTGTCTTCGCTCAGGGACACACTATTGACTGATAAGGTTAACAACCAGGATGAAGCCCTTATGGAAATATATAAGAAACTCAGACCTGGGGAGCCGCCAACTGCGACTGCTGCGAAGGATTTATTCAATGGTTTATTTTTCGATCCCAGAAGGTATAACCTTTCTTCTGTAGGAAGGTTAAAACTTAATAAGCGTTTAGATCTCGATATACCCCTTGAAACCAAGGTACTTACAGACAAAGATATCATAGAAATAATCAGGTATATATTGGGGCTTAGAACAGGCAATGGAGAAGTTGACGATATAGACCATCTTGGGAATAGAAGGGTAAGAGGTGTCGGTGAACTCCTTGAGAACCAGTTCAGAATCGGTCTTGTAAGAATGGAACGCGCTATAAAGGAGAAGATGACACTTACTGAACTTGATTCAGCAATGCCTCATGACCTTATAAATTCAAAGCCGGTGATGGCTGCTATTAAAGAATTTTTTGGATCCAGCCAGTTAAGTCAATTTATGGACCAGACGAATCCTCTATCCGAAATTACGCATAAAAGAAGGCTTTCTGCACTTGGTCCGGGTGGCCTGACAAGGGAAAGGGCAGGTTTTGAGGTCAGGGACGTTCATCCTACACACTATGGAAGGATATGTCCAATAGAAACACCTGAAGGCCCGAATATAGGCCTAATCACATCTCTTGCCTCTTATGCCAGGGTAAATGAATATGGTTTTATCGAGGTGCCTTACAGAAAAGTTATTAATGGCAAGGTAACACAAGAAGTAGAGTATTTTTCAGCGATAGAAGGTGAGAAATTTATAATTGCAGAGGCAACTTCACCAATAGATAAGAGAGGAAATCTTATAGGAGAGACGGTATCGGCAAGAGAAGGCGGTGATTTCAGGATGGTTATACCCCAGGAAGTTCAATATATGGATGTATCGCCAAAACAGGTAGTAGGAATTTCAGCTGCACTTATACCTTTTTTGGAAAACGATGATGCTAACAGGGCACTGATGGGCTCGAATATGCAAAGGCAGGCTGTGCCGCTTCTCCAAACAGAGGCGCCTATAGTAGGAACAGGAATGGAGCAGGTGGCAGCTAGAGATTCAGGTGCCCTTGTGCTTGCAAAGAGACCGGGCACTGTTGAGAAGGTAGATGCATCAAGGATTGTTGTACGGGTTGCTGGCGATAAAGGAGGAGTTGATATATACAATTTAGTCAAATTCCAAAGATCAAATCAGGCAACATGTATTAATCAGAGGCCGATTGTTAACGTCGGCGATACTTTAAAGAAAAACGATTTTTTGGCAGATGGACAATCTACTGATTTAGGCGAACTTTCTCTCGGCAAGAATGTGCTTGTGGCCTTTATGCCCTGGGGTGGATACAATTTTGAAGATGCTATTCTCATAAGCGAGAGGCTTGTTAAAGAGGACGTTTATACCTCCATACATATAGATGAATTCGAGTTAGAGGCAAGAGAGACAAAACTTGGTTCTGAAGAGATAACAAGAGATATACCGAATGTTGGTGAGGAGGCATTAAAAGATCTCGATGAGAGCGGAATTATAAGGATAGGGGCAGAGGTAAAGCCCGGGAGCATATTAGTAGGCAAGGTAACCCCAAAAGGTGAAACCCAGCTTACCCCTGAAGAAAAATTGCTGAGGGCAATTTTTGGTGAAAAGGCAGAAGAGGTAAAAGAGAGCTGCCTTTATGTCCCGCCTGGAATTGAGGGCACTGTTGTTGATGTAAGAGTATTTTCAAGAAAAGGGATTACAAAAGATGTAAGGGCAAAGAGCATAGAAGAGGAAGACATTCAGAGAATGCAGAAGGATCTTGAAGAGGAAATAAAGATAGTAAAAGAGGAAAAGTTCAAAAAGCTGCGCGAGCTATTAACCGGACAGAATGCTGCTGAAGATATCAGACATCCAAAAACAAAAGAGGTTATTTGTGCCAAGAAAAAGGTGATAACTGAAAAACATCTTGAAAAAATCAGAGATGAACATCTGGCACGAACAAAGGTTGAAGACATAGAGGTTCAAGCGAGGATTGAATCCATAAATAACGAGGCTAACCACTATGTGCATTATCTTGAGTCAAGATACGATGAAAAGGTCGACAGGGTCAGGAAAGGTGATGAACTCCTTCCTGGAGTTAATAAACTGATAAAAGTCTATATTGCTATGAAACGCAAGATCCAGATAGGTGACAAGATGGCAGGACGGCACGGCAACAAGGGAGTTGTAGCGATGATATTGCCTGAAGAAGATTTGCCGCACCTCCCTGATGGTACTCCTGTTGATATTGTATTAAATCCCCTGGGTGTTCCTTCACGTATGAATGTCGGGCAGATATTAGAAGCTCATCTTGGCTGGGCTATTCAAAAACTCGGAATGCATGTGTCAACACCTGTATTTGAGGGGGCAAAAGAGGCTGAAATAAAAGATATGCTTAAAAATGCGGATCTGCCGACAACTGGCCAGATCACACTTTATGACGGCAGGACCGGAGAACCGTTTAAAAGGCCTGTTACAGTTGGACATATGTATATGATGAAGCTCCATCATCTTGTGGATGATAAGATCCATGCACGCTCCATAGGTCCGTATTCACTTGTAACACAGCAGCCTTTGGGAGGAAAAGCCCAGTTTGGCGGGCAAAGACTCGGCGAGATGGAGGTATGGGCACTTGAGGGTTACGGATCTGCATATACGTTACAGGAATTTTTGACAGTTAAGAGTGACGATGTTACAGGAAGGGCAAGAATGTATGAAGCGATAGTGAAAGGTGAGGCTACCCTGGAACCAGGTGTTCCGGAGTCCTTTCATGTATTAATAAAAGAGCTCCAGAGCCTTGGACTAGATGTTGAGCTTCTGGAGAAAAAGAAGAAGGAGGAATAAAGGTTGGCTGAAGATATTTATGCCATTTTTCAGAAACCAAAAAATCCTAAAGACTTTGAAGCGATAAGAATAAAACTCGCTTCTCCTGAGAAGATAAGGGAATGGTCTTATGGAGAGATAAAGAAGCCTGAGACTATTAATTACCGTACTTTTAAGCCCGAAAGGGATGGTCTTTTTTGTGCGAAGATTTTTGGGCCCATAAAGGATTGGGAATGCATATGCGGCAAATACAAGAGAATGAAACACAGAGGTATAGTCTGTGACAAATGCGGCGTTGAGGTTATACAGTCAAAAGTAAGACGGGAAAGACTCGCTCATATAGAACTAGCCACGCCTGTAGCACATATCTGGTTTCTCAAGGGAGTTCCGAGCCGTATTGGAACACTACTGGATATGACAATGAGAAATCTCGAAAAAGTGCTTTATTTTGAAAGTTATGTTGTAGTTGATCCGGGAGATACACCACTTAAATTTAAAGAGCTTCTTACTGAGGAGGAATATAGAAAGAAAACCGCTGAATACGGAACAAGATTCAAAGTTGGAATGGGTGCAGAGTCAATAAGGGAGCTTCTGCAGACTGTTGACCTGGATGCCTCGAGTGCAGAGCTTAAGGTTAAAATTAAAGAAGCAGTTTCTTTAGGTGTGAAAAAGAAGCTGACAAAGAGGTTAAAGGTTATAGAAGCATTCAGAAAATCCGGGAACAAACCGAAATGGATGATAATGGATGTTATCCCTGTACTACCACCTGATCTCAGGCCACTTGTGCCATTGGAGGGCGGCCGGTTTGCAACATCTGATCTTAATGACCTTTACAGAAGGGTAATAAACAGAAATAACAGGCTTAAAAGATTGGTGGAGTTGAAGGCGCCAAGCGTAATAATCAAGAATGAAAAAAGAATGCTGCAAGAGGCAGTCGATGCCTTATTTGACAATGGCCGCAGGAGCAAGGTTCTAAAGACCGCTACGAAAAGGCCTTTAAAATCACTTAGCGATATGATAAAGGGTAAACAGGGTCGCTTCAGGCAGAACCTTCTCGGCAAGAGAGTTGATTATTCAGGCAGGTCAGTGATAGTAGTTGGCCCTGAGCTCAAGCTTCATCAGTGCGGTCTTCCCAAGAGAATGGCGCTTGAACTTTTCAAGCCGTTTATATTCAGCAAGCTTGAGGAGAAGGGATTTGCCACAACTATAAAGGCAGCTAAAAAAGTTGTAGAGAAAGAATCACCAGAGGTGTGGGATGCTCTGGAAGAGGTTATAAGAGAGACCCCTGTACTTTTGAACAGGGCACCAACACTGCACAGACTCGGTATCCAGGCATTTGATCCTGTTCTTGTTGAAGGTAAGGCTATAAAACTTCATCCTTTGGTATGTACTGCCTTTAATGCTGACTTTGACGGTGACCAGATGGCAGTTCACGTACCGCTGTCTATAGAAGCACAAATTGAATCAAGGGTATTAATGATGTCGGTAAACAATATCCTTTCACCTGCCAATGGCAAGCCAATTCTCGTACCAACACAGGATATGGTTCTTGGTATTTATTACCTTATGAAAGAGAGAAAGGGTGTGCTTGGTGAGGGCAAGAGCTTTTATGGACCTGAAGATGTCAGGATGTCGTATGATGCAGGATTTTTAAGCGAACATGCGAAAATAAAGGTGATGATAGATGGCCAGTTTGTCGAGACTACAACCGGAAGAGTTATTTTCAGTGAGATTGTTCCAAAAGAGATCCCTTTTTCCATGATTAACAAGGATATGACCAAAAAAGAATTGTCCAGAATAATAGAATTCTCCTACAAGAAGGCGGGCAAGCGTGATACAGTTGTATTTCTGGATAAGCTTGAGAAATTAGGGTTCTATTATGCAACAAGTTCCGGAATTTCTATATGTATGTCTGACATGCATATCCCCTCGAAGAAGGTGGATATGATCCATAATGCCGAACAGGAAGTATTAGAGGTTCAGAAGCAATATGCTGACGGACTTATAACACATGGCGAGCGGTATAACAAGGTCATAGACATATGGGCCAATGTCACTGAACGGATAGCAGACGAGATGATGAAAGAGCTCGGCGCTGAAGACGGCAGAATTGCTTCTGAGGAGGAACTGAAGGAGAAAAGGTCTTTTAATAGCATATTTATGATGGCTGACTCTGGTGCCAGGGGAAGTGCTGCACAGATAAGGCAGCTTGCCGGGATGAGGGGCCTTATGGCTAAACCTTCTGGTGAGATAATTGAGACCCCAATAACAGCCAACTTCAGGGAGGGGCTTACGCCTTTGCAGTACTTTATATCAACTCACGGTGCAAGAAAAGGTCTTGCGGATACTGCATTGAAGACTGCAAATTCAGGATACCTTACACGCAGGCTTGTGGATGTTGCTCAGGATGTTCTTATTACGGAGGTCGATTGCGGTACAACAAACGGTATATCTGTTACTTCATTGGTTGAGGGAGGAGAGATAATACTGCCGTTTGAGGAGAGGATTCTTGGAAGGTGTTCTTCTGAGGATATAAAAGACCCGATTACAAAAGAGCTGATTCTTAAGAAAAACAGTGAAATCGATGAGATAATTGCCAACAAGATTATTGAAGCAGGAATAGACAGGGTAAAGATCAGGTCTGTACTGACATGCAATACTAAATTTGGCGTATGCTCTAAATGTTACGGCAGGGATCTCGCCAGGGGAGAAACTGTTGAGATAGGAGAAACAGTTGGAATAATAGCTGCTCAGTCCATTGGAGAGCCGGGAACCCAGCTTACAATGAGGACATTCCATATCGGTGGTACTGCATCAAAAGTTGTAGAACAGACCATTTTAGAGGCCAAGAATGCTGGTACTATAAAATTTATTAATATAAATACTGTTAGAAACAGAGAAGGCCTTCTGATTGTTATGAACAGAAACGGAAGTATAGCCATAGTGGACTCCAAAGGCAGGGAAAGAGAAAAATATTCTATTGTCTATGGTGCTAAACTTCTGGTGGTGAAAGGACAGAAGGTTGAGAAAGGGCAGAGACTTGTTGAGTGGGATCCATATTCAACACCGATACTTACAGAGGTAAGCGGAAGGATTGCATTGGGAGATATAGTCGAAGGGGTGAGTGTCAAGGAAGAGGTAGATGAGACAACCGGACTTTCACATAAAGTTATCATAGACTATCCTGTTCATATGAGGCCGAGAATTTCTATCAAGGACGAACATGGGAAAGCAACCCTGAAAATACCAGGTACAAGCAATCCTGCACGGTATCTCTTGCCTTCAGCCGCCCATATACTTGTTGATAGAAATGATGTGGTATACTCCGGTGATATACTTGCAAAGATTCCACGTGAGACAACAAAAACTAAAGATATAACCGGAGGTCTGCCAAGAGTAGCGGAGCTTTTTGAAGCAAGAAGACCAAAAGAGCAGGCTATTGTTTCTGAGATTGACGGTATAGTTGAGTTCAGGAGTGCTCTAAAAGGCAAACGTATTGTTGTTGTTAAGGGCGGGGAGACAACTAAAGAGTACGATATTCCGAAGGGTAAACATGTAAGTGTTCACGAGGGTGACTGGGTTAAGGCTGGTGAGCCTCTAATGGATGGAGCGGTAAACCCTCACAGCGTTCTTGACATTCTTGGGCCAAAAGAGCTCCAGAGGTATCTTGTTGATGAAGTTCAGAAGGTTTACAGACTGCAGGGTGTTTCAATCAATGATAAACACATAGAGGTAATCGTCAGGCAGATGATGAAAAAAGTAAGGATAGAAGACCCGGGAGATACCACCTTCCTGATCGGCGAACAGATAGACAGGATGATCTTTCAGGAGGAAAACACTAGAATAAAGGCTGAAGGTGGCAGGCCTGCTCAGGGCAAACCAATGCTGCTTGGAATAACAAAGGCTTCTCTTTCAACAGACAGTTTTGTGTCTGCTGCATCATTCCAGGAAACCACACGGGTGTTGACAGAGGCTTCAATAAACGGAGCTGTTGATGAATTGAGGGGCCTGAAAGAAAATGTAATAATGGGAAGAGTTATACCTGCTGGAACCGGAATGTCAAGGTACAAAAATACATTTGTGAAATGGGAGCTTACACCTGTTGTTCCAGAACATGCAATAGAAGAATAAATTAACAGCGATATAAATCCCCCTTAAAAGTTCTATGTTGCTTGATTAAGGGGGATTTTTTATTAACCTAAAAGACCTTAATATTGCTCAAAAATTTATTTAATCAGCCTAAGGCGGATTAACTCGTCGAATGGATATACTCTTTATTGGTCATTCTCTGATCGAGTTTTTTGACTGGCAGGGCAGATTCCCTGCTCACAGGGCTGTAAATCTTGGTGTGGCCGGAGAGTCAGTGGAAGGACTCCTTTCAAGGGTTGATAAGATAACAGAGGAATATCCTTCAGCAGACCTTATCTTTATTATGACCGGATTAAATAATATCGCAATGGACGATTTCGATTTTTTTCCTTCCTATAAAAAGATAATTGAAAAATTATCCGAATCTTATCCTGCAGCACGAATATTAATAAACAGCCTTTTGCCGACACTGGTAGATTTCATATCGGATGAAACAGTTAAAGATGTAAACAGATCACTCGGGAAGCTAGCCATTGACACCGGTGTTGAATTTTTTGATATATACGGGCTGTTCATTGACGAAGAAGGCAGGCCAGTGAAGAAACTTTTCGAAGATGACGGTGTGCACCTGAGTTATAAAGGGTACGCTTTATGGTCAAAGGCTCTGGAGAAGATAATTTACCCCGTTTAGAAATTGTTGTTATTTTCTTCTAACGGGGTTTACTGAATTAATTTACAATGGCGGTTTTTCATTCACCAACAGCCAGTAATAGCCTATTTGTTTTACTGTTTCAACAAATTTATCAAAATCAACAGGCTTCCTTATATAGCTGTTCACACCCAGATTATAGCTTTCCACAATATCCCTGTCTTCCTTGGATGATGTAAGAACAATAACCGGTGTTCGACGTAAATTGTCATCTATCTTGATTCTTTTCAAAACCTCAATACCGTCTACTTTAGGGAGTTTGAGATCAAGAAGGATAACGCCAGGAGTTGTATGTTTTGATTCAGAATGGTCAGTCCCGAAAAGATAGTCGAGTGCCTCCTGTCCATCCCGTACTATCGAAATATTGTTTAAAATGTTATTTCTCATTAAGGCATGTAAGGTTAATTCTATGTCATCGGGATTATCTTCTACCAGGAGAATCTCAAGATCCATATTCAACATTTTATCTTAGCCTTTTTAAATACCTAAAATTCTGTTGTATAGTTTATTGCATTATACAAAAAAGCAAATATGATATATATAAGCTTTTTTAATATTCAATGAAAATAACATAAATACTTCCTAAATCTCAATAAAATTATTTACCCCGTTAGAAAGGCGAAGTTCTTCTAACGGGGGTTACCCCATTTAGAATATGTTGATATTTTTTTCTAACGGGGGTTACATTTTTTTGAGGGGTTTTCCCTTGAAACTGCCAGTAATTAACTCAATGATCTCATCAGCAATTGTTTCTATCGGTTTGGCAGTAACGCTGATCACATGAAAGCCGCCTTTTTGATATATTTTTCTCGCGGCTTCTAATTCTTCAAACACAGAAGAGGGTTTTGTATAAGTTAATGGCCCTGTTATTCCCATGCGTTTTTGCCGTTTTTTTCGGTGATTTATAAGGTGCTCATATTCGATGCTCAAGCCAATGACTCGACGCCGGTCGATCTTGTATAGTTCTTCAGGTAAAGGGAAATCCATAACCAAGGGAACGTTTGCAACTTTCCAACCCTTGACAGCGAGATACATACTTATTGGCGTCTTGCCGCATCGGGATACACCGATCAGCAAAATATCAGCTAAGTGAAGGTCTTGAGGTTTTTGACCGTCATCATGAGCTACTGCGAATTCAATAGCCTCAATCCTGTCAAAGTAATCTTGACGCAACTGGCGGTATAATCCCGGTTGTTCCACCGGTTTCTGCCCCAATACTTCGGCCAGTCGGCCAAGTAAAGTACCAACAAGGTCAATTGTTACTATGTTCTGTTCTTTTCCCAAATGGACAAGAGCTTCTCTAAGCTTATTATCCACTAAAGTATGGACAATTGTACCACCGGTGTCTAATACTCTAGAGACTGCGTCTTTAATCTGTCCCATTTCTCTAACATGGGCTATTTTGATGACCGGCACCTGGGTTCTTGGGAATTGTGCTAATACTGTTTCGACTATCTGTTTGCCACTTGTTCCTGAACCTCCAGAAACAATATAAATGGGAGGAGGTTTGATTGAACTGTTTTTATTGTTTTTAGTATCCATGATTGTCCCCCTTTCTAAAAGATAGAAAAATCCACATATTAAGGGGTAAACCTTACTTTATATTTATTATGTTATCATAGTTTAGTAGGTGTAATTACAAACCTATAAGCAGGCTGGTTATGGGCAAGATGAAATTCATAGCTGATGCCATGCTCGGCAGGCTTGCAAAGTGGCTAAGACTTTTCGGCTTTGATGTACTCTATTATCCACACATAGAGGACAGGCTGATCATAAAGATTGCCAGGGAACAGGAAAGGACCGTGCTTACCAGGGATACCCACCTTCTGAGAAAAAAGGGATTAAAAGACTGTATTTTCGTCGAATCAGATGACATATTCATGCAGCTTAGCGAATTAAGAAACAGGTTAGATTTCGATAAAGTTTCACCGTTAGGCAGATGTACTGTCTGCAACGGAGTCCTATTAAAAGTATCTCAAAAGAAAGAGATAAAAGAGTATGTCCCTGATTTTATATATCACAACTTTAATGACTTCATAAAATGTGCAGGTTGTGGTAAGGTTTACTGGAAAGGATCCCATCAAAAAAAGATTAAAGAAAAAATTATAGAGATTTTATCCGCACCGGTCGCCTCCGGCAAATCGTTCTCCTCGGAGGATCCCGATTTGTCGGGACAGGGACGAGCAAATTCGCTTATCCGTCCAGATGAGAAAGGTTCTGCCGGGGCGGACAGAGAGAAGGAAAGAATTGAAGACTAATATATCTCTATTGATTCTTGTAATCTTTGTTATATCTCTCATCATAACGCTTAATATTTTTTTCCAGCAAAGCTATCAGAGCGAAATGGCAGAGCAGTTTAACCGTCAGCAACTGCTTATTGCAAAGTCCACTGCAAAGAATATCGAGGCAGAAATACAGCGTCTTGAGGAGGAGGCACTGTCTTTTGCAAGATTTATATCAGACAGGGGAGTTGATGATAAAAACCTGAAAGAGTTTGTCAGTATTGCCCTGGCTGAAGCAAGAGAAGATATAAACATAAATATAAAGCTTCTGGACAGTAAAGGAAGAATGGAATATACATCTTTGGGTGAATCCCCCGATAACAAAGACCTTGGATTATTCGAAATGGCAAAAAAGGTTACCCCAGGAGAAATGCGGTACTTTGACATGCTTGCCGAGGACAGGAAATTCATTATGCTTACACCAATAGCACGGACTGCAGAAGCAAGAGGTGTTCTCATAATGGAGATAATGATAAAAGATATAAACAAGAAGTTTTTAGCTCCAATAAGAGTTGGTATCAGGGGACATGCCTGGATGATGGACAGTTCCGGGACATTGTTGTATCATCCGACACAGCCTGGAATGATCGGGAAGAACCTTTATAAAACTGACAGATCATGTTTTGAATGTCACAAATCGTTTGAGGTGGAAAAGAAGATACTGGAAAGCGGTGATATAGGTTTCAGTTCCTACATTGCCCCGTACGGAGAAGATAAGCTTATTGCATTTTCCAGGGCCAGGGTTTCCCAGATGTCCTGGATTGTATGTGTTTCTATACCTTACTCTGAGGTAACCTTCAGTATAAGAAATAGCATGAAACTACATTCAATGCTTGTCATATCTATTTTTCTGGCTACGGTAGCAGGAGCATTTGCATTTATATTAATAAACAGAAAAAGAATAAAAGCAGAGGAGAAGGCAATATATCTTGAGAGACAGAGACATCTCGAGAAAGAGATACTGCAGACAAAGGATTACCTCGAAAACATTCTTGAGAGTACAGAATCCAAGATTATGGTGCTTGACAAAGATAAGTTAATCAGGACTGTGAATTCAGCTCACGAAAGACTGAGCGGCAGGAAAAAGGAGGATATTATCGGGAAAAACTTTTTTGATATTTTCCCTGTAGTCACAGATAGCGACAGGAATATGATAGAACAGATCCTCGAGAAGTGTCTTGAAGGAAGCAGCCATAGGCTGAGCAATTATCCTTATGTGAGGTCTGGTAAAACCCTGTATCTCAACATCAGCATAAACCCGCTTATACTTCATGGAGAGGTCTCGGGGATAATACTGGCAAGCGGTGATGTTACTGAAGAGGCGAACCTTAGGGATGAGCTCAAAAATTATGCTACTAAACTTGAAGATATCGTTAACGAGAGGACTATAGAACTGCTGAATGAGAAGGAGAAACTTAATGCTATTGTAGAGACACTCGAGGCAGGACTTTTCCTTGTTGAAAGTGAAGGTAAAATTTCCTGGATTAACAGGACACTTAAAGAATGGATCGGGGAAGATAAAGTCAAGGAAGTAACTCTTGATAGAATATATGATGGTAATGAGATCCAGATATCTATAGCTGACAGAAAGGTGACCCAGGAGGTTATCCATCGGGATCTCGGCAGGAGAAAAGGTTATTTCCAGATAACATCAACACCCCTGGTTGGCCATGACGGGAATGTTCAGGCTCTCGTTCTAATACAGGATATTTCTGAGATGAAGAGGATTGAAGAACAGATGATGCATTCAGAAAAACTCTCTGCTCTTGCAAGGATCTCCGCAGGTGTTGCACATGAGATAGGCAATCCCCTGACTTCCATCTCCTCGTATGTCCAGATTTTAAGGGAGATGGATTTTGATGATTTTACAAGGGAGAGTCTCGATATAATAGCAAGACATATTAACAAGATTGCTGATATTGTAATGCAGATGTCAAGTTTCTCAAAGACAGCGGCCACAGATTTAAGACCTTATGATATCCATGAGCTGGTAGATTCAACGCTTGAACTTGTCAGATATGATAAAAGAATGAAGAATATCAATACAAATATAGAAATGCCGGATAACCTGCCAAAGGTTATGGTTGATGAGACCCAGTTAATCCAGGTATTTTTGAATATTATTTTAAATGCTGCTGACGCGATGTCAAATCAGGGTCTCCTTGAAATTACATCAAGGAAGCTTGACGGAGAAGTTGAGATATCCTTTGCAGACTCCGGTCCCGGGATTCCTGATGAGTATATTGAGAAGATATTTGATCCGTTCTTTACCACAAAGGAGAAGGGAACAGGCCTTGGCCTTGGGGTCAGTTATAGTATTATTAAAAGTTATAAAGGCGATATTTCAGCTGAGAATAAAGTTGGAGGTGGAGCAATTTTCAGGGTGAGGTTGCCATATCATTTATGAAATGAAGACTGATCAATACAAAATACTTATAGTCGACGACGAAAGGGATATCTGCAAAGCCCTCGAATTCCTGCTTTCGAGAGAGGGATATAAGGTGATAACTTCTTACAGCGGGCAGGATGCACTGAGAAAGATAGAGACAGAAGAATTTGACCTGATAATAACCGACCTTAAGATGGAAGGCATTGACGGTATGCAGGTTCTGGAAAGATCCCTCAATATTAATCCTAATCTTATAGCGATTATCATGACTGCCTTTGCATCTGTAGAATCAGCTGTTGAAGCCATGAAGAAAGGTGCAAGCGATTATATAGTTAAGCCTTTTATTAACGAAGATGTAAAGATGACCGTAAGAAGGCTTTTAGAACACAAGAAGATTTTACTGGAGAATATTGTATTAAGGCAGCAGCTTAGCCAGAAGTTCGAATATAGAGAATTTGTGGGAGTCTCTGCCCAGATACTCAGGGTTTTTGAGCTGCTTGAGAAGGTTATACCCACAAGGAGCAATATACTTATTCTTGGAGAGAGCGGGACAGGGAAAGGAATGATTGCAGAAATCGTTCATTATAACAGCCAGCGAAAAGACAAGCCTTTTATTTCAATAAACTGTTCTGCAATTCCTGAAAACCTGCTTGAAAGCGAGCTGTTTGGATACAGGAAAGGAGCTTTTACGGGTGCGGTATCTGACAAGAAAGGCCTTATTACAATGGCTGACCATGGCACCCTCTTTCTCGATGAGATAGGTGACATGCCACTCAGTCTGCAGGCAAAGGTGCTTAGAGTGCTCGAGTCTGGAGAGGTACTTCCAATTGGCGACACCAATATGAGATATGTTGATGTGAGAGTAATTGCCGCAACTAACAAAAATCTGGAGGAACAGATAAAACAAAAACTCTTCAGGGAAGACCTTTACTACAGGCTTAATGTAATTGAAATCAGGATTCCATCATTGAGAGAGAGAAAAGAGGATATAGATGTTCTCACGAGGTATTTTATTGAGAAGTACAGTAAGGAAAACAATAAAAAGATTACAGGCATAACAGATGAAGCAATGGAACTTTTTATTAATTATGTATGGCCCGGTAATGTCAGAGAGTTAGGAAATGTAATTGAGAGGGCTGTTGTTCTGTCAAACTCAGAGAAAATTGGGGTTACAGAACTGCCAGAAAGGCTCAAAACCCCGGAAGGATTTATTAGCAAGCAGACCCTTAGAGATAAAATGGATTACTGCGAAGAGAAGATAATAAAAGAGGCATTAAAGGATAGAAACTTTAATAAAGAGGAAACTGCCAGGGAGCTTGGTATAGACCTTGCGACACTCTACAGGAAAATAAAGAAGTTTGATATAACTGAACAGTGAAACGAGTTGAGATAGAGTATGCCTGATACAACACTAACAGGGCATGACGCAAAGCGTAAATGAAAGTAAGGAGTAAGGAGTAAAACGCAAAGCGCATGGCGCAAAGCGNNAGTAAGCAGTAAAAAAAGAACGCCATGCGCCGAGCGCCAAGCGCCATGCGAAGAGTAAACGGGCCTCGTTACCGTAACCGTAAGACGTAACCTTTAAGATTTGCAATCGATAATGAAAAATTGGAAATTGGAAATTAGAAAAATAAGCAAAGCACAACAGTTTTAAGATACGGGGAAATACCAGGATTTATTCGAATAATAATCCTACTTTAAATAAACGGTCTTCTAATTTTTTACTCCAGCGGATGGTTCCTGTTTGGGAAGAGACAGGCAGAACACTATTGATTGTTATCTTCTGTCCTTCAGAGACGGGGTTAAATACATAGAGGCATAGACCTGTGTTGCTGCAATTGATGGTAACACCCTTATAGATTTTATCAGAATCATCCGGATCCAGGACATATTCAATCTTGGAAGGGAAAGCATAACGTGTGTGATTTCTTCGATCTACTTTAACATATGCCATTTAATACCCTTAAAAATAAAGATAATCTTATTGATTGCTTTTATCATATAATGACTAAATTGTCAATTATTTATTAATAAAAATTATTTATTAATTTATTTTTAAAAATTATTGATCTAAAAGCTCCCTCAGTCCGTACCCGTGTCATTTTTCATTTATGACATTTATTACATTTCATCGGGCCGAATGCTCTCTGGTCGTTGTGGCAGCTTCCGCAGAACTTGCCATTGTATATCTCATCCATTCTCATGCCTGAGCCACCTTTTTTATATTTAAATATTGACTCGTGACAATTGTTACATTTAAACATATCTGTATGAAATTCATGGCTAAATATTGCTGGAGATACGCCGCTTGCCGTGTAAGAGAGTTCTTTTTTAAAGCTCGTCATCTTGTGACACTTATTACAGTCTGTTGAAGCGAAGGCTATCAGTCCATTATGACATTTGCCGCATGAATTACCCTTGTACATCTCGTCCATTGTTATCCTTGAAGTTCCTTTCTTCATCTTGAAGTTCTCTGGATGGCATTCACTACAGTTGAATTTTTTTGCATGTTTCTGATGAGAGAAATTCACAGGCATTCCTGAAGCTTCATAATCGAAGTTTTCCAGCTTGTGGCATCTGTTGCATACATCTCTGTTTATAGTCGATTCTTTGTGGGCCTTTATTATATGGCAGTGATTGCAATGGACCCTGAAGTTCATATGGTTCTGATGAGAAAATTTTTCGCGTTTGTCTATAGAGAATTTTTCATAGGAATGACAATTAAAACATGGGAGAGAAGAATTCTTTAACGATGTAATAACAGGAGACTCTTTCTCTTCTATCATTACCTGTTCATTTGTCTTCCACCTGCAGGAAAATATCAGCAGTACAAGAGATAATAAGGCAATAACTTTCAACATCATTACCCTAATCCTTTTTCTTCTTTTTTGTTCCCTTTTCACTCGGCGAATTACCTGAGTCGTCAGGAAACAGCATTTCATACTCGAGTGGGTGATGATGTTTTAATTTTTCTGTAGATATTTTACCGGTTATCCATATCCAGTTCATGGGAAAGACTTCCGGCTTGAGGTGCTCGTTATAGAAATGCCAGAACAATATAAACACTATTGCCAGCAGTGCCTCATCACTATGCATTACACCCAGGAGTTCCCATATCCAGCCAGTAGCGAATTCAGGAATGATATAAGAAACCTGCATGGGGAAAGCGAGTGCAAAACCGGAAAAACCAATGATAAGCATACCCCAAAAGACTGCCCAGTAGTCAAATTTCTGTACATAATTATATTTACCGAACCTGGGCTTTTCCTTTGACAGGCCGAAAAAATACATAATGTTTCTAATTAAATCAAAGACATCCTTTGGAAGGGGGATAATAGTAGTTCTTAAGTCAATGGTCATCTTTTTTGTAGCATAGAGGTAGATGAGATAGATTACATGAGAGGTAAAATCAATCAGCATTGTAATACCGGCAATCCTGTGTATCAGCCCTGCTGTTTCCGGGCCGCCCCAGATACGAATCCAGATGCTTGACAGGCCCTGTGGGTCATGTGCAAACTTAAGCCCCCATCCTGTGAAGCTCAAGATAAGAAATGTTGTAAACAATACAATATGCTGTATCCTGAATATAATGTCAAATCTCTCTATTTCCTTTGGAATTTCTTTGGTTGTTTTATTTTTCCGGCTCATTATTCGTCCCCCTTTTTCCTGAAAACCGCATCTCTGATATCTGAAAACGCCTCAAGCAGAACATGCAGAATAATAAATGTAAAAACTCCAATTGTAAGAAGTGATAATCCTAATTCTGCATAATGCGGGATAGGTCCGGGTGGTTTGTGAGTAATAGCAGGAATAAATTTCTCATTAGCACCCTCATGACATTTACCGCAGGTTTTAAGTTTGTTTTTACCAAAAATAGGTGAAGCAGGATCATCTTTTGATTTTATATAATGTGCATTGTGGCAGCTTGAGCAAACCGGTGCCTCAGTATGGCCAAGATGCAGTTTCTTTCCATGAAAACTCTTGATGAAGCTCTTCATCACATAATCCTGTAGGCCGTATTTTTCTATTATCTCGCTGTCTCCATGGCATTTCCCGCACATTTCAACATGATTCTTACGGCTGACAGTCGAGTTTGGGTCTATAAATGGCTTTATATAATGGGGTGAACCGTGGCAATCAAGGCATAGTGCACCGTCTATCTGGTTCTTTTCGATTATATTCAGGCCGTGTACACTCTTAATTACCTCGCGATAAATCTCTTCATGGCAGTTAATGCATGCAGCAGCAGCAACAGGGTCTACCGGATGTTTTGAAGCGATTTTGGATGAAATGGAGAGAACCGGAGTAGGGACGGCTAAATTTGGTGAAGAATGAGGATTGTCTGAAAACCTTAAGTGGCAGTCTGTGCATGACAGGGAGCCATGTGATGAGGCATTATATTTTTCAGTATCCACATTGAGTTCGATATATACACCACCTGATGATTTTATCCTTCCTTTCATAGCGCTGTGGCATACAAGGCAGTTTGCAGGTTCTTCTGTGAAACTTATCTGCGGGGATAATATTGTAAGATAAAGTAATAAAACAGTTATAACTAAAAGTTTTATATTAAACATAAGCACCTCATTATTTATATTTTATCTCTTTTTTAAACGTATAGCTAAAAAAACCAGTGCTAAAGCTTTTCCTGCAAACAATATATTCAGGTATTGTAAGGTAAATCCAAGCCTAAAAAAAGAAGTGATTACACTATTATGTATAAATTTTAATTAATTTTTTTAAATAAAAAAATAATACTAACATAATTTTAAATTATGATTCAAGGTTAATAGATGAAAGAAATTGAATAATAAAACATTCCTATATGTATGGGTATATATAGTAATTGATAGATAAATCGGCACGTTTATTTTTATTTTCTTAGCATTTCAGCTATATAAGTTTAATCTATTTCTTCGCTAGATAGAGGTATAAAATTCGATTCAAAAGCGGGGTTTTCAGAGGGTATCATGTTCCACTATATCCGACTATCGAAATACCAATACTGTTGGATTCTTTTATTATTTCTTCCCTGTCAAGGAGGATACTTTTTTTTGCCTCAACTGCAAGCACCCGTGCATTTACCTCAATCATTGTTTTAAGTGTGTCTAATCCAACAACAGGGACATCAAATCTCATATCCTGATCTGGTTTGCTGACCTTTACAACGACAGCACCTGCTCCAGATAATTTCCCCCCCCTTTCTATTGCGCTGTCGGTGCCTTCTATTGCTTCAATAGCCATCACAGCCTGATCTTTAACTACCACGGTCTGCCCGATATCCAGTCTGCCGATCTCTTTTGCGATTTTCCAGCCAAATGCAATATCTTTCCATTCATCTTCTGAAGGGACATTCTCTGTTAAAACTCCTTCGGGTGTCAAAAGATGTGAACTGAAGTCTGTAGTATCAAGAAGAGATATGCCGTCTTTTTTTAATTCGTTTGCTATAGCCAGAAGAATGGAATCGTCGCTTCTGTCTTTGAGATTAAAAAGCAGTTTTATAGCACGAAGGTCAGGTACAATTTTACTTTTATATAGCAGTGATTTCGGTACTTTACCAGCCATTACAGTATCTTTAATGCCGGATTTTTTTAAGGCTTCGATTATATCTCCAAATTTACCGACATTAATCCAGCTGATTTCGTCAACAAATGAAGATAAAGACTTATCCGCAAGGGGTTCAAGCCCTATTGCAAATACAGTATAACCTTTTGAACGTGCATAAGATGCGATCGCCTTTGGAAGTTCTCCACTTCCTGAAATAAGACCTAATTTTTTCACTATCTGCAGATCCCGCGTTTGTTTTTCTCGATGAACTCAATAAGATATTTAATCTCCTCTGTAGCTGGAAGATCTGACTGGATTTTCTTCAGGGCATCTTTAAGGGTTCTTTTTTCCCTGAAGAGAATCCTGTAAGCCTTTTTTATAGTATTTATTGCAGATTCCGAAAAGCCATGCCTTTTAAGGCCGATTGTATTAGGGCCGAAGAGCCTTGCCCTTGCTCCGGAAGCTATCATGTATGGAGGTATATCCTGGCCAATACCGCTGAAACCACCTACCATTGAATATCTTCCTATTCTTGTGTACTGGTGTATTGCAGCCAATCCGCCTATAACACAGTTGTCCTCAACAAGTACATGGCCTGCAAGAGTTGCTGCATTTGCCATAATGATGTTATTGCCTATTTTACAGTCATGGGCAATATGTACATATGCCATAAGAAAATTATTATTGCCGACAGATGTAATTCCATCTCCGTCTAGAGAAGCCCTGTGTATTGTTATATACTCTCTGACAATGTTGTTATTACCTATTATAAGCTTTGTTTTTTCACGCTTGTATTTAATATCTTGCGGGGGTAATCCAATGCTTGTGAAGGGATATATAGTACAATTTTTCCCTATCTCGGTAGAACCTTCAACAATTACATTGGATAGAAGCTTTGTCCCCTTTTTAATCTTTACTCCTTTCTTAATGAAACAGAATGGCCCGATTTCAATGTCAGTATCTATTTCTGCCTTGGGATCAACTATTGAGGTAGGATGAATTTTAGTTTTCATTAAAGGTTATCTCCTTTGTCTATTATCATGGCGGTTAGATCAGCCTCTGAAACCAGTTTGTCATTTACCTTGGCAGTTCCTGATACTTTCCAGACATTTCCTCTCCGTTGTAAAACTTTGATTTCCAAAATGAGTTGATCTCCGGGGGTAACAGGATGTCTGAATTTTGCATTTTCAATAGCCATGAAGTACACGGATTTTCCCTCAGCCCCTGAATAGAAAGCCATTATGGCTGCAGCCTGAGCTATGGCTTCTATTATTAGTACGCCGGGCATTATAGGCTGTCCTGGAAAATGTCCCTGAAAGAAAGGTTCGTTTATAGAAACGTTTTTTATGCCTGTTATGCTTTCTCCTGGCTGTATCTCGATAATCCTGTCAACAAGAAGAAATGGATATCTGTGAGGCAGATATTTCATTATTTCATTTATGTCCATCATTCAGAATCCCCCTTTTCTAATCTGTTTAATCTTTTTTCAAGTTCTTTTAATTTTCTATTCATTTCAGGTAATTTTGAAAACAATGATTGGGACTTCAGCCAGTTTTTATGTTCAATAGCAGGCGAGCCTGTATACACCCCTTTGGTATAGTGTCCGGCCACTCCTGATTGTGCACCTATTATTGTTCCTGAATCAATCGTGGTATGGTCGGAAATCCCTACCTGCCCTGCTATTGTAACGAAGTTACCTAATTCACTGCTGCCGCCGATTGCCACCTGGGCAACAAGCAGAGCATTTTCTCCAATTTTTACATTATGGGCTATTTGCACCAGATTATCTATTTTTGTGCCCTTGCCTATAAATGTATGACCAATAGTTGCTCGGTCAATAGAGACATTTGAGCCTATCTCAACATCATCTTCAATAATTACCCCTCCAACCTGAGGTATTTTATAATGTGCATTGTTTTCATATACATATCCGAATCCGTCAGAGCCTACTACTGTTCCGGAATGTACTATGACTCTATCACCGATTTTGACGTTTTCTCTTAGTACAACATTTGGATAGATTATGCATTGCCTGCCGATTGTTGTAAATTCACCGATAAAGACCCCTGGCAATATAACAGTTTCATCTCCAATAGAAACATCATCCGATATGTATACAAACGGGGAGACAGCGACATTATTGCCAATCTTTGTCTTGTCAGAAACCACGGCCATATTGCTAATACCTGGTTTTATAGATGGTTTTGGATAAAAATACTCGATGGACTTGGCAAATGCGTAATAAGGATTGGATACTTTTAATTGCGTGATGTTAATGCCCTCGATATGATCTTTTACAATTACACATGAGGCATTACATTCGTGCAGATCTTTCAGGAATTTCGGGGAAGAGATAAAAGTTATATCTCCCTTTTTTGCGTCCTTGATCCCTGATACACCGGTAATTTCGGTTTCCGGGTTGCCGATAATTGTTCCATTTACAATCTTTGAAAACTCTTTAAGTTTCATCTGGAAAATTAATTGAAATTATAAATCCTGATATCTAAGTCAGTGGCATAGGATTCGAGGATTCAAGCCTGCCTGCTCGCCTCGATTCGGCGAAGCGGGCCGGCAGGCAGTGATTCGAGTGAATTCGCAATGGGTAAAGCGTGATGCGTAATGGGTATTTATTTTACTCATTACATATTACATATAATGGATTACGGTTTTTTGATTCCCTGACCCCTGTACCACTTGAATCCTTTATTTGGCTTTTGCCTTTGATTTATTATACCTTTTAATCACAGTGTCTGTTAGATCAATTTCTTTTTCTGAATAGAGGACTATTCCCATGGCTTTTTCAAGTATTATTGTATATCCCTCTTCCTTGCCTATTTCCTGAATGACTTCCCTTAGCTGTTTTATGATTTCATCTGTGAATTCACTTTCCTTCTTTTTGATCTCGTTCTGTGAATCTGAAACAAGTCTTTGATATTCTTTGATTGATATTTCAAGTTCGTCTTCCTTGTCATTTCTGGCCTTTTTTGAAAGGACAGAAGATTGTTTTTCTAATTCACTACGCAGTTTTTCCAGTGCCTTGCCTTTTTCATCTATGGTGATCTGTTTTGACTTAACAAGAAATTCCAGATCAGCTTTAGCCTTTTTCCCTGCATCCGACTCGTTTAATGCCCTAAGTAAATCCACAAAACCTATTTTAATATCATTAGCATAAGCTGACTGCCCTGCGAGCAAGACAATAAGAACCGCAAAATATAAAATTTTTTTCATAATCTATTCTCCTTAGGATTATTTTTTAAAAAAATGTTCCGAAAGCAAATTCAATTTTATTTGAGCTTTCATCCGGCTTTCTGTCTAAATTATGCCCCCATTCAACTCTAATTGGTCCAACTGGTGAAATCCATCTAATGCCTGCACCTGATGTGTATCTTATTTCGCCAAAGTCATCAAATTCGTCGTAAGAATTGCCTGCATCAAAGAATACAAGCCCTTTTAATCTTGCTTCGGTCAGGATAGGGAAAATATACTCTAAATTGAATATAAGTTCTTCAGTCCCTCCGATCACCTCTCCAGTCTCAGTATCTCTTGGCCCGGCTTCTCCAAACCCCAGTCCTCTTATTGTATAAATTCCACCTACATAGAATCTTTCATAAAGAGGAAGTTCTTTATCAAAGATACCTCTGGCATACCCGAAGCGGCCTCTTATCATAAAAGTAGTATTCCCAAGCGGGAAATACCAGCCTGAATCAATTAACCCTTTGACAAAGGCATTGGTACCTCCGAGCCCGGCATAAGTAAAAGACAATGAATTTCTGGAACCTCTTGAGGGGTCTAAAAAATTATTCCTTGTATCTCTTGTAATGCGGGGTGTGATGCTGCTTGTTGTTCGTGTCCCTTCCTGGTCTTTTATAATTCTTGAGGCATCTTCATCAATATCATTTATAGTTGCCTTTTCATAATTGTAAGTAATATTTCCTCTCCAGTATTCCGATAAGTCTTTTCCAAAACCTAAATAGAAGCCGAATGCTCTCTTGTCATATTCTATATACTCCTTTTCAGTCTTGTAAATGCCTGTTGAAAGGGATAACGGCTTGTCCAGGAACCAAGGGTCCCTGAAAGAAATCTCGTAATAGGATATCCTGCCCCCGAGTTGAGCCCTTAATTTTATATACTGCCCCTTTCCAAAAAGGTTCCCCTGGGTTAAGTCAACTGTTGCAATAAATTTATCAGTTGAACTATATCCTCCGCCGATACTTAGAAACCCTGTCGGTCTCTCTTTGACTTTAACTTCAAGATCAACGATTTTTTCTTCATATTTAGGTTTAGGCACTATATCTACAGCTTCAAAAAAATTAAGGTTATATAACATTTCATGACTTCTCTTGATTTTGGAACTGTTATAAATCTCACCTTCATCAAGCCTGAACTCTCTTCTAATAACCTTGTCCCTTGTTTTGGTATTGCCTGACACTTCTATTCTGCCAATCCTGTACCTGTCGCCTTCAACGATATTCAGAAGGACCTCTAACGTCTTGTTTTCGTCATCAGGGATCAGGTCAGGTGTCACGGTAGCAAGGGCATATCCATTTTCTGAATAGAGGGTTGAAATTGTACGAATGTCTTTTTCCATCTCACTTTTTCTGAAAAGTTTGCCGGGTTTAAGGCTTATTTTTTTCTTCAGGGTTTCATTATCATAGAGTTTGTTCCCTGTAAAATCTACCGAGTATATATTGTATTGATGACCTTCTGAGATCCTGATTTTTATAGTCATATTTTTTTTCTCTTCATCTAAAATGATTTCCGGTTCGGCAATGATCGCCTTTATAAAGCCGTTATCGAAGTAGAGATTTTTTATTTTTTCGATATCGCTTTCCATCTGGTCCTTTTTGTAATATCCAGAAGATGTTACAAAAGAAAAAAGCCACCATTTTTTTGTATCCATAACCTTCTTTATTTTTCTGGTGGAAATATTATTGTTTCCCTCAATTACTATTTTATCAATCTTAACTTTGGTGCCTTCTACTATCTGATATGTAAGGCTGACCTCATCTTCAGAAATTTTTTTTATAACAGGCACTACGTTTGAAAGCCAGTAACCCTCATCTTCATAAAAATATTTTATTCTTGAGGCATTGTCCTGAATAAAAACAGTATCAGCAATCGATCCAGGTGTTATTGTTAACTGTTCTTTGAGTTTCGAATCATCGATCTCTTCATTGCCCTGAAATTCAATTTTTATGATTGTTGGTTTTTCCTTAATGACGTAAATGAGTTTAACTCCACCCTCGAAAGCCTCAATTTCTACCCGGACATCTTCAAAATACCCCATTTTATATATAGTTTTTATGTCCTCATTGGTTTTTTCGTCGGAAATAGGCTCACCAAGTTTCTGAGAAATTTTAGATTTTACCGCCCCTTCTTCTATGCGCTTAAGCCCTTGGATTTCAATCGCATTGACAATCGGCATCTCCTGGGAATATGAAATGCCGCCTGTAAGAATAAGAAAAATTATTATTAGTAGTATCCTGTGCAATTTTACCCCGATTATGTTCAATATTTTAAGTGAGAAACTCGGTAAGTATAGCATTTTATTAGGGGTAAAAGTAAATCAAAAAGTTGGCCTTATAGTGGCAGATTATCAGTAAATAGAAAATTAGAACATCAGAAGAATAAGTAATTGTGATTCTTAGATTAATTTTTTTTATTTGACCATTAGTCAACTGGTGTTTTAATCTGTTAAGCGCTTGCTTTTCTGAATTTAAGGGGCTATTTCTGAATTTAAGGGGCTTCGAAAAAAAATCATAAAGGAGGTTAATATGAAGAAGTATGATACGCCGTTAATTGACGATTTGGAAAAAGGTCCATGGCCGAGCTTCGTTACTGAGATGAAAAAGGCTGCAAAGACCAACGAGATGTCGAATGATGCACTTGGACACCTTGAAAAGTGTTACAAAACCAGGCTTGGCTACTGGAAACATGGTGGAATTGTTGGTGTTCTCGGATACGGAGGTGGAGTTATCGGGAGATATTCTGAGCTTGGTGCAGAGTTCCCTGGTGTAGCCCATTTCCACACCATTAGAATAAACCAGCCAAGCGGTTGGTTTTATACTACCAAGGCATTAAGAGAGATTATGGATATCTGGGATAAATACGGGAGCGGTTTGACAAACATGCACGGTTCAACAGGTGACCTCGTGCTGCTTGGTACAAAAACAGATGCGCTTGAGCCGCTGTTTGCAGAGTATTCCTCACGTGGCTGGGATCTCGGTGGTTCTGGTTCAGCTTTAAGAACCCCGAGCTGCTGTATAGGCCCGGGACGCTGCGAGTGGTCAAATTATGATACCCTTGATCTAACTTATGCACTTACCCAGGAGTTTCAGGATGAACTTCACAGGCCGGCATTTGTTTATAAATTTAAGATAAAGAGCGCAGGTTGTGCCTGCGACTGTGTTGCATCTATTGCCCGTGCTGATATGTCAATAATCGGGACATGGAAAGGTGATATACAGATTGATCAGGGCGAAGTCAAGAATTATGCTAAAAAGATGAATATTAATGACGAAATTGTGAGCATGTGCCCGACACAGTGCATGAGCTATGATGGCAAGGAACTCAAGATAGACAATGCTGAATGCAGCAGATGCATGCACTGCATAACAAGGATGACAAAGGCTTTAAGGCCTAGTGGTGAAAGAGGGGCAACCATCTGTATCGGCAGTAAGGCACCGATCGTTGTCGGCTCTCTGCTTTCATGGGTTATTGTCCCGTTCGTTAAGATCGAGCCGCCATATACTGAGATAAAGGAATTAATCCGCAAGATGTGGGATTGGTGGGATGAGAATGGCAAACCAAGAGAGAGGATCGGCGAGGTTATAGAAATAAAAGGTATGAGGTCGTTCCTCGAGGCTATCGGCGTACCGCCTCAGCCACAGCAGGTTAAAGAGCCCAGAAAAGATCCGTTTATGTTCTATACTGACGAGGATATTGCAAAGTGCAAGGCAAAAGAAGCGGAAGAGAAGAAGACAGGTAAATATCAATTTTAATAAATATAAAGGAGGATAAAAAATGGCATTACCAGAGAGACAAACAGATATAGGCCCCCCTAATTATGAGCAGTTTTTGCCGCCTGTAATAAAGAAGAATTATGGCAAGTGGAAATACCATGAGATTCTGACTCCCGGCACGATGGTTCATGTGGCGGAAAGCGGTGATAAGATATGGACAATTAGGGTGGCATCTCCGAGGATCCTGGCTACAGATACAATCCGTGAGATATGCGATATTGCTGATAAACACTGTGACGGGTATTTGCGTTTCACATCGAGAAACAATGTTGAGTTTCTCATATCAGATGAAAAGAAACTCGATGCCTGTGTTAAGGACCTTAAAGGTAAAGGCTATACAATCGGGGGTATTGGACCAAGGATAAGCAACATGGTTCATACTCAGGGATGGGTTCACTGCCACGGTGCTGCTACTGATGCATCCGGTATAGTTAAGGCTGTAATGGATGAACTATATGACTACTTCACCACAAAAGAGCTCCCGAACAAGGTCAGGCTTGCCCTCGCTTGCTGTGTTAATATGTGCGGTGCTGTTCACTGCTCTGACATAGCCGTTGTTGCAGTTCATACCCTGGTGCCGAAAATAAATCACGAACAATTCAAGAATATGTGCGAGCTTCCGACAGTTATTTCCTCCTGCCCGACCCGCGCTATAAGCCCGGACCCTGCAAAAAAGAGTATTAAGATCAATGAACCGAAATGCATGTACTGCGGAAACTGCTTTACTGTCTGCCCGCCTATCGCTATAAAGGATGCCGATCGCGACGGAATCGCAATTGTTGTAGGCGGAAAGATAAACAGCCTCAGGAGCAACCCGAAATTCTCCAAGCTGGTTATCCCGTATATCTCTAACGAACCGCCCAGATGGCCAAAGGTTGTTGCTGCTGTAAAGCATATTGTTGAGGTATATGCTTCTCATGCAAGAAAACACGAGAGGATTGCCGAGTGGATTGACAGAATAGGATGGGAGAAGTTCTTCAAGCTTACAGGTATTGAGTTTACATTCCAGTGTATCGATGACTTCACCTTTATGAGGGATACCATGAGGACTGCTGCCACATTTAAGTTTTAGTAAAAAATAAGGGACAGGGCAGCAGTTGATTTTAAACTGCTGCCTTGTGTAAGATATAAACAAAATAACAGTTTAATAACGAGGTAGGGTAAATGGAAACAAGTGAACTTCAGGACAAAATCTTTGCCTTCTGTGAAAAGGCAAAAGGAAAAAAGAAACTGAAAGAAAAGGATATCATTAACGGAATTAATGCAGAGACCGGTGTTGAGAAAGATGTTGTCAAAAAAGCTATGAGAGCAATGATTGATGTAGGAAGGCTTATGTATTCCTATGGCGGCGGTGCGAGTTCTGTTGAGATACCGAGTGAAGAATACTTAAGAGAAAAAGGCCTGATTAAATAAAGTTGATTTGCCACATCTAATATTTAAACAGAGGGGACTTGACCCCTCTGTCCTTACCCTTTTTTGCTCATATAATAAGCTCTATAAAGTTTATCTATATTATGCCAATCATAATTTTTGTCAAATGAGTATATAATAAGTACTAACATGGTTAGCGTAAAGTCTGTAACAATAGTAAGCCTATCGTTTTTATTACTGCTACTGGTAATGTCTTTAGCCGCAAAGGCTGATGAGTCCAGATGGAAATTAATTCATAGTGATCATAGTGATGATGAAGCAGGTATTTCATTTTATATAGATACCAAAATCTTGTTTTACATATCAGAGGAGAATTTGAGGGTATGGACAAGAGAGATTTATACAGATTTCTCCAATGAATCCCTTAAAGATATAAACTGTCCTGATTATATGTATAGGAATATCGGCTGTACCAAGTATAGTGAAAATAAGGAGCCTTTAGGGCCCTGTTACAGTGAAGATACACCCAATGAATGGATAGACATAGAACCAGAATCCCTGGAAGAAAAATTGCACGATGCTATATGTGTCGATGTTGAAAGCCCGTAAAATTGCTTATCACAGAGCATAAAATATAAGAGGTACGCTATTCCTTTTTTTGGAATAAATTAAACGTATTTTAATACTGCATATCGAGGGATTATCTAAAGTATGAAATCTCTGTATCCCAGGCTTGTTATTGCCGGTCTGAAAGGTGGCTCAGGAAAAACCATGCTTTCTCTTGGGTTAATAGCAGCCTGGGTTGAAAAGGGTTTAATAATAGTTCCTTATAAGAAAGGGCCGGATTATATTGATTCAGGATGGCTTTCCTCGGCAGCGGGGCAACCCTGTTATAATCTTGACCCTTTTTTAATCACTAAAGAAAAGGTGCTCTCATCTTTTAAAGAACATTTTCTAAGAGCTGACTGTGCTGTCATAGAAGGCAACAGAGGACTTTATGACGGTATGGATTCAGCAGGGACATACAGTACGGCTGAACTTTCCAAGATACTTAAATCACCGGTTCTCCTTATATTGGACTGCACAAAAGTCACAAGAACGGCCTCTGCAATGGTTCACGGAATACAGAAATTTGATAAAAAGGTTGATATAAAAGGGGTTGTTTTAAACAATATAGCGGGAGCCAGACATGAGAAAATTGTAAGTGAGGCAATAGAAAGATACTGCAATATCCCGGTACTTGGCTCCATACCAAAGCTAAGACAGGATTTTCTCTCTGAAAGACATATGGGACTTTTATCTTTTCAGGAACATCCAGAAGTAAAGCAGGCGATTTCTTTTACTGCAGAAATAGCAAAAAAATATCTTGACCTCGATAGGATATGGGAAATTGCCCAAAAAGCATTTCCTATGGATGTTCGGTCTGATTTTAAAAATCCCCCCTCACCCCGTATAGGGGCGTTGCCCCCTCGCGGCTTTACGCCCTCCTTTACTAAAGGGGGGTGGTCTACGAATCGCAGAGGGGGATTAATTAATTTAACACGCAACACGCAACACGCAACAATAACTATAGGAATCATCAGGGATTCAGCCTTTCAATTTTATTATCCTGAGAACTTTGAGCAGCTTGAGAAAGGGGGAGCTAAACTTTTACAAATCAGCGCATTAAAGGAGAAAAAGCTCCCTGAGATTGATGCCTTATACATAGGGGGAGGATTCCCGGAGACACATGCTATTTTACTTGCAAAGAACAGAGACTTTAAAAGATCACTTAGAAAGAGAGTTGAAGAAGGATTGCCAGTATATGCAGAATGCGGGGGATTAATGTATCTGGGCAATGCACTTGAGCTTGATAATAAAACTTATCCTATGGCAGGAATTTTCCCGGTTAAATTCTCTCTGGGAAAAAAACCCCAGGCACACGGCTATACAATAGTAGAGATAAACCGGAAAAATCCGTTCTATAAAAAAGGGGTGGTTTTAAGAGGGCATGAATTTCATTATTCAAGGGTTGTTGAAATAGAAAGTAAAGAAGGCATGATGTTTTCATTTAAGATGAGGCGCGGCAATGGTATTGCAGATAAAAAGGATGGACTGTGTTATAAAAATGTATTGGCCACATATACCCATCTTCATGCACTTGGCTCGCCTGAATGGGCTGATGGTTTGATAAAGCTGGCGCTTTTATATGCTAGAAGGAGATCTAAAAGAAAGAATAATAGAATTATTAAAAAGAAATAATTATTCCGAGATTCTTGGAATCGCCAGGAATGAACAGGGCATATTCAGAATACTTGTCTCTTTAACCTACGATAAAAGTGATCTTTTATGCTGGAAGGCTATTGAGGCGTTGGGAATTATATCAGGGGAAATAGCCAAAACCTCCCCCGGAATTATCAGAAATTTGGCAGGGAGACTATTATGGTCAATACGCGAAGAATCAGGGGGCATAGGATGGAGCGCTCCTGAGATGCTCGGGGAAATAGTCAGAAACAGCCCCGAGGAGTTCTCGGATATTGCACCGATTATAGCATCCTTTCACGATGAGGCAATGCTCAGACAGGCGGTACTCAGGGCATTGCTGAGAATAAGTGAAGTGGCGCCTCATCTAATTGATTCTTCTGCAGGACTAGTAAAGGAATATTTACATGATGACGATGCAGTTGTGCGTGCATATGCCTTAATGCTTGCAGGAAGTTTAGGATTGAGAGAATATAAATCTGACATAAAGCTTCTCCTGAATGACGGAAATACTGTGAAAATTTACCAGGATGGGGACTTCAGGATATTTACAGTGGGACAAATTGCAGGGCAAACTGTTATAATGTTCCGTGGAGGAGAAAATAAGTAGATGACAAGGGGAGGCCACGGCAGTAATATTCTGAATTGTCCATTTTGTGATAGACTTATTGACGAGCCTCGTGAAATAAAGACCAGTCTGGGCAGTATATTAACCGGTGGAAAATGTGAATGCGGAGCAGTGTATGTATATGATCGCGGAGGCCATAATCTTGGCGAGGCATATGTAGATTTAATGGCATATGCATGCAATGACGACTGGGACATGGCCTGGAGTTTGATACCTGATGTTGACTATGAGCTAAGGGAATTAACTTACGACAGGAGGCAGAAAAAATTTGCAAACAGTCAAAAGAAAATAACACCAACTTATTTATTTGTACTACTGAAAAAACCGATTACTTAGAAATCAGAATCTTTAACATTTGATAGTGATGGGGGTTAGTTTAAAAAAATATCTTTAAATTGAAAAGATAAATAAAGATGATTTGATAATAAGTTTTTTTTATTTGACCGGAAGCATTAATGTGTATTAGTGTTTATAGCCTAATCTAATAATTGTAATTGATAAAAAGAACTCAAATCTTATATATTTAGTTTGGATCACTCATTATGTATTGCTTTAAGGGAAAATATCCCTACAAAGAATAAATCTATATAAAGAAAGGGGGAAGAAAAATGCCAATAATGGAATTTCAGGGAAAGCAGGTTGAGGTAGACGAGGAAGGATATCTACAAGAACTTGATTCATGGTCAAAGGAGCTTGCTGAGCATATGGCATCGCTTGAAGGTATAACATTGACAGAAGCCCACTGGGAGGTTATTAATTTTCTTAGAGAATACTACAAACAGTATCAGATAGCTCCAATGATAAAGATTCTCGTAAAAGAGATTGGGAAGGTTATGGGGCCTGAAAAAGGTAATACAAAATATCTCTATCAGCTTTATCCAGGTGGTCCGGCAAAGCAGGCATGCAAATATGCAGGTTTGCCAAAGCCTACAGGCTGCGTATAGTTTTTAAGTAACGAGTAACGAGTAACCAGCTTTGAAATTCTATCATCAGCTCGTTACTCGTCACTTGATTCTAATTTAATAAAAAAAGTTAATAAGGAATTTGAATAGCAAAATGTATTTTGCTGCGCTGCAAAGTTTTTTTACTTTTTTTACCTTTATTACTTTAATTATAGGCTTTCTTTACTTTAAATCTGTAAGGAGCGGCCTATACTGGATATGAAGCTGAAAGACCTCTTACTTGAAAAGAAGTCTGCCATTCTGGGAAGATGGTTTGATACAATACTGGAGACCTATCCTGCTGATACTTCAAGATTTTTAAAAAGTCAAAAGAACAGGTTCGCTAATCCGGTAGGATCAACTATCTTGGAAGGTATAGAGGGTATATTTAATGAAATCCTCCAGCAGGATGTAGATTCCGATAGAATTTCTACTTTTCTCGATAATATTATCAGGATCAGGGCAGTTCAGAACTTTGATCCCTCGCGGGCACTTGCCTTTATATTTATTCTAAAGAAAGTTATAAGAGAAGAGCTGGATAATGTTCCTGAACTAAATTCAGGACAGGAAAACAAGATATCTGAAGAACTACTTGAGTTTGAATCTCAAATAGATGGTCTGGCTCTTATTGCTTTTGACATATATATGAAATGCCGGGAAAAGATTTATGAGATTAAGGCTAATGAAGTGAAAAGAAGGACTTTCAGGCTTTTGCAGTTGGCAAATCTCATAACTGAGAATCAGGGGGAGAAAGATCTGGGACCGGATTTCAAAGAAAATAATTTTTCTAACTTATAAAGAAAGGAGGCGGCTAGATGAAAATATTATTTTCGGTATTCATGGTTCTCTTCCTTGTTTTGCTTGTTTTTGTAGGAGTGAATATTGCAGGTCTACATTACCTATTTGGAGTTGTAATACCATATGCAGCTTTATTAACGTTCGTGGCTGGATTTGTCTATCGAGTTGTGAAATGGGGGCGTTCTCCTGTACCTTTCAGAATACCAACAACCTGTGGACAGGAACAGTCCTTGCCATGGATAAAGCAAAATAAGATAGAAAATCCATCTACAACGCTCGGTGTTGTTATTAGAATGGCACTCGAGGTACTGGTTTTCCGTTCACTCTTCAGGAACTTAAAGACTGAACTGAGGGACGGCAGGTTAGTATACGGGTCTGATAAGTGGCTGTGGCTGGCAGGCTTGGCGTTTCATTGGTCTTTCCTTTTTATTGTAATCAGACATCTCAGATTCTTCTTAGAGAATGTTCCCTATTTTATAGGCGTGATGGAGAGTCTGGATGCTTTTCTGCAGATAGGTGTGCCTCTGCTTTACATGACCGATATTGTAATCCTGGCTGCAGTTACTTACCTGTTCCTGAGAAGGGTCATTATACCGCAGGTAAATTACATCTCCCTTGCAGCAGATTACTTTCCACTGTTACTGATCTTTGGCATTGCTCTTTCAGGTGTTCTCATGAGGTATTTCTTCAAAGTGCATGTTGTCGGTGTTAAAGCACTGGCTATGGGATGGGTCAGTCTTAAGCCTGTTATACCAGAAGGCGTAGGGGTTATCTTTTACATACACCTGTTTCTGATCTGTGTTCTGTTTGCGTACTTTCCCTTCAGTAAGCTGATGCATTTGGGTGGAGTCTTCCTCAGTCCCACAAGAAATCTTGTGAATAACAATCGCATGGTAAGGCATGTAAATCCATGGGACTACCCTGTCAAGGTACATACCTATGAGGAATATGAGGAAGAATTCAGGGATAAAATGAAAAGTGTCGGAATACCAGTTGAAAAGGAGTGAACATGTCAAAACTTCCAAAGCCAGAAGAACTAATAAAGATAGATTATAAACCTCCTAAAACAGGATGGATGGATACCCCGGTTGTATTTAAACCGGACACTTTTTGCTTTGGTGCAAAAGCAAAAAACCTTAAAATAGTTGACTTCCCTAACGCAAGGAATTGGTCGCCAAGGGAGGAAGATTGGAAGCTTCCCAAAGAATGGGAAGGCACCATATTGGAGGCAATGGCGGATAGGTTATCCAAATACCGTTCGTTTAAGCTTTTTATGGATATCTGTGTGAGATGCGGCGCCTGTGCTGATAAGTGCCATTTCTACATCGGCACTGGAGACCCCAAGAATATGCCTGTTCTAAGGTCTGAACTGATGAGGTCAGTGTACAGGAAATATTTCACCAATTCCGGGAAAGTTCTTGGAAGACTGGCAGGCGCAAGAGAACTGACATATGATGTGCTTAAAGAGTGGTGGTACTATTTCTATCAATGTACTGAATGCCGGCGCTGTTCTGTATTCTGCCCCTATGGAATTGATACAGCAGAAATCACTATGATGGCAAGAGAATTTACTAATCTGCTGGGCTTGAATACAGACTGGATTTCAGGGCCTGTTGCTTTCTGCTATATGAAAGGAAATCATCTGGGCCTTGAGCCTCATACTATCAAAAGCAGTATGGATATCTTCCTGGATGATATTGAGACTATAACGGGTATTAGGATAGAGCCCTCATTTAATAGAAAGGGGGCTGAAATACTGTTTGTCACGCCATCCGGTGACCTTTTTGCTGATCCCGGAACATTTACCTGTATGGGATATTTAATGCTTTTCCACGAATTAGGGCTTGATTATACGTGGAGCACATATGCTTCTGAGGGTGGAAACTTCGGCTTTTTCACCTCGAATGAAATGGCTAAAAGGCTGCACTACAAGATTTATGCTGAGGCCAAAAGGTTAGGTGTAAAATGGATACTTGGAGGGGAATGCGGCCATATGTGGAGGGTCATCCACCAGTACCTGGATACATGGCACGGTCCGGCGGATTTCCTTGAGGAACCCGTCTCTCCGATAACAGGCACTAAATTCGAGAATGCAAAATCAACAAGGATGGTTCATATAACAGAATTTACCTCGGACCTTATCAAACATAACAAACTCAAACTCGACCCAAGCCGTAATGATCATCTGAAGGTGACTTTCCATGATTCCTGCAATACAGCCAGGGGCATGGGGATTTTAGAGGAACCAAGACATGTAATAAAGAGTGTATGTAACCATTTTTACGAAATGCCTGATAACACCATCAGGGAGCAGACCTTCTGCTGCGGCAGCGGCACTGGGTTAAATGCATCTGAAAATATGGTGATAAGAATGCAGGGAGGCCTGCCAAGAGCGAATGCTGTGAAATATGTTCATGAGAAATACGGGGTGAACATGCTGGCAAATATCTGTGCAATCGACAGGGCAACATTGAAGGCTGCTGTGGAGTATTGGGTTCCTGAGGTGGAGGTTACGGGTGTTCACGAACTGGTCGCAAATGCCCTGGTGATGAAAGGCGAAAAAGAGAGAACTCAGAATTTGCGCTTGGAACCTCTTCCAGGAAAGGAGGGTAATGAGTGATGTATAACGGAGGCAAAATAATAGCCGGGCTTATTATATTTGTCCTTCTGATGACATTTCCTTTCATTTACAATGTGGGGACAGCTAATGTTGTACCTGAACCAGACATCAATACACCCGAGATACAGAAATTGGCTGAAAAAAAGTGTTTAGAATCCAAGGAAATTATGAGACCTGAACACATGAAGATGCTGAATGACTGGAGGGATTCGGTTGTCAGGGATGGTCAAACGGTCTATGTCAATTCAGAGGGGAATAGTTTCACCATGAGTCTTCAGAAAACATGTATGAAATGTCACTCAAACAAGAAGAATTTCTGTGATAAATGCCACAATTATATGGCTGTTAAACCTTACTGCTGGGATTGCCATATTGCACCGAAGGAGAGTGAGACATGATAGATAGAAGACAATTTTTAAAAATAGCTGGAATTTCCACAATAGTAGGGCTTGGAGGCTCGTCAGTTATCAATGGTCTGACGAGAAAGGGCTTGGAGGCTTCTCAGATTTCTACTGACCCGAGAGCATTGAAGGCGAAAAGATGGGGCTTTGTCGTCGATATGAACAAGTTCAACACAGAAGAGGATCATAAAAGAGTGATGGAGGCATGTCACAGTATCCACAATGTCCCTGATTTCGGCAATCCAAAGGATGAGATAAAGTGGATATGGACTGAATCATTTGAACATACTTTCCCAGGTCAGGAAGATGAATACATGTCACATGAGATGAAAGAAGAACCCTTTATGGTTTTTTGCAATCACTGTGCTAAACCTGCCTGTGTAAGGGTGTGTCCAACAAAGGCTACGTTTAAACGCGAAGACGGGATAGTCATGATGGATATGCACCGCTGTATCGGCTGCAGGTTCTGTATGGCTGCTTGTCCATACGGTGCAAGGAGCTTTAACTGGAGAAACCCCCGGCCTTTTATCAGAGAGGAAAATCCTGAATTTCCAACAAGAACCAAGGGTGTTGTGGAAAAATGTACTCTCTGTTATGAGAGACTGGCTGTAGGTCTTAAGCCTGCGTGTGTTGAAGAATCCAATGGTGCAATAATTTTTGGAGACCTGGAAGACCCTAACTCGGAGATCAGAGAGATTATCAGGACAAAATACACCATCAAGCGTAAACCCGGGCTGGGAACAAATCCCGGTATTTACTATGTGATAGGAGGTAATGACCATGCTTGAGAAAGCACTAACCGGAAGTAGAAACTACTGGACATTAATCGTCATCCTGCTTGGCATTATAGGGGCGGGGTTCATTGCATACCTCTTTCAATTCTTTATTGGTCTGGGCATAACAGGTATGAGCAGGGATGTCTCATGGGGTTTTTATATTGGTCAGTTTACCTTCCTTGTTGGTATCGCAGCCTCAGGTGTTATGGTGGTCTTGCCTTATTATTTGCATCACTATAAGAAATTTGGCAGGATTACTGTTTTGGGAGAATTTCTGGCTATCTCCTCTGTGGTGATGTGTATTTTATTCATTTTTGTTGATCTGGGTCAGCCGACCAGAGTCATGAATGTAGTACTGCACCCAACACCTAACTCAGTAATGTTCTGGGATATGGTCGTCTTACTCGGTTACCTCATTCTCAATGTAGTTATAGGCTGGACTGTCCTGGGAGCAGAGCGTAAAGGCACTCCCCCACAGAGCTGGGTCAAGCCTTTAATATATCTCTCTATTGCATGGGCTCCCAGTATTCATACAGTCACGGCATTTCTTTATGCCGGCTTACCAGGGAGACATTTCTGGTTGAGTGCTATTATGGCAGCACGATTCCTGGCTTCAGCTTTTTGTGCCGGGCCTGCGCTCCTTATCATTCTGGCCCTGATTTTAAGAAAATACACTAAATTTGACGCTGGCAAAGAGGCTATTCAGGCGCTCGGGAAGATAGTAACTTATTTCATGATTACAAACGTGTTCTTTCTTGGGCTTGAATTCTTTACTGCATTTTACAGCAATATACCCGGACACATGCACACATTCCAGTACCTTTATGCCGGTCTCGAAGGACACGGCAAGCTTGTTCCAATGATGTGGATATCCAATGCCCTTGCGGTAGTAGCCCTTGCAATTCTTATTTTCCCTGATTTGCGCAAGAATGAGAAGACGCTGGCGGTGGCTTCAGCAGCTGTTTTCTTTTCCCTGTGGATAGATAAGGGATTTGGCCTTGTTATTGGCGGATTTATACCCAACATGTTTGAAAAGGTATTTGAGTACTGGCCTACATTGCCTGAAATGTTAATAACACTTGCAGTATGGGCGATAGGATTCCTGATACTTACGGTTCTCTATAAAGTAGCTGTTTCGGTAAAAGAAGAGGTAGAGGTAGAGACATAATTTATAGAAGGAATTGTAATTAATTTTTTTTATTTTATTAACCTTTAAGGTTAGAGCAAGGAGGTGAATTTTCAGTGTGGATTGTAGAAATTAATAGTGAAAAGTGTGATGGTGCCGGGGAGTGTGCTAACAATTGTCCTGTGGAAGTATTTAAGGTGGAAGGTGACAAATGCGTCATTGTCCAGGCAGACTTATGTGAGGGTTGTGAGACATGTATTACTGTCTGCCCGAATGAAGCTATAACACTCAAAGAGATGTAGTTGAGTGTAATTTAAATAATATTAACAAATGATTTAAGATGCTGGGGTGTCTCCTCTTGAGACATCTTAGCATCCTGCATATAAAATATATCACTTGATCGGCATAATAATTATTTATTATTTTCAATAACTTAGCCTGCGTTGCTTTTGTCCCTTTATAAAATCCCCCCCTGAAAGCCCTTTAGTCTCTTATGTGTTAGGGTAGATTTTATATAGTAAATTAATTATAATTTATATAAACATTATCCAGTTCATGAACCCGGAAAATGCAGATATTGCTCAAAAATTTATTTAACTCGATTATTGTATTGAAATTATCCTTAATCGTTGTTTGAATGAAAATATACCATTTCGAATATGGCAAAGGTACGTTAAGGTATCGAAAAATTAATTTTTTCGTAACACATGCATTTTCCTAAATAAATTTTTTGGGTAAATTAAAGGGGGTGAATTTTCAGTGTGGATTGTAGAAATTAATAGTGAAAAGTGTGATGGTGCCGGGGAGTGTGCTAACAATTGTCCTGTGGAAGTATTTAAGGTGGAAGGTGACAAATGCACCATTGTCCAGGCAGACTTATGTGAGGGTTGTGAGACATGTATTACTGTCTGCCCGAATGAAGCTATAACACTCAAAGAGATGTAAGTAAAGAAGTAAGGAGTAAAAAGCAGGGTGAAAGGAGCAAGGAGCAGGGCGAAAAAGGCAAAGAACAAAGAGTAAGAAGTATGAAGTAAGCAGTAGGGACGAAAGACGTAACCGATAACCGAAACGGGCCCTGTAAAGTATAAAAGCTTACTTGAGAGGGCGGGCCTCGTAACCGTTACCGTAAGACGTAATTAATTACGCTATGCGCTACGCGAAAATAGTTTCTTTAGTTTAAACGGGATAAACTAGAAAAACAAACCAGAGAAACCAGGTTACGATTATTTAAGTCTCTTGCAGAGTTCTGCTACGCGGGCTCCCAGCTTAAATGCATCTGTCGATGCACCCTTATCGGGTGCACCTACGCATGCAACACCATAGTGGCCAGAGGCACTCAATGGATCACCCACTATAATCATGCTGTAGATGAGCATGCACTGCAGTATCGAGATTATAGTCGTTTCCTTGCCCCCTGTATGGTGTCCTCCTGTTGCAAAGGCTGCACCAACCTTGTCCTCCATCTTGGAACGTATACCAACGAAATTATCAAATACCCTCTTGAGATCCGCAGCCATGACACCGAAATATACTGGTGAACCGGCAATGATCCCGGCGGATTCAATAAAATCCTCTTTAGTGACATCCTTGGTACTTTTAATTACAACTTTGATGCCTGTTGATTCAACTCCCTTTGCTACCTCCTGAGCGAGTTTTTTTGTATTTCCTCCCTTTGAGTAACAAAGAACAAGAACTTGCATAATTTATATCACCTCCAACTTCATAGTATTCTATCTTTACCCCGTTTAGAAATTGTCGCTATTTTCTTCAACGGGGTTTACTTTATCTGCCGGCATATATTGAAAACTATGGATTGCACTATCTTGTGCCAGAGACTTTTGAATATTCGCTGCCTTGACATTTCGGACAAAGAGGTAATGGGTATCTATCATTGTCTATACCGACACTTTGCCCGCAGTTTTTGCAAATGTATAAACCTTTACCCGGACTTTCTCCAGCAGTTGGCATCTTTTCCTCCTTTAATAGCTAATTGTTAATGTTCAACCTGTCAGCCAGCAGATATTACAGACTGTAGATTTGTTATTACGTTCTACAGTACATCCTGAGATTCTGTAATTGATGTGGGCTGATTCCTCATGGTCATAGATATAAATGGAGTCACCACGGACATTACCTATAAAATATGAGGAACTCTCGCTAGTATGCCCAATAAATGTATTCCCCTCAATTATGATGTCGAAGGTTTTACCATTGATAAAGGAATATTGATATCTGCTGTTGCTGAAGTATCCTGTAGTATTGCGCCATTTGGTGTCATCGATCTCCTTGATATAATCGAAATCCGGCAGGCTGGTTATGTCAATGTGACGTAACTTTGCATAGTCATATACGGAAGATATTTTCTTGCCTGCGATTATACGGCCGACAATGTATGCAATGCAGGCATAGGTATGAGAGTTCATACTTTTGTCAGCCCATCAGCATTTTGTGAACCCGCAACTGCGGCAGACTGCACATCCTCCTTCATGCTCGACTGTACCTCCGCACTCAGGACATGCCCCTATAAACATTACGACACTCTGTATTTTTAGTCCATCGCCATTGCCTTTTTCACCTTTCTGCATATATTTTTCAAGTGCCTTTGCAATGGCATCAGAACATGAGGTTATTTTCCCGCCATTTGTCCATATCTGGTTATGGCAAGTTATACCCTTGAGTTGCTTAATGACTGCCTCAGGCTCAATATTTGAACGCAAAGCAAGGCTTACTAGCCTGCCTATGGCCTCAGACTGACTTGCGGCACATCCTCCAGCTTTTCCCATATGTGTGAAAAGTTCAAATAGCTGTCCATCCTCATCTTCATTAACAGTAACATACAGGGTTCCACAGCCGGTCTTTGTGTATCTAGTTTCTCCCTTTATTGATTCAGGTCTCTTTCGCGGGACAATCTTTTGCTGAACATGTGGCTCTGTCTCTTTCTGGGTCTTTCCGGTGGAAAGCACCTGCTTATCCCTTGACCCGTCACGATAAACAGTGACTCCCTTGCAGCCGAGTTTGTAAGCGAACATATAAACATACTCTACATCCTTTGGCGATGCATCTTGAGGGAAATTAACTGTCTTAGATACGGCGTTGTCAACGTATTTCTGGAATGCTGACTGCATGGCAATATGTTCCATAGGCGTTATATCATGGGCGGTCACAAATAATGACTTGATATCTTCAGGTATTTCATCGAATTCATGTATCGACCCTTTTTCTGCAATCCTTTCAATAAGGTCTCTGGACCAAAAACCGCGCTCCTTAGCCACATTCTCAAAATATGGATTTACCTCTATAAGTTTCGTGCCTTCCATGACATTTCTTACAAATGAGACAGCGAAAAGTGGTTCTATTCCTGAAGAGCATCCTGCTATTATAGAAAGTGTTCCTGTCGGGGCTATTGTTGTTACTGTAGCATTCCTTAATTTCATCTTTCCGTCATATATACTTCCTGGATAATTTGGGAAAACGCCCCTTTCCTCAGCAAGGGCAACAGATGCATTTTTGCCTTCTCTATGTATGAAATCCATTACCTCTTCTGCAAGCTGGATTGCCTTGTCAGAGTTATAAGGGATGCCCAACTGAATTAGCATGTCAGCCCAGCCCATTACACCAAGACCTATTTTCCTGTTTGACTTAGTTTTTTCCTCTATCATTTTAATAGGGTATTTGTTTAGATCAATGACATTGTCAAGAAAATGTACTGACTTCCACACGGTGCTCCTAAGTTTCTTATAGTCTATCTCCCCGTCTGTTACCATCATTGCAAGGTTTATAGATCCGAGATTACAGGACTCATACGGAAGAAGAGGCTGCTCACCACATGGATTTGTTGACTCTATACAGCCGACCTGTGGAGTCGGGTTAGACATGTTTATCCTGTCTATAAATACGATTCCCGGTTCTCCATTTTTCCATGCATGATGTACTATATGGTCAAAAACATTTTTTGCCTCTAAACTTTTTACAACTTTCTTTGTCCTTGGGTTAATAAGGTTGTATTCTTCATTATTTTTTACAGCCTGCATGAAGCTGTCAGTAAGGGCAACAGATATGTTAAAGTTATTAAACCTTATGTCATTATCTTTTGCTGTAATGAATTGAAGTATATCAGGATGGTCGACTTGCAATATACCCATGTTAGCACCGCGCCTGGTGCCGCCCTGCTTTACTGCCTCTGTTGCTGTATCGAATACGGTCATGAATGAAACAGGACCTGAGGATATACCCTTTGTTGATCCTACAATATCACCGCTGGGTCTGAGATTGGAGAAACTGAAGCCGGTACCGCCACCTGATTTATGTATAATCGCAGTGTTTTTGACTGCATCGAAGATGGATTCCATCGAGTCCTCAATAGGAAGCACAAAACAGGCGCTAAGCTGGCCAAGCCTCCTCCCTGCATTCATAAGTGTAGGGCTGTTGGGAAGAAAATCAAGTGATGATAACAATGAGTAAAATTTTTCCTCCAGTAATTCAACCTCCTTATCTGATTTCCCATACATAGAGTCAGCAGAGGCTATAGTCTTTGCTATTCTTCTGAAAAGCTCTTCAGGGCTTTCAACAACAGCACCTTCCTCATTTTTCTTTAGATACCTCTTTTCGAGAACTTTTAATGCGTTTGGTGCGAGATTAATTGTTGATGAAGAACTTCTCATAAAAAAATCCTCCCCGGAAATTATTTGATTTATTTATTAAATTATTAAAAATTATTTTAGCCCAAAAGACAATTCTCTTTCCTGATAGATAATAAAAATAGTTACTTATTATAAGTCGGCAGAAATTTATGTTACTGTATTTTGTAAATTTCCCCATGATAGAGAACAGTTAAAATAACAATAAATTGTATAACGTTACAATTAAACCACAATATATTGTGCATGTCAAGATAAAAGTATAAAAATTATAAACGTTTTGATTTTAAAAAATATTTCCTGTGAATTGGGTGTTTGTTATTTGTTGGGTATTTTTTAACAGGCAGGCAGAGGGTAAATTACGCCAGAAGTCCTTTGACTCTTACAATCTCATCAAATGAGGTTTCGCCTTTTAACAATAATTTTATAGCATTTTCCCGGAGAGTTTTAAAGCCTTCGCTTTTTGCGATCTGTTTGATTTGAGCAGGGGCTGCTTTATTATCAATTGCAATCCTTATCTTATCCGTTATTTCCATAACCTCAAACACTCCTGTCCTTCCGAGATAGCCTGTTCCCCTGCACTGTGGACAACCTGTTCCGATGGCAACATTTATGTTTTTAGCCTTATCGTAACTTAACCCGAGTATTTTGCACTCGTCTTCAGTTAGATGATACCATTCCACACAGTATTTGCACACTTTTCTTACAAGTCTCTGAGCTACAATCCCGGTAAGCGTAGAATTTATTAAAAAGGGCTGAATGCCCAGATCAAGTAGTCTTGTAACAGTGCTTGGTGCATCATTTGTATGGAGTGTTGACATTACAAGGTGTCCTGTTAGTGCTGCCTGAATAGCATTATCGGCTGTTTCAAAATCTCTTATCTCCCCAACCATGATTATATCAGGATCTTGCCTGAGAATAGTTCTCAGGCTGCTGGCAAAAGTAATGCCGATCTGTGGATGGATGGAAGTTTGGTTAAAATTCTCATAGATCATCTCAACAGGGTCTTCTATGGTGGTAAGATTTACATATGTTGTTGAAAGTGTCTTTAAAGAAGAATAAAGGGTTGTTGTTTTGCCGCTACCGGTAGGACCGGTAACAAGTATTAGCCCGTACGGAGCTGCAATAAAAGTATTGAAGATTTCTAAATCTTTATCAAAAAACCCTAGTTTATGGAGATCCTGCATCAGTATATTTGGATCAAATATCCTGATCACAACTTTTTCTCCAAAAGATACGGGCAGGGTTGATACGCGAAGTTCTATCTCTTTACCATCCTGGTCTGTTTTGATCCTGCCGTCCTGAGGTCTTCGTTTCTCTGCTATATCCATTCGAGACAGTGTCTTAATGCGGGAGACAAATGCAGGATGTACAGGCTTGGGCATTTTATGGATGTTATGTAGTATGCCATCTATCCTGAATCGCACAAGACTGTAGTCCCTTTTTGGTTCTATGTGTATGTCCGATGCACGTTGGGAATAGGCGTAATGCAGAAGGTATTCGACTGCATTGATAATGTGCTGGTCTGTTGCGCCAAGTTCTGAAACTGATTTTAGTTTTACATATTGTTCAAGATTACCGAGATCTATCTGCGATGTAAGTTCATTATGGGCAGCGTCTATAGAAGATTTGAAACCATAGAACTCCGTGATAATCTTCATTATATCCGATTTTGTCGAGACGACCATCTCTATCTCGTATCCTTTAGATTGTTTGATTCCTTCAATACCTTCAAGTTCAAATGGATAAGATGTAGCTACAGTCAGCATATTGCCTGAAATATCAATAGTCACAAGCTGATACTTAATGGCATATGGCCTTGAAATTATCTTTGTTACTACATCAGAATCAAGCTTTAAAGGGTCTATTTTTAAAAATGGCAAACCGAGATGCCCTGCAACCTCTTTCATTATGATCTCTTCTGTAAGGATTGTGGAATCATTGCCTTGTACTTTTAATTTCATGTGATCAATAATATCGATAAGAGAAATATCGGGATGTAGAATCCTTCCACGCCTGATAGTTGTGCCTTTTGATTTAAGAAGCCTGGAACGGATCAGGTCTTCTTTAGAGAGGATATCTTCTATCTGCTTTTTTGATAAAAGCCCTGCTGAAGAAAGTATTTTCAATAAAGATTTTTTTATTTTTTCATCCATTTAATTACATTAAATAATAGCATATGAATCTAATATTGTACGAGAATATATTTGCTGTTTCTTCTTTAGGTTACGTCTTACGGTCACGGTAACGACGCCCGTTTCGTAATCTGGTTTCTCTGGTTTTTCTGGTTTATCCGGTTTAAACTAAAGAAACTATTTTTGCTTTTTTACTCCTTACTGCTTACCGCCTACTTCCTACTTTTTTTGTGACTTAATCGAAGTAGGGAAAATATAGAGAAGAACCTTATATAATAAATATATAGGGTGATATTCTAAAAGATGAAGATTGCTGCCATATTTATAATAGTTCTTTTGATCCTATTGGTTACGAGTTATTTTTTTATTAAAGAAGTAATGATAGAAGAACCGGGTATCTGCAGGTACTGCCATTTTATCACTGTATATTACAACAAGTGGGAGAGATCGACTCACAATATGGTGCCATGCCTGAAATGTCACAAATATGGACCCTTTAATGCCCTTTCCGGACAGCTTAGGTTTATTGCAGGGACATACAATCCGAGGCCGTTAACAAATGTGCCTGATTATAAATGCCTTCAGCCCGGTTGCCATGAAAGGAGATTAATAGAGTCCAAGGTGAACTTTACAAAGTGGGATATTGTTTTTGACCATAAACCCCATTTTACGCAGCATAGAAGAGGGATAGACCTGCATTGCAGAAGCTGTCATTCAGATATTGTTCAGGGAGAACATATGAAGGTATCGACAAATGTATGTTTTCTTTGTCATCTGAATGTTAAGGATACTACAGAGCATAAAAGAAGATGTACTGTATGTCATAAGGAACCAAAGAGAAATGTCAGATACAGGGGGGTGCTGTTTAGCCATCTAAAGCCGCTTGAGAAAGGCTACACATGTAACAGCTGTCATATATCCGTTAAGATAGGAGAGGGTCTTGTCCCTAAAGAGAGATGTTTTTTCTGCCATATAGACCGTACAGAGAAATACAATGATGCCGTTTTTGTACACCAGCAGCATGTTACAGGAAAACAGATAGACTGTTTCTTCTGTCACCAATTTGTAGAGCACGGTAATATAAAGATGGCAAAGGACATTAAGAAAATAACAAGATAATAATTAGTTAGAAAGATAAGGGTGTGAGATCAACTGAAATAATCTTTAACCCTGCAGATTAAGATATGAGATTATCAACTTCTCCGCTGGCTTGTTAATTGAGCTTCAACCGGTAAAAATTCAGAATTCAGTCTAAAAGTCCTGTCAGGACTCTAGTCTGTTCTTCAATGTTTCTGGTTGCATTCTCCTGCGCATCTTGAAGTTTGTGAAGCTCATCAGAAATATTCAGTGAAGCGAGTATAGCTGCTTTAAGGGGTGTTATATTAGTAGAAGAATTGCATACCTTCTTAAGTTCAGCATCAACAAAAGCAGCCAGTTTTTTTATGTAATCTTCAGGGGCATCGCCTTTAATCGTATATTTTTGGCCCAGTATTGTAACTTCAGTGCTTCCCATTTTTATCAGATTTCCAGGGTTTCAAGCTCGTCTAAAAGCTCTTCTACTTGGTTTTTGATTGATACTTTTTCTGATTTTAAAGCCTCTATTTCCTGATTTTTTTCATTTAGAAGGTCTTCGAGTTCTTTTATCTTTTTTTCAAATAAGTTTTTTTCGTCCTTTAATAACTTTACTTTATCAACAGCAACAGTAATTTTTTCTTCAAGATTTTTTAACCTGTCCAATGATGGTACCTCCTTTTTTATATTAGAAGATCTGTCTTCGAAAAAAGTATCATTATCAAAAAGAGTTCTTTCCCCTCCCATTCTACAAGTAAAATACCAGATACTAACCTGTAATGTCTATATGAATATTTTATAGTGGATTAATCAACGTATTTCTGTAAAAAGTTGAAAAAATCATGTTACCACCGTTAGAAATTACGGGGCTTTTTTACGGGGTAAATAATAATTATGAATTACAAAGTTAAAAGTTAAAGTTTGCCGGGTATTATGTCAAAATCTGTATCCTCTGTAAAAAAATTTGAGAATTTTTTGTACTGAAAATAGGAGGTTATAACTCTTTTGACATAATTTCTGGTTTCGGGATAAGGGATATCCTCGATAAATTCGTCAACTGAACTGTAGTCCCCACTCTCTATCCATTTCCTTACAATCAATTCGCCGGCGTTATAAGCAGCAAGGACATAGGCCAGTGATTTGAACTCATTAAATAGAGATTTTAAGTAATATGTTCCAAGCTGGATGTTCATTTTTACATTATTTATCTGTGATACTTTGTATATACCGAGTTTCAGCTTTTTGTCCAGATTATATGCTGTCTTGGGCATAATCTGCATGAGTCCATATGCGCATGCAGCTGATTTTGCATCAACATCAAATCGGCTTTCTTCCCTTATCACTGAAAGTATAATAAGAGGGTCTAACTCGAATTTTATTGAAATTTGTTCAATGATATCCCAGAATGCAATAGGATACCAGAACATGTGCAGTTTTTCGGAGTATGGAATTCTTGATACCAGATCAAGTGCACGTTTGAATTCTCCAAGCTCATGAAATTTTGAAATGATATATATCAATCCTTCAGTTGAATTAACCATTTTTATAAAATCTGTTAATTCCATGACTGTTTCTTCAGACATACCGAGAGACAGAAGGGTCTCAATTCGCTGGATTTTCCGTGAGTTTTCAGTGTACATAGTAAATGAATTTTCTTTGGGTGAAACAGATTTGACAATTTTCTTCTTATTTTTTACATATGACAGAATGCCATAAAAATTGTCATCCATTCTAAGAAGTGAGTTATAAAGGTCTGTTGCATTGTCACCTAAGGCTTCGATGCTCCTTGCCTGCCAATAAAGGTATTTCGGATTATTATAAGTAAAGTACAACTTTGAGAAGATCTCTGATGATTTCTTATATTCTCCTGAAACATAATAAGTCCATCCCAATCCCCACATAGCTTTCACTTTTTCCGAGGGATAATTTTTTAACACATCATTGTAAATCGTTAGAGCATTTTCGATGTCTTTTTCTCTTCTCTTATCAGAAGCCATTGCAATAAGAAGATGAGCTGTTTTCCTGTTTTTCCTTGCTATGAGTTCATTAAGAGCCATATCAAACCCTTCTCTATCTCCTGCTCTATACAGGGAGAAGGCCTTAAAGTAAATATCATCAATCTTGTCGTAGATTTCCGCTGCCTCAATATATTTCTTCTGCATGAATAGTGATAAGCCAAGACTTTTATTTATCTTGAAACTGTTGCTGCCATCGTCAATTAGCAGGGCTTTTCTTAAAGCGTGCTCTGCCTCTTCATATTCATGTTTCTTTTTCAGATTTTCAGCCCTGACAATGAGGTCTTTTGACTTAATATCCGAGGGGTTCAATTCAGAGTAAGCAGTATTTGATAAAGCACCTCCATTTATATATATGTCCTTGAATACAGATGTTGCCTTGCCATCTTCACCTGTTGCCTTTAGGAAAAGGCCATACGTAAACTTTATCTCTTCATCTTCAGGATAGTCCTTTACATAGGACTTTAATAATTGCAGAAGATTTTCTCTGGCATGCTCACTCGCCTCTCTGATCTCTGATCTTCTTGCTTTTTTTCTCAGAGGCGACAGGGGATACTTTTTAAGCAGTGTCTGAATTGTATCAAAAGCTTTCCCGTGTTCTCCAAGCTCATGATATGCTTCAGAGAGATAAAATAGTGTATAGTCTTCAAGCAGACTGAACTCTTTCATGGCACTGGAAAGATTTTTAACTGCATCGGTATAATTGCCTTCATCAAGGTTATTTTTGCCATTTTTGAAATATTCTACCCCTTCGATATCTACTGCGCAGGCATTATTAAGATTTAAGATCGGGGTGGAAAGCAATACAATAATGCAACATAAGATAATCCTGCATGGAATGTATTGAAAATTATTCCTAATAATAGTCTCCATGTCCTTACCTCACAGTCCTTAATAATATCATTATGATAGACAAAAACATTTTCTTAAGACAATCTTTAAGTAAGAAGATTGACATAAAATTGATTGATATGTAAATAGAATATTTTAACTTTGCTATGGTATATTTTTACTATGATTAAAGACCTTGGACTTCATGGCAGTATCGGCCCTGTGGATTTTTTTGCATTTGTTATTGGCGTAAGCACATACAACACATATTTCTTTGAGGAGGGGAGTTCAAGTATTAGATTTTTCTCAAGAGGCAATGAATTCACAATATCGGAAGATAATATAAGTTATAGAGGTATAGGCGGAAGTTTTTGTGAGTATATGTTCGGAGTTGAAAAGCCTGTAAAGGATTTAACGAAAAGCGATATTTCAAACCGATTGATAATGTTTGGTGCATTTTTGGACGATAATGAGCAGGTTGTTTTTACTAATGAAACTGACGGGTCAGAAACATTTTACAAGCTTTTTCTGATGGGTCATGCTGTAAGAAATTATTATTTCATAGTTTCATCTGAATTTAAAGATGATTACAGAAAGCGTCAGAAGGATGTATTAATGTCTGTCGGAAAATTTCTCAAAAGAACAGATCTGTTACGTGATGAGAAAGATTCAGAGATGATAAGCAGTTTTTTCTCGGAACTAAATGAACAGAATTCAATACTTTTCATTTTCAAGTTGATCAACAGGGGTAATCAGGAGTATTACAATGCCTTTAAGAATTTATATTCAAAGAACAGGGAACTCAACCCACATGAAGAACTATATCTTGAAGAGATAGCTTTAAGAAATAAAATTGACAGCTATCAGCAGGAAAGGATGAAAATTGATATTATGTACAGGCACGCTGAAAACAGGGTTGTAGTTGATGAATATAGAGACATTCTTATAAGAGGACTCATGAAAGATGTGATCGGTGCTTCTGAACATGCAAAGCTGAGCAGGCTTAGAACATTAAGTATAAGAAATGACATACCTATTGTCCTGTTTGATAAGCTTGATGAACTTCTGATGAAGGACAAAAAGGTTCATGAAACAGAGGAAAAGGATTATCTGAAGGATGTGAGATCCATACTCGGAACTCTCTTTTTCAAGGACACTTTACTTAAACAACATATAATAAAGGAAGATATAGTAAGGTTAATAAAGGCAAAGCACACCGCATATTATAGAAGTGACAGAGGTTTCGAGCAGATACTTCTAGATGCAGTAAAGGCCACTGATGAGATTTCACATAAAACTAACGACTTCAGTTTATTTGAGGAGTTAAGTTCCATTATTACCTACTTTGACAGGTATGATAATGTACTTGCAATGCTAAACCACCTGGCTTTCATTAAAAACATAGAATTCAATGAGGATTCCCTGCGAAGCCTTATAGGAAACAAGATGGAATTTGATAAACTGGACAAGAACCTTTTTAAATCAATTTTTATAAAAGATCTGGTCGAAAATAAATATACAACAAGCTATGGTAAAAGAAAGTTAAAACTACTCTTCAAGGGGATAGAGAATATTACGAATGGTGAAGCATCTTTTAAAGATGTTATAAAGGATCTTAAGAAATTGACAGATGAAGAAAAGATATACTATGAAATACATGATGCCTTAAAAGAAATGATGAAAGGCTATTTCCCCGGCATGGAAATAAAAGAATTAAAAAAGCAGTTCAAAAACGATATAGCAAAAAAATTGGCTAAGAAGGGAATTAGTGATAGAATTCCTGCAAAACTTTTTGAAAAGGCGTTTATAGATCTTCGCAAGGAGTACTTATATCTGAACCAGATATTTCCTGCAATAATTTACCAAGGGAATTCTTCACTGAGGGAAGATTTTCTTGAAAACAGTGGTCTAGACCGATTCTATGTCGAGTCTCTCGAACAGGAATATTTTAAGGAAAAAGGACTTGACATGGTGCTTCTTGAGACAATCAGGGAAGGAAAAGAGATTTCAAGTATTGGAGGCGGCGAGCGGATTCGAACCGCTGAATAAAGGTTTTGCAGACCTCTCCCTTAGCCACTTGGGTACGCCGCCAATTCAGTAAGCAGTAAGAACTATGCAGTACAGAGTAACAGTTCAGAAAAAAAGTTTGCTTTTTAGTGTATTCTCTTTCCGTGTACTGCGTACTGCTTACTACTTACTTAATTGCTGATAATATGGAGCGGGAAACGGGGTTCGAACCCGCGACCCCAACCTTGGCAAGGTTGTGCTCTACCAACTGAGCTATTCCCGCATTTTAAACTTATTTTTTAAGTATATTTTCGTCTTAACTCTTAACTTATCTTTAGCTAATAGGATATAATTATCTAATATAACATACTAATTTAAAAAGGAAATTTTTGTCAATATGGTTTACCCTGATTTAGATGAGTTCACAAGATTATCCGTGAAGGGAAATTTGATACCTGTATATAAAGAGATTCTTGCAGATACAGATACACCCGTTACAGCTTTTTTAAAGCTTGGCGGTACGCCTTCATTTCTTTTAGAGAGTGTGGAGGGAGGCGAAAAATGGGCAAGGTATTCTTTTATAGGCGCACGGCCTTCTAAAGTAATAAAAGGTAAAGGCAGTAGAGTTGAAATCATAAAAGACCGGATGGATTCCTGGACTTTTGAATTAGAAGATCCTATTGATTTGATAAAAAAGGAAATGTCTGTATATAAACCGGTTGAGGTCAAAGGTCTTCCGAGATTTTATGGCGGCCTTGTCGGTTATATGGGATATGACATTGTCAGGTTTTTTGAGAGTATACCGGATGGAAACAAAGAAGGCATTGACATGCCGGATTTTTTCTTTATGTTAACAGACACGATACTCATATTTGACAACCTGAGACAAAAAATTAAGGTCGTATCCAATGCACATATTGAAGGGAAAGATTTAGTTGAAGCTTACAATGAGGCAGAACAGAAGATCAATGATATTGTTTCAAAGCTTAGTAAACCCTTAGTTATTCAAGAATCCAGAAACGCTTATAAGTCGGATAGTTTTGTATCAAATTTTTCTAAGGAGGATTTCCTTGCCTGCGTGCAAAAATCAAAAGACTATGTAATGGCCGGAGATATTGTTCAGGTAGTGCTGTCACAGAGATTTGAATGTTCTACTTCAATAGAACCTTTTAATATCTACAGATCTTTGCGCGTAATTAATCCTTCACCGTATATGTATTATCTGGACATTGGTGATGCACAGATTGTGGGGTCTTCTCCAGAGATATTAGTAAGGGTCGAGGAGAATAAGATAGTTCTCCGTCCAATCGCCGGTACGAGAAAGAGGGGGGAAACAGAGGATATTGATATTGCCCTGGAAAAAGAATTAAGAAGTGATCCAAAGGAGATTGCAGAACATATAATGCTTGTAGATCTGGGCAGAAATGATGTTGGAAGAATTGCGAAGATTGGTTCGGTGAAGGTTACTGAATTGATGACAGTCGAAAGATACAGCCACGTAATGCATCTTGTATCAAATGTAGAAGGTGACCTGAAAGAAGGACTTGAGGCTCCCGATGTGCTTGTAGCCTGTTTCCCGGCAGGGACTGTAACAGGAGCACCAAAGATAAGGGCAATGGAGATAATAGAGGAGCTTGAACTTACCAGAAGAGGACCATATGCAGGTGCTGTTGGATATTTCAGTTACTCAGGGAATATGGATACTTGCATCACGATAAGGACACTTATAATAAAAGATGGCAGGGTATATGTACAGGCTGGTGCAGGAATAGTTGCCGACTCTGTTCCTGAGAGGGAATACATGGAGACTGTTAACAAGGCAAAGGGTATGATGAAAGCAGTTGATATGGCAGGGAAAGGAGTTATATAAACGCAAAGCGCAAAGCGAAAAAGGCAAAGAACAAAGAGTAAGAAGTAAGGAGTGAGGAGTAAGGAGTAAAAAAATGCAAAATGCAAAATGCAGATTGAAGATTGAAAATTTAAGATTGAAAACTAGAGGCGGAAAAAGACTAAGATAAAAGAAGACGACGGACGTAACCGACAACAGAGACGGGCGTCGTTACCGTAACCGTTAGACGTAACCTTTTAGTTCCCAAGGAGTAGGCAGTAGGCACAAATAAAAGACAGGTAAAGGTACAGGTACAGGTAAAGAAAAGTAGGAAGTAGGCAGTAAAAAAAACGCATGCGCCGAGCACCCTGTGCAAAGCGAAAAAGGTAAAGGTACTATAAATGTTATTAATGATTGATAATTATGATTCATTTACATATAACCTCGTCCAGTATTTTGGGGAGATCGGGGAGGATATTAGGGTTTTCAGAAACGACAGAATCTCTGTTGAAGAAATAGAAATGATGGCTCCAGAAATGATTGTGATATCTCCAGGCCCATGCACCCCAAAGGAGGCAGGCATATCTGTTGATGTAGTAAGACACTTTGCAGGAAAACTGCCGATTCTTGGGGTATGTCTTGGCCATCAGTCTGTTGGTGCAGCTTTTGGGGGTAAAATTGTTCGTGCACCTAAGCTTATGCATGGTAAGACATCGATAATATACCATGACAGCAGGACTGTATTCGAGGGGCTCCCAAACCCATTTGAGGCAACAAGATACCATTCACTTGTTATAAAAAGAGAGAGCATGCCGGATTGTCTTGAGATAACGGCATGGACTGAAGAAGGTGAGATCATGGGGGTAAGGCACAAAGAATTCATCATAGAAGGGGTCCAGTTCCACCCTGAGTCGATATTGACTGTTGTAGGGAAAGATCTGCTGCGAAATTTCCTGAAGCTCAGACCAAAAAATACAATCTAAGAAGGGGCCCCAAATCCCGAAAATGGACTTTATGTCCTTATTTACCCCGTAAAGAAAGCCCCGCCATTTATGGCGGGGATGCTATAAACCCAATTAGATGTTTACTATCTAACAGGGTAAATAGAAATGTAAATTCCTTAAATAGGGCGGAGTTTAAAGCCCCGTCCTTTCTACGGGGTATACCAACAAATGGGATAAAAAAAGTAGCATAAAATAAGACAAATTCCCCGTGTTGCCTAGGAATTTATACCAATTATCATAACCTAGCTGTTCTGATATTTTTATAATTAGAGAGGCGGTCAGCACGCTGAAAGGTTGAAGATCATTGACATATTAGAAAGCAATATCTTAACATAAGTAACCGATAACTACAGGTTTAGACAATCTGGTAATAAATTTATAAGGAAGGGGGTAAAGGGAGAGATTTTTTTAAAATCTCTGAAAATCTAAAGAAAAGGAGGGATGAAGGATGTTTGCTGAAAGTGCTGAAAACAGTGCTGGAAAAGGCACGTTAGGCCTTGTTATTCTGGGACCGATATTCGGCATGCTCTACGTATTTCTTCTGCCTTTGATAGCGTTCATGACTCTTCTTCTTGCTTTGCCAGGTATCGCACATGCTAAAAAGTCGGATATTCTGGAAAATTCACCTATGTGCATTAGCTGCCACTCGTCAAAGGGTCTGATCAAAGTATTAAAGAATAAAGAGAAGATGTCAGTTTACGTTAACAAAGCCGATTTCAAAAATACTGTACACAAATATCTTAGTTGCGTTGACTGCCATAAAAAGATCTCAATGGCAACTCATCCAGGCAGGGTATTCAGTAGCAGAAGAGCATTTGTTGCTGAAGCCTCGAAAGCATGCAGAACCTGTCATACAGACGCCCAGCTTAAAGCAAAGCCGATTCACGCTTATCTGACAAATAAAATCCATGGTCCACCATGCTCGGAATGCCACGGCGCTCACAATGTGCAGCGCATTGCCACATGGAAACCCGCCAGAGCAGACAATCAGTACTGTCTTACATGTCACAGTCAAAAAATGACAAAAACACTTAACAATGGAGAGAGACTGTCACTCTTCATTGACCCGTCTCAATTGAGTAGTTCTGTTCATAACAAGCACAAATGTTCAGACTGTCACGCTGAATTCTCCAGGAAATCTCACCCGGTTGAGAAGTTTAATAGCAGTAGAGAACACTCAATTGCGGTATCAGAGGTATGTAAAAACTGCCATTCTGAGAAGTATATGGCAGTAAAGGAAAGTATACATTATACAATGATAAGCAAGGGCAATCTGGATGCTCCTGTCTGTACAGACTGCCACGGATTTCACTCAGTTAGTCCTGTGGCTGCCTATAACACACTGAGTGGTGTGCCCTGCAGAAGATGCCATGAGAATGTATTTAATGTATATTCAAAAAGCGTTCATGGCGTAGCAAGAAAAAATGGGGAGCATAAGGCTCCTTTGTGCTCTTCATGCCATTTCGCGCATGAAGTCAGTGTTACAGCAATGACCGAGAAGATAAAGGAAGCATGTCTAGGTTGTCACGAAGAAGCTGAAGCAGCACATGATGAGTGGCTGGTGAATTCTGCTCTACACCTGAGTGTAGTATCATGCGCTACCTGCCATTCTCCGGACTCAGGAAGGGGGGTTTATCTGAGACTTTATGATCAGAATACCGGCAAGCCCTTTACAGAAGAACAGATCCTGGGAATACTGGGAACAGATTATGAGGGATTGTCGCAAAGAATGGACGCACATGGTGATGGCATCGACTCTTACGAGCTCTGGAATATAGTCAAACTGATAAATGGGAGTGGTGCTGATGCCAGGGTGACATTCTTCGGCAGAATGGATGTAAGCAATGGTCTAGAAGCTCACCAGATTTCTTTGAAGAACAATGCGGTAAAGGAATGCGAAAGATGCCATCAGGCAAACTCAGACTTTTTCAAGAGTGTAACAGTAGCTGTAATTAAAGCTGACGGCAGAGTAACGAGATATAATGCCAAGCCAGAAGTGCTTGGATCAATGATTTCCCTGCTTTCGTTAAAGCAGTTTTATGTTCTTGGAAGTACAAGGCTAAAGGTTCTGGACTGGATCGGCATTCTAATGGTCGTTGGTGGAATGTGTGTTCCTATTGGCCATGTTACCCTGAGAATATTGACTTCACCTGTAAGGGAAGCCAAGAGACTGAACAAGATGAGACGAAAAGGGGGACATAAATGAAAAAGATATATCTTCATCCAATACCTGTCAGAATCTGGCACTGGATAAATGCTATCAGTTTTATAATACTGATAATTACCGGTCTGCAGATCAGGTACCGTGAATTCTTCGGACTAATGTCATTTGAGACAGCTGTTGATATACACGAGTATACAGGATTTGTCCTTATCTTCAACTTCTTTATCTGGTTTTTCTATTACATCCTCACGTTGAAGATCAAGATATATATCCCCACTCTTAACGTTAAGAAGTTCATCTTGGGAAGTATAAAGCAGGCAAAATATTACGGTTTCGGGATTTTCATGGGAGATGAAAATCCTCATCACCCTACTCCAGACCACAAGTTTAACCCGATGCAGCAGATGGCATACCTTGCCATAATGATGCTTCTTATTCCTTTACAGTTAATCACTGGTTTGTTTCTCTGGGATGTCAAGATGTTCGAAAGCTGGATTAACCTTGCGGGTGGGATAAAGATCATTGACACTATTCATGTGTTTCTCTTCCTGTTCTTCACATCATTCCTTTTCGTCCATATATATCTTGCCACGCTTGGTCATACCCCACTTGCCCACATAAAAGCTATGATTACAGGATATGAGGAAGAAGAGGAACATGGACATTGATAAAGCATTGGAAGTATAAACTTGAAATTTTAAAAGGGGCTGGTCAAATCCAGCCCCTTTTATATTGAAAAGATATTTACACCGTTAGAATCGGAAATAAAACAAATCAACTGTCTGTTTCTACGATATAACTTTACTTAGTATCTCGTTTAATTGTTTGAAATTATAAGGTTTGCTTATAGATCCAATAAATCCATATTTTGTGTAATCAATGATTATTGAATCGTCAGTATATCCGCTTGTGACAATCCCTTTAACCTCTGGGTCAATCTCGATCAGCTTCTTTATTGCTTGTTTACCCCCCATGCCCCCAGGTATCGTGAGGTCAAGTATAACTGCATCAAAGGATTTTCCGCTTTCTTTTGCCTGTCTGTATAGTTCAATTGCTTCATTTCCTTCAATTGCGTGCTCGACTTCGTAATTCAAATGCTTCAACATCTCACCTATAGTCTCCCTGACTATTTCCTCATCATCCATTACCAATATCCTTCCCTTGCTTGGCAGTTGCCTTTCCTTTTCCCTCTTCTTCTTTTTAATGACCTGTTTTTTTGTGGCTGGAAGGTAAATATGGACTGTTGTACCAACCCCTTCTTCAGAATCAATTAAAATCCGCCCGTCATGTTTGGTTATGATAGAATGGCATATTGCAAGTCCTAGCCCACTGCCTTTCTGTCTTGTGATGTCTTTAGTGGTAAAGTATAGGTCAAATATCTTAGACAGATTCTCAGAGGGTATGCCAGTGCCCTGGTCTTCTATGGATATCTTAATGTAGTCTCCTTTGGTAAGCGGGAGACCCTTCTTTTGAGTAACTTTTTCATTCTTTGCGGTGACTTTAATTATCCCACCACGGGGCATGGATTCTTTGGCGTTGATAATCAGGTTATTGATTGCCTGGCTTATCTGAGACTCATCTATTTCAACAGGATATAAATCATCTTGAAGGTTCAATTTAAAAGAAATATTCGAGCCACTTAAAGAAAATCTTACTGTTTCTTTAAGTATTTTTGATATTAAAGTTACTTTCCTTAGAGGCTCTCCTCCTTTGCTAAAGGTAAGAAGCCGGTAGCTTAATTCCTGTGCCTGCTGGGAGGCAATTTCCGCTTTATTCAATCTTTCGTGAATATCATTTCCGGGCTTGATATACATGCTTGCCAGCGAGATGTTTCCTATAATTACCTGCAGAAGATTATTAAAATCATGGGCGATACCGCCTGCAAGAATCCCAATTGATTCTATTTTCTGTGATTTTAAAAGTTCTTCCTCCATCTTTTTTTGGTCAGTGATATCCCGGACATATTCGATGACGCCTATCAAATTGTTTGTTTTTGAATCCAGATATGGAAAAGTGTGGAGCTCTTGCCAGCCCCTAAAACCTTCCGGACCTGTGAAAGGAACAACTTCATATGACTTTTTACCACTCATCAGGGTTTCAATACTCGGACATATGTCACAGTGCTCTGTACGTCCATGATACGCCTCATAGCACTTTTTACCCACAAGAGGCAACTTGTGGGCATACCATTTTTCTATGATTGGGTTGACAAGCATGATATTAAGATCTTTATCAAGGATACTGATTCCATCCTGGATGCTGTCAAGAATGTCTCTTAGAAATTTTTCCCTCTCTAGTAAGAGAGCCTCAGCATTTTTGCGTTCTGTTATGTCAGTATCTGCGCCTCTATACCCAAGAAGATTCCCTTCTTTATCCAAAATTGGCATACCACTTTTTTCAAAGATCACTATTTTGCCATTCTTATGAATGTTTGGATTAACAAAGTTGCGAAATTCTTCTTTCCGAGAAAAAACTTCAAAGGAGGCTTTCTTCAGATCTTCTCTAACATCATGTGTAAATAAATCATAAAAATGTTTCTTGCCTACAATCTCTTCAGGTTTATATCCAAGCACATTTTCAACTACCGGGCTACTATAAGTGTATAAACCCTCATTATCCACTTCCCAAATCCATTCACCTGCACTATTAGCAACTTGCTTAAAACGTTCTTCGCTATGATGAAGCGCTTCTTCAGCCTTCTTCAGGTGAGTGATGTTTTTTGAAACAACTGTTACAGCTATTATTCTCCCGCCTGAATCTTTAACGGGACTCAATGTTCTTAGAAAATATTTATTGTCCCTTTGGCTTACGTGTTCATGATGTACAGACTGGCCTGTCTCGAATACCGTATCTACTTTTTTATTAAACCCCATTGTCTCTTCAGGTGAATGAAACTTGCTGTATGGCTGGCCAAAATATTCTTCTTTTTGAAAGCCCATTCTCGAGAGATGTATTTTGTTCATCAATAAATATCTGTAATCCCTGTCTATCAAATATATGGAGTCGTCAGTAGATTCCACTAAAGAGCGATACTTCTCCTGAGTCTCCTGGAGAGTCTTTTCAACCTGCTTGTATTTGCTTTTAAGCGTTTCTAATTCTTTTATGAGCAGTTCTTTTGATTTGTTTTTGTCTTGCATGCTAACAACACGGAGGTATAAAGTACTGTGCTTTAATGGAAATTATCATAGAAAGTAATTGATCTTCAATTGAGATCTTCATGAAAAAATTAGATAACAGCTAATATTAAAATACCAATTAGTAATACTAATAGATCTATAAATATTATTTTTAGAAATAGGATTCATAATTAATATAAATATTCTTCAAATTCATTAACCCAAAAAATGCGTTTGAAGCAGGTATACTTGCAGAAAAACCTTTACCCCGTAAAATAAGTTGCTATATGAAAACCTATAGATGAATTTCTGGAAAACTGTAGAATTTACTAAGCTGCATCAATAATACCATTGTACGGGGTTAACAAATCACCTTATTTATACAGATAATTTTATATGATAACGTAAAGGCAATCGGGTATTGAGAGGACTTACAAAGGTGGGCCCCGACAAGTCGGGATAAAATGGTAAAGACTTTTTCTGCAAATACACCTGCTTTTTTTATACTGAAATGCATTTTTTGGGGTTAACCCAAGAAATGCTTTTAGATCAAACATACATGTTATATAGTTGGGCATGTTTCTTGAGCGTACATAGGGAAATTTTTGGCACCCGTCATGGCGAAATAAGCGTGTCGAATCGACCGAATTTTTACTGTTTGACCCCGTAGAACGGGGTAACCCGT
>JABAOH010016393.1_pt1 | contig 61983 bp, 56 predicted proteins | sample 7062181 | NCBI WGS metagenome assembly JABAOH01 (sample SAMN14538630, study PRJNA623070) | marine sediment metagenome | biome: marine biome [ENVO:00000428]; feature: marine pelagic biome [ENVO:01000023]; material: deep marine sediment [ENVO:00002113]; isolation source: pool of 5 deep marine... | reverse complement strand
GTCCTTCTTAAATCGAATTCGAGCATATCAACACCGATCCTGATCGCCGTGCTGAAGGATTCAATAACATCACCTTGGAGATAGGCAGCTGCCCCGTGATGAGCAATTATCATCGGTTTATGCATTGTTCTTCTATAATGGCATCATCCGTCGTGATCCAGGACTGGCGGGTTCTTTTTGGCATTGTAGCAGCTTGGATCCAAAAATCAAACGAAACGCCAAGAAAGCCTCCTGAGAGGGGACTTTAAAAGCCATACTAAAAGGTGTATGAGATAGGAAAATCCCGTGACCGATCGAAAAGGAGTGCCTCATGGTAATCGAGATGTCTTTAACAGGTTGTCTCCCTCCTATCCCGACGCCGTTTGACAAAGGGGGAAGAGTTGATCACGAACGGCTTGCCTCTAACCTGGAAAAATGGCAGACAACCGGTCTGACTGGGTTCGTGGTGCTGGGTTCTAATGGCGAAGCCGTTCTCCTCAAAGAGGAGGAAAAACTGGCGATCTGGAAGACTTCACGGTCTGTCATCAAGGAGGATCGGCTCTTTATTGCCGGCACGGGGTATGAATCGACCTCAGAGACGATCGAGCTCACTGAAAAGGCCGCCCGGTCCGGAGCCAACGCTGCGATGGTGGTAACGCCTCATTACTATAAATCCCAAATGAGCCACCGTGCCCTGGTGGCCCACTACACGACGGTCGCGAACCATTCCCCGCTCCCCATTATCCTGTATAACGTTCCCGCTTTTACGGGAATCGATATGACAGCAGAGACGGTTATTGAGCTAGGCCGACATCCAAACATTATCGGTATCAAGGAAAGCTCCGGAAACGTTGTCAAGATTGGACAGATAGTTGGTGCGTCGAGTAATAACTTCCAGGTACTTGCCGGTTCGGGAGGATTCTTTTTGCCTGCGCTGGTCATGGGCGCCACGGGTGGCGTCATGGCCCTGGCCGCTGTGGCACCTGAGATGCTAATCGACATGGTAAGTGCCTATGAGAAAGGTAATCTGAATAAGGCACGGGAGATTCAGAGCCGTCTTTTGCCGGTCAATGGGGCTGTCACGACTCGATTCGGAATCCCAGGGCTGAAGGCTGCATTGGACCTCATTGGCATGTATGGGGGACCTGTGCGCGCCCCATTGCCCCCCCTAGACGATGGACAGAAACAGGAACTCGTAAAGGTTCTCAGAGAAGCGGGGCTGCTGGAAGGTTAGATGTGGGCTAAATCGACTTCGACCAAGTTTCCATGAAAACCTGGGCCCCCTCCCATGTCGTTCTCCTCGTCTGAGACCAGCTGGTTTATCCCCGACCCCAAAGGACTGTGCTTATTCCACCATATTGATTCGGCGACGACGACACCTGGCACGACCCGTTTAGTGAGTTGAGCAAAACAGTGATAGGCCCCCCGGTCATTGTAAACCCTTACCAGGTCTTGCGAGCGGATTTTCCGAGGTTTGGCGTCGGTCGGGTGTATTCTAAGAGTCGGACGCTTTTCGATCCTCCTCAACCGGTCTGAAACGCCAAAAGTGGTGTTGAGAAAACTATGGGCAGGCGGGGTGATACAGTGGAGAGTGAACTTGTCGCCGGTCTGGACCGATTCACACCCCTCACGAGTGGGTACGTGAGTTGCCACCGGGGGAAAGCCCTTCCGCGCGAGAGTCTCGGAGTAGAACTCCACCTTTCCGGAAGGGGTGGGGAACCCATTTTCGAAGGGTAAGAAAGGCTTTGGTATGTTGAGTCGTCGTGGGTGACCGGAGGAGAGACCTTCAAAGGTGATTCCGGCCATATAAGGATCATCTTTTTGCAGGGCCTGGTGGATGATATCTTCTTCGGAATCGGAAAAGCAGGTCTCTTCAAACCCCATCGTCTCCGCCAAAAGCCTGAAAACTTCTAGATTGGATTTGGACTCCCCGACTGGTTTGATGACCGGCCTGGCCATCTGAATGTAGAAGTGACCGTAACTGGTGTACAGATCTGTGTGTTCGAGAAATGTTGTGGCAGGGAGAACGAGATCAGCGTAATCCGTGGTGTCGGTCAGGACCTGTTCGTGGACGACCGTAAAGAGATCTTTTCGTTCTAGCCCAGTTAAGACCTTTGCCTGGTAGGGGGCTACAGCAGCTGGGTTACAGTGGTAGACAAAAAGGGCTTTAACGGGTGGTTGACCGAGATTCAGTAAAGCTTCTCCCAAATGAATCATGTTAACGGTTCGAGGCTTCCGGGGTAAGAGATCCTCTCGTGTCAAATCTTTCCAATTCAAAGCGAATGCAGAGCCACTGCTGGCGAAGGCTCCTCCACCGGGAATATCCCACCCCCCGGTCAAGGCGGGAAGACAGGAGATGGTCCGGAAGGTCATGCCGCCGCTACTATGGCGTTGCATTCCAAATCCGATCCGGATCGAAGAAGGTTTGAGCGTGGCATATGCGACGGCAAGACGCCGGATCTCTGCCTCAGGGACTCCCGTTATCTGCGAGACCCTTTCCAAAGAGAATCGGGTGGACTCTTTTTCTAGAGCCTCAAATCCAACGGTTCTCTGTTCGACGTAGTCCTTATCATACAGGTTCTCTTCGATGATGACCCTTATCATGGCCATAGCCAGAGCCGAATCGGTGCCAGGCCTAATGGGAACATACCAATCGGCCATCCTACCTGTACGGTTCCGGTAGGGGTCAATTACCACCAGTTTGGCCCCTTTTTTTTGAGCCTCCTGGACAAAGGGCATGAGGTGAATGTTGGTCGTGAGCGAATTAATCCCCCAGAGGATAATCATCTTCGACAACGCAAAATCTTCCGAGTCCATCCCCAGGGACGTTCCATTGGAATAGGTCATCCCTTCGAGACCTGTTGTGCAGCAAATCGTTCGATCAAGCCTTGAGGCACCGAGGCGGTGGAAAAACCGATGACCCACGGTATTCCGATGGACTACCCCCATGGTTCCGCCGTAGGAGTAAGGTAGAATCGCTTCAGGTCCAAATTCATCAATGATTTTCTTGAACTGATGCCCAATCTCTCCGATAGCCTCTTCCCAGGATATGGCCTTGAATTTTCCCTCTCCCTTTCCCCCAATCCGCTTCAGGGGGGTCTTGATCCGAATGGGAGAGTAAACTCTTTCATCGTAATGCCGAACCTTATGGCAAACGATTCCGCGCGTAAAAGGGTGATCAGGATCCCCGGATATTCGCTTTATTCGCCCGTCTTCCACCTCTACCAAGAGGCTGCAAGTATCTGGGCAGTCATGAGGACAAGCAGACCGTTTCACTTCTCTCATGTGTTATCCTTTCTTGCCCTCTAGGCCCCGAATTTCTTTACCCGTTGCATATATCCCATCAAGAGGGGGATGACATCTTTTCCTTCTGTTTTTTCCAACGAGCCCCTCGGAAACTCACTCTCTAAGAATTTGCCAACGTGGTCCCTTCGAAAGCCAGGACCTTTTGACCAAATCACAATACCTGCAGGATCAGTCGTGTGGTCTCCAAGAAAAGAGGAACTCGTGTGGTCAGAAAGAACACAAAGCAGGGTGTCATCCGGGACATTTTCCATAAGATGGCGTATCAAAATCTCAGAGGAATCCTCGATAGCCTTGGTTTTTGCTTCTATGTCTTTGTCATGGCTGACTTCGTCGATTCCTTCAATATGAATCACCACAAAATCATGATCTTTGCGCAGCAGGTCAATGGCTGTCTTAGCCTTAGCCAAATAATCCGTATCTACATAGCCTGTAGCCCCAGGCACGTCCGGAACTGTCATGCCCGTAAGTCTACCAATTCCCTTTATGAGTCCGGTTCCAGCCACACATCCGGCGTTCATCCCCCATCTTGATCGGAAGCTCACCAGGGAAGGTGTTTCTCCTGCGCCCCTCGGCATTATCCCATTTGCAGGAGGCAATCCGCTCGCCACCCGGTCCTGATTAAAGGGCAAATCTTTGAGAACTTGATGGCTCTTCGTTACAAATTCATTCAAAATGTTCGCCATGTTCTCAGCCTCTGGAGTCGGTTTCAAAGGTTTTGCCGTAATGATTTTGGACTCCCCCTCCTCCAGCAGGTCTAGGTTGTCCAGCGCATCGGCCACCGCATTGTAGTTTGGATCCATATCTGAGATATCCGCTGAAATGTTGTAACCGCGGAACCGAACAACACATCGGTAATCCTGGGAATTGCGAAACTGGAATTCGACCTTTGGGTCAGACAGTTTGACCTGGTTTAGAGCCGATTCCAGTGCCTCGATCCCTTCACGGGGGTAGCCAGCCGTCCGATTTAGGAGCTTGAATTCGTCAGTGATGGTCACATAGTTACACCGAAGACAGACATCCCCAGGTTGGAGACCCAGATTAACACCTGCCACCTCGAGAGGGCCCCTTCCCGTATAGATCTCGTGGGGATCATAACCCAAGATCGCTAGCATGGCGGTATCTGAACCGACCAGAGCACCTCGTTCGAGAGCGGTAAATGAGCCACAGATTCCCTCTTTGGCAAGCCTGTGAAGCGTTGGAATCTTGGCTACTTCTAAGGGAGTCTTGTTCCCGAGTTCAGGCAACGAAACATCAGTGACTCCATCGAGGACGATTAGGACCGCCCTTTTTTTCTGTTTGGTCTCCTTCCCAATCAGGCCAAGAGGCGCGAACTTGAGGATTTGGATGTTCAGTTCAGCATACCTCTCTCGGATGATTTGCATAATTTCCCGGAATCGGTTATCGGCCACCTCAAACTTCGCGAACACGGGGATGAGGTTGTCTTCTTCCCGTTTCTGTCCATGAAAGATTCCCTGAATGTTGCAATCATTCTCGGAGATCGGCAACAACATCTTGATGAGTGTGCCAGGCTTGTCCTGAATCAGAGTTTCAAGTTCGATTATCATTTCTTGCCCCTTCTTCAGCCCGTCTAAATCTCTCAAATATTCCCGACCTAGGATCTCTCAGGCCTAATGAATCTTATGTTTTCGGTTCCACCAATACTTCGAAAGAAAACTGCCATCGGGTTGGTGAGGTGAATAGCAGGCGAAAGTTTATCAAAAAGGGTTTTAGAATTCTAGTACATCGATCGGTGTGAGCTAGAAGCCGAGTAGATGAGGAGTTTCCTCAATTTTCTGAGTCGGTCCTCTGGGCCCTCTCAGTTAGATGCTCTTGTTTTGACACTTTCGGGGCTCGCCGGTGGGGAAAGCCTACCACTTCCCGGTTCTAAGGGCCGGGCCTTCCCTTTCTCCTCCCCTCGGCGGGTGGCCCACCGCTTCCGTTGATGTCGCTCAGGGTCGCAGGGGAGCTACTTCCAACGATATCAAATCATAAAGGCAAATCGATGAGTTAGAGCAAGCTGTCTTGTGAAGACGGGGAGAGCCCTCGAATAGATGACTTGACAAAAGAAAAAAGACCTCGTATTTTTTATTTTAGAACGATGTTCCACAATGAGGAACAATAATGAAATCCGCTCCTAAACTCTTTTCCGTCCTCGAAAGCCTTTGTATTGAAGGAGATGGTGGTATCACTGAGCTCAGTAAAAAGCTGAGGCTGGGCAAGAGTTCAATTCATCGTTTCCTTTCTGTCTTAACCGAACTCGGTTACGTTCACAAAAACAGCGCTAATGGAAAATACGCTGCCACGCTAAAGCTCTTTGAGATAGGCGCTATGGTTAGGGGGAGAATCAGGTTAGTTCAGCTTGCCCGGCCCTACATGGAAAAACTCGGTAGGCAATTTCATGAAACGATCAATCTTGCTTTCCCCGAGCGAGGCGACGTCGTCTATATCGACAAGGTGGAAAGCGTGGAAACTCTGAGGATGGACCTGGCGATAGGAAGAAGAGCCCCAGGACACTGCACTGCCCTGGGTAAAGTGTTTCTGTCTAGCCTTTCAGAAGAAGATCTTCACAGATATTTTCGAAGCCAAAAGCTGATAGCCTGCACAGAAAGAACGATCACCTCTCCAAAAGAACTGAAAAAGCAGTTGGATCGTGTAAGAACGAATGGATTTGCGGTAGACGACAGAGAACTCGATGAAGGAATTCGCTGCATTGCAGCTCCAGTAAAAGATGAATCCGGCAAAACAATCGCAGCGATAAGCATCGCGGGGCCGAGCGTGCGTTTGACAATGAATCGGCTGAAATCCCTATCAGAACCCCTCAGGATGGTAACAGGCGATATCTCTCAAAAGCTGGGTTATGAGGGGTGACGTTCCTCGATCCACCCAATGCGCCGCTCGGCCGTCTGGGTTTTCTGGTTTCTTTGACAGGGATCAATCGATGGGGTTTTCGACGGCAACGAACCCTCCGAGGGCAGACGGCCGTTCTAAATCGAGGGATGAGGGACGGGGGAGTCTCGCGAGGGAGCAGATGACAGCCCCGGAGTTTTGGGTTTTTCTGATACATCTGACTTCGGATCGGAGCGTTCTTGTGGATGGGAGGCCTCGGCATTCATGAGGGTGAGAACCGAGAACCCCGAGGGGAGGTATGCCAATGGTTCAGAAATCTTTTCAGCCCGCTGGGATCAATCCGGCCTTAGTCACGCCTTTTACCAAAAATGGTTTCATCGATGAAGAGGCCTTTCGCCGGGTCATCCGGTATTGCCTTCCCGATGTGGACGGCCTGGTACCGTGCGGAACGACAGGAGAGTTCCCCTATTTGAGGCCGGATGAAAACAGAAGACTCGTTGAAATCGCCGTAGAGGAGGCCGGGAAGAAGCCTGTCATCGCTGGTACGGGAGCCGAAAGTACCAAGAAGGCCATTGATCTGACACGCGGTGCCAAGCAGGCAGGGGCAACGGCCTGTCTCATTGTGACCCCTTACTTCCTTCATCCTTCGGATAAGGGAGTCTACCAGCACTACAACGAGATTGCCAAGGCCGTAGACATCCCAATCATTCTCTACAACATCCCTCAGGTTGTCGACGCCTATTTGCCTCGGCGAGTCATAGAAGACCTCGCCGATATCCCCAATATTGTAGGCCTAAAGGATTCTTCCGGTAATCTCGCCTACACCATGGAGGTCCTAGAATACGCAGGAGACCGAATCAACGTTTTGGTTGGTCATGACGAGGTGGTTCTTAACGCGCTGGCAGGAGGGGTGCACGGGATGATCCTCGCCAGTGCCCAGGTCTATCCAGAAATCTGGCAGAGTGTCTGGGCTGCCCTGAGAAAAGGCGACCTGGAGCAAGCGCGACGCCTCCAGCGAAGGGTCCAAAAACTCTCGCGCATCTTCTGCCGGATGGGTGGAGGTGTGGCTGTCAAGCAGGCCCTCAGGATGCTGGGAATCGATGCCGGATTCCCACGTGCACCACTCAAGGCCGTGGGGGGTGCTCTGATTCATGAAGACCGGGCAGAAATCGAACTAGAATTGGAAAAACTGGGAAAGGTCACCCCGAGAGAAGTCGTTCACCAAATTCCCTCCGGTTCAATCGTTGATCGTTTCGAGAATGTTGGCCTGACGAGAGAGATCATCGAAAATTCTGCTATGAGATGCGCGAGTGGCGAAGCAGGTGAGGGGCTGGAAGCCGTTCAAATCGACCTTGTCTGTGGAACAAAGGAAGGTCCTATGGGGGAGACGTGGGCCTATCAACTGACCTATCCACGCCATGGCTATGAGGCGCTTACAACCATCTTGGAACCCAATCTAACTGTTCGGCCGAGTACCCTAATCATTCCGACCACTGAACTCAAGAACCTCCGCCAGGCCAATATGATCTATGGCCCTACCCAAAGCGGCGTCGCCAAGGCCATCGTTGATGGACTCATCCAGAGGGTAATTCCTGAGACGATTATGCACAGCCACTTGATGATTGTCCAAGCCGGGGTTGACCCCCTGGCTCTGGATCGGCAGATTTTGCACAAGAACGCCTATGCGGCAACAGATTTCGCTATTCGAAGTGCTTTCAGCGGGGTGAGATGATGAAAAGCAAGAAGACAGAGTGGTTCAAAGGGATCTTTCCGGCCCTCGTGACCCCCTTCAACGATGACGACCAGATCGACGACAAGGCCTTTCGCGAGTTGATCTCCTTTGTCCTTCCCCATGTCAATGGTGTGGTTCCGAATGGGACAACCGGGGAGTTCAGTTCGCTGAGCTTTGAGGAGAGGCAGCAGATCATAGGGATTTGCATAGATGAGGTGAGTGGCCGGGTGCCGGTTTTGGCTGGAACAAGCTGTCCAAGCACCATGGAGACTATGGAGCTTACCTGGTGGGCAAAGGAGGCAGGTGCCTCTGGAGCTCTGGTCTGTGCACCTTACTTTCAAAAACCCACCTTCAATGAGGTCTATGACCACTATCGGATTATCGACGAAGTCGGTCTTCCCCTGGTGCTCTATAATATTCCGCAAACCGCAGGCACTCACTTTCGATGGTGGACGGCCGAGGGTATGGGGCTTGCCTTTGACAACGTTATTGGAATCAAGGACTCAAGCGGCGACATGCCTTTCTTCATGGCCGTCCTGGAGAAGCTTGGGGGAAGGATTGGCATTTTTTGCGGTCACGATGAAATTGCGGGAGCCGCGATGCTTGCAGGTGGGGATGGGGCGATTCTAGCTAGTGCCAACCTTATTCCGGATATATGGCAGAAGATCTATCGGGCAGCCCAGAGAGGAGATGCGAAATTCGTCCAGAATCGTCACCGAGAGATTCAGATCCTCACGAGGCTTGTCGTCCGAAAGGGGGGGCCCCAGGCTGTCAAAGAGGGCCTCATGATGAGAGGGCTCAGGATGAGCAACGCCCGGCTTCCTATGATCCAGGGTGGTGAATTTGAGAGAGAGGATCACGAGGACATGCGGACACAGCTCTGCAACCTAGGGAAGATTCCCAGAGTCAAGAAATCCGTGGTCGGTACCAGCGTAGACGTCATGGCTACCGCCGAGACCCCGAAAAAAATAGAAGACCTTACCCTCTGCGTGGGCGAGGGGTTTGCTGGTCCGCCTCTTAGTGAAATCGCCCACATTGACCTTTTGCTGGGACGTCGGGACGGCCCCGTTGGGAAGGCGATTGAGAGGGCTTTGGGGGAGCCGCGGCCTGGCCATGAGCTCGTGATTATCAATGAAAGGCCTCAAACCATGCTGGTTCCCACTGTTACAATTCGTGGTGAGAAAGCCCGGCAGCTCGTTTACGAAGAGGCGGCGGAGGGCATCAACATGGCCATCGGGCATACCATCAACGAGGGGATTCTTCCGGAGATGCTCTGCGACGAGATCTGCATGATCGCCAACGTATTTGTCCATCCGGCAGCGAGCATCCGACAACGAGTCAAAATCAACAACTATAAGGCCATGCGAGGAGCTATCCGAAAAGCGATTGAAGGTCGACCCAGTTTGGAAGAACTGATTCGTGAAAGGGAGGCAGCTCGACATCCTTTTCGCTATGCGCCTTAGAAGCAGGTCAGGGATAAAAAGGGAAGAACATGTCTGAGTGGGATTTCCCAGTTTGAGGAGGACGTTGTTTGGCGAGGAGGATTGCCCATGAAAATTACGGATCTAAAAAGTACGATTCTTTCCGTTCCCTTTAAGAAAATGACCTTTTGGCCTTATGGCCGGTGGGAGGGAATGACCGTCGTCGTTATCGAGATTGAGACAGACGAGGGAATTGTTGGTTTTGGAGAGAGCGTTTGCCAACAAAACCCGGCCGAGGCGTTTAAGAGCTTCATTGACGGCTCGAGGCCTCTTCTTGTTGGCGAGGATCCATTCAATACGGAGCGAATCGCAAAGAAAATAGAGGGATTGGGAGGATGGGTCTTTGGTCGACACTTCGCGGGCTACGCCCTCGGTGGCATCGATATGGCCCTGTGGGACATCATTGGAAAAGCGTGTGGTCAGCCAGTGTATCGGTTACTGGGCGGCAAGATTCGCGACAAATCTGAGTGTTTCAAGTTCATTCCCCATGATAAACCAGAGATAATGGCCGCCGATGCGGCGAAAGCCGTTCGCGAGGGCTACCGGACCATCTACTGCAAATATACCAACATCGAACATTTGAGAGAGGCCATCGAGGCGATTCGCGGGTCAATTGGGAATGATCCGAAGCTCTGGGTGGATTTCAATGGGACCCTTTCACCTGGGTTTGCCGTGCAATTCCTACGGGAGATGGACAGATACCGCATCGATATTGCCGAGCAACCCGTGCTCGCAGCAAATCTGGAGGGGATGGCTTATGTGAAAAACTCCGTATCCGCACGGATTCTCGCCCATGAGAGCTCCCGGACCCTTTATGAGGTCATGAACGTGATAAAGAGGGATGCTGCGGACATCATTAGCGTTGAACCGCGAATGACCTGGGGGGTGATGGCAACCAAAAAAGCGGCGGCTGTCGTCGAGGCGGCTGGAATGCCTGTGATCATGCATTCTTGTGGAGAATTGGGGGTCGCAACGGCCGCCTTTCTTCATCTCATTGCATCGACGCCCAACTTCGTTTTGGCCAATCAGTGCATGTATGACTGGTTCGACGATGACTACATAAAGGGAGGGAAGTTCCCCTTCGAAAAGGGATGTTTGCGTGTTTCGGAAGCACCCGGTCTCGGGGTCGAGTTAGATCGCGACAAGATACAGGAGTACCACGAAAAGTACCAGGAGGTGGGAACCTTTCCTGTTTGTGGAGCCTCTCCTGATGAGTTGGCAACTGTTCCCGTTCCTCTGTGGCCATCGTACTGACGAGAATGATGTCAGGGTGGGGCTGTTCCGACTCCTTTCCCAAAGCGTCCCTAGAAGGTTCGTACTTTCTGCTAGAAGCATTCCGTCAGGCTTTCGGTCGTCAGTGGCCGGCACCATGGTGGGTGACTACAATGGGATTGAGAGGGAGGCGTCGATTGTCTCGTGAAAGGTATCGATCTGCGCGGGAAGATTCCTATTTGTGGCCGAGGAAACAGGGACAGCCAGAGAGGGATCGGGCCCAAGGGACGACAGGTTTCGCGGATAACCTGTGAGATACCTTGTGGAATTGAATAGTTAAAATGGCCCCGCCTGGAGACAGATAGAGGAGTTTGCCGATGAAATCCGCAGTGCACCGCCCGGTTTTTAGGATCTTATCTGACGATCAGATAGGGCTCATTCACGAGAAGACCCTGGCCATTCTTGAGGAAATCGGCGTTCGGGTGAGGCACAGAGAGGCGGTCGGGATTCTTAAAAAGGCTAGCGCCAAAGAAGAGGGAGATTCAGTTGTCCGGATTCCCTCGACCCTGGTTGAGAGAGTCTTACAGACGTCTCCCAAATCCATCGAGGTTTATGACCGGTCGGGAAATCTTTCGATGGTCCTGGATGGAGGACAGACCTACTATGGGGCGCCATCGGACAGCTTTTACATTCTAGATCATGAGATCGGAAGGAGACGCCAGTTCCTTCTTACTGATATCGAAAAAATTGCAAAGGTCGTCGATTTTCTGCCAAATCTAGATTTCATTCACAGCGCAGGCCTTCTTCCAAAGGAAAAACCCGAAATGGCCACTCGACTTGCTTTTAGCGAGTGCTTCAAGAATACGAAAAAGCCAATCTGTTTTCTCGCTAACGAGGCAGATTCATGCCGCGCTATTATCAATCTCTCCGTGCGGGTTTCTGGAGGAGAGGGGAACTTCCGAGCGAGGCCCTTTATCCTACATTACTCGGAACCTATCTCTCCTCTGCTCCATTCCGAAGAGGGAATCGAAAAGGTCCTCCTCTGTGCTGATTCTCATGTCCCTTTGGTTTATATGCCCTATTGTCTCATGGGAGGGACCGCTCCAGTGACCGTGGCAGGCGCGTTGGTGCAGTGCAATGCAGAGGTCTTGAGTGGTCTCGTCATTCAACAGCTTCGCAGTCCGGGAGCCCCTTTCATATACGGAACCATGCCTGCTCCAATAGACATGAGAACAACAACGGGTCTGTACGGCGCACCAGAACTTCACCTGGCTATAGCGGCCTCCCGAGAGATTGCACGACACTACGGCCTACCTTTCTTTGGGACGGCCGCAACAAGTGATTCAAAGCACCTCGATTATCAGAGTGTCATGGAGGGCGTTATGTCGTGTATGCTAACAGGTTTCAATGGTCCGGATCTGGCTCATGACGTCGGGTTCATCGATCACAGCAACATAATCTCTCCGGAGTTGATTGTGCTCACAAATGAAGTTATTGACATGGTTCGCCCACTAACCCAAGGTATAGCCGTCACAGAGGAGACCTTGGCCATCGAGGTTATTCGAAAGGTAGCGGTCAGAAAGAAAAGTTTTATCGAAGAAGAACATACGTACGAGCACTTCAGAGAGTTCTGGTATCCTGAGCTGCTTGATCGATCGATGGAAGGAGAAACTCCTGAACTAGGGTCAAAAGTGAAGGAAAAGCTAAAGACGATTCTCAGGGATCATCAGGTTGACCCCCTAGGCAAAGAGACTCTCAAGGAGTTGAAGAATCTGACGTCGTAGGAATTGCTAGAATTCGATCTTCATTCCTAGCTGAAAGATTCGAACGGTTAGTCGCAATTGACATCCGGCAAACGGCACCCTCAACGGAGCGGGGACTGGGTGAAATGCTAGCGTCGAGGTGCTTGGCGGTTTACCCCAATGGATAGCGGTGCAACCGATTAGGCCAACCCCATCTCTTTTTTGATAGCAGAAACGATCTCTTCACTGCTGGTTGAGGGGATGGTTGTGAGGAGGCCCTCTTTTTCATAGAAATCGATGAGTGGAGCGGTTTTCTGAGTATATGTGTCGAGCCGCTTAATAATGGCTTCTTCGGTCTCATCGTCCCGTTGGACCACCGGCCAGCCGCACTTCTTACATTTGCCATCTTCTGTGGGAGGTTTACTTTTGATGTTGTAGATCTCCTGGCAGCGTGGATTTGAACAGGTTCTTCTTGTCGTGAGTCGGTCCAGGATGACCGCCTCTGGAACATCGAGGTTCACCACAAGATCCAATTCCAGGTCAAGTCGCTTGAGGAGCTTTTTTAATGCCTCAGCCTGGGGAAAGGTTCGTGGAAACCCATCGAGAATAAAGCCTTTTTCACAATCAGGCTCCTTGAATCTCGATTCCATAATCCCCATGATGAGCGTGTCTGGTACAAGTTCGCCTCGCTCCATATAGCCGTGGGCCTTCTTACCCAGTTCTGTCCCGGCCGTGACAGCGTTTCTTAAAATGTCGCCGGTCGAAATCTGAACAGACCCGTCAAACTCCATTAGTGCCTTTGCGATCGTTCCCTTCCCAGCTCCCGGAGCTCCCAACAGGATGATTCGCATTGGGTTTCCCCCTTCTCATCACTCGTTTTGTTCTCTAACCCGACGCATTATACACTGTTTTCAAGCGAATTGGGATCGACTGGTTTGGGGATCGAGTTTTTTACGCCTCCATCAGGTTGCGGAGTCTCGGCCTCGCCCCTAAACAGAGTCCTGGCGAATTGACATCGGTGCCACCTTATGATTTTAGGTATTGGGTCTGTCCGATTGCCCCGTCAGACGGTGGCAAAGCCCGTGTTCTGGGAGATCCTACGAAGGGTGCGGTTAGGAGGTTTTGTCGATTCTGTAATCACGACCATCGGTTTTTTTTGATTCGCCCTTGTCTGTGTTTGATTCCGCCGATCTGAGAGGGTATCCTCGATAGGGGGATGCCCCTTCTCTTTGCCTGTTCACCCTAGCTTCCAGAGTCGGGGGATAATGGTGATCGAACTCGACGCAGGGTGATTTGCCGCCGCAGAAAGAACGAGGAGATCTGCCATGAGTAACTTGGATCGACTGAGGGTACCTGTTTTCAAGGCGGGTGGGATGCCCGACCTTGACACCCAGAAGTACCGTCTCCATGTCGCAGGATTTGTGAAAAAACAACGGATATTCACGTGGACGGAGATCAAGGAATTTCCCAGGTCAGCAGTCAATGCGCGGTTGACCTCAGTGTCGGGCTGGTCTGTGCGGGCCACGTGGGAGGGGATTCTTTGGCGAGACTTTGTCGGGGTTGTCAGGCCGACTAAGAGAGCCACCCATGCCACCTTTTCGAGCGTGGGCGGGACCTATGAGACTACCGTTGCCCTCGTTGATCTCGATCATCCGCGGGTCCTTCTTGTTTACGCCGTCGATGGGGAACCACTCGAAGGGGAGTATGGCGGGCCGCTTCGCATGGTCATCCCCAACCTATATGGATACAAGAGCTGCAAATGGCTCGAAACCATTACTCTGAGCGATTCAATGAAAGGTGGGTATTGGGAAGACCGCGGCTACACGCGCTCAGGGATTATCGAACAGGGGACGACCCTCGACCTGAACACGGGAAGGCGACGACCTATTCCAGGGGGAGAGGTGACGGAGTTTTAGTCGCCCTTCGCGCAGGCGAGAAATGGGAGCTCAGTGTGAGTCAAGATCCTTTCTCCGAGAAACCCGTCGCTTTGGTTCGCGATGTGCCAAACCGAGATCTCACAATTGTAAAGATGTGGGAAGGAAGGGAATGATGTGGTACGTCCGGCGGTGTGATGTGAGGGTTCGATTGCGGCTCCCCCTCGGCGAGTTTACCTCCAGTATTGATCATTAGCGATTCGGCCGGCAACGCTCACTTTGTAGTGTACTTCGAGAGGTGCAAGAAATTCCGGGTTTTTTTCGTGGACAGTAGCGATAGCCTGCCGGACGACGGCTGTTCCCTTCGGCGTCATCCTGCCCAAGGGCTGACGACATGGACCCGAGGGCAGCCCCAACCCATTCATGAGAGTCTTAATGGGTAGAGGGTTTCTAAATTTGCAAGGGACCGTGAACCCCTCGTAATCCTCCGTCGTTTTGACAGTAACAATCTTAAAGAGAGGATCCAAACCCTCTCTAAGCCTTTCGGCTTTTTCCATATCTCCCTCGTGAATGGCCCTCGTCATATCAGCCACAGCACCTGGAACCACATTCGATATGACAGAGACCACACCTGTGGCCATGATTTCCTGGCTCGTCATCATCTCATAGGTCTTATCGTCGTCCCCTGATAGAATGTCAAAATCACTACCGATTAGCCTTCTGGTCTTAACCATTCGTTGAAGGTCTCCAGTTGCCTCCTTGACCGCTCTCACGTTTTTGTATTGCCGGCTCAGAACGACGAGGTCTTCGACTTCCAGCTGTGTTCCGGTTCGACCGGGAATGACATAAGGGGTGACAAAGGTCTCAGGGAAGTTCTTGGCGACAACGCCATAGTATTCGTTTCGGAGTTCCAAAGAGCTGGGACCATTATAGTAGCAGTCCACCAACAGGACAGCATCGACCCCCGTTTTCACCGCGTGCTCCGTCCCCCGGAGAGCCTCCTTTGTTGAGTTACTGCCGGTTCCAGCCATGGTGAAGGTCCTGCCCGCGGAAAATCGGATGGTCTCTTCAATGACCTTGTCGTGTTCATTCCATTCCAGGGTGGGGGACTCCCCCGTGGTCCCTGTGGCAACAAGATTTACCCCTTGGTCCACCTGAAAACTGATATTTTTTTCAAGGCCCTGATAGTCTATCTCACCATTTGGAATCATAGGCGTGACCAGGGCCGTCCAGCACCCTCCGAACTGCTCCAATTTCATGACATCTCACCTCAACAGCTACCATGAGAGGTTGAATCCAAAATAACTAAATCAGTGTTTGAATGTCAATGAATTATTCTCGATCAGCGGGTGTCGAGTTATAACCAATATCTCGTGAGAAAGAAGACAAAATTTGGCATATCAATTGCAACAAGGTTAAAACATGTGGCACGTTGGCATCGATTTTTGACAGTATTTTGGCATCTCTTGACACGTAGAGGACACTTCCCATGGACCTTGCCGTTGATCTTGAAAAAAAATCAGCACCAGACCTCGATGAGGGCATCGAAAAGATTCACAAGCTCGTCGCCGAGGTAGAGAAGGTCATTGTCGGGCAAACTTCATCTATCTGCCGAATAGTGGTGGCCCTTCTTGCCGATGGCCATGTCTTGCTTGAAGGTGTACCGGGACTGGCTAAAACACTTCTGGTTTCAGCACTGGGATCGGCCATGGGCGCTGTGTTTCAAAGGATCCAAATGGTGCCCGATATGCTCCCAAGCGACCTCATCGGGACGTATCTTCTCGTTGGAAATCGGTTCAAACTTCAGAAAGGGCCTCTGGTCGACTGTCACGTCGCTCTGGTCGATGAAATCAACAGGGCCCCCGCAAAAACCCAGGCCGCTCTGCTCCAGGCCATGCAAGAGCGTCAGGTTACTGTCATGGGGAAGGACACACTTGAGCTGCCCGATCCTTTTATAGTCCTTGCCACGCAGAACCCAGTAGAACAGGACGGTACCTATCCGCTTCCTGAGGCCCAACTGGATCGGTTTATCTTCAAGGTCTTGGTAGGCTATCCTAGCCCAGAGCACGAAATGGATATTCTCACGAATGTCAATCTCGATCAGAGAGATAAAATCAAGGCTGTCAACCATGTCCTCGAACCCAGTGAAATCTGTCAACTCAGGGAAACGATCAAAAAGGAAGTATCCGTGGAACACTATGCCCATAAATACATTGTCGACCTGGTTCGAGCGACCCGTTTCCCAGGAGAGTTTGGCCTGAAATCACTTGAGGGATGTTTGAAACTTGGTGCGTCGCCTCGGGCAACCATGGCCTTGAGAGATGCAGCACGGGTTGAGGCCTTTCTGCACAACCGCCGGCATGTCTATCCTGAAGACATCCAGGCAGTCGCAAGAGATGTTTTCAGACATCGAATCTGTTTAGAATTTTCCGCCGAAGCCGAAGGACTGACTGTCGAGACGGTGATGCAGGAAATACTATGCGGAGTTCATATCCCGTGAAGGAGATTCTCTCGAAGATTGCGGAGGTTGATTACTACATACGATGGTATTCGAGTCGCCATGACCTTGGAATGTGGCCTAGCCGCCACGTTGGGGGGTCTGCAGAATTTGAGAGAATATCGGAATACGAGCTAGGGGACAACCCCCGGTCCATAAACTGGTCGGCCACCGCACGGACTGGGGGGCACCGAATCCTAAAGAACACCCGCCTGGCAGAAGCCAATGTCGCTGTTTTTCTAATTGCAGATCTAAGCCGATCTATGGATTTTGGAACGGTTCGGGTAACGAAAAGGCGATTGGCAGCAGAAATCTCGGCCGTTCTTGCACATGCAGCCTGGCGATGCGGCGACCGCGTCGGTTTTGTCGCTTATGGATCCGGAGTTGAAATTCAGTGGCCCCTTCGCAATCCTAAGGAGTATCGGCTTCTGATCCCTCAGAAGATCCTTGAGACCAAACCCGATGGGAATACGGGGGCGGGATTGCACCAGGCCCTTTCTCTGCTGCCAACTAAGAGATCGCTTGTATTCGTAATCTCTGATTTCCAGGAGTATTTTGACCTACTGGAAAAGGCTCTCAAATCAATTGCAGTCCTCCACGATGTCGTTCCCATTGTCCTTTGGGATCCGAGAGAAAAGACGCTTCCCGAAAGATGGTGTATTACGCCGATGAGAGACCTCGAGACTGGCAGGAATAGGACCATCTGGTTGGGGGGAACGAGAAAGAGGGCAGATTTTCAAAAGCGAGTGGAAGCCAGAGAGCAACGTTTGAAGGCATTGTTTCGCAGCCTATGTATGGATGGTCTCTGGATTCATCAAGAGACCGATTATGTTAGGGAAATAAGCAGGTTTTTCCTAGCTCGAAGGAGGGCCAATTAATTGAAGAAGTTGGTCCTGGCTACATCTCTTCTTGCTTTTCTCACTCTGGGAAATATCGTCCCGCCTGGAGGTGGTATACCGCCACCCGATGGGCCAAGCGATGATGAAAAGACGTTCCCCATCACCATCGACTTCGAGTGTCCGAGAAATTTCGGGTTTCATATCGGTGACGAAATCCCCCTGATAATCACCCTAGAAGCGAAGGAAGGGACGGTCCTCGATCTTGTCAACCTTCCTCAAGAGAAAGAAACCCACGGATCCTTTGAAGTGCGTGACCTAAAGGTCCGTAAGCGCCGAAAAGGAGGCCGAACTTTCTACGAGGTTCTCTATCGGCTCCAGTCTTTCCAACCTGCCATCGCTGTCGATAGGCTGAATTTCCCACCGCTCCGTGTCTCTTATGCAACCAAGGACAATTGGAATCGAAAAGAATCCAAGTATCAATATCAGAACCTCTTTGCACAGATCTTTGAGATTTTTGTTTCACGGACAGCCACCTATTTTGGTCCAATGAAGGACATAAAGGGCCCGGCTAAGGACAACAAACTTGCACTCTTGTGGAAGGCAACCATAGGAGTCGGTGGACTTTTGGTCATACTGGCTCTCTTTACGTGGCCTTGGGAGCTGATTAGAAACAGACGGAGGATTATTCTGGCGAGACCGGTAGAGACGCCGACGGATCGCGCCTTGAAAGCCCTTCAGCAAGCCAGGGACAATTGCTTCAATTACGACGATCATCGGAAGCGACTGTTTTTTGAGATGAACAGAATCTTGAGGGACTTTCTGGGAGAGGTTTGTGGCTTGAAAGCGGCAAACCGGCCTTCGATGGAGGTTGTTAAAGAACTGAAGGACTGTCCATTCTATGAGGAGCTCACAGACTTGGTCGCCAGGATTAACCAGGTCATCTATGAGGGAGATGCCCCCGTGGATGTGGAGTCCATTGTGCGGCAATTCAGTGGCCTCTTGGAGAAGGCGGACACGTCGACACCGTCGAGGGTGAGCGATGATCAGGCTGGCTAACCCGTCCTTTTTGTTGATAGCACTTATTTTCTTACCTCTCATCTTTTGGAGGAAAGTCGCTTATCTCGGATACTCCCATCTTTCTCTGCTGGAAGCGGACAGGGGATCGAGGCTCTGGCAACGTCTGCCGCAGTTTCTTGTTGCTGTGACCCTGAGTTTGCTGATACTCGGACTTGCCCGGCCCCAATGGCAGAGTGCTATCAAGCACGAAAGGTTTCTCGCCCGCGACATCATTCTCGTTATGGATCTTTCCTATAGCATGGAAAATACTTTCAGTTGGACAGGTGGACCGAGGAAGATAGAAGTCGCAAAAAAGGCAGCGCTCCAATTCATTGAAAAGCGAGAAAACGATAGGATTGGCCTCTTGGTATTTGGAGACGAAACTTTCGGAAGTTGGCCTCTGACAAAGGATCTGGATCTGATTTCGAAAAAGATCGACCGCCTTGGAATGACATTTTACGGTGGAACCAATCTCGCGCAACCTTTTATGAGAGCCACAGAGCATTTCAGAGAAATGGGCCAGTCGACGAACCGGGTCCTGGTTTTCCTGTCCGACGGTGAGGCCGGAATTGGAGAAACGAACAAAAGTATGATCGTTGCAGAGTTGAGGAAAATGGGCGTCCATCTGTATGTCGTAGGAATCGGCTTAAGGAAAGAGGGTAGTGACCTTCTGGAAATCGTGAATCTGGCGCAAGGGACGTTCCTTGAGACTGGATCGGCACAGGAACTAACGACTGCATTTGAAGCCATAGACCGCCTTGAGCCCAGCATAATCGAAGTTGAGGTCCAAGGAGAGAGGCAGGAACTCTATCCCATACCCGTGCTTGCGGCGTTGTGCCTCATGCTCATTTTGACATTCCTGCGCAATACCCTCTTTGTCGAACTCTGTTAGGAGGTCTGCCATGAGGGCCATAGCGTTTATCCGTTCGATCCGAATATATATTCTCATCATCGGCGGTCTGTGCCTTGTATACGGTATATATCAGAAGTTCTGGTATTCGGACTTGATAGAGGAAGCGGTGAAGGCGATAGAGACGAATCGGTTGGACCAACGGTACTTGGAAGAGGCCGGTGAAAGCCTGTTCGGATCAGAGGACTTGATCGCGTACAACATGGGGGTGAGGGCCTACCGGGCAAACAACCTGAAAAAGGCGAGTGAGTATTTCTTCGCCGTCATTCGCGAGAGCAAGAATCCCCAACGGAAGCAATGGGCTTACTACAATCTCGGCAACATACTCGTCCAGTTAGAGTTGCCAAAAAAGGCGGCCGAAATGTACCGTGAATCACTTCGACTCGACCCCACCGATTGGGAGAGCAAATACAATCTCGAGCGACTCTACGTTTTCTATCCGATGGCATTTCCTGATGAGCAGGGAAACGCCTCTCTGAACCAGGAACCAGGAGAGGACAAGAAAGACAAAAACCAGATGGGACGGTACGGCAAAGAGCAACCAGACATCTAGGTAAATATATGACTATTGAGTTTTTGAACCCTGACGCATTCTGGGGCATTCTTGCGCTCCCATTTATTGTGGGAGTTCTCCTTTGGGGGTTTCGCCGGAGGAAAACCATCCTGAAGGAATTCGGCAAAGTGGATCTCCTTGCACAGTTTTCCCGGCTCTCCTTTAACCGGAAAATCCTCTATCTCAGCCTCCCAACGGTGCTTTGCGTCACCCTTTTGGTCGTCACTATTGCACGGCCCAGCATAACCGGGAATTTCAAGAAAATCAAAGAAGGGGCTCTCGATGTGATCGCCATTCTCGATGTATCAAAGAGTATGGCAGCCGAGGATTCTGGTCCAGAGATCTCCCGACTTGATCTAGCCAAAGATGCTCTACTCAGGTGCCTGCCAGAGTTTGCTGGAAACAGGCTCGGCATAATCACATTTGCTGGGAAAAGCTTTCCCCAAGCGGAACTCACGGATGATTTTCAAGCGCTACGGTTTGTGCTGAACAATTGGGTCACAGTGGATTCGGCTCCTTCGCAAGGCTCCAATATCGGGGAGGCTTTGTCAGAAGCGGTGGGGCTGTTTGATGATGAGGATAAGAAGAAGTTGATCCTCCTGTTCTCTGATGGCGGTCATGTTCGTCCGGAGAATCTGGAGGGAATCCTTACGGACGTGAACGGACAGGATATTACCGTTGTATCGGTGGGTGTCGGAACGGTGGAAGGGGCCAAAGTTCCTGTATACGAAAAGGGCGAGTTTAGGGAATGGTTCAAGCTCCAGGGAAAAGAGGTTGTAACAAGATTGAATGAAGAGACGTTGAAAGAGATCTCTGATGCTACCGGTGGTAAATATATACCTCTAATCTCGGGAAGAGAGGTTCAGGAGGTTTTCGAAGACCCGGAGGTGATGGGTAAGGCCGTCCTTTCGGGGGGAAAAGAGATATTTCAAATCCCACTCGCCCTCTCTGTTGTCCTCCTTGGCCTCGGGATGTATCTCGAACGGCGGAGCGTGTAGTCGAGGTCATGTTGTTCGAGTTTCCTCTACGGAATCGAATTGTATTGAAAGCTATCCCCCAGGAGTTACTTGAATCAGGGATGTAAACCTCTGTAGTTTCAGCTCCACCTCAGCCTTTCCCTTAGAACGGATTACCCCACAAGGGTATCCCCCCCGGCGTAATCTCACTTGCCTGACAGAGGTTTGAATTCTATTTCACCTATCTACTCTGCGTAAACCGAAAAATAATTCTTGGGGAAACTCTAGATGCCAATTTCTTGACAGCTTTGGGGAATTAGGATAGATATAGACAGGAACATTCGCTGGGGGAGCTGAAAGGCTGAGAGATTCCCAAATTGCAGAGAGCAGAAGTTCTCGAACGAGGGAATGACCCCTTGAACCTGTTCGGGTAATTCCGACGAAGGGAAGGCAACCATAAAATGGATAAGAAGCCGTAATTCTGAGGTCGGGAATTACGGTTTTTTTGTTGTCGAAAGATTCACCACAGAGGCACAGAATGCGCAGAGAGAGTATCTTTTTTTTTCGATCCCAGAAAAGGCAGGATCGAAGAAAAAAGCTCAGCCTTCAGAAGGCTAGTCGCGGAAACCAATTCAAGAAGCTAGCTGTTAAAGTCCCTTTTTACGAGAATCCTTGATTCTCCCGAAGGCAGAGAGATGTTTTCATTGGGCGGTATCTCCCGCCCAATGAAAGATATCTTTTCCTCGGTGTTCTCTGTGTCTCTGTGGTTATCTAACGTCGACTTTGCCGCGTCGGAACAACGCCATCAGGAGGTCTACGATGAAAAGGATTCTGACCATAGCCGGTTCGGATTCAGGTGGAGGTGCCGGCATTCAGGCAGATTTGAAAGCGATTACCGTCTTGGGTGGATATGGAATGAGTGTGATTACCGCCCTCACAGCCCAGAACACAGTCGGGGTTCAAGCTATCCTCGATCTGCCTCTCGACTTCATCGAGAAACAGATAGATTCCGTGGTCTCTGACATCGGGGTGGATGCGGTTAAGACCGGTATGCTCTCCAGTTCTGAGGTTGTGACTCTGGTGGCCAGAAAAATCAGAGAACATGGCTTGAAGCGGGTGGTCATCGATCCCGTGATGGTTACCAAGAGCGGCGCCCCCTTGCTAAAGGAAGAGGGACAGAGGACTCTCCGTGAGGAGTTGATCCCTCTTGCCTCAGTTGTGACCCCGAACCTTCCTGAAGCGACTGTGTTGTCTGGGTTTAACGTGGACAATCGAGAGACAATGAGGCGGGCTGCCATGAAAATCCATGACATGGGTGCCCGAAACGTCGTGATCAAAGGGGGGCACCTGACAGGAGAGGTTGTCGATATTCTCTTTGACGGAAGGGATTTTCATGAATTTCCTAGCCTCAGAATCCCGACAAAGAACACCCATGGGACTGGCTGCACCTTTGCATCTGCTATTGCCACGGAGCTTGCCAAAGGGACCTCTGTTCGAGAATCTGTGCGTCACGCAAAAGCCCTCATCATATCAGCTATCCGTTTCTCTTTGTCCCTAGGGAAAGGCCATGGCCCCACGAACCCTTACGCGCACATTGCCAGAGAGGCGGACCGGTTTCGAGTCGTGGAAAGGCTGAAGGGAGCCCTCGAGAAGCTCAGAAGCAAGCACATAGGCCGACTCATTCCAGAGGTTCAGTCCAATTTAGGCTTCGCGCTGCCGTATGCGGAGAGCAGTGAGGATGTGGCCGCCTTTCCGGGAAGGATCGCCAGATTGGGAGATTCAATCGCCACCGTTTCAGGACCCGAGTTTGGGGCGTCCACCCATGTGGGGAGAATCATCTTAACGCTCATGAGACGCAATCCTGAATTCCGTTCAGTGATGAACATTCGGTTCTCAGAAGAGATCGTTTCAGCGTGCGACGCCGTTGGCCTCCAGGTGAGGAGTTTCGACCGGGCCGATGAGCCCAAACATATCAAGGAGAGAGAGGGGTCTTCGCTGGAGTGGGGAACGGAATTGGTTCTGAAGGACGGGATCGTTCCTGACGTTATCTTTGACAGGGGTGATGTTGGTAAGGAGCCTATGGTGAGGGTCATTGGCAAAAATCCAGAAGAGGTGGTGAGAAAGATCCTGAAAATCCAGAAGTATTTGAGGGAATAGGCTGTGCGAAAGAGCAACCGTGTTTTCATTTTCCCAGACCTTCATCTTTCGCTCACGTCGCTCAGGGAGAAGAGGATCCCCCCCACTGACTAGGAAAATCTTCACATACAAGCTGGTTGGTTTCTGAATTCTTGAGAGGGCTTGATCGAAGAAAAATGTGTTGACAAACAGTCGGGGAAATTATTTAATTGCACTGCCTTACGGACATAAAAGGTGGTGCCATTGGAGCTAATGAGATGTTGGAAGTAAGATCCTTGGATAAGAGTTTTGGGGGTCTTAAGGCCATAGATAACTGCAGCCTTGAAGTCAGAAAGGGCGCAATCACCGGGCTGATTGGACCGAATGGGGCGGGAAAAACGACAATGTTCAACGTTTTGACAGGGTTCTATAAACCCGAGAGAGGAGAGATTCTTTTCAAGGGCGACCCCATCGGTGGACTTCCGCCTCATGAGATCTTTCGAAAGAAGATCTGCCGGACCTTTCAGATTACCCGTGAGTTTGGGCAGATGACGGTTTTGGAAAACTTGATGATGGTCCCAGGGAATCAGCACGGAGAAAAGATGTGGAATACGTGGTTTCGACCGGGCCTTGTAAAAGATCAGGAGCGGCACATAAGGGACAAGGCTATAGAGGTCCTGGAGTTTGTGGAGTTGGTTGATCTGAAGAACGAATATGCGGGGAACCTCTCGGGCGGACAGAAGAAACTGCTCGAATTGGCGAAGACCATGATGGCCGATCCAGAGCTCATTCTTCTCGATGAGCCCGGAGCAGGGGTGAACCGGACGTTGATGAGAAAATTGGCCGATAACATCAGAGAGCTTTCTGCAGAGAAGGGTATAACCTTCTTGATCATCGAGCACGACATGGATCTGGTCATGAATCTCTGTAACCCCGTCATCGTGATGAGTGAGGGGAAGAAGTTGGCAGAAGGGTCGCCGGAAGAGATCCGGTCGAATGAAAGGGTCCTGGAAGCCTATCTGGGGGGTCAATACCGGTGACGGTTTTGCAGACAAAGAACGTGGTTTCCGGTTACGGTGAGGCGGACATACTCCATGAGGTCTCGGTAGAACTGCATGAGAAGGAAATTGTCTCCATTATTGGTCCCAATGGGGCCGGAAAGTCTACCCTTTTGAAGACTATTTTCGGCCTTTTGAAACCGAGGGGTGGCAAGGTCGAGTTGAAGGGTGAAGAGGTCACCGGGCTGAGCCCGGACAGGATCGTCCGCAAAGGAATGAGCTACGTCCCCCAGGTCGACAATGTCTTTCCGTCACTCACGATTCACGAGAATCTGGAGATGGGAGCCTTCATCAGGACCGATGACTACGGAAACAAGCTCGAGGAGGTTTACGAATTGTTCCCCCTTCTCAAAGAGAGGAGGGACGAGAAAGTCGGTAAACTCTCGGGTGGACAGCGGCAGATGGTGGCAATGGGCAGAGCATTAATGCTCGATCCCGGGGTGCTCCTGCTGGACGAACCGTCGGCCAGTCTCGCTCCGATCCTTGTCGGGATGATTTTTGAGAAGATTGTCGACATTAATAAGACAGGCGTTGCCCTCATGGTGGTAGAACAGAATGCCCGGGAAACGCTGGGGATCTCAGACCGTGGCTACGTCCTCGCCACGGGACGAAAGGTATTCGAAGATACGGGAAAGGCGATACTGGAGAATAAAGAGGTTGGCAAGCTGTATCTAGGGGGATAATAAGGTGGTCGAATTGGTCGTGTACGGGATTGTCCTGGGAGGTATTATCGCCTTGGGGTCCATCGGGCTGACCTTGGTCTATGGAATCGTGCGATTTGCCAACTTCGCCCACGGTGATCTTATGACGGCCGGGGCCTATGTCGCGCTATTTTTGGTCACCGGTCTTTTTGCTTGGCTTGGCGTTCCTGATACGGCTTTTGGCTCTCTTTCCTTCGGATGGCGAATGGCTTTTGCTTTTCCCATTGCCATGCTCTGCGTGGCCGGTGTCTCTATCCTCCTCGATCGTATCTTGTACCGGCCTCTTCGCCGGAAGCGGAGCGGCCCTGGTATTATGGCTATGTCCGCGTTGGGGGCCGCCTTCATCATCCGAATGATCGTGCTGATTTTGTGGGGTTCGGATTACTGGTTCTACCGTCCCGGAGTGATGCGTCCGGCCATTTTGCTTCCCCTCGGGGTCAAGATCAGGCCAGATCAGATTTTTCTGTTATTTGTGGTTTTCTTTCTGGTGGTCCTTCTCTACCTCTTTCTTCAGCGGAGTAAGATGGGAAAGGCCATGCGCGCGACGGCTGACAACATGGAGTTAGCCCGGGTGAGCGGGATCGACACCGAACGGGTGATCATATGGACGTGGGGCATCGGAGGCGCCCTCGCGGGGGCGGCTGGGATACTCTATGGCATCGACGTCCAATTGCACGGGGGGATGGGGTGGCACTTTCTCTTGCCCCTCTTCGCAGCCACGATCCTCGGAGGGATAGGCAACGTGTATGGGGCCCTTGTCGGGGGGTTGGTTATGGGGGTGGCCCAACAGGTTTCGACTGCTTATCTGTTACCGACTTATAAGCCTGCCGTTGCTTTTGTCGTTATGATCTTGATCCTCTTAATCAGACCTCAGGGGATATTCGGAGGAGGGCGTTCCTAATGGAGATCGGAGGAATCATTGCCTATCTGGTTTCCCTCGCGGTTATGGCTGGGATCTTTGCCGTTTTTGCCCTAGGCCTAAACATCCAGTGGGGATACACGGGCCTCTTCAACATCGGGATTGCGGGTTTTTTCTGCATTGGAGCGTATACCTCGGCTATGATTACGACCCCCATGCCAACAGGACTCTATGCCGAGTATGTGAAGCAGATTTTTGGCTTCAATCTCCCCTTTGTCTTCGGGCTTCTGGGGGCCGCGCTGGTATGCGGGGGCATCGCCTTTTTGATCGGCTATCCAACTCTCAGACTTCGGGAGGATTACCTGGCCATTGCCACCATCGGCATCGCCGAGACCGTTCGCCTGGTCTTCAACAACGAACATTGGTTGGCAAACGGCCCACGGGGGTTGATGGGACTTCCTCAACCACTCCATGGGCTAGTCGATCCCAGACATTACAATTATATCTATCTTATTATCGTATCGGCTGTCATGGTCGTCATCTATGTTGCCATTGAGCGAGTGATTCGATCGCCGTGGGGGCGTGTGCTGCGGGCTATTCGAGAGGATGAGGACGCCTCGGCCATGAGCGGGAAGGACATCTTCTCCTTCAAGATGCAGTCACTCATCTTCGGATCGATGATCATGGGCGTTGGGGGGGCCCTTTATGCCCACTATACCAAAGCGATCTCCCCGGATGTGTTTACCCCTCTTTATGGGACGTTTATCATCTGGGTCATGCTGATGGCTGGGGGGAGCGGCAACAACAAGGGGGCAATCGTCGGTGCCTTTGTCACTTGGGGCATCTGGATAGGAACAAAGTTTTTGACCGATTATCTTCCGTACACACTGAAGGCAAGGGCTCCTTATATTCGTTTTTTGATCATTATGATCCTTCTGGAGCTCATCCTCATTTACCGACCGCAGGGTCTCATGGGGGAGGAGAAGAGGGTATCGAAGATGATGGATTGACGGGTCCAGTCCCTTTGGGACTTTAGGAAAGAAAAGGGGGATCTTGCTGTGGCAGGATCCCCCTTTCCTTGATCCGAGAGAGATGGCACCTTATATGGGCGGAATGTCAAGTTCAATACGAACGCTGACTATTTTCCCATTCTGGTATCTCCAGACCTCAATCGGCGTGATAACATCACCGTTTTCGTCGAAGTCAACCGATCCGGCCGCCCCCTCATAGTTGATCTGCTTCCCCTGGTCGAGGAGCTCAAAGGCCTTTTGGAAGTCTCCGGGGATGATGACCTCCCCCGGCGGGTTGGCGACAACACGGAGCATGTTCCTCACATTCGTAGCGGTCATGGCCTGGCCCTTTGCCTTGGCTGCATAGGCGGCAAGACCAATCACTGCCGTGGCGTCATAGGCATTGGTGATAAACGGCAGAGGCGGCAGTCTCCCGAATTCTTCCCGATAGTCAGCGCTGAAGACAATATTGGAGGTCGTCAGAGCCGCACCAGGAGCGGTTCCCCATCGTCCTTCAACGTTTTTGGCTCCGAGCACTTTGATGAGATCTTCGGATTTGGTCCCATCACAGTAAAGGAAGTTCCTGAACTTGAAGAATTCGATGGCTTCCTTGATGTAGACCTGGGCATGTGCCGGGTAACTGAAGGCAGCGACAATATCGGGATTCCCCTTGAGGAGCTTTCTCAATTCGGCCGTATAGGACTCGGCAGCCTTTTCGTCATGGGGTACCATGGAAATGACTCTGCCCTTCCGTCTCTCATAGGATTTTTTGAACTGTTCCGCAAGGCCCTGGCCGTAGGGATTATTAACATAAAGAACTGAGGCTTTATTGCTAAAGCTTGCAGCCAGCTTCCCCGCGATCACTCCCTGAAGGGCATCTGATGGACAGGTCCGGAAGAGAAAATCCTTACCTTGGTCGGTCGGCAGAACCGTGATCAGTGGCGATGTGGAAGCAGGCGATATTTGAATGACCCCGCTCGGGATCGTTACCGACTCGGCCACTGGTACGGTGACACCGCTAGCGAGGGCACCGACGATGGCAACGACTCTGTCCACTTCGATGAGTTTTTTGGCTGCATTGGTGGCTGGAATGGCAGAGGTTTCGCTGTCTTCATGGAACAACTTGATGTCAAGCCCGGCCGCCCTCAATTGTTTCGCTGCAAGCTCCGTCCCATTTTTCAGATTCGGACCAAACTCCTTCAATGGTCCGGTCTGTGAAAGAAGCGTCCCTACGCGCAACTCCTCCGCAAAGGCCCCCGAGGCCAGAGCAAAAGCAAAAACACCTACAATCATCAACGAAAAAATCCTTTTCATAATAACCCTCCCTTCTTTCGTTACAGTTGTTCCTTATAGCTGATCCTCCGATCACCCCCTTTCCTATGATCTCATTGCGAGTTTGCACGAATCCTGTTTCTTTTTAACTTAAACCTTTTTCTTTTGTCAACAGAATATATTGAATTTTCTGAGTCTTAGCCTTTTCGGAGTAGGGTGTCGGCTCAATCCCCCTAAAGCGCCAACGAGGGGACCCTAGATGTCAAAATCCACATGCCAAATCAAATCCCACAGTCTAGGCGGTGAATATCTATATCTTACGAAGATTAGATAGTTACATATCTAGGGCGATCGACATTCCATCAACCCACAGAGATAATTGTTGTTCCCTGTTTCTTAGTTGGGCTTTGACATGTGACCTTTGAGTTTTGTCATTTGTCATTTTCATCAATTGTTTGTGTCTCCTCGGGTCGCGACCCATTGGTCCTCGATTTTCTCGGGAATCCTGGGGTTCTGCCGGTTGCCTTGATCTGATTTTCTGGTATACTTGCATCTTCCAACAAGCCAATGGTCAAAGAGGGATACCGTGAAAGAGAGTTTCAAAATAGCTAAGGCTAAGCGGATCGAGGAGCTTCCACCGTATCTCTTTGCCGAGATTGATCGAAAAAAGGCGGAGATGAAAAAAAGGGGGATGGACGTGGTCGATCTCGGTATCGGAGACCCCGATCTTCCAACGCCGGCTCGAATTGTCGAGGCGATGAGAAGGTCGATCGGCGACCCGTCCACCCATCGCTACCCCTCGTATCAGGGAATGTTAGAATTCAGGCAAGCGGTGGCCCGGTGGTATAATCGGCGTTTTGGGGTGGATCTGGATCCATCGAAGGAGGTGTTGACACTTATCGGTTCCAAGGAAGGAATCGCCCATGTTCCTCTTGCTTTTGTGGATCCTGGTGATGTGGTGCTCGCACCCGATCCCGGGTATCCCGTCTATCGAGTCGCTACGCTCTTTGCAGGCGGCGTTCCCTATTTCCTCCCCCTCCTAAGGGAGAACAGGTTCTTTCCAGATCTTTCGAGGATTCCCCCTGATATTTGTCAAAAAGCCAAACTTCTTTTCATCAATTATCCGAACAATCCAACAGGTGCTGTGGCTGATGAAAGGTTTTTTGGAAAGGTCGTCGAATTTGCCTCGAAGCACGAGATCGTTGTATGCCACGACGGGGCGTACACGGAGATCGCCTATGAGGGGTACAGACCACTGAGCTTTCTGCAGGTTCCGGGGGCGAAGGCGGTGGGAGTTGAGTTCCATTCTCTCTCCAAAACCTGCAACATGACGGGATGGCGCCTCGGATTTGTCGTGGGGAATGGAGAAGTGATAGAGGGGCTTGGAAAGATCAAGACCAATGTGGATTCTGGGGTTTTTGAGGCCATTCAGCGAGCCGGAGTCGAGGCGCTCGATCATTGTGAAGAGGAACTCGGGAAGATTCTTCCTGTTTATCAGAGACGCCGTGACTTACTGGTGGAGGCTTTGCGGAATGCCGGTCTAAGATTAGAAAAGCCTATGGCAACGTTCTACCTCTGGATCGACGTCCCCACAGGGTATACGTCCACCCAATTCACGACGCTGCTGCTGACAGAGGCCGGAATCGTTGCCACGCCGGGAAATGGATTCGGTGAGTCGGGAGAGGGATACGTCCGTATGTCACTGACCGTCAATGAAGATCGGCTCCAGGAGGCGGCCCGCCGGCTCAAGGAAATGAAATTTCGCCCTGTTCAGAAATGAGGAGTCAGAATTAGAGAGTCAGAACAGCGGGATCGGCTGATGACGGGATGAGGATCATGGCTCGTCGTCAAGGCTCTTTAGAAGTTGATCGAAGAGTCGTACCATACTGTCTTGCCCCCAGTCTCTGAGGCCGACTGCCTTTCCGATGATTTTCCCTGATCTGTTAATAAGGTAGGTCACAGGGATAAGCCGTACATGGAACCACTCCATCGTGTCACCACGAGGGTCATGAAGAACAGTAAACGTATAGTTGTGTCTTTCGATAAAGTTTTTGACAATCCTAATATCGGCCATATCCACCGAAACCGCTATTACGACGAGATCCTGGCCTTTGAAATGCTGGTGAAGCTTTTCGATAGATGGCATCTCCTCTCGGCAGGGTGCACACCACGTTGCCCAGATATTTAGAAAGACAATCTTCCCGTGAAGATCTCTCAGTCGAAAGGGACGGCCATTTATGTCTGGAAGGGCGACGTCATGGGTTTGCTTCGGTCTCTCAAAAAAGAGGATGTGGGCCTCTTCGAAGAGGTTGGAGAGCGTTTCTCCCTGACAGGCTGAACCAGTACCTAGGATTGCAATAAAAGTGAGGGAAAAAAACAAACACCGTCGATTCAAACCGCTCATCGAAAGGACTCTCGGGTTCTTCAGCGTTTCGGACTCGCAGGGACACACTTTTATCTGTCCCCGCTTTCAATTCTGCAAGCTGCATGCCTCCCCGAATACGTCGCGTGCAAAAAGGACGACTCGCTGAGAATAACGACCGACGTTGATAATTTTCTCCAGTGCCCTTCTTGCTTCTCTCGGCGATAAAACCTTCTTCGTAATGAGGAGAGAAGGAACCAAGAGAGCACTAACAAATGGAATGCTGAGGCTTCTGCAAACATTCACACCGTCTCTATCATCAATCAGAACACCATCCGGACCGAGTTGGTAAAAAAGGGCGATGACTTCTCTTTCACCACCCCGTGGGCGTTTCAAGGGAAGGCGTGGATCCTCTCTCACAGATTGGACGAGGAGCTGTCCCTGTTCTCTCAGGCCGTTGATCTCATCAGAACCAGCATACCCCCTTTGAACGCACTCCTGAAAGACCAAAGGAGGAATTATCACATGAAAGGTCTGGAGAAAGGGTCGGATTATGGATGACTTTGCAAGGTAGATGAGTGAAGAGGTATCCGCGACGAGAGACTCAGGCTGGAATTGAATGCCTGCCATAGATGCATATTATCCCTTTTATGGAAGGGAAACAAGGCGGTTGGTGGCGGGAGATAGCCCAATTTAAGATTCTGTCCTTGACTTATATTCACGAAGTGAGTATTCAATTACCAAGTAATCGTTGATCGAGGGATTCGATGAAGCTTCCTTTTGAATGTGCGATCTTGGGAGCCTTGATGAAAAGGCCAATGCACGGCTATGATATCCATAAATTCCTTTCTACGGCTCTCAAGGGCGTGTGGTATGTCGGAATGAGCAATATGTATAACATGCTGAAAAAGCTTGAGGCGCACGGGTATGTGTCGTCAACCATCGAGGCTAACGGAAACAGGCCGGCCCGAAGGGTTTTCAATATCACTCAGAAGGGGGAGAGCTTGTTCAAGGACTGGATCGCAAAGCCGGTCGACAATATCAGAGACCTGAGGGTGGAATTTATTGCGAAGCTCTATTTTCTGAGAGATCTCCGCCTATCGGGAGGAGTGAGGCTAATTGAGAGACAGAAGGTTGTCTGTCGCAAAATCTTGGATTCCAGTGAACTCTCAACCCCAAAAAGATCCGATTTCTTGCGGCTCCTTTACGATTTCAAGAGTTGTCAGATAAAATCCATATTGTCCTGGCTCGAAGACTGTGTCGAGTTCCTGAAATCTCCGTCAGCTAAGACCTAAGAATACCAGCAGGTTTTATCATGTTGATTCGAAAGCTTTTTGCTTTGGCTGTTCTATTGCCTGGTTTGTGTTGGTTTTCCCTGTGGACTGCATTTCCCGGTGAAGCGTTTCCAGCGGTCACAGAGACTCTCGAGGTCTTTGTTGGTTCTGCATCGCAGCCTGCTACCGAAGAGGTTGCCAGTCGCTTCGAGGAGCTCACAGGGATAAGAAGCCACCTTCACTTTGGGGGGTCTGGGAAAATGCTCTCTGAAATGAGGATTTCAGGACGGGGAGATCTCTATTTTCCGGGTTCTTCGGATTTCATGGACCTTGCGAAAAGAGAAAAACTCGTGCTTGAAGGGACGGAAAAAATTGTCGTTTATCTCATTCCAGCCATCAACGTCCCCGCGGGGAATCCAAAGGAGATCCATTCTCTCCAGGATCTAACCAGATCTGGACTTAAGATCGGCCTTGCGAGACCCGACACGGTGTCGACCGGTCTGTTGTGGGCCGAGATTCTTGAGGAGAGCGGGTTGTCCGACAGGGTAAGAAAAAACATCAAGGTCCATACCCCTTCTATCGCGAAGACAGTCCAATTGATTTCTTTGAATGTGGTGGATGCAATCCTTGGGCTGCGCGTGTTTACCTACTGGAATCCTGACAAGATCGAGACGATTCCTCTTCGGCCTGAACAGGTTCCCCGGATTGCATACATACCGATTGCCGTCAGTTCCCTCTCCAAGAAGAGAGAGACGGCTCAGTTATTCATTGACTTCTTGATAAGCGATGAGGGTAGAGCCATTTATAGAAGGTGGAACTACCTCGTCACCTTAGAGGAAGCGCGACGTTTTGCCCTTCCTGGAGCGCTAGTTGGAGGAACATGGAATCTGCCCGAAAGCTGGAAATAAAAAGCTGGTTTCCTTTCATTCTCTTCGGTGCCACAGGATTTGCCGTCACGATGGTGTTGGTGATCGTGGCATCCCAGTTCTTGTATACGAGTCCGATAAAACCGTTGCAGGCTCTCCTTGAAAAAGATGTCCAGTCCGCAATCATTCTTAGTCTTTTTACCGCCTCTGTTGCGGCGATCATAGGTCTGCTTCTGGCTATTCCGTCGGCTTATTTTCTGGCCCGATACGACACATGGGCGAAAAACATCATCGATGGGATCCTCGATATCCCTATAATCCTGTCACCCGTTGCCCTCGGGACTGCGCTGCTTCTTTTTTTCCGAACAGTGCCAGGAAGATGGATTGAGACGAATATGGTTCAGTTTGTTTTCGAGGTTCCGGGAATCATTCTGGCTCAGTTTTTTCTCGCTTTTGCCCTATCTGTTAGAGTCCTGAAAACGAGTTTCGAATCGGTTGATGTTCGCCTCGAGCAGGTCGCAAGGTTTCTCGGTTGCAGTCAGTGGCAGGCCTTTTCAGGTGTGACCCTGCCGATGGCACGAGGCGCTCTCATAGCGGCTTTCATTCTTTCTTGGGCACGGGCGGTTGGAGATTTTGGCGCCAGCGTGACGATCGCTGGGGCCGTACGGGGGAAGACAGAGACGATCCCTGTAAGCATTTACCTCAATCTTGCTTCCGTGAGAATCGAAAAGGCTGTGGCCTTGATGATAGTGATAGTCATACTGGCGGTAATTGTCCTGATAACTTTTCGCATGCTCGCCCGAAAGAAATAGCATGTCTCCATTCGAAGGGATTGAGTCTTGAGGCGGACCCTGAATTGAGCACAAGGCGTGAAGGAGAGACTGCTGAGCATCAGGTAGTCAGAGGGAGAGATTCATGATTTCGGTTCAAGATCTTTCTGTTCGTTTCGGCAAATTCACGCTGAAAGATATCGATTTGGAGATCAAGAGTGGGGAGTTTTTTCTTCTTCTCGGCCCCACCGGAGCTGGGAAGTCCCTGCTCCTAGAAACAATCCTTGGAATCAGACACCCAGATAAAGGCGAGATTATTTTGGATGGAAAGAATATAACGCACCTTCCCCCGGAAGATCGTCACATCGCCTACGTCCCTCAGGATCTGAGTCTATTTCCACATCTCAGCCCGCGAGACAATATCCTCTTTGGTGCTAAAGTGCGCAAGATAGACGGGGAGACGGTGGAGAAACGGTTGGAGTATCTTACGGACCACTTGGATCTGGACCACATTATGGAAAGACCAGACATCTCGACCTTGAGCGGCGGAGAAAAACAGCGTGTTGCTTTTGCCAGGGCCCTCATTACAAAACCGAAGGTTCTTTTCCTCGATGAACCCTTCTCCGCCCTAGACGCCTACATCAAACGTCGCGTCCAATTCCAGCTCAAACGACTTCAGAAGGCAGTAAACCTTACTGTGTTTCACGTGACCCATGATCAGGAAGAGGCTTTTCTCATGGCGCAACACATGGCCATCATGATCAAAGGACACATCGAACAGCGGGGTACACCCGATGAGTGCTATAACACGCCGGCTAACGAAAAGGTTGCCAATTTCCTTCTCATGCAGAATATCTTCGATTCGGAGGTCATTGACGTAGACCAGAAGAGAAGGTCTTTGAAATGCAGGGCCGGGTCGATTGTTTTCGATGTGGAGTCGTCCATATCGGTCGAAGTCGGGCAACCCCTTAAGCTGGGAATCCGGCCTGAGGAGATCCTGATTATCGCTCCAGACAAACCTTTGAGACCGTCTTTTCGCCTGAATCTCTTTCGGGTCACCGTTGATTCACTCTCTAACCTTGGGAGCCGAGAAATGGTTCGTCTGATTTTTCTTGAGGACCGGAGCCTCCATGTTGACGCCACGTTCAGCTACAAGCTCACAAAAAGCGTGAAGGTCAAGGAGGGGGATGTCGTTGACATCCATCTAAGGCCCCAGAGTTTCTGTATCCTCCCACCGAAGTGAAAACTGAAAAGCGGAATCCGAAAGTCAGAAGAGGGAAGTCAGAATTCAAATTATCAACCAGTATCTCGACGGGTCGATTGGAAACCCAGGCCGAGAGTCGTCATAGAACGATTTTCTTGCTGAGAAGGGAGAGCGAATGGACCGAGAGGCGATGCCCTCAGGCGGGTTTTCAGGGAAGCTCGATAGCTTTGGAGGATTTCTGGTCCGGGCCATGGTCATTCGGGATTTTGACTTTCGACTCCTGACTCCCCGGAACCTTCAGTTTCCTCCTCGCCCTCTTCTGTGTCGGCCGTGGGCATCAGGTCTTCTCGGTAAATGACTAGCCGATCACCCGGATGGATGGGGGCTCTCAGGTCAAGGCGGTTCCAAATGATGAGCGCAGCAAGGGGGACGCCGAATTGATCTGCAATGGAAGAGAGATTATCTCCCTTCTTGACCACATAGATTCGCTCATTATGAGAAGCGAGCCACTGATTCAATCGTTCCTCATAGCGGCGTTGAAAGCCTTTAGACGAGCCCTTGGGGATCAGGATTTCGTGGTTCCCTTTGGCGAGATAGTGACCTCGAATTTCAGGGTTCAAATCCTTAATCACTTTGAAATGGGTTTCTGCTGCTGCTGCAATAATCCGGATGGGCGTTTCTTGGGGGCTGTCCACCTGGATCCGGTCAAACGCCAAAGCCGGGTAGTAGTCTTCTTCCGAGAGCTTGAACCCGTATCTTTCTGGATCGGATAGAATCAGCTTTGCGGAAATAATTCGAAAAACAAAGCGCTGCGTTTCAAGGGGGAGGTAAAGACGGTAATAGTCAGTCGTTTGCTGTTCCAGGATTTCTGCCGTGATTCCCTCTTCCCCGAGATTGTATGCTGCGGCTGCAAGCGTCCAGGATCCAAACGACTCATGTAAGCTTCGGAAGTATCGGATCGCGGCCCGTGTGGAAGCGAATAGATTTCGCCTTTCATCGATGTATTCGTTGATCACGAGGCCATGCTTTCTGCCTGTGTCCGCCATGAATTGCCAGAACCCTATTGCTCCTTTCTTGGAGCCCGCATGAGGTCGAAGGGCGCTTTCGGCGATTGCGACGTATTTGAGATCGTCAGGCATGTTATCATCGCGCAACATCTTTTCGATAGGTCGAAGATAACGGCGGGAACGCTTGAGCCAGAGAATCACTTGGGGTCGATCCCAAAGAGAGAGGAGAAGCTCTTTTTCCAACCTCTCCCGAACCTCCTGGATTTCAATTGGAACCTTCTCCCCACAGAAATCCAGGGGACCATGAGACCGGACGGACGAAGAGAGGGAGGGGAAGGCGCTCGGTTCGAGGGATAGGCTATGGCTCGGTGCCAGCAGGAGGAGAACGACCCCAAAAGGAAAGAGAGCTTTGAGTTTCATAAGTTCTTCGCTTTCTAGATATCTTAAGATTTTCGACAAGGCTTGGCAAGTGAAGGTATAGGAAAAAGTGCACCGATTTTTCTATTGCCTTTCTGCTACCAACTCAATACAATCGTAACACTTTTTGATAGACGATTGTTTTTCGACCCGACCTATGGCATCTAGAAAATCGCTGGTCACTGGGGCGACTGGATTCATAGGAAGTCACCTCGTGGAGGCTCTCGTAGCGGAAGGCAACGAGGTGCGTTGTCTTGTCAGAAATGAGAGTTCCCATAGATGGATACAAGGACTCAATGTTGAGATTGTTCAGGGTGATTGTCAAGATTTCCGATCGCTCACCTCAGCCGTCAATGGCGTGGAACAGGTCTATCATGTAGCCGGCATAACAAAGGCAACAGATCATCATGCATTCTATCAGGTCAACGCGGAGGGGACGGAGAATCTTGTTCGGGCTTGTGCTGAAAGGAACCCAGGACTTAAGCGTTTTGTTTACCTTTCCAGCCAGGCAGCCGTTGGTCCATGCAAAGGAGATGGTCTGTCCACAGAAACGGATCCATGTCTGCCGGTTTCACACTATGGGTGGAGTAAACGCCGCGGTGAAGAAGCGGTCCTCAAGTTCCGAGACCTTTTGAATGTGGTCATTCTGCGGGCGTGTGCGGTTTACGGGCCGAGAGACCAGGATTTCTTGCCCTTTTTTCGATCCATTGGGATGGGGGTACAGATTGGTCTTTGGCGTATGGAACACCGGCTGAGTCTGTGCTATGTTAATGACCTTGTTTCGGCTTTCATCGTGGCCGGTAGAAAAGACCTTCCGAGTGGTGAGATATTCTTCGTTTCTGACGGGAACACATATGCCTGGCATGATTTGGGCAGCGCAATTGAGGAGGCTTTGGGAGTTCGAGCCATTCGGGTTAAGGTACCGGTCAGCGTGTTTCGATGGTCTGCCGAGATAGCGGATTGGATATCGAGGCGTTCTGGCAGACCCCGTGTATTTGGGAAAGAGAGATATCAGGAAATGGTTCAGCCGAACTGGTGTTGCGACTCCAGCAAAGCAATGTCCGAACTGGATCTTTCTGCCGCTTTTGATTTGAAGCGGGGCATAGCTTCGACCGTGGAATGGTACCGAGCTGAGGGATGGTTAAAAAGCTAGGGGATGGTGGCGATGGATATTCTTGAAAAATGTTTTGCCTTCAATGGCGTTGAAGAAGCACAGGCCAGCGGAAACTATTTCTTTTTCCGAGAGCTGGGCTCCCCTCAGGGTCCAGAGGTGATGGTAAATGGGAAGCGAATGATCATGATTGGGTCGAACAACTACCTTGGCTTGACGACCCATCCTCGGATCAAAGAGGCAGCCATCAACGCAATCGAGCAGTATGGGAGTGGGTGTACTGGGTCTAGACTCCTGAACGGCAATCTGGTGATTCACGAGGAACTGGAAGAGAAGCTCGCCGCTTTCGCTCGCAAAGAGGCCGCCGTTGTTTTCGCGACAGGTTATCTGGCGAATCTTGGAGGAATTGCTTCCCTGGTAGGCCGTCACGATCTCATGATAATCGATCAGTACGACCATGCGAGTATCATCGATGGGTGCCGCCTCTCTTTTGGGCGGGTGGTGAAATTCCGCCACAATGACATGAACGATCTGGAGCGGATTCTGAAGAAGGAGGCTGGTCAGGCCAAGCTGATTATTGTCGACGGCGTCTTCAGTATGGAAGGAGATATCATCAAGCTCCCAGAAATGGTCGAGTTGGCCAGAAAGTATGGCGCCCGGATTTTCTTGGACGATGCCCATTCGATTGGCGTCCTTGGCCAGGAAGGCCGAGGAACTGAAGAGCACTATGGCATGGAAGACGGTGCTGACCTGGTGATGGGGACATTCAGCAAGTCCCTTGCCGCAAACGGGGGTTTTGTTGCAGGACCCAAGAAGGTTGTCAGTTGGATCAAGCACCTCGGCCGTACCCAGATTTTTAGTGCAAGCCTTCCTCCGGTTATGGTGGCTGTGGTCAGCGCAGCTCTCGACGTCATCCGTGAGGAGCCTCAACTGCGACAGAGGCTCTGGGAAAATACGCGCAAAATGAAGGATGGGTACTGCGAACTCGGTCTCGATACTGGTGTGAGTGAGACCCCAATCATTCCAGTCCTTGTGAAAGACACCGCCAAGGTTTACGGCATGTGCAGGGCCCTTGCGGACCGAGGGGTTTTTGTAAATCCCGTTGTTAGCCCCGCGGTTCCTCCTGGGAGGGAGCTCTTGAGAACCAGCTATATGTCGACTCACAAAGAAGAGCACCTTGACACGGTCTTAGAGGAATTTGGGGAGGTCGCCCGAAGCGTGGGACTCATATGAATTGAAATTCGCTGTCAGGAGGGGAGAGTGGCTGAAGGGACGACGGTCGAAAAAGTCGTGGGAAAACCGGCGGTCAAGCAGTTCATTCGGTTCCCATGGACGATCTACAGGAATGATCCCCTCTGGGTCCCACCCCTGATCAAGGAACAGATGTTCATGTTTAGCCCCCGATACCCTTTCTTTGAGCACGGTGAGATCGAATTGTTTCTGGCCCGAAAAGGACAGGAGAGGGCAGGGCGCGTAGCCGCCATTCTCGACAGGCGCTATATTGATTTCAGTGGTGACAAAGCCGTCTTTTTCGGCTTTTTTGAGTCCATCAATGACCCAGACGTTGCACGGTCCCTCATTGATACGGTCAGGGATTGGGGCAAAGCCCGTGGGATGAAAACCGTGAGGGGTCCCTTCAACCCGTCGACAAACGATGAGTGTGGTCTTCTCGCAGAGGGTTTTGATAAGTCTCCGGTGCTGATGATGCCCTACAATCCATCCTATTACATCGATTTGATGAACGAATGTGGTTTGGAGAAGTGCAAGGATCTCTATGCATATGTCATTGAGGTGAGTATGCTTCCCGAAAAGTTGGAGAGATTCGCCAGCCGAATTTGGAAGAGGTTGCCAGATCTAACAATTCGTCCGATTCGGCTACGAAAAATGAAAGAAGAACTTCAGATCATCAGAGATATTTACAATAACGCCTGGGTCGATAACTGGGGATTTGTGCCTTTGACGGCGGCTGAGATAGATTTCCTAGCCACCCGATTGAAACCTCTCGTGATCGAAGACCTCGTTCTCATCGCAGAAATAAACGGTGAGGGCGTCGGTTTTGTTGCATCTTTTCCAGATTATAATCAGGTCCTCAAACGGCTCAACGGTAAGATCGGACTGACTGGCGCACTTAAGTTTCTCTACTATTCTAAGAAAATCAAAGACCTCCGAACCATGCTATTGGGCGTCAAATACGGCTATCAAAAGCGGGGCATCGAGGGGCTCCTTTATCTTGAGAGTTTCCAGAGGGGGCTCAAGAAAGGGTTTCAACAGAGTGAACTGTCATGGATCCTTGAAGACAATATGCTGATGCGTCGAGGGATAGAGATGTTGGGGGGACGGATCTACAAGACGTATCGTCTCTATGAAGGCCCTGTATCATAGGCGAAGGCCGTTCATACTTCCAAGAAGCTGATCGTCACTGGTCAGAGACTTTTTCCGACATGCCCCTAGGGCGAAAGGATCAGGGCCGCGGACAAAGGTCAAGCGAAAGGCGCTGTTCTTGGCGTTGAGATCCTTTTCCTGTAGCCTTTTCCCCTTTTTTCCTTGTGCCTTTTTAACGTTATCTTTGTCTTTTGCCTGTTACCCCTGTGCCCAGGTGGTGCTTTCTCGATTCTGTTGCCGTCTTATCAGGAGGCTTTCTTCGATTTTGGGGAGATAGACAACCCGCGAGCACCCTTCGCGATGCTTGAGTTTTTAGTTGTCCGGGATGAAAAACCAATGAAGCCCGAGGCCTGAGAACCCTTGGAATTTAGTCCGAAAGGATGGGAGAAGTGATGGAAAGGGAAAAGTCAAAAGACCTTATTTGCCTCGTCAGGGAAAGGACAGTCCTTTTCGATGGCGCTATGGGGACCATGCTGATCGCCGAGGGTCTGTCAGGCGGAGAAATATCAGAAAGATGGAATCTCGATAAACCCGACATGGTCAAGGCGATACACCGGCGCTATTTTGAAGCGGGCTGCGATGTGGCATTGACAAACACCTTCGGGGCAAATCGGTCGAAGCTTAAGAAAAAGAATCTGGAACGGGAGGTCTTCCAGTTCAATACCCTTGCGGCCAAACTCGCCAAGGGGGTGAACCCAGGAGACAGATTCGTGGCCGGGGATATCGGCCCATCTGGGGAATTGATTGCGCCCGATGGTAACCTCACTGCGCACGAGATGGAGGGGATTTTCGCCGAGCAGGCCGAGGCCTTAGACTCAGAAAAGGTGGATCTAATTCTTATTGAGACCATGTTCAGCCTCCAAGAGGCCGTGGCCGCGCTAAAAGGAGTTCGAACGGTTAGCCAGTGCCCGGTGTTTGTTTCCATGACATATGAAAAGAAGGACCGAGGATATTTCACCCTCATGGGAGAAACACCTGAGGTTTGTTCAAAAACCTTAGAGGACGAGGGGGCTGATGTGGTCGGGGCGAATTGCACTATCGGGAGCAAAGGGATGATCCCTCTCGCGCGGATCCTTAGAGACAGCACGACCCTCCCAGTCATTGTCCAGCCCAATGCCGGAAATCCTCAGCTGAAAGATGGGAAGACCATCTACGAACAGGACTCTGAAGATTTTGCCGAGGATATGGAGGCGATCGTGCGAATAGGGGTCAATGCGGTGGGAGGATGTTGCGGAACGACGCCGGAATTTATTTCCGCCGTCTGCAAACGAATTCTTGACGACCCGCCGCCTAGGACGTAAAGAGATTCATCTCCCTTGAAACCAAGGGCAGGACGATACCGCCGGCGGCGAAGACGTTGACTTTTGCTTTCTCCTGTGAAGCCGAGGCCAGATTCATGGCGGTTTCCAGGTCCTTTGCGTGTTTGAATCCAATCCTTGAAGCCTGTGCCTCGGTCACACGTTCGGAAACCAGAACGACTTCAATCTCCTTCAGACAGGCAAAATTCACCTGAATCGCGCAGTTGAAGTCCATTGGACTATTTGGAACGAAAGCCTTCCGTGCCCTCATGTGATCGATGACTGTCCTCATAGGATTTCCAGGATTCTGAGTCCGAACGAGATCGAACATTTTCAAAAAAGGCTCTGCCAAACCGTTCTCACAATTTGCAACGAGAATCAGCGTTCCTCCTTTTTTGGTCGTCATGACCGCTGGAAGGATGGGTTTGATGATCTGGGGCCCCTCCTCGTGTGGGTATGCGGAGGCAATGGTCACATCGGCTTGCTCGTCGAGTTCCAGACCATAGATTTTTCGGCACGCTCGAATCCCTGCATCGTGAGCCTTGAGTGGATGGCCTGAGAAAACTCTCACAGCTCGACCATCGGAGTCAACTAGGCAATCGATCACATAATTCAAACCCAACATCTCGCATGCTCGACAGATAAAATCATAGAATGGATTCCCGTCCACCCTGCCGAGGTAGGAACCCGGTTCCATCAAGGTACTGGTGTGGTGTTTTCGAATAGTATCATAGCCGCAGATGCCGGGAATGGCGATCTTCGGTCCGCCGCCAAATCCGGCAAAGGGATGAGGAATGTTGGCACCAATCCCAATCGTGAAGTCTGCTTTGGCAACGATGGGATTGATGTGTATCTCAATACCTTTCAGGGTGCCGATAGAGACTAGATCAGATGCCCAACTGTCGTGATTCGAAACTCGGTAATTCTTGAGGACCCATTCTCCAATCCGCCGCTCAAGCTTTTCCCCACTCATGGGTGGATGGGTACCGACAGCAATGACGATATCGATCTTTTCTCTCGACACATGGCAATCGTCCAGGGCCTCCAGCAGGGGCGGTAAAACTTCTCTTACAGGGGTTGGGCGGGTGTCGTCGTCTACGAGAATAGCCAACTGTGAGTCAGGGTTGACAAGATCCTTGATTCTCTTGGACCCGACAGGACTGTCCAGAGCGCTTCGCACCAAACTCTCTGTTGAAGACGCCGATGATGATCCTTTGGGTGGTGCCGACTGGCAGATGATCCTCCACGCCTGGGGAATCCTAAATTCCACCTTCTCACCTTTCACAACGATAAACCCATGGCGACTAGACGATCGTCTTCCCACCCTGAAACTCCAGAGAATAGTTCTTGTTCTCTTTTCGGCTGCTTCTCATGGACATTTGCCCAGGCCGTCACAATTGAAATGATAGCATAAACCCGAACATGTGAAAAAGCACAACATGGATGACCAGAATCTGTTTTCTCGGTCGAGACATAAGGAACGCCTCAGTCCTCACATAGAAGAACGGTCAGAAACGATCTGGAATGCTTTTCTTAAGTATCTTGATCGTTCGGTCAAAGGCGTCACCTGTCCTTTCCACGACCTCGCCCGAGTGTAGGGAGGAAATCCACCAGTGATCCCCGACGGAATCAATCCCATAGTTCAGCATAGCGGTTCGGAAATCGGTCAAAAGGACAGGGTCCTTTTGATAAAGCAGATTGTAATCGTAAATGCAGTGCCTTCGGTCACAGGCCGCCCCTTTTGGACACCGATGGTTCATCAGAATGTGGACGATCGAGTGTTCTCCATGGGCGCACCATTTTACACCATGGTGGTCGATCACATCGTTCAGGGTATCGCGGATTTTCTGAGCGTTCTCATTGGCTCGAGGAATTACCTCTCCTTGAGATATGATTCTTAGCGTCTCAATCCCAGCAGCTGCAGAAATTGGGTTGGCATTAAATGTTCCGGCGTGAAGGATTTTTTTCTTCCGGTTCCATTCCGGGTCGGCCTTGAATTCGAGATACTCCATGATTTCTTTCCTTCCAGCAACGGCTCCTCCCGGAAATCCTCCCGTAACGATCTTGGCAAAGCAAGAAAGGTCAGGAGTTACCCCATAGTATTCCTGCGCTCCCCCGGGTGCATATCGAAATCCAGTGATGACTTCATCAAAAATAAGAACGATGTCAAAGGTCTGAGTGAGTTTCCTCAAGCCCTCGAGATACTCACGATTAAGAGGGAAGGCCCCCGAAAACCCGCCTGATGGCTCAAGAATCACACCGGCCACATGGTGATCCTTCTTCAACTCGTCCTCTACTCTGTCCAGATCGTCGGGCGGCAATACCAGGGTGAGTCTCAGTAAATCCTCAGGGATGCCGCTCGAATGGGGAAGGTCGAAGGGCGGCACGATGCCGATGGAGACAGAATCGTGCCATCCATGATAGTGGCCTGCCAGACGGATGATTCTTTCCTTTCCGGTATAAGATCGAGCGAGCCTTAAAGCCATTAAAGTCGCCTCTGTACCCGAGGCTGTGAATCGAACCCTTTCGGCGGACGGGACCAATTCTACAATCTTTTCTCCCCATTCGACCTCCAGTTCGTGACACGCCCCATAATGGGCGCCACGATCCACCTGCCCGTGTACGGCTTGGACGACATGGGGATGCTGATGGCCGAGAATCAGAGATCCATGTCCCATCCAATAATCGATATACTCATGGCCGTCTACGTCCCATTTTTTTGCGCCTGAGGCGCGGTTCACATAGATGGGGAAAGGTTGGAGAAATCTGCCGTCATGGGTGACACCCGAAGGAAATATCTCGATAGCCCTGTGGTATAGCTCCTTTGAGAGTGAATGATTCTCTACGTACGCTTGCCTAAAATCCATTGTTCTATCCTCTTCTGATGCTATTCAGTGTGCCTTTGTAGCAATGGACTGGTGGGATGTCTAGCATCGTCTTCAAACCAGCAGGAAGCTCCAGCAACCGAGGAATCGCGTTTACAACTACCGAGGCTGTCGCGATGTCGCCGTGGATTCCCCCCTCGAAAACCAGTTTCACATCAGGTGTTCCCTCTATGTGAATGACATCTTTCGGATTCTCTTGTCCTAAGGACATGACCATTTCCAAGGTTATAACCTCTTTGTCATTCTGAAGCCCCCGTCCAACCTGACGCATTCCTCTCACATCCCCAGATTGGACTTTAATGGAAGGAGTTTCCACGGGCGTTTCAGCCACAACCGGTAGAATCTCATCAACTGTTTTGTCCAAATCCCAGCCGAGGCCACGAGCAATCATGTGGATAGATTCGGTCAATCCCACATGTCGAATCTGTTTTTCATGTCGCTTTCTTTCAAACTCCGCTAATTTGAGCCCCGCGCCGATTTTTCGCTGAAAGGGGAGTCGCCGATAAGATGCATCTACTATGTACAGACAGTGTCAAGGGGTAAGATGAATCCCAAACCAGTCTACTATTCNNCTGATTTGGTTTTACCCCTCTTGCCAGTGAGGCTCAAGTCTGTATCATGGTTACTTGAATTCTGGATACCTTGATTCGTTCCACACGACTGCAAATGCCCGAAACGACGATGGGTAGATAGTCCATGGCAAAGCCAGGGTTGACACCCGTGCCGAGGACGGCAACCCCAGTCCTTTTAGCCCGGTCGTCGATCTGTCTTGAAAGCTCTGGATGGGTTAGCCAGGGATAGGCCAGTTCCTCACACGTCGATATCAGATATTTGCCAGCCTCAACGATCTCTTCAATTTGAGGGTAACAAGCGACAAGAGAGGAAACCGTGGAGAGGGTAACAAGCCGGGCTTTTTCATCGGAAAGAACCTCGGCGGAATTGGAGGAGACAGTGACGCCGAGAGGCGTGTCCAGGCCGACCAGATCTGCTAAGTCTCGTCCCACTTTCTCTTTGTCGACATCGACAGCTCCCACAATGCGGAAATCCCCTTTCTTCAGCAAATCCCTTAAGATGGCCTGGCCAATCGGACCGATCCCAAACTGAATCACGCCGATCCGATCTTTCATTTGTATTCACCTTCTTTCCATGTTGATTGGATATAAGCGAGGGTTAACCAATTTCATGAATCCTTGGAAGGCACTGCCCATTCGCTCTTTTGACGGCCAGTATGTTGGCTCCAATCCGGAGAAATGTGGAGGAAAGTTCTATTTATGGAAGAGAGTACATTAGCACAGTGGTCAGGCCTTGTCAAAGGCGACCAGGGCTAGACGTGGTTCCACATGCTTATCAACGAGAGAGAGGAGGAGTGTCGGTGGGTCAGAGAAATCACCTGATTGGATGGGCCGTGAGAGGGACCGTCCTAAGAGAGCCCATTGAGATTCAGCGTGCCTAGGAATCTCTAATGTATGATTTGTACCTATCCTCAACATCCTTGTGCCATTCTCGCTCGAAGCTCTCCAAATCGATGCCGAGGCTCTCGGACACGCAGGCGGTCAGTTCTTTCCCTTGCCCTATTTCCTGCGTGATTTTCTTTAGCGGGTCCGTGCCCCATCTGTCGACGAGGAATGCAACAGCATCGGATGAGAAAAAATAGGTTGTAAGTGGATATTGGTTGGTCGCATGGTAGTGATTCAGATCTGCTAATGTGGGCAGACGTCTTCGGGATAGGACGGTTTTCCCCTCCTCCCAAACCGCTTCGGCAGGATACCTGCCTATGAATCGCTGAGTGCCCAAATACTCGGCGGTACCCTCAATGAACCAGAGGGCCTCGCGATCCTTGATGAACCGCCTCATCGACCGATGTTGCAGAAAATGGATGTACTCGTGCCATAAGACTCCTTTTCTGAATCTCGATGGCGGCCGTTTACCACCACCTTTCTCGACCATCCCTTGGTCTGTGAGAACTTCAATGACTTTTCGGTCAGTGAGGTAGCGGGCTTCACCGCCACTGGTCAAGTGGGGGACAAGTCTGACTTTCAAGACATCCTCATGATTCACCCCAAGCTCCTCTGTGAGGATCTCCCGTGCCTCTTCCATCGTCTCAGCGATTTCTTTCGCCCGAGAGGCGTCTGACGATGGATAGATGATGAGGAAATGAGGAGTCGCCAGAGTTTCTCCAGAGGCCCAGGGTGGGAAAATCAATGAACAGAGGAGCACGATGGCGATTGAGAAACAGGAGCGTCGGTTCATATCTATTTCCTGGCAAAGGGACTCACGGTTCGCATTGGATGCCCTACCACTTAACCTTATCGGTCTGTGAATCCGGTTAGTTTAATATTTCTGCTGATCCGTGGAGGAGAGAGAAAACAGAGGGCGTGCAGAACCAAAACGGATCTAGGTGCGTCGGCCTATTCTTTTTCTTACCTTTTGCCAGGAACCTGTGATGAGAAAACTCTCTTCCATATTGTCGACCATCTGGTGAAACCGGTTTATTGGAACAGAGAAGGTAAGAATATTCTCTGAAACCCACGGTCGAGCCGAAACGTCAAAAAGCCCTAGAACACCTCTTGGACGATTTGTATCCTTTTGGAGGTAGGGATACTGGACGATCGATGCGCAGCCCGAAGCAAAAGGAGCGAAAACACCATTTGGTTCTGGCTCATCGAAGTTTGCCAGAGTAAAAAGACCGGAGAGTATATCGGCCTCTGCAAAAAAGACCACGCCAACCGGATCGTCAAACCGGTCAAGGGTGTCCCATCTCTTGAAAACGATATATCTCGCCGGGGCCCGGTATTGGCCCAGGTTTTTCATTGCCTCTCTGACGAGTCCAGGAGTTTTCTTATAACGTTCACCCTCAAGTTTTCCGGGTATGCCGTAGGAGAGGAAATATTCGAAGTTCGGCATTATCTCCTCGGTAAAACCGAAATACCTTTTGCCGCCGCCACAGCCTATTGAATTGATATCAAACGAAATTGATTTTCCTTTCCGGACTTTTGACAAATCGGCAATAACACATCGGTGTCCTGCTGGGGGTTTGACCAGGTCTGCCACCCCCTCTCTGCCTGTGTAATAGAAGACGATCGGAAGCTGTGCACCATTGAAATACTTCTTCCATAGCCCCATGAATCTCTCTTTTGTCTTCAGATCCATGATGATCCCTCCAAGCCTTTGAAAGTTACCCGGGATCCTCTCCAAGCAGCCTTGCAGATACGTCTGTAATGTCACTTAGCACGCTGTCTGCTCCACGGAAATTGCAAGATTTCGTTAATTCATTAGGAACCACCCAACAGGTCAACTCAGCGCTCTTAGCGGCCGCTAAACCTCTTTCAGAATCTTCGACTACAAGACATTCATGTTTTTGGACATCGACACAATCCAGCGCGCGCAAGTACGGGTCTGGCCGGGGTTTTGATTCGAGGTAATCCTCCCGGGTAAGGACGAAATCAAAATAAGGAACAAGATTCGTCGACTGATGAATGATCTCAAAATGATCTCTCCGAGAGCTCGTTACCACACCCATGATGAAATGATCTCTCAGCCTGGCAATTGTCCTTTCCACACCGGGAATTTGGATAGGTTCTTCACGAAGCAGCCGGCCGTAGATTTCATTTCGCTCTGCCCGCAGTGCATCGACTTCATCCTGAGATATGCCCCTTTTTTTGGCGAGATGCCAGGCCCCACTCGACTGGGTAAGAAAAAACTCGACGAATACTTCCGGAGTCAACTCCACGCCGACCCGGGCAAGAATTTCTTTGGTGGCGCGGTAATATAACCGTTCCGTATTGACCAACACCCCGTCGTTATCCCAAAATATCGCCTTGACAATGTGATAGTTCATGCCTTAGATTCCGGTCCTATACAATTCGGCCCTTCACGAACCACTCCAGACCTGGTTTGCTCTGGATTTCGATTGCCCCTTCCTCATACGGAAAGGCTCATCAAAAAGAGCTGTCCTGAGGGGGTTCTGAATGATACCCCATTCTACCATGCCGTCCTTTGAGTTAAAAAATCAATGGGCGTCAAACATGGCAACACGTTCCCAGGCCGTCCCTAGGGCGTCTGAATGTGATTGTTCCTTGGGTGATGCGAGAACGAGAGTCCAGTACGTTCCATATTTCGATGAAGGGTTACGAAAACACGCAGCCCCAATTTCCGTGAAAAAGGAGGCCATTATGTTTGCACAGTGATCGGGACTGGCCAGCCATGCTTGGATTGTCTCTTTCGATGATTCACGTCCTCCTGAGATATTCTCCCCAACCGAACTCCAGGTATATCCTTCCTCTTCCACCCGCTTCGTCACCCATGACCCATTTGATCCCCTGTGACCTAAGAAGTCATGATTCGCCATATCGATGGAATGCTTTAATGCAGCCTTTGCGAGGTTCGAGTTCCATTTCATGGGATTGGCCGCGGGCAATCTTTTGAGGCCACATCTGCGTTTTGACGATCTCGCTTTATTGATCAACCGGATCATTTCCGTCTCAATCGTCTTTGATGACTCACATTCAAAATACTGATTCTGGCTAACAACAATGACGTTTCTCTTGGATGACTCGCATCCAGGGAGCAGCGAGAATCCAAGGGTTACCGCAAGAACTGTTTTCAATGGGGTTCCTCCAAATCCATATTTCTGAGGATGGAAATACGGTCGACAACCCCAGGGAGCCGGCTCTAACGAGTCTTTGGGCACGATCCTACTTTCTCGCCGAATTACTGGCACCGATTGCCTGTGGTGGCCATAATTTGCGAAGAATGAATCCAATAATCCAGAGGCTAATCCCAGCCAAAATAATATTGACCGCCCAGTACTTCCAGTATGCACCAAATACGCTTTCCCATCCTTTGTAAATCCTGTGGGCGAGGTTCACGTTCAGCTCTGGCTGAGTAAACACACGGCAAACCTGCTGAAGAAGGAGAAACCAAAGGAGGCTGTAGAGCCAGGTTTTGCGGCCCCCCCCTATTCTGGAGAATGCAAACATACCAACAACAAAACCGCCAAAATGGGTGCCAAATGTTGATAGAGTGCCAATCCCCATGTGGGTCATCCCCCAGATCCATAGTGGAAGCCCCAGGATTAGCCAAAGTACGGCGACTCGAACAAGCTCCGATTGGTTCAGAAATAGACCAATTGAAAGGATGAGGTTTGACATATGGCAGACCCAAAGAATCTGGCCAGGCTCCCCAAGGACCAAGAAATGTCGGAGACGGGCAAGAAACAATATGAGAGGAATAATTCCCAATAATCGAAGGCTTCTTGTTAGGTAAAGGTGGGGCATCACTATGGGGTCAGGTCTTGACTTTTGACAAAACCGCCGGGATCTCTTAGAGATCCTTTGGCAGTCTCCTGCTCTTTTTCACTTCTGCTGGAAATCTCTTGTATGCTTTAGTCACGGCGGAGTAGCTCATACCGCCAAACATCTGTCCGGTCTGTCTTTTGGGTAAGTCTCGTGTTCCCCTTTAATAGATAGCCATCCCCTTGGGCCCTCTTTTGATCTCTGGAGATCATCCCCAAGATGAAATCTCAATAGACGATGCTATCCTCGGCATTGGAAATGGTAGATCGATAGCTATGTTAGGGATTGTCTTCCAACTTTGCCACCACCTCTGCCCTGACAGAATCTAGATGGACATGGCGGTTCAGTTCAAGAAGATATCGGTCCAGATCGATGAGAATCGCCTTGTACCGACCCTAGTGGCCTGGCCAGGGTCTTGATTCAAAAAGAAAAAAGACCTTACGCTTTGAAGTGTCCCATGTCAAGTTCTGACCCCTGATCTAATCCTATTTAATCAGGGCTGTGAAAGTGCCAATGAGGTAGCTTTTCTTGTAATCTGGCAAGGAGACATGGATCCGTGCCCCCACCTCCGAGTCCGTCTTGCTCTCAAGAGTGAGACGCATGCCGTATTCTCCGACATACATTAATGTTCCTGGAGAATTCTGCCCCGGTTTGACAAACTTCATATGAATATGCGGTAACATGCCCTGGGAGCCAGAGGTTACCACGATGTCTTTATCAAGTTCACCTTTGCCCACGAAGATGATGAGCTGACCGTCGGGCCAAGTCTGTCCTCTGGAGGACAATGTGAGGGCATGGTCGTTTATTGTCGCCGAATCCAGCATGAACTCTTTGCCGAAGATCTGCCCTCTGATCGGGACATCAGGGACGCTATCGAGGGGTTTATCAATTGACCAGAGGGTATCCTGAGCGCTAACACCTGAAAGAAATGCTAATACCAGTGCGAGTATCGAGATACTTAATGCCTTCACACTATCCTCCTATGCGTTTTACTGTTTTGTGCCAGACAGAGGCGAGTGCAAAGTCTATGCCGCCCAAACGAAATAAATGACCTCAGGGGGAGGGCAACGGTAATAGGTGTTTACGTTGCATGATTTCCGCCACCTGAGTAGATCGTCGCTTCTCGTTGAAACGGCAGCGATCGACCGCCAGCACTGACGACAAGAAGCCAGGCGAGTTTGGCATTTTCAGGAAGGATGTGCTATCAGTATGAAACGCATGGGTGGTCAGTAGTCGGCGATCGGATGATTAGCCGAAGGACGGGGAACGAACAGGTGTTGAGAGGACGCTGATCGCCGAGGGCAGTTGGGAATTATGGCCAAAAACAAAACCTTCTACGCCTGTCAATCGTGCGGGTTTCACTCGCCCAAATGGCTCGGGAAATGTCCAAACTGTGGGGAGTGGGAGAGCCTGACAGAGGAGAGAATCATCGAAGAACCGCCAGCGAAGAGATCGTCAGCGAGTCTCGGCGCTGGGGAGTCACCCCGCCCGATCACCGACATCCAACTAAACGGCAAGGACCGGCTTCATTGTGGGATCGACGAGTTCGACCGGGTCCTGGGTGGAGGAATTGTTGGTGGATCTGTGGTCCTGATCGGCGGGGATCCGGGCATCGGGAAGTCTACCCTCCTTCTACAAGTGCTTGATGGGCTTGCCAGCCAGGGGCAAAATGTTCTCTACGTCTCGGGCGAGGAGTCGGCCGAACAGACCAAGATGAGAGCCGATAGGCTCGGTATTCACGCCTCGAATCTCCTCGTCCTCTGCGAGACTTCAGTGGATGGCGTCCTTGAAAACATCCGAGAAACAGAACCCCGGGTGGTCGTGATCGACTCGATCCAGACTGTCTTTTCTCCCGATCTCCAATCGGCTGCAGGAAGCATCAGCCAGGTTCGAGAAACATCCAACCGGATCATTTATACTGCAAAATCCACCGGTCTTCCGGTGCTTCTGATTGGTCATGTGACCAAAGATGGGGCCATCGCTGGCCCAAGGGTTCTGGAGCACATGGTCGACACGGTTCTCTATTTTGAAGGCGATGCGGGGCATTCCTATCGAATTCTCAGGGCAGTGAAGAACCGTTTTGGCTCCACCAATGAAATCGGTGTCTTTGAAATGCGAGACGCTGGCCTGACGGCGGTCTCGAGTCCATCGGAGATTTTCCTCGCCGAGAGGCCTTCGAATGCCTCTGGCTCTGTTGTTGTGCCGAGTGTGGAAGGAACACGACCTGTTCTCGTTGAACTTCAGGGGCTTGTGACCAAGAGCTTTCTGGCTATGCCAAGGCGAACAACCACGGGCGTGGACTATCATCGTGTTGCCATCCTTGTGGCCGTGCTGGAGAAGAAGGTGGGTCTCAATCTGTTCGATCAAGATATCTTTCTCAACGTGGCCGGAGGAATCAGAGTGACTGAGCCAGGGGCAGACCTGGGCGTCGTCGCCGCAATCGTATCAAGCTTCCAGGACCGCCCAGTGGCTGAAAAAACGGTCCTCTTTGGGGAGGTAGGCCTCGGCGGTGAGGTTAGGGCAGTGGCCCAGTCAGAGCCAAGGGTCAAAGAGTCGGCCAAGATGGGTTTCAAGCGATGCCTTCTGCCAAAAGCTAACCTCGAGAGAATCAAGCCGGATAAGGAGATGGAAATCCTCGGAGTCAGATCGGTGGAAGACATGATAAAGGTTTTATTCTAGGCTTCCTAAAGGGGAGGTTTGAGAACCGCTGCGCTTGACGAGTGCCATGCGCCAATGGGGTTTGCTCAGGGCAGGATCCCCTGATTTTGGGGATTGAACTGTGGGCCTCGAGTCCCGGGCAGCGCAGCGGGCCGAGGTCCTGGTCCTTACGGGAAAGGAAGGGGTGAATAAGTTTGAACCGAAAAGGAGGGATCTTTGTTGTTATCTGTTTCTTTGTTGTGATGGCTGTCAGTCGGGTCTGGTTCGTGAGGCCGGTCGCCGGGAGTGAGTTTATTGCTGGAAAAGCAACATTCTCTGGGCGTGCGATAGGATCACTCGGTTCAGGGGGTGAGAAAATCATAGCCGCACAGGTGAGCCTTTTCTATTGCCAAAACCTTCGAGATCTTGAAACGAAAATAAGAGAGCTGGCTGTGGCGGGCGTAAATACCCTCATTGTTCGGGTTTTTCAGAATGAGGGGGATAGACCCTATCAATTCGCCACAGCCCGGTATCCCTCGGGAGTCTATTTCCAGACCCGGCATGCCCCTGTGGTAGGCGATGTTCTGGGAGTCGTGGTCAGGCTCGCACATCGCTACGGGTTGAAGGTTTTTGCCTGGATGACCACTCGCTACGCCAATTACGGCTTCGAGAGCTCGATGGGGCTGCGCGGTTTCTTTTATGATTTCGAGAAGGGGATTATGGCGCCAGGAAAAGGATTCAACCTCTTTCGGCAGGACGTTGTTACACGCCTTGAGGGGCTGTACGGCGATCTAGCCCAGTATCCTATTGATGGAATTCTTTTTCAAGATGACCTGATATTGAAACATAACGAGGGATTCAGCGATGAGGCGAGACAGCTTTTTTTCAAGGATCACGGTTATGACCCCCACCCGTCGCTCTTGTACGGGGAGACCTCAACGGGAGACGGCGGGAGGATTGTGGTTTCCAATTATACGGATCGTTTCTGGATTTGGGCCCGTTGGAAAAACCGGAACGTGTTGGCCTTGGCTCAAAAGCTCATGAATGCCGCGAGGACGATAAGACCGGATCTCCGATTTGCTATCAATATTTTTTACGAGTCAATTTTAGAGCCCGAAAATGCAATGGCCTGGTATTCGCAGAGTCTCGCGGCGGCGCGGGACCTCTCCTTTGACTATTTCTCAATCATGGCCTACCACAGACAGATGCAGGAGGAACTGAATCTCACGACCATCGAGGAGACGGAAGATCAGTTTGCCCATCTCACAGAAAAAGCGGTTGACATGGTGGGCGATCCGTCACGGGTCCTCATGAAAGTCCAGGCCGTAGATTGGAGGGACTCGAGGCTTCTTCCTGTGGAGGAGACAGAGAGGTTCCTCCGAATCGTGGGGGCGAAACCAGAAATGCACGTCGCCGTGGTTCCCTACCAGCCCGATCTACCCATGGGTAGGATGATTCGTTCTCTCAAACGACCGCGCGCTTATGCAAAATGGGCACTGGAGGATTCTGGCATGAGGGCTATACATGGGCCTCACCCCAGTTTTTCCCCCAGGTGATCGCAACTTTCAGTGGAACTGACATCTCCATGACCCCTTCCATTTCGTTCCGAATCAGCTCGCTCACAGCGTCGAGCTCTCGGTCTGGGGCTTCGAAGACCAGTTCATCGTGAACCTGTAGAATCATCTTTGTCGAGAATCCGTCATCGCTGAGTCTTTTGTGGATCCGAATCATTGCTATTTTTATGAGGTCAGCAGCTGTCCCCTGAATTGGCGTATTGATGGCGGTTCTTTCCGCAAACTGGCGCAGTGGTCGGTTCGAGCTATTGATCTCCGGAAGGTAACGTCTCCGGTTGAACAAAGTGGTCACGTACCCTTTCTGTTGTGCCTCCTGAATGATGTTATCGATGTAGGATTTTACGCCTCCATGCTTGTCGAAGTACTCCTCGATGTAGGCCTGAGCGACCTTTGTGTCGACTCCAAGTTCTTTGGCCAGGCCATAGGCGCTCATCCCGTAAATAACACCAAAATTGATGACCTTAGCCTCCCGCCTCATGAGATCATCGACCTTGTCTGGAGAGACGCCAAAGATTCCCGCTGCTGTCCTCTGATGAACGTCCTCGTCCCTTTGAAAAGCAGCCGTCAAGGTCGAATCCCGAGAGATGTGGGCGAGGATTCTTAGCTCGATTTGGGCGTAGTCGGCTGACAGTATAGAGCACCCCCTACCAGTGATGAAAGCTTTTCTGATTCTCCGTCCTTCCTCGGTACGAATAGGAATATTCTGCAGATTTGGGTTGCTACTCGAGAGCCTTCCTGTGGCTGTCACAGTCTGGTTGTAAGAGGTGTGAATTCGTCCAGTTTCGCCGTTTACAAGTGTAGGCAGAGCGTCCGCGTAAGTCGATTTCAGCTTTGAGAGTCCCCTGAACTCGATAATCTTGGCAGGAAGGGGGTGGGTTACAGCGAGTTTGGACAGGACCTCCTCATCCGTTGAGAAACTCGTCTTGGTTTTCTTAATGGGCGGAAGTTTCAGTTTGTTGAAAAGGATGTCTCCTAGCTGTTTCGGGGAGCTAATGTTGAAGGACTCTCCCGCGAGATCGTATATTTCCCTCATCAGTCGATTCAAGCTCTTCTCGAACTCTTTGGAGAGCTCCGCCAGAAGTGAAAGATCCAACTTTACGCCGTTCATTTCCATGTCTGAAAGAACAAAAATGAGCGGGAATTCTATTTCACGGTAAAGGTCTGACAGTCCTCCCTCTTCCAATTTGGAAGCGAGTGTATGAGAGAGTTGAAAGCTAACGTCGCACGCCTCGCAGGCAACTGGGCCGATTTCTTCGACGGCAATGTCTTCTGGCGCACGGGCTTTTTGCCCTGTGCCCATCAGCTCCTTTCTCGAGATCATTCGATGGTCCAGATATTCTTCGGCGAGAGTGCCGAGGCCGTGGTCATGACGGGTGGGATTGAAAAGGTATGAGGCAACCATCGCATCGGTTTCCCATCCGGCAATCTCCAGACCTTCTCGTTTAGAGAGAATGTGGGATCGTTTGATGTCATATCCATATTTCTTGATCAGCGGATCTTGGAGAAAAGGTTTCAGTTTTTTGAGCACCCCGTGCTTGGATAAATATTTAGCATGACCCTTTGAGTCCTGAGCCAGCGGGATATAACAGGCGTGGTGCGGTTCGAAGGAAATGGCAATGCCAAGCATGTGTCTGTCCATAGGAGAGAAGCCTAAGGGTTCGATGGAAATTGCGATGGGTTTTCGGGATGCCATCCTGGAGATCACCTTGTTCAAGGCCTTCTGGTCGAGAACGGGCGCATAGTTCGTTTCCCGTCTCTCGGCCGCAGGAAGCTCCCGCAGAAGCCTGGTAAATTCGAGTTCCTTAAAGATCTCCTTGAGTGTTTCTTTGAACTGACCTGTAAAAGAAAAATTGTTCAGATGGTAATCGAGAGGGACTTGAGTATCTAGCGTTACAAGTTGCTTGCTCAGTCGAGCCTGATCGGCAAAAAGGGTGAGCTTCTCCCCGAGTTTGGCCTTAGATACTTTTTCCACATTTTCGAGGAGATTCTCTAGAGAGCCGAATTCCTGAATCAATGTAGCAGCTGTCTTAAGGCCGATTCCCGGAACTCCTGGAATGTTATCGATGGTGTCGCCGGTTAGGGCCAGTAAATCGACCAGCTTTTTCGGTTCAACACCGAACCGGTCCTTGATCTCCGCAAGGCCAAAAGACCTGTTTTTCATGGTATCGATGACGGTAACCTTTCCGCCGACTAACTGGAAAATATCCTTGTCTCCGGTAATAATGCGGACTGGATGGCCCTTCTGAATGGCTTCTACGGTTAACGTACCGATTATGTCGTCTGCCTCATAGCCTTCCTTTTCTAGAATAGCGATTTCCATTCCATCGACAACTTGCTTGATGTACGGAATCTGGGGGGCGAGTCGTTCTGGCATGGCCGGTCGATTGGCCTTGTAGGCCGCGTAAACTTCATTTCTGAAAGAGGGGCCGGGGGCATCAAAAATCACGGCGAGCAGTTCTGGATTGAACTCCTTGATGACTTTAAGCAGCATGTTCGTAAAGCCGAGGGTCGCGTTGGTGGGAATTCCTTTCGAGTTTGAGAGCGGCGGGAGGGCAAAGAATGCCCTGAAAATATAGGAACTCCCATCGATGAGGTAGAGAGGAGGTTTTTCCATGATATGGATTCTGCGTATCAGGATGGACCGTCTCCGGTGGCATTTCGAGTTCTGAGGCTGGCGGTAATCGTCTGAACTCTGTTGCCACCAGAGCTCTTGGCCAGATATAGGGCGTCATCAGCTGCTTTGACAAAAGACTCCGCATCTAAGCCTTTTAGGTATTCCGCAAGGCCGATGCTCACCGTGATGGAACCCAGTTCTGCTTTTTCTATCATGACCCGAAGTCTTTCGGCGATATCCAAGGCTTTGTTGAGATCGACACCAATCAGAATAATTGCGAATTCGTCGCCTCCGTAGCGGTATCCTGTGTCGACATTGCTCCGAATACAGTGAGATACGATCTCACCGATCTTCGTGAGGACCCTGTCACCCTCGAGGTGTCCATAGACGTCATTGTACTCTTTGAAATTGTCCAAATCGAACATCAGCAGCGCGAGGGTGTGTCGCTGGCGCTCTGCCCGCGTAAGTTCGGCTTCAAGGGTGCTGAAAAAATGGCGGTGATTGTAAAGGCCAGTGAGATCATCGGTAACTGAAAGCCGTCGGATCTCTTCCTCGAGTTTCTGTTTTTCACGAACAATTCTCGTTTTTTCAACACATTTCTGGACTACATATACGAGGTGGTCATTTTCAAAGGGTTTTCGGATGAAGTCAGTGGCTCCGTCCTTGAGAGCTTGGATTGCGTTATCTACTGTTGCATATGCCGTTAGGATGATGACGGCCTGATCAGGGTTTTTACTATGAATTTTTCTCAGAGCCTCATTGCCATCAATTCCTGGAAGGTTAATATCCATTATCACTACTTCCGGACCATTGTTCAGAGCGATCTTGACGCCCTCTTCCCCTGTGTAGGCGGTTAACACCTCGTAACCCTCATACTCGAGGAGTTTCTTTATGATCTCGATGGTGTCGGGGACGTCGTCAACGATCAGAACCTTCGTCCGATTGTCTGCTTGGTCCATCTTTGGAAACCTTGCCCACTGGCAGCGTAAAGGAGAAAGTGCTTCCTTCCCCCAATTGGGAATCAACCCAGATTCTGCCACCGTGCTCCTGGATGATTCCTCTCACAATAGAGAGCCCCAAGCCGGTTCCTCCAAACTTCTTGCGGTCCACCTGGAAGAACTCATCGAAGATGGCCTCAAGTTTGTCTTCAGGGATCCCCACGCCTTGGTCTGAGACTTCCGATAGCACATGGCCATTGTGAGGACGTGCAGTGATTTGAATCTCACCTCCATTGGGTGAGAATTTCAGGGCATTTGAAAGGAGATTGATGTAGACATCGTGTAGTCGATTCCGATCAGCAAAGACTGAGATACCCTTAGGAATGTTCAATTTGACGGTAAACTTCTTGTCCATTGGACCTATTTCGTCAAGATACTCTTGCACCGCACTCCCCAGTTTGATCTCCTCCGGTTCGAGTTCCCTCTTCCCGGACCGAATCTCGGCGGCAAGCAGAAAATCCTCCATGATCTTTTGAACCCGATTGGTATTTCTCTGAATGGTCTGCAGATAGTGGAAGAGGTTCTCAGGGACCTCACCTTCCTTGCCGCTAACAACAAAATCTACATTGGCCTTGATGGCTGTAAATGGGGTCTTAAGTTCATGAGAGATGGTTCCGATGAATCTCGACTTCATCTCGTCGAGGGCGCGAAGCTCCTCATTGACCCTTTCCAGTTCGGTCTTTGCCTCTTTGACATCTTCCAGAATGTTGATTGTCGCCATCCGAGAATCAGAAAGGTCTTTCACCCGCTCCTGCAACTCTTCCGTTCTTTGTTCCACCTTCTTCTCTAGGGTTTTGCTATACTCTTCTAATTGAGAATGGGACTGTTGAAGTCTAAAAGCCATGTCGTTTAGCGCTTCCGACAAGTCTCTGATCTCGCCGCTGGAGACAACCTTCACAGGGTTAAGTTCTCCCCTCGCGATGCGCTGCGTTGCATCGACGAGTTTTCTGATAGGATTGACCGTGACCTGCACAACAAGAAGGGTTGCCAGAATGCCAAGGGCAACAACCACGAGAGCCAAGAATATGGCATTTTTCTTCAAAGAGGCGATTTTGTTGGTCCATTGCATCGAGGACAGGACTACCCATGCGGTTGCCATGGACTCTGTTTCATTTGACTCGCCCGTTCCAGGGCCAGAAATGGGATAAGAAAAAGTGACTGTCTGTTCAGATTCGGAGGTGTAACCACTGTTTCTCGCTTGAGCCAGGATTCGCCCCTGGCCGTCCTTGATAGCACAGTAGACCACGCCTTTCTGCTCTACACATCGATCAACAATGGGGCGGAGGTAGGCTTGGTCGGTACTAGGAATCATCGCCTGGACTTGTCTGGCCAAGTCACTGGAAAGTTCAAGCCCCTGACTTTTCAGAACCTCCTTTGCCATGTTCTTCTCATGACTGATAAAGAAGATACTGAGAGTCAAGCATGCCAGAACGATCAGCGTGGATACGGTCAGAATGAATCTGGTACGAATGCCAAGTTGGCTCGGCCGTCTTCTCATGTCTCTATGAACAACGGGGCTCGTACGCGCAGTAGGGTTCTTCCTCGAGATGATCTCCCGACATCTCGTATGCCCGTGCCCGACATCCCCCGCAAACCTTGCGATATTCACAGAGTCCACAGCGACCCTTATAGTTGCCAAAATCTCGAAGATCGCGAAAAATGCTCGATTTCGTCCAGATGTATTCCAACGGATTCTCGCGAATATTCCCGCAATTCAGATCCAGGTATCCACAGGGTTGAACCTGCCCCACATGAGATATGAAGCAGAAAGAAATCCCCCCAAGACATCCCCGGGTGGTCGCGTCGAGCCCAAAGTTTTCAGATGTTACATGCTTGCCCTCGATCCTGGCTTTTTGTCGAAGAATCCGATAAAACTGGGGCGCACAGGTGGCTTTGAGATGAAGGGGACTCTTCTCTTTCTGATCGTAAAACCAGGTCAGGGTTTCTTCATAATCCTGGGCTGTCACGTGCTGCTCCTGCAGTTCTTTTCCCCTCCCGGTTGGAACCAGAAGAAATACATGATGGGCAGCGGCTCCAAGGTCGATGGCAAGGTCTAGAATGTCGGATAATTCGTGCCGGTTCTCAGGGGTAATCGTGGTGTTAATCTGAAATTCAAGGCCGACTTTCTTGGCAAGCCGGATACCTTGGATGGCTCTTTCAAAAGCCCCCGGAACCTGCCTGAAGCGGTCATGGCTTTCGGCTGTGCCTCCGTCGATGCTGACACTTATCCGTTGGATACCAGCGTCCTGCATTTTCTGGGCCACCTTTTCGTCCACTAGGGTCCCATTGACCGCCATGACCATTCGTAACCCCTTCTCGGTTCCATGACGGGCAACTTGAAATATGTCTTCCCTCAGAAGAGGCTCCCCCCCTGTCAGAATAATCACCGGGTTGCTGAATGAGGCGGTGTCATCCAGTAATTTCAGACATTCAGAGGTCGTCAATTCTCCGGGATAGGGTCCATGCTCAGCAGATGCCCTGCAGTGGATGCAGGATAGATTGCACTGGCGCGTAATTTCCCAGGCTATCATTCTCAAGGTGTTCATCACGTGCTTCCGTCCAGGATTTGCGCCACTTCCTTGGCAAAATAGGTGAGAATAATATCTGCCCCGGCTCGTTTGATACTGAGGAGAGATTCCATCATCACATCACCACCGTTGACCCAGCCCAACTGATCTGCGGCTTTTATCATGGCGAATTCCCCGCTGACGCTGTAGGCAGCCACAGGGACATCGAAGGAGTCCTTGACCGCGTAAATGACATCTAAATAAGGTAGGGCAGGTTTCACCATGACAATGTCTGCACCTTCTTGAATATCGAGGGCCACCTCTCTCAGTGCCTCCTGCAGGTTTCCAGGGTCCATCTGGTAAGATTTTCGGTCTCCAAACTGGGGGGGGGACTCAGCCGCATCTCTGAAAGGTCCATAATAGGCCGATGCAAACTTCGCCGAGTAAGCCATGATAGGGATATGGGTAAATCCTTTGTCATCAAGGGCCTGGCGAATCACACCGACCCGTCCATCCATCATGTCGGATGGGGCTACAATGTCCGCCCCAGCCGTTGCATGGGACAGGGCCATTTTGGACAAAAGTTCCAAGGTCGGATCATTCAAAATTTCGTTCCCCTCAACAACACCGCAATGACCGTGGTTCATGTATTCGCACAGGCAGACATCGGTCACAACGAGGACATCACCAATGCTCTCCTTGATAGCTCGGATGGCTTTTTGGATTATGCCGGCTTGTGAATAAGCTTGGCTCGCTTTTTCATCCTTTTCTTCGGGAATACCAAAGAGAATAACAGCACTTATCCCAAGATCTCTGAGTTCCTTCACCTCTTCTAGGAGTGAGTCGACAGATAGCTGATAATTGCCCGGCATGGAGTCAATCGGGTTCCTAACACCGTTACCGGGACAGACAAAGAGAGGTTGGATCAAATCATCAAGCGACAACCGCGTCTCTCTGACAAGATTTCGAACCTTCTGGTTACGCCTCAACCGGCGTGGTCGATACTGAGGGAATTGCATGATAGCGTTTTCCTTAGGCCATTATGTCGTCCGGGGGGTAACCCTTACTTTATATACAATACAATCCAAAGCATGTCCAGATTTGGAGAAAAGGGCGCGACCAACCCGACCCCGCGGCGGGGTGAGGATGATTTCTCCGCAAGTGCGCCGATCCTCTCCAGAACTGAATTTTCCCCAAATAACAGGCACGCCCAGTTTCAGGGTTGATAATGGGAAACAGGATGGTGCGGTCACAATTGGCAATGCCATTAATTCACATGGCACATGGGCGTAAAGGGCTCATCAAGGTGGTGAATTACTTGTTGCATCAGTCGATAAGCTATTCAGTCCGGAGGGATCCTGTATCATCTTCGGTTTTCCGAGAGCGGTCTTGATAAACCTACCAGGGAAACTCTGCACAAGCCTTTGTTGACACGACATATGGAGGATGCTACCTTCTTGTTTTGGTCATAGAGGAGGGGCGCATGGAAAAAACCTTTGACAGTAAATCAATCAAGACAATCGAAGATCTGTTGCAATACCAGATGCTCGAAAAGGAGGCCGTTGTTCGCCTTCTGATCAAAAAGGGAGTTTTTACGCTTGAGGAGTTTAGGGGAGAGGTGGACATGCTCACCAGAAAGCTCAAGGAGCAGAAGAAATAAAGGCCAGGTGGATCAATGAATCGGATTCTAGTGGTAGGCGATGATAAAAGGCTGAGGAAGGACCTGTCCAATAGACTCGCTGAAATGGGCTTCCAGACTCGTTTTGTTTTGCCCGGTGAACAAGCCGCCAGTGCTCTTTGGCAGAATCATCCTGATCTGATTCTGTTTCAGTACAATGGCAATTCGCAAGGATTACGAGCGTTTTCTCGGGAGCTGAAGGGGGATGAGGAGACCCGCAGCATCCCCTTGGTTGCGGTCGTGCAAGAGACGGAGGGCCGAGAGTTCGATCTATGGGACGTGATAGATGATTTTATCATTACACCTTGCCGTTCCGAAGAGCTCGAGTTACGAATCCGACATGTCCAACGAAAAAAAGGGCTCAATTTTTCGGGTGAGAATCTTCAAATTGGGAACTTGGCCATCGATTTTGCGGCTTATGAGGTCGCTGTTCGAGGGGTCCCTGTCGCCCTTACCTTCAAGGAGTATGAGCTCCTAAAATTCCTGGTGACCCATCCAAACCGTGTTTTCAATCGTAACGCTCTGCTTCAAAGGGTTTGGGGTTACGACGCATATGTTGGAACGAGGACCGTGGACATCCACATCCGTCGATTGCGTTCCAAACTAGGGAATGCGGGATCTGGGATACAGACGGTGAGAAACGTCGGGTACAAGTTCAACCTCGAATCCGCTGCCACGAGGCTCAAAAGCTAGACTCCGAGATGGGTTTTTTGTTCAGAGGGGTAGTTGGCAAATTCTTGCCTGTGCCATTTTCATGCAATCCTTACATTCGTCGGATATGATCCAGTGTCCCTCCTTTCTTTCTACCTGTGAAGATAGACATCATGAGTATGCAGTTTGGATGGCCACGCTGATGAGGCTCTGGTCATGACATTGATTTCGGCCTCGTCTTATGTTTTTGAGATCTCCTTTTCTGCTTGCTCGTAGAGCTTTCTCAGCAGCTTCGCCTTATATTCATACTTGGGTAGGCTGCCGGGTGGCACTAATTCTATATTGGCACGGAAGATCAGCTTCTCGCGGATTAGCTCCTCGATCTCATTCTTCAATTGATCCAGGTGAGTCGCCTCCTTTCCGTGTTCGACCTTTATATGGATCGGAGGCTTCCA
>JABAOH010002873.1_pt2 | contig 62141 bp, 89 predicted proteins | sample 7062181 | NCBI WGS metagenome assembly JABAOH01 (sample SAMN14538630, study PRJNA623070) | marine sediment metagenome | biome: marine biome [ENVO:00000428]; feature: marine pelagic biome [ENVO:01000023]; material: deep marine sediment [ENVO:00002113]; isolation source: pool of 5 deep marine... | reverse complement strand
CACAAGCTCGACAGGCTCGTATACTAACCACTATACTACCGAGGCATATCTATTCTTTTATTTACAATTATATTTAAATACTTTCCAGAAAAGTAGCGGTTGCCAACTTTCTGAGCTTCCCATCTTTTCGATAGTACAACCCAGATCGATGAGACGATTCACTGCCGTGTTCGAAATGGGAACGGGTCTTGCCATCTCTCTTTGATCGGCAACCAATCATTAGTTAATTCTCAAAAATATTTAAAGGTTTCATTTTTAAGCGGGCTAAATAATTATATAATATGATGGAAACCAAGAAATTGAAAATCTGGCAGTGGCTTTTACTATTTTTAATAGGATTTTTATTCCCAATATACAATATTTTAATAAATAATTTTCTCTTGTTTTTTAATTTCCGATTAATTTATTACATTATTTCAATCATGGCAACGACTGTTATTTTCTCACTTATTATTTTTCTTATATTTAATCATTTTAGAAAGAAAACCAGTTTTGAAGGAAGAATAGACACTGCTTTCATACTCTATGTAATATCTGTTAGTTTCGGTAGCTTTTTCAATGATCTAACTGGAATTGGATTATTTATAATACCACTTTTAATATCGTATTTCTTGGAAATAAAGAGAATTCTTAATAAATTCCCGAGGGAGTAGAATTATCCTATCAAATGTCATATGTTAAAATAGAACAAAAAAGAGGTTTTGAAGTAACTATATCTTATTCTTTTAAAAAAATATTTAAGAAGTTTCTTAGAAGGGAAGAGTATAGAAAATTAAAGGAAAAAGCTAAAAATGAAAAGAATTCTTAAAATTGTCCCGACTGAGGGATTCGCACCCTCAACCTATCGGTTTCTGAGCAATTGCTGGTGAGCAATACTATAAAGTAAAACTCTACAGCCGATCGCTCTACTATTGAGCTAAGTCGGGATATTCAGAATTAATTTTACAAGTATTTAAAAATTTATTTGTTTACTTGTTAAACAATTGATTCAACAATTTAACTAGATGTTTTTTAAATTCTAATTGTTTAAATATCCCATTTTCAGTTTCTAAACCAATAATGTCTCCGAACAAAAATTTTGGTAGTGTTTTTAGATAATTAAAATCCTTTAGATTTTTTATTGTATGTAGATCAGTATCTTTCTCGAATGTGTATCCATTTAAGTGATTACAGGCAAAAAACTTAGATATTTTTCTTCTTTTAATAATATATTCAAATTCTTTTGACCATCTTTCTTCTTCTTTTTTAAAATGAGCAAGATCTACACAAAATCCACCAACTTTACCCACATTTACAGAATCTGAAACGAAATTATCTGTATTCATCTCTAAAAATAAGTGTTTGTAGAAACCCTTCCATTTCTTTAAAACTTTAAAACTATCTTCGTGGATAGTAAGGTATGAAGAGTAAAAATTCTTAACAAGAAAGACAAGTTCTTCTTTCCTCATATCATTTCTAATATGAACTAAAGGGATTTTTTTGATTTTAGAAGTTAAAAGAGCTTTATAGATTCTTTTCCTTTGTGGACTGCTAAAACGTTCTAAGAACAAAGCTATTTTAGAAATCTCAAGTTTATTAATCTCCTTTAACTTATTTTTCCAATGGCTATCTTTATGTCCAGTAATTCCAACCAGTATTCTCTTAGAAAAATCCTTTTGTTTCTTCATATTTTTTATTAAAATATTTTGTTTATAAAGGTTTGTAATTATTTCCTTACTTTCACTGTAACGAATTTTACTTCTTCTTTTTCTGGGCTTAAAGAAATTTTATTAGATTTTCTATGGACAATTTTCTTTTTATGGAGCGCCCTTGCTCTTGCTGGAGGTAGTTTCTTTGTTTTAGCTTCTGCTGTTGGTTTGATTGTGTAATGGAGAACTCTTTCTTCTTGTGGTTTTAATTTTCCTACTTTCCAATTAAGCTCAACACCATTAGCTATTTTTCTTATTATAGGTTTCACAGTTTCAAATTTATCCACAATGGAATATCCAGAAGGAACAACATCTTTTACAACTGCTCTGTCAACTCCGTTTTTCTTGCCTTTTATATGTAAAGAGACTGAAATGTTTTTTCCAGCTTTAGCTCTTCTGCTACCATGAATAATCTTAGAAAAGTCAAAAGCTTTTGATTGCCAATAAGCTAAACCTATGATCGCAATAATGAATAATATGATAACATATGTTGGCCAATAGACTTCTGAATAAGTTATGCTCTTGCTCTCATTTGGTTCTAATTGAACTTTCCAATAGTAGTGCTCACCAATTGCCATTCCTGTTGGTGAAGGTCCTGAATATATAGAATACCATGTTTGAGGAGCAACAGATTTTAAATCAGCTTCAGAAGCACTGTTCCCCTCGTTTGTTGCAGTCACTGTTACAGTGGCACCAAAAATTGTTGATGAAACATCTCTATCATAAATTATGTTTTCTATAAATGGTATTTTAAATGATCCTGATTCTTCATACATTAATCTTCCTTCAACATCAATTAATTTTGCTTCAACATTATAATCTCCAGGTTTCCAGTTTTTCAAAGAAAAGCTAGTCTCAAACTCTTCTTTACCAAATACATTAACAAAGCCTATATGAAGTGTTTTTGTCTGGCCTCCTAAATTAAAAACTATTGAAAGATCTATTGGATTAGAACCAACATTATAAACTGTTCCAGAGATATCAACCTTGTCCATACAACTAGTACAACTCAATTTAAAATCTTTTATTATAGCATTTGTTATCTGTTTAATCTTTAATAATATTTTTTCTTCTAAAACAGAACCCGTGCTAATTCTTTTTATTTTAAGAAAGTATTGATAAGGATAAAGTAGTGGTACAACATCTTTTGGAGGTTCAACCTTTATGAGTGTTGTTTCACTTCCAGCTGTTGGAACTCTTAAAGAAAATGCTTCAGCCTTAACCCAGTCCTCTGGTCCTATAAGGCTTATTGAAAACCAGTCTTCTGACATTGGATTGTTTATTTTCAAAGTTATGTAATCTGTATGAGTTGCAACATAAAAGTCCTTTACATCCACATCTATTGAAAAATCCTGAGCCAGTCCTATTGAACTGAGTATAAGAAATGTTAAAAGAAACGAAAATACAACCCTTTTCATAACAAACAATTGTACGCTCAAGTTTAAATATTTTTATATGAACGCTTTTTTAGCTTATAAACCATTATTAAGAGCACTACAATTATAACTAGTGTTATAATCGCATACAGACCCGCTGACTCAAAGTATGTTAAAAAAAGAAATACAAATTCGAGTTCGGGAAGGATATCAGATACTGTTTCTGCAATTGAACTCAATAAGTCAGAAATAAAATAATTGGAAATAGCAAAGATTATGATAATTCCAATAAGTAGTATTAAAAAGGTATAAATAAGTTCTCTTAAGATTTTAAAAATTGTAGGCTCTTTTTTTGATTGAGGAGGTTGAATTGGGGCAGGAGTTTTAGTTGGAGCAATAGTTTTAGGGGCATGGTCTGCACAAAAAACTTTTCCTTTGTCCACAACTTTACAGTCTGAACATACAACTCTTTTACAAACTGAGCATAAATATTCTCCTTCTACTTTCCCACATCTTTCACATTTCATGTTATCATTTAAACGATTTCAGAATAGCCAATTAGTCTCCATCTTTCTGATATTTTTCTAGACAAAACAACTTTATCATTTTTATCAGCACAGACTGGCAATTTTAATTCCATTTCAATAACATCTTTTTTAACATCTTTAACAATTCCCAATGTTCTTGTTGTTCCTACATTTAACATTATTTCTTCTCCTACTTTTATTGGTTCCACTTTTTCTTCAAGGGATTTTTCAAACAAATTAACTTTCAGGTTTAGTTTGTCTAAAACAGAAGGTAGTTCAACTCCTGCAATAGAACCAGCTAGATAATCAGCTTTTGAAAGACCGGGGTCCAATTCTGTTAGAACTCCTAATAAACCACCTGGACCAGCTTTTTCTAAGTTCTTTCCTGCTTTTTGCAAGCCAACAACTTTTGTCTTTAATGGAACCCACTTATTTTTTAAGAAAACTCCGGGCTTTATTTCAATTCCATCATTTATTTTCAATTCACCTTCTATTAAAGCACCTCCAATAACACCTCCTTTTAATTTCTCTATTTCTGTTCCAGGCTTGTTAACATCAAATGATCTTGCAACCAACATCTTAGTAGGTTTAGAATTATCTCTTTGGGGTGTTGGTATGTTGTTTTGAATGGCTTCCAAGACAGCTTTAATGTTTATTTTGTTTTGCGCAGAAACAGGAATTATTGGAGCATTTTCTGCAACTGTTCCTTTAACAAATTCTTTTATTTTTTTATAATGTTCTAAAGTTTCTTTTTTGCTGACTATATCTATTTTAGTTTGCACAATAACTACATTTTTTATTCCAACTATGTTTAGAACCATCATGTGTTCTCTTGTTTGTGGTTGTGGACATTCCTCATTTGCTGCTATGACAAAAAGAATGCCATCCATTAAACTTGCTCCTGCTAAAACAGTTGCCATTAAAGTTTCATGACCAGGAGCATCAACAAAAGAAATTGTTCTCTCAGGTTCACATTTTTCAAAACAATTTAAACATTTTTCTGTTGAACAAAGAGCATTACACTTGCTACACTTGTATATTGTTGCATCAGCATAACCTAGTTTTATTGTAATTCCTCTTTTCAATTCCTCGGAATGTACTGCAGGCCATTTACCAGAAATGGCTTGAACTAAAGTAGATTTTCCATGATCAACATGGCCAAGTGTGCCAATATTAACTTCTGGTATCAATCTTGGGTCTGTTTCTTTTTTGGGAATTTTATTCACCTTTCTTTTTAATATCTATGACGAAACCACAAACTGCACAAACTTTTTCTCCTCTTGTTTTATCCTCATAGAACTGTTCACAACCACACTCAGGACATCTTTCCATCATTATCCCTCTTTAACATCCTCTTTCTTAGGTTCTTCTTTAACTTCTTTTTTTTCTTCTTTCTCTACTGCTGGTTTCTCTGGTTTTATTTCAGCTTTAGGTTGTTCGACTTCAGGTTCTGGAGCTTCTGTTTTTGGTGCCTCTTCTTTCTTTTCCTCTTCTTTTGGTTTTATACCTAAAATCATAGGAATATTCCCTTCACCTTCCAAAATTTTACAATTAACTTGAATAATATTTTCAGATATTGTATTGCCCCTTATATATTTTCTTTTTCTCATTCCTTTTCTTTTGTATTTCTTTTTCTTTATTTTTTTAAATCCTCTAAAACCAATTCCTTTAGACAACAAAGCTTTTTTTCTAACTGAACCCTCTAAATCTGGTCTCATAGGAAATCCATCTTTATCACTTCCACCAGTTATTTGTAAAGTAAAACCAGATAATCCTATTAAAGAACCATCAAACTGTTCTCCAATTTTCTTTCCCATTAAAGAAGGAGCATCTTTTTCTATTTGCCAGGCTTTCCTTGATTTTGGCTCTGAAATTACAATTTTAAATACCATATTTTTACACCTCCCCAGTTTTTGCTTATAATGCACATATCCGGGTTATTTTAATAATTATAATCCACTACAAAAATATATAAAGCTAATTTATATTATATTAAAAATGGACAAAAAAATTCTTGCTTTATTAGTATTCATAGTGGCTATTGGTTTAATTGTTCAGTTAGCAATTGCAGCAAAAGGAGGAATTCCTGGAAGAGCTCCTAAAGCTCCAAAAGAATGCAGAGATGAAATAGACAATGATGGAGATGGTAATATAGATTGGCCAAATGATACTGGTTGTGATTCAAAGAATGATAATGATGAAACTGATTGTGGAGATGGTGTCTGTGAAGGTGGAGAAACTTCAGAAACATGTCCAGAAGATTGCGGAGAACCAGATTCTTGCTCAGATACTGATTTCGGATTTGCACCAACTGTAAAGGGAACAGTCTCAGGATATTCTGAAGGGAACCCTTACAGTCATACAGACTATTGCTTAACTAGCATGACTCTAAGAGAATATTATTGTTCAGGAATTGAACCTCTTTACTCAGATTATAACTGTTATACAAATACAACAACAAATTGTTACGATGGAGCTTGTGTTTAATTCTTTTTTTATCTTTATTTTTAACTATAAATACTAAATAATCTCTATGAAAAAACAAAGGTTTTGGGAAATTGATCTCTTACGAGGAATTGCAATAATTAAAATGGTAATTTTTAACTGGTCCTTCGCACTTTTCTATCTTGGAATATATTTTTTTGAAGAAGGAATGGCTTTCCCTGGATTAGCTGCAGCGGTTTTTATTTTCCTAGTTGGTTTGTCATTAACAATAAGCTATAGCAGAGTTAAAAAATGGGAAAGGAGGAAATTATATAAAAAGTATTTTTCAAGAGGTCTGAAAATATTTGGTTATGGTATTCTAATAACTGTTATCACATTTCTGACCTTTCCTGAAGTTTTTGTAATTTTTGGAATTCTTCATTTCATAGGAATTTCTATAATATTAGGACAATTCTTCCTAAAATTTGAAAAATTGAATCTTTTCTTAGGAATATTAATTATTGTTTTAGGTTTTTATCTAAAGAACTTTATTTTCGATTTTCCATGGCTTCTATGGTTAGGCTTCACCCCAACATACTTTTATACATTTGACTACTTTCCGATCTTTCCATGGTTTGGTATTACTTTGTTGGGCATATATTTTGGAAATCTTTTATACAAAAATGGAAAAAGAAGATTTAAAATAAAGAACATCTCAAATTTATCTCTTGTAAAATTTTTAACATATTTGGGAAGAAAATCATTAATTATTTATCTTGTTCATCAGCCTGTATTAGTATTGTTCTTATTAATTCTGGGCTTTAAGATATTTTAACAATTTAAAAGAAAAGAATTTTTATTGCTAATAAAATTGTTGAAAAAGCGAAAGCGAACTTTATAATTTTTTCTGGAATTTTATGTGCAATTTCAACTCCCACTAATGAACCTATGACTCCTCCTATTAAAAGCATTAAAGAAACATCCCATAAAATAGCACCATTTAATGCAAAAACAATTAATGCTGCAGTTTGACTTCCAATTCCTCGAATCGAACTTAATGCAATAGCCTGCTTCATTGTATATCGTTCAAAAAAAACTAGGGGTAAAACAGAAACAGCACCACCCATTATTCCGAATGCTCCGCTAACAAAACCAGAACCTATACCTATCAGTAATAAGTTAACTGTAGAATGTTTTCTTTTTTCTCTTTTTACTCCAATTTTTTTACGAAATAAAAGAAGCACAACTGATATAATTATGATTGAAACTAGAAGATATGTTGCAATTCTTTCAGCAATGCTTAGAATAAAGAAAGTTCCTAAAATTGAAGCAAAAAAAGAAGAAAAAATCAAAGGCACACCTTCTCGGAACTTTAAATATCCCTTGATTTTGAAACGCCAAGAAGATGTTGAAGAACCACCTAAAAAAGATAAGCGGATTGTACCCAAAACAGTATGAGCTGGTATACCTACAGCTAATAAACCAGGTACTAGGAGATTACCTGCTCCAACTATTAGTCCAAATATTCCATTAATAATAGCTAAAATAATATAAAAGATGGAGTATTCTATCATATTTTCATCGACTTAAAATCTCTTTTGCCAGTTCAATCTCTTCTTTCATGTCCAATTCTTTTAAAACTTTCAAATCATTTTCAGTTAAAATAGTTGTTAACTCGTCTCCCTCACTTACATGTCTTCCAACAACTGGCCCCTCAATAGAAATAGCAACCTTGTCACCTGCAACAGCTTTTTCCACAGACGCCCCTTCCGACTGCACTGCTTTTATTTCTCCAATCTCTTTTTCATTCTTTTTTAACTTATAACCATTTTTTATTGTTCCAGCTAAAACTTCTATCCCAACAATTGCAGGATGGGAAACATGAAATGTATGTCCTGGAAGAATCTTAATCTTGGCTGGCAAAGTTATGGTTTCCAATTTTTCTAGTTTGATTTTTTCTTTTTCTTCTTTAACAAATTCGTCATAACCTTCAGTGAGTTTATAGATTATGTTGTTTTGTAAAATCTTTAGTGACTTATCTTCGGCTTCTTTTGCTGCTGTTTCATCAACATCAACATTAAAAGCAATTATAATTTTTTTCATTCTGTCTTTAACAGTTTCTATTTCAATAACATCTTTTCTTAGGACTTTTCCTATTTCAGCCTTTTTAATAGAAACTCTAGTTTTGAAAATTCCTATTAGTGCTTCCAGACTTCCTAGATTATCTGCTTTAAGAATTATACCTTCCCCTGTTTTTTCAAATTCTATTTCTCCTATAGCAGCCTGTAATTCCTTTTTCAATTCTTCTATCTGGCCTCCTTCATGCACACTAGCCAGAGGGCTCCCTGCAATTACATTTTCTAGATCAGGTGCTGCAATTTTTATTCCTGCAGCAGCAGTGACATAATCAATGTTCTCAAATCTTTTTTCAACTCTTATTTCTTTTAATGGTCTTGGTTTCAACAAAGCCTTTATTTTTGTAACAATTGGTTTTTTTCCTCCGATTATTATCCAGTCTCCTTTTTTTATTTCTCCATCATAAAGAATAACATCAATTGTTGTCCCCAGTCCTCGTAATTCTTTAACTTCTAAAATGGATCCTCTGCCTACTCCTCTGGAAACTTCTAATTGTTCTTTAAGAAATGTCTGGGCCAATCCAGCTAAAACAACTAACAATTCAGCAACACCTTCCCCAGTTATTCCAGAACAAGGAACAATTGAAACTGTTTTCTTAAAGTCTGTTACTCTATCAAATCTTTCGCATTCAAAACCTCTTTCTGACAATTGTCCAACTAATTTGTAGAATTTTTCATCAAACTTTTGTTTGACCCAGTCCGGTTGTTTTTCAAAACTGTCTAAGAAGCATTCTCCTTGGTTTTGAATCCAGCCTTCTATTCTATCAATTTTTGTTGCTGCTACAAAAAAAGGAGTTTTAAATTCTTTTAAAAATTGCAATGACTCTTCTGTTTGTGCTTGGAATCCTTCGTTTATATCAATAACCAAGATTGCTAGGTCTGCAATTGAAGATCCTCTTTTTCTTATTGATGTGAATGCCTCGTGACCAGGAGTGTCTATGAACAACAGACCCGGAATAGTTATACTAATTTTTAATTTTTCTAAAAGAGGTCCACATATTCTTTTTACAACATCAATTGGGATTTCTGTTGCACCTATTGCTTGCGTTATTCCTCCTGCTTCCTTTGACTGAACAGCGGTTTTTCTAATCTTGTCTAGCAAAGTTGTTTTTCCATGGTCTACATGACCAATAGTTACTACAATAGGTTGCCTAATCATAAGTATCAGAGAATAATTAATTTTAGAATTATTTAAAAGGTTTTATCTTCTATGTGGCTGATGACCTTCTTCCAATCCAATTGTTGATAACATGCTTAATGCAGCAAGATTTCCAGCAAGACTAACTGAAGCCATAATCTCTGCTAAATTATCTGCAGTTTCAACTTTCAAAACTCTTTTTAAAATAAAATCTGCTTTAGGATAATTCCTAATTTCTCCACCAACTATTCCACAAGGAATAAGCATTTCTAATTTTCTTGTTGGATCTCTAACACTGTATTTTTTTGTCTGACCATAAACTTTAACTGCCATTAACAAAAAATATTACATAGTTGAAATATAAACATGACTACGACAATTTTAAAAATAAGATAATTGTCGAGAAGGGAAACAATATTTAAATACTTTATTGTGGGGGTATAATTCCTCTTGGTACGAATGTTAGTTTAATTGTATCTCTTTTCTTATTATAACCAAATACATCTATTCCTATCCTTCTTTTAAAATAATTAGTTACAACACTTGAATTCAATGTGGGAAACATCGTTTCATCGTTGTATCTAATTTTAGGTATTCCTTCTGAAAACTCCCATATCTTAACAGGTTCTCCGAACCATCCTCTTGAAGCAGCTATGTAGTTAGCACCTACGCATACCCTAGCTGGTGTAGTGCCGCACCCTTCTTTACTAACTTCACGTTTTGGTTTTTCATTGCCTTCAATGACCCACAAATGAAAATATCTGTTTCTAAAGTCGAACACCAACCTATCATCAAATTTATGTAGATATTTTTTAGATAAATTTACTGATCTCATAGCTAATCTAAATAGCTCATAACCAGATCTACCAAATCTGGTTCTTGGAATGTCTTCAATATCTATGTCTGTTTTAACAAGATGCTCTGGTAATATTTTTGGGAGCTTCATATTGAATATCAAGAAAATAAATAATTTAAGTCTTTGGCAATTCTTCAAGTTCGACAATTTCGTAAATGCAGTTATACATTTAAATATTAGTATTAAAAGATAAGATTCATGGAACAAACCATGATTTTAGTTGGTGATAATGATAATATTCTAGGTTATGCTCCAAGAAATGTTTGTCACACTGGAAAAGGTAAGAGGCACAGAGCCTTTGTAATATTGATTTATAATAAAGATAAGAAAATTCTTTTGCAACATAGGAAGCATAAAGTTTTTGATAAGATTTGGGATCTAACTGCTGCAAGTCATCCTCTTCATGTAGACGGAAAAAACGAGACTTATATAGAAGCTGCATTGCGTTGCTTAAGAGATGAATGGGGAATAGAAAATGTGGAACTTAAAAAAATAGGATCATACAATTACTTTAAACAGGATGAGGAACGTTGTGAAAATGAACATTGCGCTCTGATTATTGGAGAGTATAATGGAGAATTAAGAATGAATCCTGAAGTTGCATATGGATCTAGATGGATTAGTTTTAATGAACTTTTATCTGAAATTGAGAAAAATCCTGAAATTTTTTCACAATGGCTAAAAGAGTCTGTTAAACTTCTTAAGAATAAAGGATTAGAAAAGTTATTTTCTTGATAAAGACTTAAATTTGTTTCTATCAATTAATTACTTATAGAAAGCGAATTAGAATCTATAGTAAAAGGAACACCTTATGGATTTTCTGAAACTGATGTAAAATTAGTAACTTATTTGCTAAAACAATGTATTGATAACAAAGATTTAAGAAAAACTGGAGTAAGTATAAAAGAATTTATAGAATTTCTTAGACAACAAGGATACGAAGAAAAAAAAGCAAGATTAGAAGTTAGTAAAAGTCTTGATAGACTTAAAGTTCATATGCCACGTCGTTGGGCTAAGAAACAAACAGAAGAGGGAGAAGCTCATGTTAAAAGATATTTTGCTGGAGAAACAATTCGTCGTATGGGAGAACAATTTTTAAGTAATCATTCAGAAATTGAAGGTGTCCAAATATAAGATTTGACTGGAGTATAAACTATTATTTGTAGAAATACAATATCCTTATATCTGTAAGAGCAGTTATTTTGTGGTATACATTAGGAGGAATGTCTATTTTTATAGGAGCTTCAACCTCTTTGGTTTGATCTCCTACTGTTAATACCATTTTTCCTTCAACCAAGAAAATTTCCTCACCTTCAGCATGAGTGTGGTCTGAGCTAATGGTGTGTTTTTTTCTTGTTAGATAGTTTATTTTTTCACAGTTAAAAATTGTTCCGCGTTCATCAGATTTTATTATATCCAATTTTTTGATGTTCATGAAATTAATATTATATAGGATTATTTATAATGGTGTGTGGATTGATATAATGAAATTATTTAAAATCACTTCTTCAACTCATCAAAACTAACCCTAATATATTCAGGATTCTCAATACCTAATCTACTAATAACCTCACTAGAAACTTTCTCTCCCTCAACAATGAGAAACTCTCCAACATCCTCAATCAAATTAATATTAATAACAAAATCTTCAAAGTCAAAAAACCTTCTCTTCTTTTTCAAAACACACTTCACACCAAACTTATCATTTAATTCTTTTTTCAAACCATCAACATCATCAATCTTCTCATACTTCAAGATCTGAAACTTACCTTCTTTTAATTTTAAATTAACTAAGAAGTTTCCCCTATCATCCTCAGTTATTTTAAGAACCTCACCAGCTGGCTGTTTAAAATAGGTATCAACAACATTGATCTCCTCAGTAAATCTGGCTCCCAATCTTTTAAGATTCTCTTCTATTTTCTGGTAATCGTGAATTCTTATTTTCAGTTCTTCAGACATGCTTAATCACAAGGAATATCTATTCTTTGTAGTCCAGTTTCACTTGGGAATTGTTTATAACAAGAATATGAAATTGGTATTCCAAAACAATCAATATAACCTCCACCAAGTAAAGGTTCACTGTATTTTATACCAAAGCAAGTGCATTCTTTATAAGTTAAATTTGGGTCAATAGCTGTTCCCCAGTTTCCACAGTTTTTTGGATAGAAAAACAAAATTAAGACAATTATTACAATCCCAATAATCCAATAGTATTTCTTTTTCATATCTAAAATATGCAATAATCACGATTTAAGGGTTATTTCTTTTGTTCGTAAAATTTACAAAAATTACAAATTACGAGTCCCCTTCTAATTTTGTTTTCTAATCTTTGTAAGCTTTCTGCATCAAACTGCACCCTATTCAGCATATCTGATAGATTGAAAAGTCGTGCAACTTCAAGAGGGGAATCGCTTACAGGAATGATAGCTGTGTTATAAACCCCTGAATCTAAGACTTCTTTTCTTTTACAACTAAAAGCGACATAGACTGGCTTGTGATCTAATTGAGTTGGTTCGCCACCTTCTTCAATAGGTGAGAAATGTAGTTTAATTGGTAAATAACCGATTGAACTTTTACATGAATGCCATGATTGTTCCTCGGTTTTTGAACTACCCATTTTATCACATATTCTAATAGAACACAAAATTATTTAAACCCATTTCCCATCAAATCAACAGTTAAACACCTAAATAACGAGCCGTTGAGAAATTTAAAGAGTTTTCTAACAAAGTTTTAGCAATTTCATAACTTATTTGTGAAGGTCTCCATATTTCTGCATGTTCTCTAAAAGTTTTTAACCCTCTTTTTTCATAAACCCTTTTTTGTAATTTTTCTACAAAACAAATGAATTCTTTTGCTCTTTCCGGCTCTTCACTGAAAATTTTTGGTATATCTTCAGATGCTACATTTAAATTTTTAATTGTAGCCATTGTAAATGTTAATTCAAAAATCTTATTATTTTCAGTTTTCAGATCATGTAAACCAAATCTTTCAAATATAATATCTTCAGCATAAGCAGCAAAACCTTCCATTATACCACTACAGACATGACGTATAACTCTTGCTTCCTTGTCATTATGTAAATCATCAGCAACTATAAGTTCCATCATTTCCATACTTATTTCATATTTTGATTTTTTATCTTGCACTTTATGAGAAGCTTCATGACCAAGATAAGACATTATAAACATTTCTGGAGTAAAATCTCTAAGGTTTTGAGAAAGAGTTTTTTTCATTAAAGGATACACCCTCAAAAAACCCTGTGGAGAAAATTCAATTTTTCTACTATCATAACCATAATGAAAAGGCGTTTCTCTAGGGGTCTCGTCCCATATAATTTCTGAATCAAAATTATCAACAGAAAATATTTCGCATGCTTCTTTCATCACAGCTGGCAGTTTTTGCTTTGCCATTCTATAAATTCTTTTTGTTGAAACCATATTAAGGACTTAAAGACTAAAACATTTAAACCCATTTCTTAGAAACAAAATCATCAATTTCTGTTTGATATTTAGGAATTAAAGGCATAAGAATTGGAACATTTTCTTTACATTTCATATGACGATTGACAAAGTTATCAAAAATATATATGTCAGCCAACTCCAAATAATCATCAATGCGAGTTGGCGCTCCACCTACTCTCCAAAAATTCTGATGAAGATAGGATTCGAATTCAAATTGGTCTTTCAATGCCTCTGAAAAAGAGTATTTTCTTTTCATTAGTATATTTATTGTTTCGATAAATGATTCAAAATTCTCAAAAATATCTCCAAAGATCAGATAAAATGCTTTATCACTTATTATAGGAGGCAAGTTCTTAAGTCCCATATTCTTCAAATGTGAAGAAGACTTTAAATTCCCTTTGGTCTGGATTTGCGGAATATATGGGAATCAATGAGCCTCTTGAAGTCGATCATATAGAGAATTAGATTGTTTAAAATAAAAAGAAAATGAAAGTTTTAGACATCTTCTAAAACAGATTCTACAAATTCTTCAGGTAGTTTACTTTTAATTTCTTCATAATATCTTTCTAATTCTTCAAAATTTTTAACATTGTATCTTGAAATACGACTACTTCGACTACTTCTTTCTACTGTTAAATAACCATCTCTTACCAAAGTACGGAGACTTCCACCGAAAAGACGACCACCTAATCCTGATTGGTTTGCTAAATTTTTAGCTTTAAATTGACGTTTTTTACAATATATAATAAATTTTAGAGTTAATGCTAGATTTTCAATACGTATTCCTTTTTCGATTTTACTAACTGAAAACATAAAATTAATATGTAAGGAAAATTTAAATCCTGATTTTTCTATATTGGTGCCGTAAAATCTAACTCCCCTCCATTAAATTCAAATTCTGGAGTTTTCATCATTGAGTTAATCTCATCAATTATTTTATGTTTTTCATTAGACCTTCTTCTACCCACTTTAGCTAATCCGAACATAAAACTATAATTATCAATAATATTCGTTGTTGTTCCACTACCGTTTTCTACAATTTCCCATCGAATGAAATTTCTTAAACCCATTCCACTCGGTTCTATTCCGTATTTTTTATGTTCTTTTAAGGCATTTCTACCGCGTTCTAATAATCTATAATGAACTTCTTCATTTTCTCTTATTTCAATAAAAGAAATATCTCCAAGTCTAGTTAGATGAGAAGTTAGACCCCGTTCAGTTAAACCTTTTCTATGCTGGTCTTTGGCGTATTCCCGAATTCCAGAAAGAGTTAACTCTTTATTTTCTAATGCTTCCAATATTATAAGTTTAACTAGTTTATTGTAGTCAAATCTTCTAACATCTTGAACAGATTGGTAGATTTTCATAATAAAGAAACAAATCCTAAAACATTTAAACCTATTTTCTGTCAAGGATTTTAAACTTAAATTGTTTACTGTTTTAGTTATACTGATGAGAAAGAACCTTAGGAAAAAAAAGAGTACACAATAATCAGGATTTAAGGGTTATTCAACAATTTCCATTTTCCCATTTTTTACAACTAAAGCCTGATTATCTGTCAGTGAAACTATTTCATATGATAATTTTTTCCTATATTCTTCAATAATTGATTTTTTATCCTCATTGTAATGGGGCACTATCAAAACATCAACCAACTTCAATCCTGTCAAATCCTTTATGCCAATATTGTTCTCGTCAGATGAAGTGACTATTGAAGGAGACATTATTATGCTGCCTGCACTGACTCCGATATACAGCTTTCCCTCATTAACGAACCTTTCTATTACCTTATCAAAGCCGTTTTCCCTTACCTTGTGTAGTATAAAGAAGGTGTTGCCACCACAGAAATAGATGGCATCAAATCTCTCCACATCCCCGTAAATTATTTTATGCTTCAAATCCAAAGTTTTGATGTTCTCTCTTTTAATCCCAGTTTCTATTAGTTCTTCCTTTGATTCCTCGACATATTTCAGTTCTTCTTCTGTCCTAGAGCCTGTTGTTATAATAACAATTCTGGTTTCAGAGGCAGGCTTTTCCAACAAATCTAGAAATTCATTTCTGATGTTTTGGTTCGATAACCCTTCAGAAGTCAACAATAATTTTTTCATACTAAAACTATAGATTAGAAATTATTTATTATTTTAAACACAAACTCCAATTTCAAAACCTCAACCTCAGGCGTCTTTTCACTCTTCAGCACGACCACAACAAAATCATGCAGTATGTTTCCCATCTCAAATATCCTTAACAGGTCTGGCTTTAGGAATTATTTGAGTGTCATAGAAATCGTCAATCTATAATAACGCCAAATGGTTCACAGACGGTTGCACCTGATTTTACAGTTTTTTCGGATGAACCAAAACAACAATATTCACCCTCTTTAAGTTCACCATATCCTTTTACACAATCTTCAGATAAATACCAAACTAAAAAGATAATCAAAATTGCTATTATTAAAATTCCAATAACCCAATAGTATTTCTTTTTCATATCTAAAATATAGAAAAAAGAGGATTTAAGGGTTAAGTTTTAAGAGAATTATAGGCCTTCAGAATAATATTGCAAGTAGAATATGTATCATGAGTTATACGTCCTCTTGTACGTCCTAATCTATAATGTTCACATCCATCACATTTTTCATCAACAATGTAAGATGCTTCTATGGATTCACCACTTATCAGGAGATTGACTCTTGAAAGTAGAGTGTCTGGATTTTTACACTCTTTTCTTATATTTTCTACTAGATCAATTATAGCAGTTGAAACAGTTTTAGACTTTTTCATTTAATCAGATAAACAAAAATATAACACAAAAACATTTAAACCCTTTGGTTAAGAAAAGTCAGAATAAAAATGTTATATTATATATTCATATAAGATACGCATAATAATGAAAAGTAAAAATAAAATGACTATTGCAATTGTCAGCCTTTTTGTAGTTATATCTTTTAATTTAATGTTCCAAATCATATCTAAGAATATAGAATAAACAAGATTTAAGAGTTATTTTTTCTTTAAAGAAGTTTAACTATAGATTATTTTCTTCTGTGAATTTTTTTAACCAATGTGCAACTTCAACACTGAAACGTTCATCTTCATCTTTAAAATCCCAATTAAATGCAGCAAAGTAAGTTAATGGATCACTTTCAGTTTCAAAGGAGAGTATAGGAGCTGGTGTCTTAACAGACCCTTTAACCTTTTCTATCATTTTTATTTTTAGAACATCTTGTATATTTAATCTTCTTTTGAATATATTACCTTTAATATCCATTGCTCTGACAACACCTTCTTGTCGTGGGATATAATACTCTACTCTCATATGATTGGTCGGAGAATCAAGGAATTTACATACATTAACACTAATTCTATCAATCTCTAAATGTGCTTGTCTAACAGCTTTCTCTTGTAAAATTACATCTCTGGTTCTTTCAAAATAAACAGCATCATTCAAAGTGTTAGGGTCAATTTGAACAGCTGAAACCATATATCTTATATTTTCTTTAGATGGTCTTGGAATATCTGTCCATTTACTATGTTTATCTCCACACTCAAAATCTTTTGGAAATACGAATTTCTCATAAAGTTCTGAAGGTTTACTAACTATGGATTGGGTTGGAGTTAGACTAAATTTTCTTTTTGTTAAATCTGATAAATCAAGCTCCAAAGCATAAACAGGCCTAGTTTTTACCATATCCTTCTATAGAACACTAAAAAATTTAAACCCATTTCTTATAAACACAAAAATGTTTAAAACTTAAATATCTCTATCCATACCCACAAAAACTTAAATTTTTATTTATAGTTTTCCAACTGATTTAAGAAGTTCTGCACCTTTTTCAGAAGTTCTGTATTGCCATCTTTTATTTCCATTAAAGAGGTTTTCTTTTTCTTCCATAAGATCAGCTTCTACAAGTACACTTAAGTATTCTTTATTTCGTCTAGACTTAGTTTTAACTTTGTTTGCAAGATAGGTTTTTGGTTTCCAATCATCTTTTGCTTCTTGCAAGTATCTAATTATATTTTTACCAATTTTTATAAAGCTAATTTCCCAAATTTTTTGTCTTTTTGCTTCCCTTCTCATTCTACCATTTTTTTTATATAATGATGGATCATTTGTTAGTGTATACACTACTTTTTTGATTTCTTGGAGAACTATTCTTTTTCCAGATTTAAGTTTTTCCTCTGCTCCAGCTTTCATTAGAGCAGATCTACAAATTTTTATAGCCTTTTTATCGAGTCCAGTATCATTTTCCATTTCTTCTATGCTTTTATCATGGTTTGTAATAGCAGGAACATAATTAGTATTTAAGACCCATTGCAGAAATGATACCTCACGTTTCGAAATATTAGAAATTTTCAATAACTCTTTTTCTGTCATCTTCTTTAATTCTTCAATGCTTCTCGTTTTAATCATAATCTAAAATGTAAAACTAATCTTTAAGTGTTTTTCAATATACAAAAATCAGGATTTTCCAAACTGTTTAAAAATATTCTTTTTAGCCCCTCCTATGTACTCTCTTAGGTTTTCAGTTGCACAACCACTCAAATCACCTAATAAATCAAAGATATCAAATCTAGACTGGCATGCTTCCCGCATCACACCTAATCCTAGATTCATTAAAACAGAAGCTAAACTTTCATATTTTTCTTTATTAAATTTTCTTGTAAGTTTTCTTCCAAATCTTGAAGTTGAATAACCAACGGAAAAATGAATGGTTTTATCATAATTTAGAAATGGAATCCCGAGTTGGCTTGCTACTGTATAAGAAACTAAACTTAATGTTAGTGGGACCACTATTTCCTTATTTTCATATATAATCTTAGGCCCCTTTACTATTACTGATACTGCCAAATCAGGAAGTTTAAAAATATGCTCATTCAAAGGACCATTTTTAACTGTTTCCGGTATTTTACTTTTAGTCGTCTTGTAAGCACTTATGAAATCCATTACTATGCTTTGATGCTTAGAAATAAAAAGTTTTCTATCAAGAATTTTGAATATAAAAGAGAAAATCTAGGTTGTCTTTCTTTATAAAAATTAGGATTTAAATTAAAAAGAATTTAAAGTTTTACATTAATTTAATTATTATGGTAGAAATAGATATATGGAAAGATAAGGAAACAGGAGAATACGTTACTCAGAAATCTATAACTTGTGGTGATGAACATAAACCACCCGGAACTCCGTTTTATCCGCTTCCTTGTAACAAAGAAGAGGAAGAGAAAGCAAAAAAACGTTATGAATTCATTGGTACAATTCAAAATCAACATGTTATACGTCTTAAAAATATTGCAGAATCTCAAAGAGTTAATAGAGAAAAATTAATTGTCATTCTTGAAGGAGATAAGAAAATCTTTGATTCTAAAGTAGAAGAAATGAAATCACAATTTTATTCTGGAATAGAAGAACTGAAATCAAAAATTACATAATATATACAAAAATCAGGATTTAATGGTTAAAGAAAATATAATTTTGTCGGACTTTATTACGTTGTAATATCTAAAAATCAGTTAACTATTTAAATTATATTAAATAAAAGCTTTTATTCAAAAGTTAAGGAGAGATTGTTATGGAAGAAGAAACAAAAAAAGAAGAAGCAGTTGGAGAAGTCAAACCAGAAACTAAGGAAGAGACTGCTAAAGAGGAAGCAACAGAAGTTAAAGAAGAAGCTAAAACTGAAGAAAAAACAGAAGAAGAATAATATTCTTCTTTCCTTTTTAATTTTATTTCTCAACCTCTTTCCCAAAACCAGCAAACTATCTCAACTTCTTGATCACAACGAGCGAGACTACCCTCTCCTTGAGCAAGAACCGTGAACTTTTTAGAACTTCTTTCAAAGCTTTTTTAACGCCTTTGAAATTTGTATCATGCATGAGTATAAAACCTCTTTTTATCACAAAAGGTTCCCATTCAATGAAATCTTTCTTAACTGCTTTATATCTATGGTCTCCATCAATGAATAAAACATCTATTTTTCTTTTCCACTTTTTAGCGACCTTCCAACTGTTTCCTTTAATGATATTAACCTTGGATATCTTGCCTTGCTTTTCTATGGTTTTCTTTGCTTGTCTGTATGTTGGTGGCTTCTTTGGATGTAAAGAACCTTTTGGTGCTTTTTCAAATATGTCAATGGTTGTTAGCTTCACTCTTTTAGTCAAGAATTTGCTTATCAATGATGCAGCTCCACCTTTGTAGGTTCCTATTTCAACAAAATGAATCTTGCATTTCTTCACATATTTGATGAGCAAGTCTGTTTCGCAAGGCTCCATTAAAGGAGGGTTCTTTTTCTTAGACCATTTTACTGCAATTTTACTAGCTAACTTTTTCTTTCTCACAGTAAGAATATGGAATAATCAGGATTTAAGGATCAAGTTTTTAATATTTTATTTAAAAATCCCTTTATTTTTCTTCTCATCCTACCTTTTCTGTCAATAGCTTTTTTAGCACGTGAAAAAAATTCTTCTGATGCTTTTTGTTTCTCCCTTAAATTTTCATGAGGTGCAGTAAAACCAAAAGGATGATAATTAAACATATGAAAATTTCCCCTCCTAGTTATATCTCTTTCCATTCCTATTATATCACTTTCATCATCAAATAGAATGCATTTTTCTTTAAGTCTACTAATATTAAACTTAAAATGTTCTAAAAATTCATCTAAATTATTTTTTTGGTCTTCTCTTCTATTAGCCCCCATAAAGTTTACATGAATTTCATCAAGTCCTTTGGATTCTTTTAATAGACATTCTAAATAAGTACTTGGAGAAGCCCCTCGATTTGTACTGTCTATTATCATTATTTTTTTCCAATTTGGGCGTCTTTCCTTTAATTTTTTCAAATCTTCTTCTGGATGGCAATAAGAATGATGGTTTAAACACATATAAACTAGAGGAGGATCATATTCAGAAACAGAAACATCTAAATTACTTCTTAATGCTTCCATTACGAGCTTTCCAGGAAGATGACCGCTTCTTAAAGGAAGTATTATGACATCTGGTCTAATTTTATCTACATATTTTGCCATATCAATGGCTACCTTTGCCATATTATTGTAGTCGATTCTATTAAGCATTCTTTGTGCTCGTTGTTCAGTCATATTAATAAAAAGAAAACTAATCTTTAAGTATTTTTCAATATACAAAAATCATAATTAAAGGATTATTGAAATGGATTATTTAAAGGTTTCTCAGAAATATTAAAATATGTATCATGGTGACTTATGGGAAAAGAAAAAGAAAAAGAAGGGTCCACTTTTTGGAGATAAATTAAACAACCATGGAGATAGTAAAAAATTTAGAATTAATATAAAAACGGAATATTCTAAGGAAAACTATCTTTCTAGTATAGAAGAAATAAATCGTATAGATACAAACAGATATGAATCTTCACTTAAAACTCCAGAACCAAAAAAACCATCTGTAATTGTAGTACAAAGAGTACGAGTATCTCGACCTCCTGTTTGCAATGAATGTAAAAAAGCATCCGATACAATTTCAGAAGGATTGAAATCTTTACATAAAAAACCATTAATGGAAGTTAAAAGATTTTTTGAGAAAGCTAAAGAAATATCTTCTAGCTCAAGTTGTTTTGATAGTAAAATGCACTATCAAGTAGCATCTATACTTTCTAATCATTTAATTCAAGCAAAAATTCTAGAATGGGAAGGAGAAAATCATCCTGATCAACTAGAAAAAGCTTTCAAAACATGCGAAGAAGCAAGAAGGAAAGCTAAAACAATAGGAAAAATTAATATGAATGTAAGTGGTCAGATTGAAGACATATTTCTAGGTGAAGAAGCAGAGATTCTATTTGGACGCTATTTAAATTGGATGAATCGATGGGATTCCAGTTATCAAATAAATCCGCAAGAAGCTAAACAATACTTAGAAATAGGTTTGAAAGCATTAAGAGGTTCCATTGAAAAGTTAGGTAGTTTCAGGTCCTATAAACCAGAAAAAACAACTAGACGTTTCAGGGCATATGAAAATCTAAGCTTGGCTATGAAAAGTCTTTGGCATGACAAAGACAAAGATGGTGCTACAAGAAAAATAGAGAATGCCATAAGATTGTTTAAAGCCTCTGAAAAAAATGATACAGCAAAACTTTTAAAAGACCAATTAAATCAAATGAAATCTGGCAGTTTATCAAAACCTAGTCTTTCTGCTATAACATATGTTGTATGAACTGAGCAAAGTAAAAATAGATAAATAGTCAAGAGAATATAAAACACTACAAACATTAATCTTTTTTAAAATAAGTTCCACCTTTTCCATCGTATTTAAGTTCGCCTTTTTTTACTAAATCTTCAAGACGAGTTGCTAAATCAGTTTTATCAGGTTTTCTACCAAATGTCTCATGATATAAAAATCTGATATCTTCCTTTGAAAGATGTTTTCCACTTCTTCTTTCATGCTCAAAAAAAATCCAAGTATCTAAACTTACTCTTTGGACATATTCGTTTTCATCTCCATCCTTAAAATGACCTAAAAAAAAACTCCCAGCAGTACGTTGGGAAACACTGACAAGTACGTGTCCTTTTTTATTTTTCATTTTTTTCACTTAATTGAAGAAGAATAATAAATAATTTAAACCTTTAAATCAAGGGTTTCTTAAGCTCTTGTTTAAGAAGATTAATATATTCTCTATTGTTTCTTGGTCTTTCGCAGGTCTCTATTAATCTAATTTCACGATATATAAAACAAGTAGGATTTCTTTCGCTGCACGCACCAAAACTTTTTTCATATGTCAATAAATTTCTCCATCTGCCTAGAAGCTCATCATTATTGAAACTATCATCATTTTCTAATTCTTCAAGAGTCCTGTTACAAATAGAAGAGTATCTACAGCCATCATGTCTTCTCCTTCTTCTATTTCTCATATTTAAGATAAGAAGATTAAAAATTTAAGTCCTTCAATTTTTACCAAAACCAACAAAACACTTAAAGATTACTTTTAATTATTAAACTATGGTAAGGACAATTGAAGACATATTCATTTTCGAAGGAGGAACAGGAAAAACATATTTGGAGGGAACTTCTGGAGACACTGTTAGTTACAATAATAATGAAATTCCTCCTTTGTTTAGAACACCGCTCAAGAAAAGCGATGTAGTAACTAGTATTGTTGGTGTTCCTTCTGGAGAAAGAACTGCATTAATAGAAACAGGTGGTGAGGTCTACAAACTCAAAGGAATAATACCAACTAACAGAGCATATGAAGAAGAAGGCGTGCCTTTTGGCTGCATGAAGGAATCTTCTTGTTTAAGTGAATTAAATGCAAGCCAAGTTATGAGTGATTTTGGTAAAAAAAACGGAGTTGAATCTGCCTTAGAGCCAGTTTCCTATTTTAGATATGGAATTTCGTTTGAAGGTGAACCTGTTTGTTGTCCAGTGCAAATAGTCAGAGGTGATAATAGACTAGAGATAATTCATATAAAAATGTTAGAAATAATTGAAGAAGCCTTTAGAAAGAATCTTAGGAATAAAGATAAGATATCAAGTATCAAAGAAAGATTCACAAGCAAAATAGGCAACTGGATAGGGTTTTGGTATGGTTCATTAGAAAGATCTAATCTGTGTTGGGGAAGTATTTTCTTTGATTTAGCATATCCTCAAACAAATGTTGGAGATCACAACGTTGTTTTGTATCCTTCTGATGGTGGTGTAGCAATAGGTTTGGTAGATCTTGACAAGAGTCATAAGAATCCTGGTGAGAGGGTAAAGGATTTTGAATTAGAACTTATAAAAAAAGAACTTGCTCTCTCTGATGGATTATTATATTTTTTAGAAAGGGGAAAGAAAATTGAAACAATACATAATTACCACATTCATCAGACAGCATCATGTATAAACTTAAATGCATTCAGAAAAGGTTTTGATCCATTCCATGGCACACCTCTTCCCAATGAAGATGAACTAGAGATTTTGAAACATTTTGAAGACGGGAGAAAGGGAAAGATACCTGAACCAATAGATAAAGAATTTTTCACTAAAACAAAAGAAAAGATAATAGGAATACTTAAATAGAAATATCAGAATTTAAATTTCCCTCTAACCAAAACACGCTTAAGCTTTAATTCTAAAATCTTTTTATGATAGAACTACGCAGCATTGGAAGAATTAGGAAGAATCATAACTTTGCTAGAGAATTAGCATCAATACCTGTTGCTGATTGGATGACATCTAAACAGTTAGAAGATTATGACAAAACTAAAAAACAGACACTCGAAAAACTAGAAGTCATTGATGGTAATATTGAACTCTTGTTAAGTAAACTAGAAGATGAAAATCTGAGATTAGCAATTAAAAGAGCTTTTTACCTAGATAAAGAAGTTTCATTTTTTAAAGAAGTTGGATTCAGAGAATATCTACCACAAGGTAAAGTGCAAATACAGTATGATCTTATAGATATGTTAGTGCGTATGGCTAGTGGTGAAAGACCATTAGCTAAAGATTCGAATCAAAAAAAGAAGGAACGTGAATTTCAGAAAGAATGGAAGGCAAATCCAAAAATAGGAACTGTTAAAATAGATGATAGGAAAACTGAACAAAGATTGCAAAATTCACTAGAACTTTTCTCAGATTATTTAAATGCATGTGAGCATGAGTTCTATAAACAAACACTAGCTGCTAAGCTCAGAAGCATAATACATGAATATCACATGTTGTTGTGGCATGAAGAGCATGAAGGTAAAGAAGTTGAGTCTAAGTTGATTGAAGAAGGAGATTATATATTAAATTATTATCATTTGGGTGATATCACAGATAGGATATACTATTGGCGTGCTCGGGATTTTCTAGTTGGATGCAGAGATTGTTGGAACTTCTTGCATGGTAATGAACATTCAAGAAAATACTTGTTAAAATGGGAAGACATTTATCCTGAGATTAAAGTATAAATTTGTTTCTATCAATTAATTTGATAGTGATTAAATGGTTTTAAAGTCATGGAAAGAAGTGAGAGATTCAGTATCTAGAGGTTTTGCAGAGAGAAGTTGTTATTTATTAAGTGAAAGTAGTTGGCCTGGAAAAGGTAATGAAATAAATGAAAGGCTTTTACTTAGAAAGGGGAATTCAAATCTTGTTGTTGAAGTTGTTTATATAGCTGGAGGAGGTAAAATACAAAGAGTAGATTATAAGGCTGCATTTGAAACAAGTGAAAGTTCTTTGGCCAATATTAAGGATAAAAGCAAATTACCAAAGGTTGATGAAGAAACAGAATCTGTATTGAAAGGAGATATAAGTGAAATTTTTGGAAAAATAGTTAAAGAAGGTATTAAATACCCACTTCCTTCATTTTCTTCCACTAAAATCTCAAAAAAGTCTCTTATTGTTAACTCTTCAGGTCGAGAATAGTCTTTAAAGACAGATGGAATGTCAAGCGTATTATTAAGTTGGAGTATTTTTTTGGCTGCTTTTTTATTGACTTCTTCTAAAGGCTTTTGTACACACGAACCTAAATCTAGGTCTTTTCTATACGCTCTACATACCCAAGACCTATTATCATATCTCGAGCATCGTCCTGAATCATTTAAAATTGGGCAAAGAAAATATTTTTCATCGTCCCTAAGTTTTCTTGGTTTATTAAAGATATCTACTATTTCTTTTTCAGTTAAATTATCAACTAAGAAAGCAAATTCTATGTAAGTTAGTTTCACGCCCTCTATACAACATTTATGACAATTGAGGTCGCATAACTCTGAACCATCTTTCATATTTGCATAAATTTTTTGTAATTGTCTTTTTTGAGATCTTTTAAGTGGTATTAATTGCATAATTTAAGAAAGAACACTAAGATATTTAAGTTCTTCCATAAAGTCAGGATTTAAGGGTTATCAAGAAAATGCCCATAAAAGTAAAAATATTCCAAATAATATACAAATAGGAGCAGCTATATATCTAACAAATATAATAGTCCCTCTTTCACCGAAAATCTTTATCCATAGTCTGTTTCGCCACGATCTTGAATTAAGGATATTTTCTGGTTTTTTAAATGCAAATAAAGCTAGGATAAAGCATAATATACTAAATATCAAACCTATTATTTCTACCATAGAAAAATTATAGAAAGTTAAGCTTTTAAAACTATAATTTAAACCCTTTTCTTTCAAGCTTAAATTAATCTAACATTTGTTTCAATCCCATTCTGCCCTGATTAAGCCAATATTCGTTCTCTTCACTATTATCCTTTCCTACAGCCTTTTCAAAGTTTGCTCTTAGAACATGCATCACGTGTGCCAATTTTATGTAAGTTGATAGAACTTCCAGTTCTCTTGGTGTTAGTTTAATAGTCTTTTGGTATTCATCTAAAGCTATTTTAAGGTCTCTTTCGCTATTTTCTTTATTTTTCTCATCAAATAATATGTTACAGGCCATCACAGCAAGTTCTTGAATGCGAGGATAATAATTTGAAACAGCGAAATCAATAATCCAGAGCTTGTTATTCTTATCCTTCATTATATTAGTTGTAATAAAATCACCATGAACAAAACAATGAGGAAGTTCATCCACTTTCATATTCTTGAATGCCTCTATCAAAGGTTCCACTATCTTTGCGTCTTCAGGTAATAGGTATTCTCCCTTCTGCTCGTATTCTTTCAGAACATTTGCAATTGCCCAGGAATCATATACAAATGGAGGTTTAATGTCTATTGAATTGATGAGAGCAGCTTGGCGGGCTAATTCCTTTATCTCATTAGAAGTGGGTTTCTCTCCTAACTCGAAATAATTTTCACCATCAATGAATTGCATGACAACGAATCTTATTTTCATCTTGTTGATATCTGTTATATGAAGATAGCCCTGTTCAGATTTGAATAATTCTGGGAATGATATGTTCTTTTCAATAACCTTTAACATGATATCAACATATCTGCGACAGTCATTATCTTTTCTGAAATTAGAGAAAATCTTGATGAAGTATTTACCTTTTGTTGTTTCTATGATGAAATTGAAGTCTTCATAACCAACTTCAACTAATCTATCTGACACAAACTCTCCGAGATTAAAATCTTTACATATCAATCGAGATATATCAGATAGTTCTCCTTCATAACCTATTCGTTTATAAAATTGCTTCATATCTAAGAATATAGAGAATTCAGTTTATTAATGCATACATAATATATAGAAAAGTCAGGATTTAAGTTTTATTTCTTCTGCCATCTCCAGAGTTAATTGTTTTAAGCTAGGATCAACCAACCCAGCCTCTTCCAATATTTTTATATGTTCCCCAAGTTTGGTTTTAAATCTTTTCATAAATTTTTCATGTTTCCATGAAGATTCTTTCGTTAGAACTTTTGCCATAGTATTAAGAGAAAGTCCAACACCAACCACAGGCTCTCTTGATAATATAAAACCACCATCGTATGATCCGACATAAACAAAATAGCGTTCTTCACCAATGTTTATGTACAAACGTTTATCACCATCTATAAAGGCTCTACTCCCTCTTTTGGGTAATTCCCTAAATGACTCAGATGTTATTAGCTGAAGCTCAAAACCTTTCTTTTTTACTTCATACGGAGTATTGAAACCATTTAGTTTTGTTGCTTCTTCAAAGGTTAGGTATTTGACTTCTTCCATACTTTTAGATAGAACACTAAAAAATTTAAACCCATTTCCCATCAAGCATAAAAAGATTACTATTTTTAAGATTAATCATGACGATAAGCTACTCTCAAGATATTAACATAAATAAAATACTTGACCCAAAAAAGCAGTTAAAAGTTTTAATATCTCAGAAAAATCAAGAAAAGCTATACACTTTATAGAAGATTTTTTACTCTTAAATACAGGTAGTAGAGATGTTTCTCGATTTTATGTTAGATCTAAAATCCAATATGAAAAAGACAGAAAATATGCACAACGATTAGGTTTAGGATTCAAAGTTAGACCATCTTACAGGTTATCATTTTCCGTCATAAAGCCATTTGGCTATACAGGTTTTACATTTTCAACTGAAGAAAAATCAGATGAGATTGATAATTTACATTTTTTAGAACCCCTTAACTATTTAGATATTCTAGAACAAATATTTCCACCATTCCACCAAAAAATTGGAACTATGTTGAATTATCCTACATGTTGTATTAATGCATATATTAAAGATCTTTCTTACCCTTTAGACCCTGATGAAAGAATAAGAGAATTTGTAAAATCCTATCAAAAGAAAAACAAAAAAATAAATCCAGATTCTTTTTGTCTAGAAGAATTTTTGCCATGCAGACCAGAATGTGAAGATGCAGCATCTATGGGAAGAAAATTTGAGAATGATTTGAGATCTCAAGCTGGAGATTCTGTAGCAGATATTTATAGAAATATTAAATTAAGGCATCTAAGAGACGTTGAAGAGGGAATTATTATTAGACTAAAGAAGGATAGAAACAGAAAAACATCTAAATTTACTATTTAATCTTTCTTTCAAGAATTTCAAGCTTTAGGTTTTTTACCTACAACCGTCATTGGCACATTAAAAACAAAATATTCTGATGAACCTCTTGGCATTACAGGAAATCTAGAAAATTCATAACTTTCCTCTAACCCAAGTCTAGCAAGATTTTCCAATTCCTCTTGAATACTCTTATCTCTACAATATCTAAATTCCATATTCAAGCATATCTTTTTTCGAACCTCCGGATCTTCATAAAATTTATCCATAAAAGTTCTAAGAAAGCTGTCATAAGTTTTAGCGTTAATCGAACACACTCCTACAACAAATCCTATGCTAGATAACCTAACCTCTCCTTCAGGTTTCAATACTCTCTTAACCTCATCTAAAATTTTTCTTCTGTCTGTGTTTGAGGTGAACCAGGTTAAGAGAGCTTGATCTATCGAACAGTTTTTTATTGGCAACCTTTCACAGTCTCCAAGGACAAGATCAGATTGGAGTTTTTTATGTTCTTTTAACATGTTTCTAGAGTAATCAATACCTATCACTTCTGCTTGAGTATTTCTTCTTATCCATTCTGTGGTATCTCCGCTTCCACAACCTAAATCTATTATAACACCTTCTTTAACAATGGAATTTTGCAAGAATTTCAACTGGGAGCAGTAAGTGTCAATCTGTACAATATCATTAGATTTAACCCTCTCAGCCAAAATTTCCCAGACTTCTCTAGAATAATCATTACTTTCTATATATTTAGCTCTTCTGACAGAATTGTCATAGTATTCTTTGCTTTTTATTACAAAACCCATTTCGCACAAATATCTATGCAATTCTTCATCCTCCACCTTCAACTTTTGGAGGAATTCGAAATAGACATCAAAAGGCAATGCTTGTTTTTCTTCGTACAAACTCATATTATCAATAAAGAATACTAAAAAATTTAAACCCATTTCCCATCAAGCATAAAAAGATTACTATTTTTAAGATTAATCATGAAAACAGTATATCACACACTTCCATTTAGTAAATTTGCTGGTCAAAAATTTAGTGAAGAAAAATAATTTTTTTATTAATTATTCTATTCTCACTCCTTCAGCATTAAGTTTAACTTCTATGAATGTTCCATCCTCTTTTTCAATTGCTTTTATAACATTATTATAATTTTCTTTATCAGCTACAGCAATCATGCAGTCTCCACCACCAGCTCCTGATAATTTTGCTCCATATGCTCCCACATTTTTAGCTGCTGATATTAATCTTTCCAATTCTTTAGAACTAACATCAATATCTCTTAACAATTCTTGATTTAGATTCATCAATTCCCCAACTCTTTTCCAATTGTTTCTTTGGATTTCAATTTTAGCTTTATCTACTATTCTTGCAATATCATCAAAATTCTTATTAATTATTTCTGGTTCTTCAGCTAATTTCCTATAAACCATTTTGACCAGGGTGGCTGTGTCTGCTTTAATACCAGTGTAACCAACAACCATAGGAAGTTCTTTAATATAAATCGGTTCTATAACTTTTCCTCCAGTAACAAAATATAATGTCCCACCATATATTGCAGCTGCCACGTCAAATCCTGAACCAACATCTTGAATGTCTAAAACAGTTTTGTAAGAAAGATCAAACAATTCTTTGTTATTAATTTTAATTCCAAATAATTCAGACAATGCTTTTAATGTAGAAACAGTAACTGCAGAAGAACTGCCTAAACCAAATTCACTAGAAAATTCGCTTTTAGTTTTAATGTCCAAACCACTCTCAACTTTATATTTTTCAAAAAAATTTTTAATAGCAGTAAGAACAAACCTAACTTTTTTAGGAGGTTGTTTTCCTAAATTGTCCAAAGAAATTTTATAATTTTTAATATTCATGTCAGGAGCATCTAAAATAATTTTATTATCATTTCTTTTATCCAAAGAAACACTTATTCTATGATCAACAGCAGTAACTATGCAAGGCCTGTTATGAACAACAGCATGATCACCGAAAAGCATTAGTTTTCCGGGAGCAGAGACTTTGACCATTTTAATCATCAAATCAAATGATCTTCAACGATTCTCGGTCCCTTACCTGACTTAGATACAATAATGTCCTTAATTCTTTCAATTTCTTTTAGAACATTTTTGATTTCATTAACATGTTTTTCGACAGTAAAAATAGTTGGATTGGGACCTGCATCAAAACTATAACCAGCTTTTATTCCTTCAGAGTTAAAATCGTGAATAGAATTAATCACTTGCTTTGACACATCATTCAAATAAATTATTGGGGGCCATGTATCAAGCATAACAGAATGCATATTATTACTGTCACGCATTGTAGCTTCTAACAAAGTTGGCAAATCTTTTTTCAATATGGCATTTCTTACAATATTAGCAGCTAAAGGTAGATATTCAATTCTTTTAGGATATAAAACACTCGTTTCAACGGTTTTTTTCATTCCTGCTCTGGATTTTACCTTTTTCTCTTTTTTCTCAACAATAGCAATTATACATCTAAATTCTGGCCAATGATTTTCATCAGCAATTTGAATTGCATGAGAATCTGAACCATCTGGGCTTTCTCCTTTTTCCCATTCAACGAAGCCTCCATAGACAGAACGACAAGCAGAACCAGAACCAATTCTACAAATAATTGAAAGTTGTTTTTTACTGACTCTAAGATTTAGAGCTTTGGCAGCTGCCAAGGCCTGAGCACAAAGACCAGAAGCTGATCCTGCCAAGCCTCCTGCTACTGGAACCAAACTCTCAGCAACAACTTTAGCTTTTGTATTTATTCCAGCTATCTCACGTATGAAATCTAATTGAGGTTTACTTTTTTTCATTTGTTCGGGGTTTGAATAATTCTTACCATTAATCCAAAGTTCATCCTGTTTATACTTTTCAGAAAATTCTACTGTGGATTTTGTTGCGAGCTGTTCATCTAATGTGAAGGATATGTTGTTCCCTGTTGGCAATATCAGTTTCTCATTTCTTTTGCCCCAATACTTAATTAAAGCTATATTTGGAGTTGCTATAGCAGTTCCTTTCACTATTTTATTTATCGAAAAAACTCCTATGGTATTTTGTTACCACCCTCAGTGGTAATAAAGATTTATATTACCTCAACACCTCCTACTCCTATTTTAGCTTGAAAAGGGTGAAAACCATTGTTTTTATAGATTTTTATTAAATCTTCTGCATGCTTTTGGTCTCTAGCTAAAACAATACAACAACCACCTCCCCAACCACCAGTTGGTTTTGCTCCAAGAGCTTTATTCTCAACAGAAATATCAATTATTTTATCTAATCTCTCTGTTGAGATATTCAGTTTTTTCAATTCAGAATAATAATCTAGCATTAATTTTCCTATTAATTCTAAGTTTTGTTCTTTCAAAGCATCCAAAGATTGAATAGAAATATAATTTAATCTCTCTAATATTTGATCAACAAATTTTTGATTCTCTTCTCTCTGATATCTAATATAGGGAACAGTATCTCCTGTTCTAGATGGTTCTCCACTATCCACAAAAATCAAAGGAAGTTTAAAATTAATATCAAGAAATTTTATTCCTTCAGATCTTTTGTACTGAATATATTTTCCATGAGTTACTATTGAATTGTCAATGCCAGATGGTGTACCACCATGTGCAATTATATCTCCCTCATAAGCAAAATCTGAAATTTCTTTTTTAGACAAATTTTTCCCTAGAAATTTTGAAACTGCCAAAGCAATTGAAGAAAATAGAGAAGAGCTTGAACCTAAATTCTTAGGAACTTCTGTTTCAATTAAAATATTTAGTGATTTAAAACCATACTTTTTCATTAAACTGGCTATCACAAAAAATAATGCATTTAGTTTGTGTTTCTTTCCAATTTTTTTTATTTCATCAAACTTATTTTCTTTTTTTAATTCCTCAATTTTGTCAAAAAATTTAAAAAGTTCATTTTCTTTAAAAGACCTTTTTAAATTCAAATCTTTACTATAAATCAAAACATTTTTTTTGATATTTTGATTAACTGTAACAAAACATCTTTTATCAACACTTGAAGCTATTCCTAACCCGTTATAAACTACAGAATGCTCCCCAAATAGTATTACTTTGCCGGGAGCAGAAGCTTTAACTTCCTGCAATCTCTTGGAGCTCCTCTCCGCTGACATAGTAGGTGTCTCCTAAACCATTACAGTAAGTACTGCCACAATCATGAGACCAAGATCTGTGCTTTTCTCCTTCATACCTCATTTTATTTCCATCCAAATCGGGTTCTATTCCATCTGTTCCATATCTTCTTTTCAATTCACTTTCAATTTTTTTACCAATTTCAGTATAACCTTCAAATGGAGAAAATTTTATTGAAATTTCATCTGAATTTCCTAGAACTTTAATTTTTTCAGAAGTTAATCTGTTTCCTATTATTTCTTCAGGCATATTAAAATCTAATAGAGCTTAGATTGAAAATAGATTTGTTACCACCAAAGGTGGTAAAAGAAATTTAAATTAAGCTTTAATAACTGTTCCCAATCCTCTTTCTCCCAATAAGGTTCTTTTAAGAAAACCTTCTTTTTCTCCGTTTATTATTTCAGATTCAATTCCAAATTTTGTCAATAAAAACATTTGGTCAACCTTATGAAGCATTCCACCGGTAACATCAATTCCTGCACTTCCTCCAAGATGTTCTCTGACTTTTAGATAATTCTCTGAATTTATTTCTGGTATTAATTTTGCATCTGGATACTTGTTAGGATCTTTATCAAAAACACCATCTGTTATTCCTACAAGAATAATTCTTTTAGAATCTAGGTCTCTTGATAAAAAATTTAAAATTTCTTCTGTAGAAATTATGGAACAGCCTCTTCTAACATCTATTACCACATCTCCATATACAACAGGAACCAAATCATATTTCAACATCATTTTCATAGGTTCCAAATGCCAATGCTTGACTATACTTTCTTCTGCTATAACAGATGAAGAAGGGTTAAAAGAAATGGCATTTTCACCAGCTTCTATTAAAGAGTTTACAACAATTCTGTTTAGATTTGCTGCTGCATCTTGCACTGCTACTATTCCTTTGAAACTATCTTTATCTATTACTCCCAAATCTGTTCTGTAATCTTTTGCAGGTTTATGGGGAAATGAACCTCCACCATGTCCTATAATTAATTTAATATCCTTTTTCTTTCTAGCTTCATGTATTTCCCGTGTTAATCTTTTGATGATATCTGGTCTGGTAGTGAATGGTTTAGTTTTATCAGTAATTAAGCTTCCACCTAATTTAAGAAGTATGAGATTTTCCATAAACAGCACCATTAATATTTAAGTTTTTTTAAATAAAACAGCTAAATCTTTTGAATCGTTTCCATTTATGACATTATGAGAGACGTATTCCAAATTTGGATTCTTAATATTATTTATCATTTTATTTAAAAATTTTCCAGTAATTTTTTCAGTAATATCTTCAGGTTCATAACGGAAATTCATACCTGCTCGATGAGCTATTTCCATTTCGTAAAGAACATGTCCTCCTTTTTTTGCTGGTAAAGAAATTATATCAGGTGTTATAGGAACTTCTTGCAGTTTTCCTAATTGAAAACGATAAAACAGACTTGTTGGAATTTTATTAAAGGGATTAACAGCAGTCACTAAATCAAAATCTTTTAAAGATTCTTTTAATTTTGTATGTTCTACTTCTCTTAAATCAACATGTCCTTCTATGTAATTTTTCGGATTCGGATCAAAATGAACTAATGTAAAGTTAGGATCTTCTTTACCTAAATTAAAAGCATCACCATGAACTGGAACAGCTTTTTTAAATCTTCCTTTAACTATTCCAAAGGCTAATGCTTCACGATTAATATCTAGACCATAAACTGTGCTATGAGGATAAGTGGATGAAAATGCGTTTACCAACTCTCCGTATCCACAACAAAGATCTAAAATCCTTTTTGGAGGTTCTTTAATATTTTGTTTTAAAAATCCTACAATCTCATCTACTTTGGTCATTTAATCACTACTATTTAGTGGTTTAAGAAACTTTTTAAATCTTCCTCTCAATCAGGTAGTCAGCAAAAGCCTTTAACTTAGTTTTAGCTTCTGATTCTGGTAGTAATTTATCAAGTCCTCTCCAAGCCTCTCTTATCATATTCCTAGATTTTTCTTTTGCATACTCAACGGAATTATATTTCTTGATTATTGCTATTGCCTCATCTCTTAATTTCTGATCAGTTGTATGCATCTTGAGAATTCCTAATAATCTTTTTCTATCATTTTCATTTGCTTTTCTTAAACTTCTTATAACTGGCAAACTTCTTTTTCCTTCTGTTATATCTTCTCCTAATCCCTTTTTATCTGTAAATTCTCCTTCAACTAGGTTTAAGATATCGTCTTGTATTTGAAATGCAATCCCAACTGTTTCAGCATAATTACCTATACTTTCTATTAACTCATCGTCTGCACCTGAAAGTATTGCAGCGATTTTAGCTGACATTCTAGCTAAGGTCCCTGTTTTAAATGCGCACATTTGCAAATATTCTTCTTCAGTTAAATTATCTGCATTACACATTCCATTGTGCCATGCTATATCCATTGCTTGTCCTAAACCTAGATTTGTCATTTCTCTGACATAAGTTTCATGGACTTTAAGAAGGGTTTCTGGATCAAATTTATCTTTGTGTTTTAGCAAAGGCATTAGAGGTAGGTAGTACATCATGTTTCCAGTATTAATGGTTACATCCAAACCGTATATTTTGTAAGTACAGGGTTTTCCTCTTCTTATCTCACTTCTGTCTTCAATATCATCTACAAACAATGTTCCATTATGAATGATCTCTGGTATTACAACAAAATCAAAAACTTTGTTCTTGTCTCCTCCTAAAGCTTCAACAGTTAACAAAAACAAGCTTGGCCTCCATCTTTTTCCACCCCTGTCCAAGAATTCCCATATAGGCTCAGTAATGGTTTTATTCACACAATCTAAATTAAACTTATACTTAGCTTCTCCAAAAACAAAATTCATAAAATCCATGTCAAATTGTTTAGGTATCCACTTTTCAATTATTTTGTCTATGGTGGGCTTTTTTTCTGCTAACAATCTTTTAATATCAATCTCAGACATTCTGACATCTCCTTAAAAATAACTTATTTTAAATAGATAATCGATGTTTATAAATTTATGTTTTATAGTTCGACAAAAAATGAACTATTTTTTGAGAGGTTCTGCGTTTATCCATAAAACTTCAAAATAAGATCTTATTACATTTATTAAAGCTGGATTGTTAGACCATATAAATTCAGAATCATATTCATTGTCTACTCTTAAACAAACTTCTTTGTCATCAACTAAGCAAATACGTGGTTGAATTTTCAATGGCATTGTTCTTATTTTAACATTGTGTGAAGAATACCAGTCTGCTCTTGCTGAATCTAATTTTTCAAGTCCATTTGTAATACTTAACAATCTAACATCAATCCCTTTTTTAGTAGCATTTATAATTTGTTGGTCTAACTCTGGAATTCTAGAAAATTCTTTAGTAATACCATAAGCATATTTGGTTGAATTTTTTATCATTGTTGAAACTTTTTCTAAGAAGTTTTTCTTTCCTTGGGATGTCCATATGCTTTCTTTAAGTTCTTCATTCGTTGTTCTTTTTTTAATTTTCTTTAATATTTCCTCTGCTTTCTTATCTAGAGCATCAGCATTCTTTTTTCTTTCCTCGACTATTCTTTTAATAATTTGAGAAGGTTCTGAAACCTTGTATTTTTTATTTCTACCATTTAAAGAGACTTCTAGTATTGATTTTGATTCAAGTTTGTTCAATATTTCATAAACTTTTGAATATGGAATTTCTGTATTCTTACTTATATCCGAAGCTGTTAATGATCCTTTCATAGATAAAACTAAGAAAACCCTTGCTTCATAATCACTAAATCCGAACTCAATTAATTCATTAACAAGATTTTTATCCATATTTAAAACCTCCTTGCTATAATTGGTGGAGGATTAATACCAGCTATTCGTGGCATTATTTCCTTTAAATCGCTCTTTAAAAATTTCTTTAATTCTCCAGACAAATTTTCTCTTTTGATACAACTTATATTTCCTTTCGTATATCCGTTTAAATATGCAGTCACAGGTCCAGTTAAAAAATATGATTGCGTTTCTTGTTCTAGCATATTCCAATCGTTTGATAAGCTGTTTCCAATACCAACAGAAATTTTATTTAAAGTTAGTTCTCTAGCTTTTTTAGCCCTATTTTCAGAATTCCATAAAGGCTCTTCTACATCACCTGTGAAATATCTTCCACCATCATATTTTAAATTAGTTCCATAAATTTCTATTTTCGCATTAGGTACATGTTTGGATATTCTACTGTTAAGAAATTCTTTTACAATATTTTTTTCAGAACCTGTGAAAATATGAAATTCTACTGATGGAACTGTATTAATGACTTCCAGAAGTTCTTTTGTTGGTTTTTCTATTTTTGTGTTTCTTATTGTATATAAACCCGAATCAACCCAGTCGATATTCGTAACAGCAAAATCTCGTAAAAGACCAGGCACACCCCTTACTCTATCTTCCCATTCCATGGGAGTTGCCCAATGATTCTTAGCCTTTTCCCACAGATCCTTATATTTTCCGTTATATATTAATCTTCTATCGAGATGATATATTATATCTGCACATATATTTCCGTATATTCCTGTATGTATGGTGCCATTTAAATCAGAAACTATTCCTAGAGGGTTCCTACGACTAATAGCATCAATAACTTTCAACATTATTTACCACTTACAAATAGTTATAAGGTAAGCTTTAAAAGCTTATTTCTTTTTAAAAATAACATATTCTTATGAAATCTAAGAAAATTCAAGAAGGAAAAATAAATTTCTTTGCTCCAAAAGGAAGAATTTATGATGCTCCTGTATTTTACAATCCAGAAGCAGAATTAACGAGAGACATATCAATTTCAGCAATCCAAGCCTTTCAAAAACAATTCAAGAACAAAATAACAATCTGTGATGCATTAGCAGGAACAGGAATAAGAGGATTGAGATATGCAAAAGAAGTATCAGGAATTAAAAAAGTCATTTTAAATGATAAAAATCCGAAGGCAGTAAATTTAATAAGAAAAAACATCAAAGAAAACAAACTTTCTAGAAAATGCATACCGAGTAATGAAGATGCAAATATTCTATTGAGGAATAATGTTTTTGTTGTTATTGATTTGGATCCTTTTGGTTCTCCAAATATCTTTATGGACTCTGCTTCAAGATCAATTTATCATAAAGGATTCCTATGTGTAACAGCAACAGATCAATCAGCCTTAGCTGGAACCTATCCAAAGTCTTGTTTAAGAAAATATGGAATAAAATCAATTAAAACTGAATTTTATAATGAATTGGGAGTTAGAATCCTGATTTCTTTTATTATATTAAATTTAGCAAGATATGATAGGGCTTTCATACCTTTGTTATCTTTTTCTACAAAGCACTATTACAGGGTTTTTGGGAGAATTGAGCATGCAGGAAAGATAGCAGGTTTGTTAAAAGACTTTGGTTATGTTAATTATTGTCCTAAATGTTTGGAAAGAAACATCGGGAACATTGAAAAAACTGATAGTAAAAAGCATGTTTTTGAAAATTGTGGTTTGATTTATCTAGGAAAGATATTAGACAAAAAATTCTGCAAAAAAGTACTAGCTGATATAAGAAAAAGATATTTTAGATTGAAAAAAGGCGAGGAAAAACTATTAAAAATGCTAATAGAAGAAGCTGAAATGTCTGCTTTTTATTATGATTTGCATTCTTTAGCTAAGAAAGTGAAAACGAATATTCCCAAAATGGAAGTTCTAATTAAAAAACTTAAGAAAAAGGGTTTTAAAGCATCTAGAACTCATTTTTGCCTAACTGCTATAAAAACTGATGCTAATTATAAGAAATTTTGTAGATTAATTTCTTAACTATTTTCTATTTTGCAGTGAAATGAACTCTTTTTCTATTTTTTAGTCTATTAAAAATAGGACAATCTCCTACTTTAGTCCAAAAACACAAAGGTCCTAGACATGTTTTAGTTCCTCTGTAATAAAAACAAGTCTTAACAGTATCCTTAATTCTTATTACAGTGGGCCTTTGAGGTTTTAGTTTTCTAAACACGAAATCACCATTAGGAAACATAATGAATCACTTTATCACTTATCCGTAATAAATATATAGATAGAAAGACTTATAAAACCATCGGTCAGTAGTAAAAACTTATAAAGAAAACAAGAACCTTTTTAAATCAATTTTGCCTTGCTCTATTTCTATTCCTTCTTTTCTAAGTAATTTAACATGTTTCCTAACAACTCTTCCATCAGAGAACACAACTCTATAGCAGGGATATTTATCTGGATAAGGGTTTTTGCTTAACAATCTCCCAGCAGTTCTGGGATGTATTCTTAGTTTCTTAGCAACAATTTTGTATGTAGTAACCTTTCCTTTAGGAATCTTTGTTAACAGAATCTGTAATTCTCTCATTTTATTCATTAGAATCTCCTAACAGGTCCAGCAACAAATAATCTGTATCTGACATTATTTCCTTCTAATTCTTCCATAATTCTTTTTATAACAGCACTACTAGGATCTGGCATTAATTTTATTCTTTTCTTAATATCTTCAAAACTCTTAAATTCCCCTTTTTTTCTCTCTTTGATGACATCCCACATATGCTTTTTTCCAACTCCGGGCAATAGTTCTAATTGGTGCAGTCTTGTGGATAATGGACGTGCATTATTAAAGAAATTAACAAATTTTTTCTCATTGTCTTTAACTAATTTTTCAACTAAGAAAGGCAGTTCTGACTTAGCAAAACTTGTTAGATCTTTAATGGTCAGTCTTCTTTTAATATGATCAATATGATCTCTCTTTGAATCTCCGATATAGACTGTATCACCTGGCTTTAAAGTAACGTCTCTTTTGACTACAAGCTCTAAAAGAGAGAAATATTTAACACCTATAACCTGGGCTATGGGTTCCTGTCTACCACTAGCATGTCCTCTTGGAAGGAAATCCAATACTATAACGTTTTCATCTTTTAGAATCGGCATAAGCCATCACACTATTTACAATATTTCTTAACTGTCTCTAGAATTTTTTTAATTTCCTTATCTTTTAGACTAAATTTTTCCCTCGCAAATATCATTCTTAATTCATCTGGAGTTTTGGGGGTTAAATCAAGGATTTTAACCATAGTTTCATCAGACATTCTAAGAACTTGAGACAATTCCTCTAAAAATTTCTTAGCATCAGAATCAGATATTTTAGAAAATTTATTTAAATGATCCAAAGCAAGCTTTTGTTCGTAGCTTAGCTCTTTTTTCTTCTCACGGCTAAGCATAATCTTCTTTGCTTCAGCCATTCCTGTTGGTTTTATTTCTAATACCTTCATAAATATCATATTAAAGTTAGAAAGCGAAGTTTTTAAAGGTTAAAGTAAGTCATCTTTTTAGATGTTTTTTTCTAACACTTTTTCCAGGCTTAACAACTTTTCTAAATCTAGCACAGCTCGGACAAACATATATTTTTCTGCTAAACATGTGAACATTGTGTCTTTTTATTTGCTTTCTCAATACTGGATCAGATATTCTAAATCCTTTATATTTTATAAAAGCTTTCCATCTGGGAACACTTTTTCCACAAAAACCACATTTAACAAAACCTTCTCTCCCCCTTCTTTTTGTATGGGCGTAAGACCTTGTGTATGGTGCTGTGCTTATTGGCAAGAAAATCACCTCTATAATTATTAGTATATTTAACATTTAAAAAGAATGAAGAAATAATGTTGAATATGTTAAAAGAAAAATTGAAAAAAATTGGCCCTTGTTTGTGGGAATTACCTAAAACAGCAAAGCCAGGAATGAATGTCCCAGCCTGGTTATTCCTGTCAGAAAAACTATTAAAAAATCTCGAAGAAGGAGCAGTTGAACAAGTTGCAAACATTGCATTTTTACCAGGAATATACAAACACTCAATAGCTCTTCCAGACATGCATTTTGGTTATGGATTTCCTATTGGAGGAGTTGCTGCTTTGGATTATGAACAAGGAGGATTATCACCAGGAGGAATTGGTTTTGATATTAACTGTGGTGTAAGATTATTAAGAACTAATTTGAATGAAGAAGAAATTAAACCAAAAGTAAAAGCATTATTAGAATCTATTTTTAGAAATGTTCCTTCTGGAGTAGGCAGAAGTGGAAAAATTAAATTAAGCACATCTCAACTAGATGAAGTATTAACTAATGGAGCGAAATGGGCTGTTGAAAATGGTTATGGTTTAGAAAAAGATTTGAATCATTTAGAAGAAAATGGAAGAATGAAGCAAGCAAATCCAGAAAAAGTTTCAATGAATGCTAAAAGAAGAGGAGCTCCCCAATTAGGAACTTTAGGTGCTGGAAACCATTTCTTAGAGATTCAAAAAGTTGATAAAATATTTTTACCAGAAGTAGCAAAAGCCTTTGGAATAGAAAAAGAAGGACAAATAACAGTAATGATTCACTCAGGAAGTAGAGGACTTGGTCATCAAGTTTGTACTGATTATATAAAATTATTAGAAAGCAAGTTTCGTGATTTATTGAAAAAATTACCAGATAGAGAATTAATATATGCACCTGCAGGAACAAAAGAATGTGATGATTATTTTTCTGCAATGTCTTGTGCTGCTAACTTTGCTTTTACAAACAGGCATATGATTATGCATTGGGTAAGAGAAAGTTTTGTTAAGAGTTTAAGAATGAAGCTAGAAGACATGGAATTGGATTTAGTTTATGGTTTGTGTCATAATATTGGGAAAATAGAAGAACATAAAATAAATGGAGAAAAGAGAAAAGTTTATATTCATCGTAAAGGAGCTACTAGAGCATTTCCAGCTGGTCATCCAGAAATACCAATAGATTATCAGAGTGTAGGACAACCTGTTCTGCTTCCAGGTTCAATGGGCTCTGCAAGCTATGTTTTAGTAGGAGCTAAAACTGCAAAAGAAACTTTTTATTCTACAGCACATGGAGCTGGAAGAGTTATGTCAAGACGCGGAGCTTTGAAAAGATTTAGAGGTGAGAAAATTAAAGCAGCTTTAGCTCAAAAAGGAATCTTGGTAAGAGCTGCAAGCTGGAAAGTAATTGCAGAAGAAGCACCTTCAGTTTATAAAGAAATAGATGAGGTAGCAAAAGTAACTGAAAACGCTGGAATAAGTAAATGTGTTGTAAGATTAGTGCCTCTTGGTGTCGTGAAGGGTTAAATATCTAATATCACTCTAGCTTTCCAAATATCATTTTTTTCTATTTCCATTTTATGATATGTACAAGCCTTTACCTCTGCTCTAGTCTCATGTTTATCTGGATTTATCTTTCCTCCCCAGCATTTTGCTTCAAGTTTAAAGTTTTTCTCATCAACTTTAACTTCAAATTTAGAAAAAGCTAAATTTTCTGCACCATAAAAAACTAAAAGTTCATTAAGCCATTCAAATAACAAACCTTTCAAATCATCTGCTTGTGCCTTAACTTCTCTTTCAACTTCAGGTTTTATTTGTTTTGTATTTATCATGGTTTCAAACATTGCCAGAGCAGAGCTAGCAAAAAGTTCATTTAAGTCTTTCCCAGTTGCTTCGAATGCAGTATCAGACGTTGTTATATCTAAAAATTTAAATGGCATAAGAATAGAATTGGTTTTTTAATTTTTAATAATTACTCAGTTGCACTTGCATTCCAATGCTCAGTAACAGTATGGTCTGAATCCATTAATACTTCGCAACCGAAGAAAGGAGGATAACATAATGAAGATATACAATCTTCACCATCTTTTGTCCATTTCAAAGTTCCACTACCTTTTAATTCAGCAGCCAGAACACAAGCAATTGAATTACCGTCAACCCTTAAAGAATAAGGAGCGTCATCTGTTGCAGTAAGTACAGTTCCATCAATACTATAATTAACAAAAACTGATAAATTGGAAGGTTCTGATTTTACATATAATGTATAATTTACAGGTCCTGTTGGTCCAGTAGGTTCTTCTCCGCCTCCACCGCTACCACCTGAACCTCCTTCACCGCTTCCACTCCCTCCCTCACCTCCAGATCCTTCTGAAGGCTCTTCTGGAAGTTCAGGAAAAGTAGACTCATCTGGAGTTTGTGTTTCATTCTCTCCTTCTTGTTGTTCAGTAGAAGTACTAAAAATATCTTGAGCAGGTGAAGATGGATAAAAAATGTAAAATATTATCAAGTCTGCAACAATAAAAAGTATAATAAAAATAATCCAATTTCTTTTTTTCATAATATTCAATTATATTTCCTGACTTTTAAAAGAAAGCTTTAAATAATTTAAGAATTTAGTAAATAATAGATAACTTTTTTAACTGTAAGAGAGTTAATTTGGTGAAAAAAAATGGAAAAAGTTGGGAACCTCTTAAGAGAATTTGAATTGACTGAATATGAGATTAGAGCATTCTTAACACTATCAAAACTCAACATAGCAACAGCAGAACAATTATCAGAAGCTGGAAAAATACCTTTACCAAGAGTTTATGATACTCTAACTGAACTACAAAAAAAAGGATTTGTTTTAATAAATAGAGGTAGACCCAAGAGATTTAAAATCATCTCTCCTAAAAAAGCTCTAAATAATTTAATTGAATCAAGAAAGAATGAATTTGATAAAAAAATAAAAAAATTGAAAAATAACATTGAAACAATATCTGAAATCCTCTCAAAAATAGAACCTTTAACAATTAGAAAAAAAGGAGAGATATGGTCCACTGACAGAAGAAGAAATGTTGTTGAAGCTTTAAATGAACAACTAATCTCAGCTAAAAAGCAGGTATTAAGTTTTGCTGGAGATATATCATGGTTACCAGAAACTATAAATTCAATAAAAAATGCTAAAAAAAGAGGAGTTGAAATAAAAATCTTAGCAAAAGAATTGAATGATTCTAAAGAATTTTTAAAAAACATAAATAAAGCTAAAAAATTAGGAATAGAGATTAAAACTGGTTATAGTGGAACTTTGAGAGGTTATATAGTTGATAAAAAAATTGCATCTTTAGCACTTAAACTTTCAGAAAAAGGAACTAACATAGCAGAAGAAGGATTGCCTAAATCAGACATCAATAGAAGATATGAATTAATTATAATCGAAAATCCCGCAATTGCAATTGCATTAAAAGAAAACTTTGATTATTGGTGGAAGAAATTAAGTTAAGGCGTTTCTAATCTTAAGAGATCTTCTCTTGCTCTCATATTTTCTTGCTCTTCCTTCAAAACCTCATCATAATTAACAGATTGGTTTTTCCAAAGGCATTTAAGCTCTCGTTGAGCATGCTTAACGAATTGGGGATGGTTTGTAGCTACAAAAGTGTAATTAACTTTACCTCTTTTTTGAGGTTTACCAAGAACTTTGCTAGCACCTTCAACGGGAAATCTATGAATAGTATACATTTCTTCTCCGCCTATAACTCCAGAATGATATTCACGAGAAGCTTCTACACGCCTAACATGAACACCTATATCATGTAGTCTTCTAGCACTAGATTTTTCACCTATTGTCCAAGCTCCTATTTCTGTCATCATAATTTTTATATCAACACCTGATTCTACTAACTCCCTATACATAGCAAGTCTTTTATCGTTACCAACTGACCATGCATCCCCATCGCCAGTAATTGATATGAAATCTCTTCTACCATATCGTTTTTCTTTTAAATTTTCTATTCTTTGATCTAAGTAGGGTGTAAATTCAGATTTTTCATAAAATTTGGTTACCTCAAAACTGGAATCCCAAAAACGACGACTATCTAAATGTTTAATCATTATTGGAGCATCATTTAATACTCTCATTTGTAATGCATTCAAAAAATTATGCGTATCATCTTTCCTAAGCATTTTTTTCACTTTTTAATATTTTATTTTTCACTCTCTTATTTTAGTTAATAAATGACGTATTGAATAGTACTTTCTAAAACTTTAAAAATCTTTCTAAAAATATAAAATTAAAAAACTTTCAAAACAAAAATTTAAAAGATAAATTGATTATTAAAGTAATAGTTTTTCAAGATTATTTAAAATTTAAAACGACAATCGTCATTTGTCGTTTAACCTTATACATTTACTACTGACAACGAGTAAGTTTATAAAACCAAAAAACTATAATATTATATTGTGATAATAAGATGGAACGTAGCAAAAAAATTATTTTTGTATCTCATTGTCTTTTAAATCAAAATGTAAGAGCTGTTGGAAGGGAAAAATTTGCTGGATCATTTAAAGACTTGTTAGAATTGTTTGCAGCATCAGGTGTAGGAATAGTTCAGCTGCCATGCCCTCAATTAGATTTTAACGGTGGTTTGGACAGAAGAGTAAAATCAAGAGATTCTTACGAAACAAATGGATATAGAAAGCACTGCCATAAACTATCTATCAATCTTATAAATCAAATAGAAAATTATCTTAGAAAAAATTATAGTGTGATTGCCATTCTAGGTGTAGAGCTTTCTGTCACCTGTGCTGTCCATCAAATAAAGAATGGTAGAAAGAGTAGTCCGGGAAAGGGAATCTTAATAGAAGAACTTGAAAATGAAATGCAAAAAAAGAATTTCCAGGTTCCAATAATAGGGGTTAATATTGATAATATTTACAGTTCTATAGAAAAGGTTCAATCTCTTTTAGATTTTTCTTAATTCACATTTTCTCTAAAGTCGGTATGCCTAGCAATTCTAAACCAGTTTCTAAAACATTTTTTACTGAATCCACAAGTTTTAATCTAGCGTTCTTTAAATTCTCCTCAGAATTTAAAACTGGTAATGATTGGTAAAAAGAGTTGAATACATCTGCTAGTTCATATAAATAATTTGCTATGTAGTGAGGTTTCAATTCATTCAAAGACTTTTCTAAAATCTGTGGATATTTAGCTAATGATTTTAATATTTTTTTTTCTCTTTCATCTTTTAGATATTTTACATCAAAGTCTTTTAGCTTAGCTTTTTTTAATATAGAATTTGATCTTGCATATGTATATTGAAGATAAGGACCTGTGTTACCATCGAATCTTAAAGCTTCATCCCAAACAAACATAACATTTTTTTCAGGGCTAATTTTTACTATACTATATCTAATAGCCCCAACAGCAACTTTTTTTGCTCTTGTTTCTTTTTCTTCTTTAGATAGTTCTGGATATCTTTTTTCAATTTCTTTTAAAGCTTTTTCACAAGCTTCATTAATAAAATCTGTTAATAAAACCAGTTCTCCTTTTCTTGTGCTCATTTTTCCTGATGGCAACAAAACAAAAGCATAGTGAATAACTTTTGGTGGTTCATATTTTAAAATTCTTAATGCTGCTGACAATTGTTTAAAATAAAGTTTATGATCTTCTCCCAGAACAACAATGTTAAGATCCTTTGCTTTATTAATTTTGTCTATAGTGTACGCTATATCTTTTAGATTATACAAACTTGTTCCATCTGATCTTAATAAAACAAAAGCTGGAGACTCCATGGGTATATCAAAACCTTTTAAATCAAGAACCTTTCTACCATTTTCGTCTGTAAAAATTCTATCTGTTTTTTCAAGTTTTTCTAAAGCTTCATTAGTTTTTTTATTAATAATATAGTCACTCTCATAATCGAAAAAATCATATTTTATACCCAGTTTAGATAATATTTCTTCCTGACCATTGATACACAAAGAAACTATTTTTTTAAACAAATTCATGGTTTTTTTATCTCCTTTTTCAAATTTTGAAAGAATTTCAAAAACCTTTTTCTCATCCTCAGGATTTTCGCTTACCTTTTTACTTGTTTCAATATATATTTTCAACAAGTCCTCAAATTTCAGATCTTTAGTGTCTTTATTCATAACACCATAAACTAAAACAGATATTTGTTTTCCAACATCATTAACAAGATAGTGAACTTCTGTTTCATAACCTAGGAATTTAATTAATCTAACTAAAGAGTCCCCAATAATAGCATTTCTTGCTCTACCAACATGAGGAGAAGCATTGGGATTTATGCTAGTATGTTCAATTAAAGCTTTCTTATCTTTTACTATAAAACCTCCATATTTTTCATTTACAGATTTTAATAAATCTTGACCAAACTTTTTCCAAACAATATAAAAATTTACATAAGGTCCTATGGCTTCTATTTTTTCAATATGTTTTATTTTTAGTTTTTTAGCTAATTCTTTGGCAATTTCTTTAGGATCTTTTTTTAATTTTTTTGATAAAGAAAAGCAAGGATAAGCAAAATCTCCATATTTTTCTGGTTCTTCTATTTCTTCTATACCTATGTCTAGTTGTTTTGCTATTTCTTGTTTTAAGTCTAACCAAGGATTTTGCATAAAAATCATATAATATTATTATTTTTAACTAAATAAGTAATCTTTTTCTTAAAGGTTTAACAATTTTTACCTATGAAGAGCCAAGCTGCTTTTGAATATTTAATGATTTTTTCAATAGTCATAGCATTAGTATTAGTTTTAGTAGCATATGCATTACAGATTACAGAAAGGAATAAAGAAGAAATAAGAATATCAAACGCTATAGCTGCGTCACATGAAATAGTAGACACTGCAAACATAGTAAACACACAAGGAAAACCTACCTCGCTTACACTAACATCAGTTTATATTCCTGAAGGAGTGGAATCAATAACTATTAATGGCAAAACTGTTTTAATGAAAGTCAGAGTAGCTGGTGGCATAACTGATATTTTTGCAACATCAAAAGCAGATTTACAAGGTTCTATATCAAATACGCAAGGAATAAAGAGAGTAAAGATAAAAGCTGAGGATAATTATGTTAACATTACGGAAGTCTGAGGTTTCTTCGGAATTCATTAGTTTAGTTGGCTTTATACTAATTGTTTTTATTTCTGTTTTAATTATAGTTGGTTTAAGATATAATGATGTATCAGAATCAATTATCTTTTCAGAAGCGCAAAACATGGCTAATTTAATAGCAAATGAAATTAATTTTGCAGCAAGTATGGAAGGATACTATAGAGAATTTTCAATACCTAAAAAACTTGTAAATAACATAGAATATAATGTTTCTATTAATACTGATTTTAGATTTGTTGAAGTTAAATGGGATGACAAAAAAGCTATAGCTAACATAATTACAGAAAGGGTTAGTGGAACAGTGGAACCGGGATTAATTAAAATAAAAATAAAGAATGACGAGGGGTTGGTATTAATTGAAAGCTGAAATATTCTCTTCAGATTTTGTTTTAGGATTATCCTTATTTTTAATAGGATTAGTTATATTTGAAGTATTTTATGGTAGTCTACATGCAGAAATAAACGATTATAAAATACGTGATGACATACAGGCCAAAGTTAATAGTATAGCAGATGTTCTAGTAACAAGCACCGGATTTCCAGAATACTGGAATAATGATAGTGTAAAAGTTATAGGATTTTTTAGTGATGGTCTGATAAACTTAACTAAATTTGAAGAACTTCAAAAAATTGAATATTATACTGCAAAGAGGATAATGGGTGTTGGAGGTTATGAAATTTATATTGATATTAGAAATAAGACAGATGATATTATAGACGGCTATAGTTATGGTATTGAAGAAGATGAAAGTTCTAGTCAAGTTTTCTATGTAAAAAGACTATGTTTAGTTGATTTTAATGGTAATACAACAAAAGCTATTTTAAACGTTGGTGTTTGGATATGAAAGCTATTGTCTTCACTATAGATGCTCTGATAGCTCTTGGTATAATAATAGGAGTAATAAGTGGATTAATTTTCTTTAGAACCAAAGTAGCATCACCACTCTTGGCTTCACAACAACTACATTTCATATCAGAAGATATATTAACAGTCCTTTCTAACTCTAAGCTTAGAGATGTTGTTGATAATCAAACTCTTTTAAATCAATATATAACGGACGGTATTTTAAATCAGACCGATTTAGATGAAAAAACAATAGATGTTATAGGTGCTTTATGGTCATCTGGAAATATATCTGAAGCAGCAAATTTGACAAAAGATATTTTAGATGATTTTGTTCCAAGTAACATTGGTTATGAATTCCTAATAAACAATGACCCCATTTATAATTCTTCAGATACAGTAAGACCAAGTTATGAAAATTCAACAATAGAGATTTCTTCTGGGAGGATTGTTTCAGGTTATGAAAGAGGTAAGTCTACGGAAGGTTATGTTGCAAGAGCTATAGCTAGAAAAATAAGTAAAAATAATACACTTGTTGTAATGGGTGATATTATAACTAGCAGTGTCGAGAGTGCTCAAAATAAAATAAATGTAAGTTATATTGCAGATATACCAGAAGATGCTACTATTCTAGATACTTATTGGTTCATAGAAGCAACTTGGGGGATAATAAATAAATTTAGTTGTTACATGAATGGTGAAAACATACCTGGATGTGAAGGGGCAATAGGAAATACAAAATTAGAATCAGGAGATTATATACATCTACTACAACCAGGACATAATATAGGCCATATATCGTATAGAAAATATGCTAGTGAACCGACTGCTGGCGATGATGGAGCAACACATTTAGTTATAGTATACAATACTTCCCAATTGACAACATTGGTGGACTTCGGAAGACAATATCTTCAAAATACAATTTCAGAAGCATCTATAGAATATAGAAAACCGATATTTACTGTTGGTGAGATTTATAACATGAGTATTCATATTAATCTTACAAATGAAACAGAAGTAAAAAATGTGACAGCGAAATTTATGTGGAACGGAGAGACTTATGATATAAATATAAAGAATGTTACGAATGGAACAGTTGACTGGAATGACACAGAAATAAAAAATGTTTTAAATTCTAATGGAATTTCATATAACATGTTAACTGGTAGATTTTTCTGGTTTATTTTTGAGATTGATCCTTACCATGAGAATGAACCAATAAGCTACGAGAGGAAAATAGTTGGTGAAGATTCTTACATTGCTTTGAATTATTCTCAACTTATTGACATAGGAGCAATATATAATTACATTGACATGACAAGAGTACTTGAAGATTATATTGCCGAAGATGTTGATCCCAACTTTGGTGTTTCAGAATTTTATAGGTATATAAGATGGGACTTTAACTTAACAAGCAAAATTCCTTTGATGGCTAGATGGCAATACCCATGGGGCCACTGGGATGGATATGATCCTTTACAGCTTGCAAGAGCAAATGACATTACAGTTTATAATCATGATCCAAGCAATGCATCAAGTGATCCTTTTATTAAGGCATTTGCTAGATTCGGTTATGACACTAACCCAGAAGGTGTTATGATTAGCGGTGATAATAAATTTGAACTTAATTTTAGTGATGGATATTCTATTAATCCGGGAGACTCTTTTGGAGACGTTACATTTTTAGTACCTGCATCTGTAGGTTACGGTGAAACATTTGAAAATGAAACTGACGCTATTGATGATGCTGTAATAAGATTGGAGGATATATTGGGTGATGACATTTCAGCTATGGAAATGGTCGTGGATGCTGTTAGAGTTTCCGGTGTTCCTTATATGTGGGGACCATTTAGCGCAAGAGTTAGAACGTGGGTGTAGATATGAGAGGTTTGCTTTATAGTATAATGGCTGCTTTGATTATTGTTCCAATATTCGGTATCATATTTTTCCATTCTCAAATAGGACAGAAAAATATTGATATTAGCATCAGAGCTCACGAGCTCAAATATTTTGTAGACAGTATTGAAACTGATTTACAAAGATTCATGGAAATAGTAGGAAAAAGAGCTTTGATATCAGCAGTATCGAATATTACAATCAGTGGAACTCCCCTTGATGATGCACAACTAAGATTAAGAGAGTTAATAGAAAATGGAACTTTAAAAGGAAATTATTCTCCGCTTGTCGATAAAGACAATTTAAAGAGATGGGAAAAAAATGTGAGTGATATAGCAAGTAATTCGGGTTTTGATCTATCATTAAAGATTACAGAAACCAATGTGACACAAAACAGTAGTTTTAACATTTTGTTTGAAATTAAAGTTTTGGTAAATATTTCAGATGAGAACGCAAAAATGGGTATTTTAAGAAATATAACTGCAAAGTCTATTGTCTCTATAGATGGCATAGAAGATCCTTTGTTCCCGTTGAATACATTAGGTAGGGTATTCAAAGTAATAAGATATTATAATTTCAGTGATTATAGTAAAAATTTAGTTGGGGGTTCTAATTCATCTGGTTCTAACAGTGGTTATGCTTTTGTTAAGCTAAACGCAGATTTACAAGCAGTCGATATCAATTCTAGCAGAGTACTTGTAACAGATACTATAGTAGGTAAAGAAGCTATAGCTTCCTCGTTTGCAGGAGTCGTATCTGAAGGCGATACAGCAATTCCCGAAACTTTTACAGGACAAGCTATAATATCAGGAGCAACAAATGCTGTAACAATAATTGAAAATGAAACAAGAATATATTTAGATGCACAAACAAAAAAGGTTTGGGATTTACAAAACCTAACTTTAGCCATGCGGAATGGCTATTATAAACCTTCTATTGACGGAGCAAGTTTTTTAGATAGATTAGAAGGTAGGTTAAAACTCTCAGGTAAATACAATTATGGCTTGGAATCATTTGTTTACTTACCAGCTATATCTGATGCAGATATAGTAGTATATTACAATTTAAGTTGTGTTGATTATATGTATTGGAATATGACTGGAGGAAGTTCAATAAGAAATGGTGATTATGATCCTGTATTTGATTGGTTTAAGATAGACTCAAATCATGAAACTATATATGGTGTTAATGAACTATAATTTGAATAGGGGAATTAAATGACTGAATTAAAAGAAATGATTATAGAAACTCCAATTGATAAACTTATAAAATTAATTAAAGAGAGGGAGAAGATAAGTATTAGTGAAGCATCCGAATCTCTTGGAGTTACACGGACTCAAATAGAACAATGGGTTAGAATTCTAGAAGAGCGTGATTTTGTAGAAATGAGATATCCAGCAATTGGGGAACCTATTATAATTCTCAAAAAAATTAAAAGTGGAAAAATAACTAAAAAAATTGAAAAGGAAAGAAAAAAGATTGAAAAAAAGTCAAAACTTTTTGAGAAAAAAATAACTGAAACTGAAAAGAAAGTAGAAGTAACAGACAAGAAAGTATCTAAATTAGAAAAAGAATTACGTAAAAAATTAGAAGGTGTGGAAAAAAACCTTAAAATTTTAGAATCCTTAGAAAGTAAAAAACGGGAAGTAATTAAGGATACAAAGGAAATAGAAAAAGTAGCTGAAGAAATAGTAAAAAACTTTGATGATTTAAAATCGAGTGTAGAATCAATTGACAAAAAAATAAATGAAAAAATTGAATTTATAGAAGCACATGGAGAGCAAATAAAAAATCTAGAAGAGATGAGAGAAGAAATAAGAAACGATATAGAAAATCTGGACGCAGAAATTAAATTAACAAAGCTAGTTTTAAAAGGTAAAAAAATACATACTGTAAACCCATTGAGAAGACTGTTTGGAAGACATGAGAAAAAAACAGAGAAAATTAAAAAGAAACATAAAAAAATAGACAAAAAAATTTCTAAGATAGAACAAAAAGTAAAAAATAAGAAAATTAAAGCCAAGAAAAAGTCAAATATTTATAAGGATTTTTGGTGAAAGAATGGTAAAGGAAACAATTGATACTTATCAGATAGAATCAGATAAAGTACCTGGAAGAGTTAGTATTATAAAAAGACCTGAAGAATATACTCCTGTTTATGAAGTGAAGTTTCCAGCAGTAGAACCTGCAACAAGAGCTATATTAGATTCTATAAAAGAAAAATTAATAGAAGTTGTAAAAATAGAGGTAAGTGAAATTTTAGATCCTAAAGCTATGGAAGGCATTAAGAAAAGATTTTTAGCGAGCGCTCTTGAAACTATTGGTAAAGAAATGCCGAAGGTTCCAGATGAAGAGAAAAACATATTAGCCGGATATCTGGTTCACGAGATGCTTGGCTTGGGAAGACTTGAAGTTGTATTAAATGATGATGACTTAGAAGAACTGGTTATAAACAATTCTACTGAATGTGCTTGGGTATTTCATAAAAAGTATGGATGGTTAAAAACAAACATAATAATTCCCTCAGAAGAACAAATATATAATTATGCGAGCTTAATTGGAAGAAAAGTTGGAAGAGAAATAACTAATTTAAGTCCTTTGATGGACGCTCACTTAATAACTGGAGATAGAGTTAATGCTACTCTGTTTCCAATATCAACAAAAGGAAATACTATAACGATAAGAAAATTTAGGAGGGAACCTTGGACAATGATACATTTTATTCATCCTAGTAATAAAACACTTTCTATGGAAATATCTGCACTATTATGGTTGTGTATGCAATATGAATTGAACATATTAGTTGCTGGTGGAACTGCTTCAGGAAAAACTTCAGTATTAAATTCTTTAATGCCATTCGTACCAGTAAGTCATAGAATAATTTCAATAGAAGACACAAGAGAGTTGAGACTTCCGGATTTCTTGCATTGGATCCCTTTAACAACAAGAGAACCAAACCCAGAAGGAAAAGGAGAAATATCAATGTTAGATTTATTAGTTAATTCATTGAGAATGAGACCTGATAGAGTTGTTGTAGGGGAGATAAGAAGACAAGCAGAAGCTGAAGTTTTATTTGAGGCAATGCACACTGGTCATAGTGTTTATGCAACTTTACACGCTGATACTGCTGAGCAAGTAATAAGAAGACTAACTAACCCGCCTATTAATCTACCAGAATCTTTGTTAGAATCCTTACATTTAGTTATAGTTCAATTTAGACACAGAAGAAGAGGAATAAGAAGAACCTTACAAGTAGCAGAATTACTTCCAGGAGGTGCAAGAGGTGAGGCAAAAGCAAGATTAGAAACATTGTATAGGTGGAAACCTCAAACTGATAAGATAATAAAAGTTAGAGACAGTATAAGGCTGATAGATGAGATAAGAATGCACACAGGAATGACAGACGATGAAATGGAAAAAGACTTAAAGGAGAAAGAAACTGTTTTACAATGGATGTTAGAAAACGGAATAAATACTGTAAACACTGTAGGAAAAGTTGTTGCTGATTATTATCATGATAAAGAAAAAATATTAAAAATAGTTAATAAAAAAGGTAAAGCACAAGAAGTCCTTGATGCAAGTTTAATGAAAGAGCTCGAAAAAGCTGTTTAAAATGATAATTCCTTTTGTTCCCTTTCCACTTAAAAAAGCATCAAAAGAAGCAGTGGCACATTTTTCGAAATTTGGAGATATTATATGTAGATCCTTTCCTTCTTTGAAACTAAATCTTTATCAGGCTAAAATTGGACTAAGACCTAGAGAGTATGCATCTTTGATTGTATTAACAACTATTTTTTATTTTATAATATTGACACCACTGGTTTTTTGGATAGGTTTTATTGCTGGTAAAGTAGATTTTTTCTTGCCTTTTGCGGTTGGTGGTGTTTTTTCTCTTTTCGTTTTCTTTTATTTAATACAATATCCGAGACTTGTTGCTAGCAGAAGAATGAAAGTCCTGGAATCTGATCTGTTAAATTCTTTACAACATATGTTAATAGAAATTAAATCAGGTGTTCCACTTTTTAATTCAATGATAAGCATAAGCACAGGTTATGGAGAAATAAGCGAAGAATTTAAAAAAGTAGTTAAAGAGATAAATGCTGGAAAATCTGAAATAAAAGCTTTAGAAGAAGCATCTAGAAGAAATCCTTCTTTATACTTTAGAAGAACTTTGTGGCAATTAACAAATTCGATTAAGGCGGGCAGTGATATTGGTAATGCCCTTGAAGCAATTGTTCATAATTTAACACAAGAACAAATAATAGCAATAAGAAAATACGGCCAAGAATTAAGCCCCTACACATTAATTTACATGTTAATTGCAATAATCATGCCAACATTGGGAATAACATTTTTAATTATTTTATCTTCTTTTGCAGGGCTCCAAATTCCAAAACTAATATTTCCTTTAATAGTTCTTGGTTTAGCAGTTTTTCAATATTTTTTTATGGGAATGATAAAAACAAAAAGACCTTTAATGGTGAGATGATTGAAAGATATTTACTATTTGACCCCAAAAAGATATAGGGATTTTTTTAAAAAGCAGATAAGATATGCTGGAGTAAAAGAAGCTTCTACAAATAGAATTGTAGGAATCTCCTTTTTCTTATCAATATTGTTAGCTCTTAATTTTTCTTTTATTTTCTTCTTACTTGGTTTTGAACTCATGGGATTTTTATTTGGTTTGGGTTTGGGTTTTGGTGTTATAATTTTTACTTATTTAATTTTCATGTTTATTGCAGATTCCAGGGCTAATCAAATTGAAACAGTTTTACCAGATGCTTTGCAATTAATGTCAGCAAATGTTAGAGCTGGGATGACTATTGATAGAGCAATATGGCTTGCTGCGAGACCCGAATTTGGAGTTCTTGAAGAAGAAATTAAAAAAGTTGGAGCAAGAACAATGGGAGGAAAGCCATTAAAAGTAGCGCTTACTGAAATGACAAAAAACATTAAATCGAAAATACTAAACAGGACAGTAAAATTATTATTAGAAGGAATAGCATCTGGTGGAGAAATAGCTCACTTATTAGAGGAGACTGCAAACAATATAAGAGTTACTCAAACTCTTAAAAAAGAGATAAAATCATCAGTAATGACTTATTCTATATTCATAGTTTTTGCTGCTGTAATTGCAGCTCCTTTTTTATTTTCAATAAGTCTTTTCTTTGTTGAGACTATGACAGAACTTTGGGGTTCGGCGAGTTTTGGTGCAGAAGTGACAGGAACATCAATGGGAATGGGAGGCATGTTCCAAAAAGCTGGCGGACCTCAAATTGGTGTAGATGATCTGTTCTGGTTTGCAATATCAGCAATATCAGTAACAGCTTTCTTTGGCTCTCTTTCAATAGCTCTGATACAAACAGGCAAGGAGAAAAATGGATTAAAACTTATTCCTGTCTTGCTCATAGCTTCTATAGCAGTGTTAATGGTATCTCAAATGATTGTAAAAATGTTTTTCGGAGGGTTTTTTGCTCTATAGAAATCTTTAAGTACCAAGTTGACAAAATAAAATATTAAATAGGAGGTATTAAAAATGAAAGGACAGACAGCAGTTGAGTATCTAATGACTTATGGATGGGCAATTTTGATAATTTTGATAGTAGCTGGAGTTCTAGCATACTATGGAATATTTGCGCCAGCTGGATTCTTGGGCCCAACAGCAAGAGGGTTTGGACAAGTACAGGTTCTTAACCCGTGGGCTGTTTCAACAGCTGGGGTTGTAACTCTAAACCTAGCTAACAGAGTTGGCGGAGCAATCAATATAACGCAGGCTGTTTTGACTATAGACGCAACTGACTACACGTGCACACCAACTGTAGAATTGGAAATAGCTTCAGGTGAAGATGATACATTCACTTGCACATCAGCTCCAACGCCTATAACAGGTGCAGACACAGGGGAAAGTTACAGTGCAACAACTGTCATAAGCTACAGGTATCCCTCAGACGCAGCAACAGCTGACTTTAGCACATCAGGTACCATAACTGGAACATACAGCTAATAGTGTTTTACTATTTTAAACTTGTTTTTTTATTGTTTTTTCTATTTCTTTTTGTTAATTCTTTTTTTCCATTTTTCTAATATTTTGAAATAGTCTTCAAATAGATAGTTCCAAATTCCTGCTGGCCAATCATTGTTCTTATATTCTTTTTCTAGATTCTTATCTGAATTATAAGCATCTCTAGCTTTCCTTAATTTTCCTCTGTTCTTATATCCATCAATTTTAACATCAAACTGATTTAATTTTACACTTCCTTTTTCTTTGTCTATAACAATTGTTGAACTGATTTTCGATTGGTACATGTTATCTCCTGCTTTGTAAATCATAAGTATAGTAATTAGCCTTATCAAGCACATCAGGTAGTCTATGGGATAGATCTCTTGCTATTCCTAAATCATTTGATTTAGCAGAACCTCTACCATGAATAGCTGAGAAGTATTTGTTATTAGTGCATACTGAAGTAACGCTCATCTTACCATAATATTCAGTCATTATTTCCAACCCATGGACCTTTTATGAGCTTCATATGCTATTTGATTTGCTCTATTCACAGAATCAGCCAAACCTTCTGAAATTGTCCTTGCAATATCTCTATCATTTGAGCGGCTAGAACCTCTACCTTCTAATTTCGTATAATCTTTTCTAGTTGTTATTGTGCTTTTATTATGAAGTTTTCCATAATATGACACTAAATCACCTCACTTTGCACACATTGATGCTGCATTTTTTACATGATCTTTGTCTTTTCCTACAACGTTTAGACTTCTTTCAAATGTTGTAGAATCTTTATTTCCATACAAATTCCTAGATAACTCGCTTTTCACATAATATGGAGATTTTTTATTTAGCATAAAATCACTTAAAGAGGACTAAAATATCCTTGGGTCCTTCCATATTTTTTCTTGATTTGTCTGTCAAAGTCTTCTTTTAGAGAAGAGCTCACACCACAATAATTTTTTGAACTTTTTACTTCTTTTATTCCAAATGAATTCATAGCACCTATTAATCCCCTATCTCTGTGAACCATGGAATGATCAACCTCAGACCCACCATAATCTGTTTCAACTGTTGTTTTACCCCTTCCTGATCTAACTCTTATACTCATTTTAACACCTCCTACGAATTTTTTAAAAGAATATTGATTTTTTCTAAGATTGAAAAAACATTGTTTAGATTGGTTGAGATTATTGGAACCTGAAAATTTCTTTTTTGCATCTCATTTTCAATTTCTTTTATCAAAGCCCCTTTTCCTGGAATGTTCTTTCTACCATTATTAATTCTATAAACACCACAGATTGGAGAAAACTCTACTCCAAGAATCCCGAGAACTTTAAAATCTGCATCTAGATATTTTTTAATTGTATTTACAATAATAACAGAAGTTTTTTCACAATATTTTTTATAAATTTTGACGTTAGTTGTGTTTTTTATAAATTTTCCATTACAATCTATTTTCGGACATGGTAATTGAACTATTCCTACATCTGTCTCACTAAGTAATTTTACTACTTCTTTTATTTTAGAGAATTTTTCATTTCTTATACTTTGATTTAATATACAATGTGAAACGAAAATTATTTTCTCGTCCATAAATTAGATATGATAAAGAGTAGAGCATATAGGATTCTGACTACCAAGAGTTGTAAAAAATAATTAAAAGAAATTAAAAGAACATGCCTGACATTGATCCACTACCAATAAAAGCTCCCATCAGAAACATGAATGCTATGCCCACTAGTACAAATAAGATTAACACTACAATACCAACTGGTACTAACCATGTAAGAAGTGCCCTACCTGTTGTATAATTATGAACTTCCTTTAGTGCCATTGTTAAAAGATATAATCCATAAATCATGAGTACAAATGAAAGTATCCATCCTGCGATTGGAATTAACACTAATATTGATGATATAATACTCAATGGCGCATAATAAATAGCATATAAGTAAGATTGGGTTGTGTAACTTCCTTTTCCACCGAAAAGCATTGCAAATATATATAATATACCTGACAATATGAGCCATCCTATAACAGCCATTATTGGTGTTAATATTAAAGATGCTAAAAATATCATTGGACCTGCAAAAGCTGAAGCAAAAGGAGATAAATAACTTGCAAATGCTGCACCGAAGAACATCTGATATATACCTGATATAAAACCTGATATAAGACCTGCCACAGCTATGTGTAAAGCACCCTCGCCTAGAGTTGCATTTTTCTTTTCTTTTTTAAATGTTGGTATGGGTTTCGTTAAACTATCTATCCATAAATTAAAATTCAACTAATCACCTATTCTAATTAATAGAATAGTCTTCTTATAAAACTTACTTTTTACGTCTTTTTTCCAGATATACAGATGTATAAGAAAGAAGAAGTAGAGGTGTTACTACAAAAGCTTCTAAAACTGTTCCGAAAAATGAAAAAAGATTAACCAATGCTGAATTTAATAGAATAAAGATTATCATTAAACCCAGAATTGTCAAATAACTTTTCTTTGAAACCTCAAAACTCTTATTAACAGAATCAATTGCATTTAGATTATCAATTACTATTGCTTGATTAATGAAAACAAAGAAAATACTAACTAAAATTATAAGTATTGAACCCAAAGTTGCTATTGAAAAAATAGTAATTAGGAGGGTTAAAGAACCTGCTCCTGAAAATGTTGTTGAAAAGCCCGTTAAAATAAACAAAGGGGAAAATACAGCAATAAAGAGAACTAATAAAATTAAAATAAAAAGTGAATTAGCTCCAATTATTGTCCAGAATTTTTCTTTAGCTGTTTTTAACATTGTTTCATATTTTGTTTTTCCTCTTAAAGCTTCATAAAGCATTTTTACAAAACCGCCAGTCAAAGCAATTGATATCAAAAACCCTATTGCAAACATTATTAAAGAAAAGGAAAGAGCACCTAAATTAGACATAAGAAGTGTTATCATATCAACAGTTCTATAAGATAAGAAAATAAAAACCCATGGTATGATACCAATTAAAAATGGTATACCAACGAGTATAAATTGTAGGACCATAGCTGTAATAATTGGCCAGAAATTTTTTCTATAGGCCTTCCAAGATTTTTCTATGTGTTCTATTACCATCAATAATAATTGTAAAAACGAGCTTATAAATTATATCTAAAGAAAAGAAAACAATAATATTTCTAGAATTATTATTGCTACTGCAATAAAAACAACTATTTTGGGTTCTAACTTTATTTTGCTTTCTGCATCTTCTTCATATCTTACTAATCCTGCCATTCCTGTTGGAGCTCTTAATTTTTTCTTATCAGCCATAATAATCAATACTCATTACTTTATCTAAAAATTATTTAAATACTATCTTTTTCTTCGTTTCTTTTTAATTGTCTTCTTCTTTGGTTTCTTTATAACTGGTTTTTTCTTTTCTTCTTTAACACTGATTAAAGCCAGGTATATTAAAACTGACCAAATAACTATATCAGATAAAAAATAAACCCATAGAACTTCAAAAGCTGCTCCTGGATAAACTACTCTTCTTAACCATGGTAAAAGATAACCCCAATGACTGACCCCTACTAAAAAGACGTTTGGAAAAAGTGCTGTGATCAAAGTAATTATTATTCCAGTCAACAAAGAATAAATTGGTATTTTATACTGCTTGCACATAATAATTCATGTTAACTTCTATTATATAAATATTAATCAGTAATGAAAACAATAGTGTGCTGGTCACGCTTGGATTTGTTAAGATGACATGTTACGAGATTTGTATCAGAAATTTTTACCATCTTCTTCTAGATTTTCCTCTAAATCTTTTTCTAAATGGTCTCCTGCTTCTAAAATTTCTGTTTCTATTAGGTTGATATTTTTTAAATGGTAAAACTTTGAAATTTGTAATTTTCATTTTTTCAATGTCATAAGAAAATGTTTTTATTATTCTCGTAAATGAACCATGATCATCTCTACTCAAAAGCGATATTGCTTTTCCTGATTTTCCTGCTCTAGCTGTTCTTCCTATTCTGTTTGCATAGTTTTCTGGATCCTTTGGTATATCGTAGTTGAAAATATGAGTTACATTTTTTATGTCCAACCCTCTTGCAGCCACATCTGTTGCAACTAAAACTCTTGTTATTCCCTTATGAAAGTCTTCCATTACTTTTTCTCTTCTTGCTTGTGACAACCCGCCATGTAAAGCTGTAGCATTTACATTATTGTCCTTAAGATTCCTAGAAACTGCATCTACCGTTCTTCTAGTATTGCAAAAAATAATTGAAAGTCCTGGTTTCTCCTGTTTAATTAAATGAACTAACAATGAGAATTTTGTTTTTTGATTAACATCACGATAATATTGTTTTAAAATATCATCACTAACTTTGATTTTTGTTTTAATCTTTTTTGCATTTTTTGTAAAACTGTCTCTAATTCTTATCAAACTGTCTGACATGGTTGCGCTAAACATCAATGTTTGTCTATTTTTTGGAATGTTTTTTTCAATTGTTTCTATGTCTTCAATGAATCCCATATCAATCATTTCATCTGCTTCATCCAAAACAAATATTTTCACATTACTAGTGTTCATTGTTCCTCGTCTCATATGATCTAGAATTCTACCTGGTGTTCCAACAACTATCTCAGCTTTTCTTAGACCAGAAATCTGAGGTCTTATAGAAACTCCTCCATAAACTGTTTGTATGTGAAGTTTCTTGAAACGTGAGAACTTCTTAAGATCACTTGCTATTTGTCTAGCCAATTCTCTTGTAGGTGCTAAAACAAGTGCTTGGATTTTTCCACCTTTAACAACTTTCTCTACTAATGGTACTCCAAAAGCTGCTGTTTTGCCTGAACCTGTTTCAGATTGACCAATAACATCATAACCTTTTTTAATTATAGGTATAGATTCATACTGAATTCTTGTAGGTTCTTCGAATCCAATATCATTTAATGAACCTAATACACTTTTTTCAATATTCATATTTTCGAATTTCATAATATCATCTCTTAATTTTTTTCAAGTCACAAAAGCAATAGAATTAGTGTATTCAACTAATGCTATTTAACAAGGCTTTGTACTTTACTTTAATTAAATAGGGAATGGGACTATTTAAACCTATGTGTTGTTAACACTGATTAGTAGTTAAAACAAGAGTGTGTGCTGGGCATAACCCATCTTCTGTAACAAATCTTGTAAACACGTTCATCTTTGTTTGACAGCATTCGTCTATGCGATCTACCCGCTCCTCTTTCATCAACAGAGCTGTTTGATCTTACACCTTGCTAAGATTCTTTTGAACATCTTAAGCTCAATTAAATCCCAAACTTTTCAGCTTTGTTCTCACGAACTGCAAACCATCAAGGCTAATGGTGGATGGAGTTTCCTCCGCACTGAAGTACGGACAGCTGTCTGCCCAGCCCACAATAAGAAATAATTTCCAAAGTATAAAAAGATTTTCTTAATAACTTATATTTTATAGGAGTTTTTTTCAATCTCTTCTACTTTTTTTATTTCTTCTAAAATACGATCATCAATAGTATCACGATTATGATGTTCACATCTTAGAACTTTAGCCCAAAAATGAACACTGGGCTTAATATTTGAAATTTTATCCACGGGTTTAAATTGCAAACTGTTAATGTCAAGTGTTAAATAGTTATGAAATTTTTCTCTAGAGTATGCAACGTATGGAACATGAATTAAAAGAATATTTTTTTTCGGACCGTTTTTTATTGGAGATGGATTTGAAGGAGGAATTGAAGTTGGAATTAGAGGTGGGGTTCGAAATGGAAAGTAAATCGTACTGTAAGAAACATAAAATCCATCCATATACAATGTGCTATCTCTTTTCAATTTTAGTAGGTTTTCTGTAAAACCACACAAAGTTGTAAAAGTTTCAATAGAACCTACATCTACTATTTTTTCAATATATTTATTAAACTCTTCGGGCTCTCTTCTCATAATTTACACTATATAACTCATTAGTAGTAAAATATAAAAACCTTTCTTTTTTATACTTCACAGTAATTCTGAAAATCAAAAGAAAATTTATCAGCAGAAACATTTAAAGGGGTCTAAGCTTAAAGGAATTGGGAAGTGCAAGCTGAACACATCGCCGAAGCTTTGTGCGTACACCTCACTCCCATTAAGCGGATAATCTATCCGCACCAGTTACCTATTTTTCCCGGCAGTTTCCAGCTTAGATGCTTTCAGCTGTTAAGAGCTATGACGTTGCTGCCCGGCATTACCAAATGATAACCGGTCAACAAGAGGTCACGAATGAGCGTTCCTTTCGTACTCACCCATCCTTCGAGTCAGGTAACAACACCCTCAGTAGATATAAACCGTACTGTCTTTGTCGTCTGGCGTAGGATTCTAAGTTGGTTCATCAGCTACTCCATCAGCGAATGTTTCGCATTGGGGCGGTCCATTCATCACCAATTAGACAAGGTAACATGATTTCATAGCTAGCTCTAGCTAAAGCTAATCATGCTATCTTAAATCAGGGAAAAGAATATAGGACCCTGCGCCAGATCACGACGTACTGAACCCAGCTAATGTCCCCTTTTAACCAGTGAAC
>JABAOH010003610.1_pt1 | contig 62371 bp, 49 predicted proteins | sample 7062181 | NCBI WGS metagenome assembly JABAOH01 (sample SAMN14538630, study PRJNA623070) | marine sediment metagenome | biome: marine biome [ENVO:00000428]; feature: marine pelagic biome [ENVO:01000023]; material: deep marine sediment [ENVO:00002113]; isolation source: pool of 5 deep marine... | reverse complement strand
TCCTCCTCCCATGAATCCTTGACCTCCTGACATCATTTGATAACCTCCTTGTTCGAAGCTTTCCTTTTCATCGAATTCTTTTTGGCATCTTCCTTCCTAGTTTCCATATATAATATAGTATACCCCCCTATAGTATGTCAAGCATTTTTTTAATTTTTTTTACTTCTTGTATAACCTTCCTTAAACAAATAATCTGAAAATGCGTTTGCCAATTATTCATATGAAAGACAATTTGGCCTCATATTTGAAACGGCAGACTGAGCCCATAAATTAATCGAATTAAATACATTTTCTGTCCTTTATCTTCATGATTTGTCAATCTTTCTCATTTTTCTTACAATATCGATAAGGATTTTGAGAAAATGAAAATTCAGGGGATGAAAAGAGTTATATCCTTTCCCGAGTTGAATATTGCTTTTTTTTCTTTTCTGCTGAATTTCGTTTGGGAAGTGCTGCAAACTCCATTTTTTGTCGATATCAGCGATCAGATCAATACAATTATATGGTACAGGTTCCACTGCACACTGGGGGATGTGGGGATTACACTCGGCTGTTTCTGGCTTGTGGCACTGATTACGAAGAGCAGAAGCTGGTTCCTGAATCCCACCAAAAATAGATTACTCTTGTTTGTTGCCTTTGGAGTCAGCTACACAATCTTCAGTGAGATTAAGAACGTATCCTTGAATAAACTGTGGGGCTACTCGGAGCTCCCAGTCATCCAGTTAAAACCCTAATTCTTCTTTTTTCAGAATTCTTTCAATTCCAGCCCTAGTTGGAATCACCTCTATTCTATCACCTTTTTGGATAATAAATGGGGAGTAAATCCCTAAATTTTAACCCGAATGTGCAAAAAAGAGGGCGGAATCGAATGACTCCGCCATTTGAATCTTAATTATTTAAACTGCTTCTGGTTGAAGTTCCGGCGATTCCACAGTCAAGAAATCCCTCAGTTTCTCCAGGGTGTTTGACTCATACGCCCTTATGAGGAGAGTTCTAAACTTGTACTGCCAGCCGTGCCAGTTTTTTCCTTTCCTAACTAAATAAAGGGCTCAATTCGTTTTGTGTTTTTTTCAGAATCGGGAGGCTAGGGCTTATTCTTTGGTTTCCAATTCTTAAAATCTAGCTAAAATACCGAACAAATATCCCAATATCTTTTTAATATCTTATTAAGTTTCTAAAATTATATAAATCAGCTTTCTTTAGCTTATATATCATAAACAATTTTATTTTATCAACCAGAATATGGGGGTGGCCCGACCCTAGGTTTGCGATCAAATTTGCTTTTTTGTAGCGACAAGATGTTTTCTAATCACGGTCCAAAGTCCCACAGCTATATGGGTTATACACCGTTCGTTGTTGTCATTCATCAAGATGGCTACGCTCACGGAATGTTCCGGGAAAAAAAGTATTGCCCCCATCCATCCAAAGTCCCAACCTAGGTGTCCTATCACTTGATCTCCTCCGAATAATTGGCTGGGGAACTCTGCCGTTCCCAGTCCATAGCCCACGATCAGGGGTTCATTGGGATCTGATATGGGTGAGTGGAAGTTAAGCATTTCTCTGAGGGACTCCTTGCTCAAAACTTCGTGCTTTCTGAACAGAAAATCTGACCATCTGGCGAGCTCCTCTGCTGTTGTGAATATGACATGCGGGGATATACTGAGCCAGGTCTTTGGTTTAGAGGATATGTCATCAAGAATTCCATCTGCGTCGGCATCAAACCAGTTGTGTGCGATATTATGACCTCGTGGAATAATTATAGAGTCAGCTAATGGAACTGTGGATTTCAGACCGAGAGGATCGAGAAAACGCTTTCGTAGTTCAGCAGGTACTGTTGAACGAGTGATCTTCTCGACAATCATCTTGAGAAGAACATAATTCGTCGTAGAGTAGTGCCAGCTCTCTCCAGGAAGGGAAAACGGCTTTCCAACCAATGAAGTAACAATTTCTTTCGGAGTCCAGAGCTTCTTGAAATCGATTGTTGAATAAAGGGTTTGGTAAGGTGAGTTCGGATGCTTCACGTAATCTGACAGTCCGCTCGTGTGATTGAGAAGCTGACGGACAGTGATGCTCCGGTCTACATTCGGATGCTCTGAGATCCACTTGTCCAGAGGATCATTCAGGTTTAATTTCCCTTCTTCAGCCAGCTTCAAAACCAAAGTAGCGAGGTAGTTTTTTCCAATACTGGCGCTCAGGAAGAGCATTTCGGGTTTGACAACCTCTCCCGATGTTTTATCAGAAACTCCAGCCACACCGGTCCAAAGAGCAGATCCCGGAACAATGACGGCTGCCGATACTCCAGTCCCTTTGTTTGTTTCAATGCCTATCTTCAGTACATCCTGGAGCTCTTTGGCATAAGGCAAGTCTGCCTTCGATTTGTGTGCTTGGTGATATGCATGCGAAAAATGCCACATCACAAGCATAATTATCGGGATTAGACTGAGAATTAATGTCTTTTTCAACCTGCACCGAATACAACGTGTTTCGAATCGGTTTGAACACATGGCTAGTCCTTTCCTCCTCTATTCTAACGTTTAAGCAGGTATTTCTTCAGTAAACCTACATTCCCTATTTCTTTCCAACCTTTAGCTATTTTGAGGTGAGTAAACTATATTAAACTAAGATTGTCAAGAAGATTTCTGGTATAAAAAAAAGACTCTTTTTGGCCAGCTGGAGAGAGTTTTTACCTTTTTGGTTCCCATCAACCCCCTTTTGCTGACGACAGCCGGCAAGCACAAAAAAGAGGGCAAGCCAACAACCATGACTCGCCCTTAAAACAGTGATTATGCAGCAGCCACGAGATTTTCCGATTCAACAAGAACTTTCAACTCATTTAACTTATTCGATTGATATGCTTTTCTAACCAGGACAGATAGTTCGAAATCTTTCTCCCGAGGAGTGCCAGCCTTTTTCCCCTATTTTTAGGCTTTTTCTTGATTTTGTCTTTTAACTTATAATCCCGTAGTTTCAGCAATTTTTAGTCATTTTTGTCACACATGTGGCACTGGGGGATAGGTCTATTAATGAAAAAACTAGAGACAAGAGAATTAATCCGAATGTGGATAGAAGCAGAGAATCGAAGGGAATTGTCATACTTCATAAGTCTAAATCCAACAGGAGGGCATTATACTGTAGAACAAAAAGAATATGTAATAGAAAAGGCAACGTAAATAGGGGTTAGAGCTACATCAAAGCTTCTAAACGTGCCAAGAAAGACCATTCAGAGATGGCTAAGAGCTAAGGGAATTACTGTTAAGCGATGTCCGGATTGGATTTATGATTGGGCATATTGGAGGAGAAAATGTATAGAGAAGCTAAAGAGAAGAGTATGGTACTTAAAATAAAATGTCGCTACCTAAAAAAAGAAACATATTTTGATATATGGACATCGGTCTTACAAGCCCGGCGTCACTGGTTCGAACCCAGTATCGCCCACCAGAGATTCTCCCTGTTCTTGCCTTCAAATCAACAATTTACAGATTATTTGTGATTTTGGTTTAGTGAATCAGATTAAGTCAGAATTAGCTTTTTTAAGCATGAAATTAGTCTGATTTTACTGACCGAATTACTGACCGGAAAAAAGAGGTAGAAGTGCATACTAACCTTTGTCCATAAGATCCCATACACCCAAGGAGCCAATCACTATGTGATAAGTTGCGCTAAAATATACACTACTAATTTAAAGCATTTGATCCAGTTGACTCTTCCTTCATTAAGGAGTATTTTATAATCAAGTAACGGTAGGGAACTGTAGAAACTATGAAATGCCCTAAGTGTCATTTTGCAAACCCTGATGATACTCTCTATTGCGGGAAGTGTGCCACTCCTCTGAAAGAAGGAGTATCTGTTTCTCGCACAAAAACCCTAGAAACTCCTGTTATGGAAATGGAGAAAGGGGCAACTTTTGCTGGAAAATACAAAATTATCGAAGAGCTGGGAAGAGGAGGCATGGGGATAGTATATAAATCGGAAGACACAAAGCTCAAACGTCCTGTGGCCCTCAAATTTCTGCCTCAGGAGTTAGTCAGCGATCCTGAAGCAAAGGAGCGATTCGTACGAGAGGCACAAGCTGCCGCAGCTCTGGATCATCCGAACATCTGTACAGTTTACGAAGTTGATGAAGCCGAGGGCAAAGCCTATATCTCTATGGCGTATGTAGAAGGACAGAGCTTGAAGAAAAGAATAGAGCAAAAGCCTCTGGCTGTCGATGAAGTATTAGACATCGCCATACAGGTTGCCGAGGGTTTGGAAGAGGCACACAACAAAGGTATTATCCACAGGGATATCAAGATTGCCAACATCATGGTAGACAGGAAAGGCCAGGCAAAGGTCATGGATTTTGGGTTGGCAAAGATCAGAGGTGGAGCACAGGTTACCCGAGAAGGGACGACCATCGGAACCGTTGCCTATATGTCGCCCGAACAGGCCAGAGGAAAAACAGTCGATCACCGCACAGACATCTGGTCATTTGGGGTGGTTTTGTATGAAATGATTTGCGGGCAGACGCCATTTGAAGGAGAGACCGAGGCTTCGATTCTTTATTCCATAGTGCACGAGGAACCTAAACCAATCAAGGATAGTAAGCCTGGAATTCCTGATGAGTTTGCGAAGATCATCAATCGTGCTTTGAAGAAAAAGCCGGAGTCCCGGTATCAGAGTATGGCTGGGGTGTTGAAGGACCTCAGGCAATACAAGCCGAGCCTGAAAGCTGAAGAAGTCGGAATAAAGGACTTAAAGTCATTAATAAGACTAATGCGAAGGACGTATGTGGCTATACCTGCAGTATTAGTTGTGCTTGCTCTCTGTATTTTTGCTGTATGGAGTTTTAAGAGGAATACCAAAGTACGATGGGCTAGGAATGAGATCATCCCTGAAATCATACAGCTTGCTGAAGAGGAGAATTACCTTGAAGCGTTTAAACTTGCCAGGGAGGTTGAAAAAGTCATCCCTGAAGATCCGCTTTTGGCCAAGATATGGCCAGCAATTTCTATCGAACGTCCAATGAGAATAGAACCTTTGGGCGCAGATGTTTTTATGAAAGATCTTGGAGCCCAGGAGAGCGGATGGGTGTATTTTGGGAAGACTTCAAAGGAACTTATGAGAATTCCCAAATATTGGTCTGGATGGACTCCGCGGATAAAAATCCAACAGGAAGGGTATGAAACACTTGATGTTGCGCATACTATATCTGTCAACAGAACTTTAAGTAAGAAAGGAAGTATCCCACTAAGGATGGTAAGAGTTCCTGTTGATAGAATGAAGCGTAGGGTTCGTATTTCCCTTTATGCTTATGAAAGTTTAAAATTTGTCCAGATACGGGATTTCCTTATAGATAAGTTTGAAGTGACAAACAGGGAATTTAAAGAGTTTGTAGAAAGCGGTGGGTATGAGAAGCCTGGGTTTTGGAAATATCAATTCCGAAAAAATGGGAAGATTCTTTCCTGGGAGGAAGCTATGGCTCTCTTCCGTGACAGCACTGGTCGGCCAGGCCCAGCAACCTGGGAATTTGGCAACTACCCTGAGGGGCAGGAAGAATTTCCGGTAACTGGAGTGAGCTGGTACGAGGCAGCAGCGTATGCAGAGTATATAGGCAAGAGACTTCCTACCATTTACCATTGGGAAAAAGTAAGTTCTATAAGATACAGTGGAAATGTTATCCCAGGAAGTAATTTTGGGACTTCAGGACTGGCGCCGGTAGGTAGTTACCAAGGAGGCCTCGGCACTTATGGAACATATGATACAGCAGGTAATGCAAGAGAATGGTGCTCCAATTCCACAGGAGAAATGCGGTTCACTGTTGGGGGCGCATGGAAAGGTCCTACCTATTTTTTTACAGAGCCAGATGTGCGTTCTCCTTTTGATCGGGACTCTGGTAATGGTTTCCGCTGCATGAAGCTACTGACAGAGGAGTCAACATCAGAAGATCTGGAACGTCCGCTTAATCGTATTACGCCCTTGGATTGGAGCAAAGAAAAACCTTTTTCAGATGACATCTTTAACGCCTGGCTCAGCTTTATTTCTTATCCTAAGACTCCTCTGAACTCTAAGGTTGAATTGAGGGATGATACACCAAAATACTGGGTAAAGGAGAAAATTACCTTTGATGCGGCTTACAACAATGAGCGGATGTTGGCCTACCTCTTTCTTCCGAAAAATACTTTACCACCATATCAGGTAATTATTTATTGGCCAGGTATAAATGCTGCTTACGTCGCATCCAGTCAAAACGGAAATTTGCTTCTCCGGAAAACTGATTATTTTGTCAAGGATGGCAGGGCTCTCCTGTATCCGATTCTTAAAGGGACTTATGAGAGAGGTGGTGCTCAAATACCAGATCGTGAACAACTTTTTGGAGAAATGATGCACAATAAAGATATGACTGTCAAACATATGAAGGATATTATGCGATCTATTGACTACCTGGAGAGCAGAGACGATATCGACAGTGAGAAATTGGCATACTGTGGTGTTAGCTGGGGAGCGCATATGGGAGCATTCCCCTGTGCATTGGAAAAAAGAATCAAAACAGGAATCCTCATCGCTGGTACAATTAGGAATCGTGATCAATATAGTTGTGCCCACAGGGTAAAGATCCCCATGTTAATGATACACGGCCAGCATGACACTACATTTCCATTAGAGAAGACTGTAAAGCCGCTCTTTCGAGCACTGGGAACTCCAGAAGAACATAAACGTCTTGAGATACTCGATTCAGATCATTACGTACTTAATCACAGGAGTAGGAAGGAAGTGATAAAAATAAGTCTTGGTTGGCTGGATAGATACTTGGGGCCTGTGAAATGAAAACTCAGAAAAAACTATAAACAGCAGAACAACATAGGCATAGCTATAGCGAAAAACGAGAAATTCCTCAACCTCAGCAATACTGAAATCAGCGTCTTTCCAGAGGTTGAGGATGCGAGGAAGAAGCTGGCTGTGTTGAAGAGCAAGTAATCTACTTTATTTGTTTATGTCGTCTAAGTAAGATTATGTCTGCTCGCGGTTTCTGGAACTCATTTAAGCATAGTCCCTCTTTTCTCATCTCAGAGAACTAAAAAGTATACCTTATACCCAAACGGAAAGAACGGATACCATAGCAGCTGTTCACGAGTCCGTAGGTTGAGTCGAGTTCGATTTCCGGCGGATCTCTGTAGGGCCAGATATCAGGACCGGGGTTCCCATTGATGATGTAGCCGCTTCTTCCCCCGAGGTTGAAGGCATCGAGATAGAGACTCAGCTTGCCGAAATCGCCAATATTAAAGGATTTCTCAATCCTTATATCCAACATTGTGTAGGGAGGATCTCTTCTGGATCCGTTCTTTTCGGGCCAGACTCCGACGAAGGTATCTTGAGTTGCAATACTTGAGGGGAAGTAGACGCGCCTAATTCCTCTTCTCCAGGGTGATCCTGAAAGGCCCTGGAGATAGCCGGTGAAGATTATGTCGAAGGGCAGTATGACAGATCCCATAAGCTTGAGCTGGAACGGGCGGTCAAACGATAGCGGGCCGTAAGAGTTTATCATCACGTTAGGATTGTCAAACATTCCTGACTCGCCTTCTGTTGCGTTGTATCCAGGATCGGCATTGCCTCTGAAGGCAGAATACAGGATCGAGCCCTGCAGCTGCCACCGGTTTGACATCCTCTTGTCGAAAGTCAGCACTACAGCCGTGTATGTTCTCTTGGCCTCTGGTGGATTCGTACCGTGCCAAGCTCTTGTAGGAGCGTAATCTGCCAGTCCGTATAGGGTCATTTGCTGGTCATCTGCTGTCCCCCATTCTCCATCCCAGCCAGGGTCAGTAAAAGCATACGGCAGCCAGGTGGGCTGTCCTGTTGCTTCATCGATGTGGTTAGGATCATAGCCGTTGTTCATGTCCACGTCCTCGACGATATTCTTGTTAATCTTGTAGATGAATTGGAGCCCCAGTCTAAAGTCCCTAACCAGCTCGTGGTCGACGCCCAGGATGAATTCATGCATATAGGGAGCCTTCAAGTCGTCTATATAGAATTTCCAATCGGGATTTTGAACATCATAACTTGTTAACCTGTACTGATCGCCAGCCTGTCCATCTCCGTCGGGATCATTTGCGGCACCATCGTCAAGGTACTGATTCTGAACAGGTGATCCATAAGCACCGCCGGGCCTGGGCAGATCCATGTATTCGTTGCCGTTCAGGTCGTACCAGTACCAGTTCATAGCCATGCCGCTCAAAATATTGGCGGCATTGTACTTGGCGGACCAGACGGGCTCATAGTAGCGGCTAAAAGAGGCCTTGATAGCCGTCTTTCCGTCACCGAAGAGGTCGTAAACGATTCCAATTCTCGGCGAGAACGTTGTGAACTCAACAATTTTTTTCCAAGGAGTAGTGATCGCATCAAAAGCAGAGGTTTGATTGAACTCTATGTCGGGATCGTTGTGATACTGGTCGTTTAGGGCGTGCATGAGTATCGTGGGAGGGAGATTACCGATAGCAGGATCAGTCAGAGCGGGGTTCAGGAATTCGGGTCCGACATCATACATGTCGATCATATCTGGCCGTGATTGCTTGGGTTCGTACTGGTAGCCGTAATCAAAACGAAGACCAACGTTGACCGCCAGCTTCCCTTTGACTATGTTGTCCTGGATATAGGCAGACCAACGGCGGGTGTTGTCATATTTCCACACTGTGCCTCTTGGACCAAAAGGACGCACTCTGAGCCGGCCTTCGCGACGTGAACTTGAGTAGTGATATTTGTTTTGAGCGTTATAATCTCTCCAGTACGTGTAGTAGGGATTGCCGTCCTTATACCTGTCGAAACCGTAAATAGTGTGTTCGAATTCACCGCCTAACTTTATTTCATGGCTTGCTCCCAGAAGGTCATCTGCAAAGTGGGTCACCGAAAACGAAGCAAGGGCCTTTTTACGGATATAATCGTCCCCGAAATACGAGTTGCCCCAGAAAACTCGGTGTCTCCGGTCAAAGACCATATAATTGTCTTTGAATTCTGGCCGCAGAAGGAGGGGAAAATGGCGGTAGACATATGTCCCGCGAACATCAACGAAAGTATCCTGGTTCAGGACCCAGTTGAGCTGATGAGTTGTGGTGTGGGTGTTCTCGTGATCCCAGACGACCGTGAGCGCAAAAGAGTAATTATTGCCAGTTCTGTTTGTGTAAACAGGTTCATAGATATTGTTCCAATGGTACATGCCCATATACCGGATGTTATCCGTGAGCTGGAAGGTCAGCTTGCCAAAGCCCAACCACTCATAATGTTCGAAATCATAATGCTGCAATTCTGCCGGAGAGAACGTCCATTCCCTCAAGTTGATATTTGCCAAACGAACATCATGAGTCTCAAAATTGGCTTGCTCCCAGGCAAGGCGACGGGCGTTGAGGAAGAACCAGAGCTTGTCTTGGATGAATGGACCGCCAAAGCTCAAGGAGCCGTCTTTGTAATCCCGGAATGATTCGGGAGGATTGACACCAATCGCTTTGTTATCTTCGGCAGACAGTAAATTATCGACTAAAGCATCGCCTGTATAATAAGCGGCAGCGCTTCCTGAAAACCTGTTTCCACCGGCCTTAGTGACGATGTTAACAACCACTGAGTCAGCTTGTCCCACTTCGGCCGGAAGCGACCCGATCCCGAATTCAATCTCTTCGTAGACATCGACGTTGATGTTGGTCATTGGATAGAACGTGGCAGGATCATTCATCGGAACACCGTCCAGCTGGTAGAGCTGACTCCGGACCGTCCCTCCGAGTATAGAGGAGGTCCGGCGGTAATCAACTCCTTCAGAAATGGCACCAGGGATGGAGTTCTGGATACCATACAGGTCTCGACTCATAGGGATACTTGCAAGGAATTCACTGTCGTAGTGGACACTGACTTTTGAAGTCTCGATATCTACTACTGGCGATACAGCCGTTACGGTTACTTCTTTTTCTATAGTTGTCATCACTAGTGTTATGATTATTTCAGTTGTTTTTCCAACGCTGACTATTAAGCCTCGTCTGGTTGTGATGTTAAACCCAGGCATTTGGACTCTTACTTCATATTCTGAGCCAGGTAAAAGGGAAGGAAAACGGAATTTTCCCGTCTCGCTGGATACATAGGTTTTGGTTCCCATAACTGCTGGGCCAGCAAGGGTTACGGTAGCTCCTGGGAGGGGATTTCTTTGCTCGTCTACGACTGTGCCGTGGATTGAACCTGTCTGTCTTCCTTGGGCGAAAGTTATAGATGTTAGAACAAAAGCTAAAAGCATGATGAAAAAGAATTTTATGATTTTTTTCATTTTTCCTCCTTTTCCTAAAATTTCAGTGATTTTAAATCTTGTTGCATGTATGCTTTCAATCTGGAGTTCTGATACAGGTTTTTGAAGAGTTCTGGTGGCAGCGACAGGGGTTTTTGCTATATGATTAAGAGGTGTGGCACATTTACCACAATAAATAGTATCGTCGTGATTATAAGAATGACATTTAAGACACTTCATTCCTATTATACCCCTTGAATGTAAGGTAATAAAATAACAATAAGTGAGACCTAGTGTCAAATTGAATAGATTCATCCATGAAATCCGAGGGGATATGGTGTGAATAAATTTGACTCCTTTTCCCCAAATTGGTATTCTTTCTCCGAACTAAACAAGCGGGAAAAGTATGGGTACTAAGTGTCCTAATTGTCATTTTGATAGCCCATCTGATTCCAAGTTCTGTAAAGAGTGTGGCACACAACTTATCTCAGCCGAGGATATCAAAGTCTCTCCTACCAAAACTCTTGAAACACAAAGAGAAGCATTAACAAGAGGAAAAATTTTCGCAGAAAGATACGAGATCATCGAGGAGCTTGGAAAAGGAGGCATGGGCCGAGTTTACAGGGCTCATGATAAAGAGATTAACGAGGAAGTTGCCGTAAAACTCTTAAAACCTGAAATCGCTTCTGATGAAAGCATAGTTGACCGCTTCCGGAATGAGTTAAAATTCGCCCGTCAGATCTCTCACAAAAACGTGTGCCGGATGTACCACCTTGCAAAAGAGGAAGAGACTCCTTACATAATTATGGAGTATGTTCTGGGTGAGGATCTGAAGAGCTTGGTAAGAAGAAAAGGAAAACTAGCTGACAATGAAGCAATACTTATAGCCAAGGAGGTATGTGAAGGCTTGGTTGAGGCCCATAGGCTGGGCGTCGTGCACCGGGATTTGAAGCCTCAGAACATCATGATTGACAAGGATGGCAACGCGAAGATCATGGATTTTGGGATAGCCCGCTCGTTCGAGGCTCCTGGAATCACAAAAGCAGGAGTCATGATCGGTACTCCTGATTACCTCTCGCCTGAGCAGGCAGAGGGAGAGGAAGCAGACCAGAGATCGGATATCTATTCCTTAGGAGTCATTCTGTATGAGATGGTAACAGGGAGTGTTCCTTTTAAGGGGGATACGGCTTTTAGCGTAGCTATAAAACATAAAACAAAGCTGCCTTCAAATCCAAAGAAGCTCAATCCAGAGATTTCAGAAAATCTCAGTCGTTTGATCCTGATATGCATGGAGAAGAAGAGAGAGAGGAGGTATCAGACGGCGGAGGCGCTTCTCAATGATCTACACAATATTGAGGATGGCCTTCCCCTTGGTACAAAGATTCTCCCCAGGCGAGAGACTTTCATTGCCATACTTATCCGAAAGAAGATCTTCATTCCTTCTGTGGTTGTCTCTCTTGCCATTATTGCGATTGTTATCTGGCAGCTTCTTCCCCAAAAAGAAGTAGTCCCGTCAGACTCATCTGGTAAACCATCTCTTGCTGTTATTTACTTCGAAAACAACACTGGAGATGAAAATCTGGATCATTTGAGAAAAATGCTCTCTGATTTGTTAATCACTGACCTATCACAATCCAAGTACTTGAGGATTTTAAGCGGGGACAAATTATTTGAAATCTTAAGTGAGCTAAATCAGCTCGATACAAAAACTTATTCTGCAGCTGTTTTGAAGAAGATAGCGGAAAAGGGAAGAGTCAACCATCTATTGCTGGGAAAGTATGCCAAGATGGGCGAGACATTTAGGATTGATGTTGTTCTTCAAGAAGCCAAAACAGGAGAACTCATCGGCTCGGATAGGGTGGAGGCAAGAGGCGAAGAAGAGGTTTTTCCCAAAGTGGACGAACTAACAAGAAGAATCAAGGCGAATTTTAGGCTTTCTATAGAAGAGATAGCCAGTGATATAGATAGAGAAATTGGGAAGATCACAACCAACTCTCCTGAAGCGTATAAATATTATAGTGAGGGGCAAAAATATCAGCATATGGGAGATAATCGCAAAGCTGTCCAATTTTATGAAAGAGCAGTAGCCATTGACCCCCAGTTTGCTACCGCTTACAGAAGCATGGCAAAGGCTTATTGGAATATGAGGTATGAATCTGAGGGGAAGAAATGGCTTCAAAAGGCCATTGAATTGATAGATCGAGTGTCGGAAAGAGAACGCTTTCAAATCCAGGGAGATTTCTATGGAAAATCAGTGAAAACACATGCTAAAGCATTCGAGGCATATAATAAATTATTGGAGCTGTACCCAGATGATTTGATAGGGAATGAAAACTTAGGGATATTGTATTTTAACATAGAAGAGTGGGATAAGGCCATAGAGCGATTTGAAACGTGTATCCAAATTACGCCTGAAATCTATGCTCCCTATGCAAATCAAGCTGATGCCTACAGAGCTAAGGGGCTTTATGAAAAGGCCGAAGAAGTACTTAAGAATTATCTAAATAATTTCCCTGATCATGCATTGATCCATGGCGATTTAGCTATAAATTACCTTACTCAAGGGAAATATGATCTTGCCCTTGTTGAGGCAGATAAAGCTTTGTCTATTGATCCAACTGAAAGTCGTTTTTTCCGGATAAAGGGTGATATTTACCTTTGTAAAGGGGACTTGATTAAAGCTGAAGAGAAGTACCAGAAGTTTAAGGAGAGAGAAGGCCCAGCAGATTATGGATATGGAATAGGTAGGTTTAGATGTCTATATTTGTATAAAGGAAGATTTAAAAAATTAAAAAAGCTTATACAGCAAGGAATTGTAACAGCAAAAAGAAATGATGATAGGTCAGCAGAAAATAGATTCCATAAATTCTTAGGTTATGGACTTTTAGCCTCAGGAAATCCTGAAGAAGCTTTGAGGGAATTTGATACATTGATGAATGATCCTATCCAGGGAAGAATTGCTTTATTTTTTAGGGGACTTGCCTATATTAATAAAAAATCAATAGAGGAAGCACAGAAGGCTGCATATGAGCTTAAAGAATTAATTGAAGAAGGAATGAACAAGAATCTGATAAGACTTTACTATCATCTGGTTGGCAGGATTGAGCTAGAAAAGGAGAATTTTACCAAAGCGATAGAATATCTTGATAAAGCGATAAATTTGTTACCCTTTCAACATTCTCATCACCATAGACATGGATTATTTATAGAAGCTTTAGCTGTAACTTATTTTAGGGCTGGAGACCTGAAGAAAGCTCGGGAGGAGTACGAAAAGATACTTAATCTAACAAATGGAAGACTCTTTCATGGCGACATCTATGCCAAATCCTTCTACATGCTCGGTAAGATCTACGAACAGCAAGGCGACAATACCAAAGCCATTGAACATTACTCAAAATTCCTTGACCTCTGGAAAAACGCTGACCCTGGTATTCCTGAGGTTGAGGATGCGAGGAAGAGGCTGTCTGGGCTGAAAGGCCAGTAATTTTGTGCATTTATTTGCGTCGTCTAAGCCCGGTTATGTAAACTAATAGATCCGAAAGTCCAGGGTTGGAATTTAGCACTTAGACTAAGCCGTTCGTTATCTTAATTTATATGTGATTTTTGCGCCTGCATTAGCCGCAGAACTGTAGAAAAAGCCCTTTTAAAGTGCTAAATTCTTTAAGTCCAATTTCATGGACCCATATAGAGTGGGCGGTTAGCTTAGTTGGGAGAGCGCAGCGTTCGCAAGACGATGACTAGCCAAATGCATAAGGCCTTGATTTTAAGAAAAATATCAATATTATCAGCGACTTACCTTTAATCCTTCTTTTAGTTCCAGTATCATATTTTTAGCAATTTTTAGTCATTTTTGTCACGTGCGTGGCACATGGGCTGAACTCTTCTTTCCATAAAAATTGACACTTCTTTCATAAATTGATATTCTTTTGCCGAGTAATCTAGGGGAATAATGGGAATGAAATGTCCCAAGTGTAATTTCGACCTAGACTAAATGACCTACTTCTACTAGCTGTTTCGTTTCAACTAAATTTGGACAGCTTGCGATAATTCTTAAGCTATGGTTTGCGTATAATAAAACCAAGCAAGGAGGTAAAAAATGGAAATAAAACAAATAAAGATATTAAAAGAACAGATTGATGAAATTGAAAACTTAAAGAGTCGAGTTGCTTATGGCCCAGAATTTAGAATTTGGGAAGCTGCAACCCTGAAATTAATTAAGAAATTATTTGATGAACCATATGTCAATTTATTTAAAATGTCTGGCCCTAGAAAAATGGCAAGCAACCCACGACATCAGCAGCAATTATATGTAAAAGATTTAAACGAGAGGAAGGCTCTTCTAGAAGGATTTTTATCAGAGGCTGAACGATTCAAAGAAACTAGAGAGGTAGATGCAAGCAGGTTGACTGCATTAGAACATTACGATTTTAGCCCCAAAATAAAAGAGGTGAGCCAAAAACTATATGAAGATAAACATTATGCTCAAGCCGTAGAAGAAGCTTTTAAAAAAGTGATTAAAGAAGTAAAGGCAAAGGTTAAAAGTCTCACTGGGAAAGTTTATGATGGAGATAGCTTAATGAATCAAGCATTTGGATGCGATAATAAAGACCCTATCATTAAATTTAATGATTTAAGTTCTGACGAAGAGAAAGATGAGCAAAGAGGTCTAATGTTTTTATACAAAGGAATAGTTGGGATAAGAAATAGAAAAGCTCATGATAATGTTTTACTTGATGACCGAAACAGAGCTATTGAGTACTTAGCCTTGGCAAGTTTATTAATTAGATTGTTAGAAAAATATGCAGAAGATAGGCGTTAGAGGATACTTTCAATTTTATATCTGTCAGCTACAATGAGGAGCCACGGGAGGCTAAAGATACTTGTATGTCGTCAAAGGATTTGGACAGCTGCAATCGATTAGCTAAGCTACAGTTTCGCACCTCATCGTATCCTTAATTAATGCCATAGATCATGGCCAAGAATCGAGATGAGAATCTAGATTGAAAGAAAAAAAAGAAGAGGATTTGAGTGTAATATTTTCAGGATGGGAAAGTGGAAAGATAGTGCTCTACTCGGATCTTCGAATCTTGAACTGAGTCTTGCCGGAAGCTATAAGGGAGCCTTGGGCAGAAAACGCCTTTACCTCGCAGGAATATATTTCTCCCAATGTCATGCGGTTTTTAACTTCTTCTGGCAGAACAATGAAATTTTCTTTTGTTGCGGTTGACCACAGTTTGTCCCCGTTGTTGTAAATGTAGATTTTGTATTCTGCATCTTCATTCAATTTTGACCATTCAATTTTTGAGGGGACGACTTTTATTTTTATTTGTGCTCCCCTTTCAGTGCTACTATCCGATATGGAGAATGAGGGCGGAGTTGGCCCGCGATTAGGGATGACATAGAAGAGGAAACAGCAGATGATGAGGAGCAGAAATGCCGAAACAGCTGCCGTTGCCCACTGCTTAGGAGTAAGAAGGGAAACGATTTTTTCAAGCTGGGTTGCTCCTTCTGCCTTTTCCGCCAAGTGTTTATCTTGAAATATCATATCCCCTTTATACTTTATGATGGAAATAAGCTCGTCTCTTTCCACCATTTTCTCAAAACAATAGGAACAGTTAAAATAATGCTCCTCAAATTTTTTCTTTTTGTCCTCATCTAATCTATTCAGTAAATAATTATCGATTAGAACTTCAAACTTGCATTTTCTCATGGTTTTTAATCCCTCCACGCAAGTTTGGTCGCAACAGAAATATAAAAGTTGAAAATATTTATTTTTTTATCAATTGTGATTAAGGATAATTTTCACTTTATAGAGAATTCTCAGCAAAAGGGCAGCAGTTTTGACAAATTCTTTACAAACTCTTAACATATTTTTAACAACTTTCCTCTTGCTAAAGTTTAAATTGCTAGTGGAAGAAAAAGCTACAAGAGGAGGATTGAAATGAGTAAAAAAAAATTCGGAGCCTTAGTATCTATTCTTCTAATACTAAAAGGAATTTTCTCTCAACAAGACATTAGGAGGTTAATCGATGAGACAATCAAAAAACCTAGATTTATTTTTGAAACCTGGTTTAAAGATCTGTTATGTATGCCAATTTACCTTGATTATCTTCCTGCTGGTTTGCCTAACAGTCATATTCCCAGGGTGTGCGCCAGTTTTTTCTGAATTGCAGAGTGCAAAACTGGTTGGGCCTGGACATCTTGAAGTTACGCCTAGCTTTTCCTCAGTATCTTTTTCTTCCGAAGATGAATCAGGGCATGTTCAGAACCACTATGGCATTCAGGCAGGTCTAGGTGTTAGTAGCATGATGGATTTTCGTTTGCGTTATGAGCGTGTAAGTGTTGACATCCAAGACATGGATGGCGGTGAATCTTTAGGAGTAAATGTTCTTGGATTCGGTCCAAAATTCAGTGTAGTAAAAGATATGGTGGCAGCCTATGTTCCAATTGGATTTGCTTTTGGTGAAGACATTGAAGTTTCTGAAACCTGGCAAATCCATCCAACATTACTTATTACTCTACCCATCAGCAAATACATTGAGTTTAATCCTTCTGCAAAGGTATTGATTCCACTAAAGGGCGAGCAAGACACACTGGTTGCTTTTAATCTGGGTACTGCGATCAGTACAAATCTAGAAAAATGGGCCATCCGTCCTGAAGTTGGATTTTTATATAATCCAGGAGAAAACGGCCATTTTATACATTTTAGCATAGGCTTTACATATTTTATCAAGTAGATTTTTGATGCAGGTGGAAGCCGGTTTGCCACTGCCTCTCTATTGTGTAAATGGTGCTTTGATGGATTATCTACCCGACGGGAATACAGTTTGAGGAAGATTCGTGTTGACTTTATCTAGAGCGTTTTTGTAGAGATTTCATCCACAGCCATCCTATTCCGCATCCCACAAGATAATACGGGAAATCACTCCAAGTGAAAGAAGTACCCAGAAGTGTTCTTCCAAGGAAATAACTTCTAAGAAATTCTAAAAAAGGAAGGTGCCATAACTGCAGAAACTCTAAAGAGCAGGTGATGGCAAATACTATAGTAGCAATTTTCCAGGGCTTAGTATCACTCAAGAACAAAAAAGCGAACAGGCACCAGAAGATAACATACAATACGCCTCCAAGAGAGTCATTCACCCAGCGTGCAGCTTGGCCATTGTAAAACTTGCTATAAAAGCCTAGCGGCGTGATGATAAGCACGGATATCAACGTCCATCTTAATCTTTTCGATTTGAACAATTTTTTCTTCTGGATTTCCTTCCTATTTTAATAGGGTAAAAAAATATATAATAAACAGTTTCAAATGCTTTGAAAAGTCAAGTAACAATTTCGTCAGTCTATCAACAAGAAAGGAGGAGAAATGGAAATTCAGGATGTGCCGTTTTCCGTGACCGATTGGAGTAAGATTGTACCTACTGAATATAAGGGAGAAACAGGAACTTCTTTTTGGCGAACTTTCGAAGTTGGCAATATCCGCGTCAGAATGATTGAATATTCTCCCGCATATAAGGCGGACCATTGGTGTAGTCGTGGTCATATTTTGCTCGTTTTAGAAGGTGAACTGACGTGCGAGCTTAAAGATGGTAGAGAATTTAAGCTAGATTCTGGAATGAGTTTTCAAGCTGCTGATGATGATGTTAATCCACATCTTGCTTATACTGAAAAAGGTGCAAAGGTTTTTATCCTAGATTGAAAAAGATTAAGGCGGTTGAGAATAAGAAAAATTCTTAATAGATGAGGTAATAATGGAAAAGCAACTTTTTATTTCGATCGAGCAGATACTAGAAAGCAGAATATATGATGGAATTAATAACTTGCTCTTTGATCTTCAAAAAAAGAGAAAACATCTTAAGGTCTCAGACAGCCGCTATAACGAAATAAATGATCTTCAAAATGGAATACTAAAAGAGTTGTCTTTTGAAAAGCTTCTGTGGATAATAGTGAGATTTTCGAGGTTGAGAAAGGAAGAAGTTAAAGAATTTTCAGCCCTATTCAGGAGAGTAATAAAAGAAACAGAGGAAAAGTGGGAAAAGTTTGAAGGATTAAAGGTTTAACGTTGATGCGGATTATCGCCTCTCAGGGAAGGTAATTTGGTCCAAGGAAATTCTTGATTCGCGAAAGAAACGGGCAAAATAGAGAGGCTGGCTGTTGAGGATTATTTAGGGTTGGAGAAGGAGGAGATAGGAGCCTTGTCCAGCCAGCTAAACAAGGCTCTTTTAGATTGACAAAAAAGACTGGCAATTACAATCACCTTCCGCGGTGATTTGCAGGGTGAATTTTTTCTATCTAGAAAGGGGATAGAATGCTGGCTGTTTAGGGAAGATAAGCAGAAGGAGGATTATGGAATGTTTTTTAGTGGGCTTGACCTTGCCCAGCCAGCAAAAACAAGGCGAGCACATATTCGCACAGCCCACCAAGATTATCAATCGCCTCTTAAGATGATTTTGGGGGTGATTTTCCTGCTTTGCTGATTAATCGCAGGATAAAGAGGCTTTCGCAAGGGGCAGAAAAAAGAGAAAAGTTAGGACTCCGAACCGCAAAAGTGGATCGAAATTTGACTCTGATTTTTTTTATGCTATACTTAACTTCATAAATAGTGACAACAAATAGCACACGGCCGGGGATAATAATGAAAAAAACAATATTTATGTCTGTTTTAATATTCTTATTATTTCTATCTCCATTATTGCCGCAACAAGATAAAATGATAGTCATCGCGGTAAGGGCAGGTATATATCTCGACCCAGACTTAGAGAGCCCCATAATTGAAACGGCAGAGAGGGGAGCTATCCTTAGTCTTCTCTCAACAGAAAGAATACGAGAGGACTGGTATTATGTTTCTTTCTATTCTGAAAAGAAATTTATAAACTTCACTGGATTTATCCGTGCGTCTGCAGTGGAAGTGATGTATGATGTTCCCGAGGTTGAGGAAGAAGAAAAAGAGGAGCCAGAAAAGCAGCTAAAGGAGCTGGAGGTAGTAGAAGAAGTTTTATTTGAATCTCCTAAAAATATCCAGGTTTTATTAGAGAAAACAAACATTAGAGCAGAGCCCGATTTTACAAGCGAGGTAATTCATCAGGTTCAGTTGGGAATTTCCCTTCAAGCAATAGGAAAAGCAGGGGAATGGTATCTCGTAAATCTTCCTCCAGATGAAGAGGGACTTATCATTTCAGGCTATATTCATCAGAGCTTTGTCCAAGAGATTAAAGAAAAAAGATAGTTAAGTAACAAACGTAAAAGAAAAAAGCTATAATCTCTCTTTATCCCCTTAAAATCCTTCGGCAGCAATGGTATTATAAGAAAAAATCATTCCTTGCCGATCAAAAAATTCCACGGGCTTAAAAAATTATCTATTGCATTCTCAAAGAATGTATGATTTTATTCGTGATTCGAAGCTTAAAATGGGAATAAAGCTATGAATTATGGATGGCTTTCCTTAATCCCTCCTCTTCTGGCTATTTTGTTAGCTTTCCTCACTCGAGAGCCTGTTTTCAGCTTGGCAGTAGCCTGTTTGACAGGAGTACTTCTGATGGGGCAGGGAGCAGGTGGATTTCCTGAGCTACTAGCAAAAACATTGGGGAATAGAGATTTCATGTGGGTCTGTTTGATAGAGATCTGCATCGGAATACTGGTGGCTTTCTACCAGAGATGCGGGGCAGTGAATATGTTTTCCCAGAAGGTAAAATTCATAACAAAAACTCGGAGACAAACGCAATTTCTGGGGTGGGTGTTGGGGATGTTCATTTTTTTCAGCGATTATTTTAGCCCTCTTTTTGTCGGACCAGTGATGCGAAAATTGACAGACCGACATAAAATATCAAGAGAAAAACTGGCTTATATCTGCGACTCTACTTCAGCTCCTGTGAGTGTCTTAGCTCCCATTACAGGATGGGCTGTTTACATAAGCGGGCTTCTGGTAGTCACGGGCTATGCAGCAAGTAAAGAGGCGGCCATGTCTCTTTTTATTAAGTCTATTCCCTTTAATTTTTACGCTATCTTGTCTGTTATTATGGTCGGATTGATTACTCTGAAGCTTTTCCCTGATTTTGGACCCATGCGAAGGGCAGAACATAGAGCTATGGAGACGGGTCAAGTTCTCCGTTCAGGTTCTGTGCCCATGATGAGCTTTGAGCTAACAAACCTTCAGGTCTCAGAAAAAGGTCGACCTAATATCTGGCTGAATTTTTTTACTCCTGTGCTGATTGTGATCGCTTTCAATTTGGGATCTTTTATCCTTACAGGTCAAGCTCGCGTTCTGAATAGCTTCATGTTGGCTGCAGCAGCACTGGGTGTAGTCATGTTCTTCCAGAAAGTTGACAGCCTGGCCGGCCTGATGAAATCGATGCTAGCAGGAATCAAAGGAGTCATGCCAGCCGTTTTGATCCTGGCTTTTGCCTATGCCATTAATAGCGTAAGCAGAGAAATGGGAACTGCCCAGTACGTCATAAGTGTAACTGAGGGATGGTTTAATCCTGGATTGTTGCCATTTTTGGTTTTTATTCTTAGCGCTTTTATCAGTTTCGCAACCGGAACTTCTTGGGGAACATATGCTATCGTTATTCCGATTGCTGTGCCCTTGGCTTTTGAATTCAGCCAGGGGCAGGTATCAGTTCTTGTTTTAGGAACCATTGCTGCCACGGCTGGAGGCGGAGTGTTTGGGGATCACTGCTCTCCTCTCTCAGATACCACAGTCCTCTCTTCTTTGGGTAGCGCTTGTGACCATATGGATCACGTGAGAACCCAGATCTATTATGCTTTGGCAGTGGCATTTATTGCTTGCATCATTTATCTGATTATAGGAATGTTTTAGGAGAGAGAAATGAGTCGGTATCTTGTCATGGGTGCAGGAAAGATGGGCATTGTTTTGGCCAAAGATCTTATTGAGTCTGATGATCAAAATGCGGTCACTCTTGTCGATATCAGTTCAAAACAGCTGCAAAAAGCTAAAAAATTCATAGGTAGCGAGAGGCTAATTCCTCTGCAAAGAAATTTGGAGAAAGAGAAACAGAGGCAAGAGATTTTTAAGGGGCAGGATGTTGCTTTAGCTGCTCTTCTCCATAAACAGAGTTTTTTAGCACTTGAAACAGCGGTCCTTAAAGGAGTTCATTTTGTGGATTTAGTAGGCGAGAAGCCCTTAGATCGCCTTAGATATGATTCTGAGGCCAAGAAAAAAAGCGTAACTCTCATTTCTGGTTTGGGAGTTTCTCCGGGTATTACCAATATTTGTGTGGGAAGGGGAGCTCATCTGCTGGATGAGGTAGAAAAAGCCATGATTTATGTGGGAGGAAATCCTGTTCATCCCAAGCCTCCTCTAAATTATAGGATTTTGTATGCGGTTGAGAGTCTTCTCGATTTTTATGAAAGGAAAGCTTTAGTTCTTATGAAGGGAAAAATAAAAGAGGTCCCACCATTATCTGGATTAGAATCTATCCAGTTTCCTCATCCTTTTTCAGAGATGGAATGCTTTTACACAGACGGGTTAAATTCTCTTGTTCATACAATGAAGAGGAAAATAAAAGGCGAACTTGCTGAAAAAACGATTCGCCATAAAGGCCATGCTCAAGGTATTGAAACCCTCAAGGAATGCGGCCTTTTTTCACGTCATCCCATCACACTTCATAACAAGAAGATTATTCCTCGAGAACTCCTCGAGGCCCTTTTAGATTCAGAGATGAAATTAGAAACAGAGAGAGATGTGACTTTACTAAGGATAACTGTCGAAGGGAAGAAATCAGGTAAGCCCACAACCCATATCTTTGAAATGATAGACTTTTATGACTCAGAGAAGAATTATACTTCCATGGGAAAAACAACAAGCTTTCCTGCTTCTATTGCTGCCCAGATGATTACTTCGGGGAAGATTGTCCAGAGAGGGAGCCTCTTTCCTGAAGAAATCTTTCAGGCCGAATTGTACCAACCTCTCATGGATGCTTTGAAGGAACGGGGCGTGGTTGTCACCCACAAAATCATTTCTGATTAATTATTCATTTATGGATTTGATTTATTTGTAGGGGCTTGATTTATCAAACCCACCTCTAATAATTCCAATCTCTACATAAAAAGGATGGTATTTTGGGGGATGATCATCTTTTTACCTATTCTTTATATTTTATTTGAGGTGGAGTCGATCATCAAAATATATTAAAATTTTTCTGTTCAGCAGGGAATTTTTATGAAAATATTGCTTTTTTTTTGAGGTCTGATATAATTAAATTAAACCTTGTTTTGCTGGCTGGGCAGGGTTAATATAACCCTCCTTCATTATCCCCTTTTCACTTATTTTCCCCATACCCAAGACAGCCAGCACTCTATCTCATACTAATTTTTCTTTACCTGGTGTTTTTCTTTTAATACACTACTAAATCTGAAATAGATATTCTTTTAGGAAAAATTTAAAGCCGGAGAAAATGAAGTCATTCTGGAACAGACATTTTATTATTGCTTTGTTTGGGTATTTCTTTTTATTCATGAGCATAACCCTTTTTTTCCTGTTTCCTCTTTTCCTCAAACAGTTCAATCCTTCAAAGAGCCAGATAGGATTGATTATGGGCATTCACAGTCTTATGGCCATTTTTTTTCGGCCGATTTTCGGACGCTTAGTTGATGTAAAAGGCAGAAAGAATATATCTCTCTTTGGAATAGGATTCTTAATTTTGGTTTTACCATTTTTTCACCTCATCAAAGACGCAGGATTCTTGCCGATTATTTTAAGAGCCCTGACAGGTATAGGCTGGGGTATCAGTATGACAGCCACTTTGACTATGTGCTCAGATTTAGCGCCAGTGGAAAGATTAGCTCGTTCTATGGGCATAATCGGAGTGGCTGGTCTTATTTCTGTTGCTCTAGGCCCCGTTGTTGCTGAGGAAGTCATCAATCGATTTGGCTACAGTGCGCTTTTTAACACAAGTTTAGGCTTTCTTTTTGCTTCTTTCTTATGCGTTTCGCTAACCAGGGAAGTCGCGAGACCCGATAATTCCCAGCATTTCCTTAAGTCAAAATCCTTCATGAATATTTCAATCATCACTATTCTCCTTATATCAATGTTGACCATTTCCCAGGGAGCAACCAGGGGAGCGGTTGTTTATTTCATCGCTCTATTCGGAAAATCAATCCCTTTTGAGAGAGTGGGGCCTTTTTTTCTCTGCTTTTCAGGGGCGGCTGTTCTAACTCGCCTCGGAATCGGTGGTTTATCTGATAAGTATGGCCGAAAGCAGGTCATCCTTCCTGCCGTTTGTATCATCAGCCTCAACTTTCTTCTGATTTCTCAGGTTAAATCCTTCTGGATGTTTATCATAGCAGGCATAATCGGAGGTTTTGGCCAGGGGCTTATCTTTCCTGCTTTGACAACCTATATTATTGATATCCTGGGTCGAGAGAATAAAGGATTGGCTATAAGTCTTTACCTGGCTTTTTTTGATATAGGAATGGGATTTGGCTCCGTCTTTTTTGGCTGGATCTCTGACCTGTACGGATACAGACAAATGTATCTTTTGGCCGGAATAATCATTTTCTTGGCAACCCTGATATTTACTTGGAAAGCACCTACGCCCGCCTTAAAGAGGCATAATTAATGTAGTGGCTTGATTTATCAAGCCCGGTTTTGTTACAGGGCCTTGATTCATCAAACCCACCTTTTAATTGTTAACGTAGGGGTTTGATTCATCAAACCCACCTTATTTATTTCTTATGATCAAAAATGTGTGTTTGATAAATCAAGCACCTACAAGAAATGGATATAACCTTTGATGGAGGGATTTTATTTATTTATTTAATTTCCTGATTCGCTCGAATCCTGATATTCCGATAAATTCCAATTTTTCTTCTTTTTCCAGTTCATCAAACAGGAGGTTAAAGCCCAGAACATCGCTTGAAATATGTCCAGCAATGATAACATTCAGTTTTGCCTTCTTTGCATTTTCGAGATGTTCCTCGCTCAGGTGCATGCCGACTAGCGTGCTGACTCCGCTGTTCGCGTATTTCTCAAAGATTTCTTTCGAGCCTTCTGTGCCTCCTGTCATATCGACAAATATTTTTCCACATTTGCTGTCTTCTGATCCGCTCACTATCTTGGGAGGGACTTGTAACTTGGCTAATTTTTTGTATTCAGGAATATTCTTTAGGATTTTCAGCAAATCTTTTAGCTTATAGGGTTTTTCTTTTTCGAATGTTTTTTTCAGGTAATTTGTAACGCAGTTGTCGGCAGGTGTATGGATGCACATCATCGGAATTCCTAAAACCCTGGCGATATCTACAGACCTGTTATGGTTCACAGGCATGAGTCTTCTTTCTATTTCGCTTATTCTTTTTTCCAACAATTGTTCGGCTACGCTGACGGTTATTCCATAACTCGCCAATAAGTCAGCTTGTAGCTTCATGACGTCATATAACTGGGCAAGGGCATAGCCTTCAGGGTGATGAGCGATGATCAAGTCGATTTTTTGATCCTGGTCCTTGTTGAGAAGATAGGTAAAGATTATCTCTCCGACTTCCATATCGATCCCCACTATTACTTTCTTGACTTCTGTATTCAAGTCTCCGTGTAAAACTCTTGTATCTGAAAATGGATTAAACAACCTATCCTTATCATAGTATTCAACCTCTTCACCGTTGAGCTTTTTGTATTTTTCTTTTTCTTCTTTCAAGATTGTTTTTATCTCCGATTTTCCTCTTAAATCGTTTTCAATCCCTATCTCAACAGCTTTTCTGTATAATTTTTCAAGTTTCATTCTTTGTGCTCCTTTTTTAGAAGTCTTTCTTTGTTCTCTTTAAATTCTTGTTTTCTTTCCCTTCGAATTTCTAAATATATCTTATTATAAATGAGTTTGAAAGTTAAAGAACAAAAGTAAATAGCCGCCCTCCAAACTTTATAAAAAGGGGACAGGCAACTTTTTTTTAACAGGAATTTCCAATAGGAAGAAATCAGGATACCTTTTGGAAATAAAGAGCATCCTGTCCTATTTTTTTTATTTTTTTTAAAATAATCCCTTGATTTAGGAAGAGATTTGCATTAAAAATCTTAATTCATATTTTTGGAAAGATAGCTTTTATGACTGAAATAAAATTTTCCGAACAAGGCCCAAAGCCTAAGCTCCCCTTGATTGGCTGGGTTTGCACTTATACACCTGAAGAAATTATTTATGCTGCAGGCTTTCATCCCTTTCGCCTTAACGAAAATAACCCTTCAACTAAGTTGGCTGATACTTATCTGCACCATAATCTTTGTCCTTATGTTCGGATTTATCTGGACATGGGGTTGAGGATGGAAGAGAAACAGCTGAAAGGAATTGTTATCGTTAATTCTTGCGATGCCCTGCGCAGTCTTTATCATATCTGGCGAAAATACGTTTCCTCATGCTCCTTTGTCCATTTTATAAATCTCCCCAGGATTACCAGCCCCCTAGCTGTTGATTATTTTAAGCAGGAAATTCAAAAGCTCATAATCGCCCTAGAGAGTCACATAGGACGCAAGATAAAAGAGTCAGACATTGCTGAAGCGATAGATATTTACAACAAGAGCAGGGATTTAATGAGAGAACTCTACGAACTGAGAAAGAGTGAGCATCTCGGTTTAAAGGGAACTTCGGTCTTCAAAATTCTCCAGGCAAGCCAAAGGATGTTTAAAAGGTTTTTAATAAAGAGCTTAAAAAATTTATTGAAGAGATAAGAAATAAAGCGCCGGAAACATCGGAGCTTGAGGGGCCGAGAATCATGATTGTAGGTTCTCTTCTCCATAACTCCCAGCTTATTGAAATCGTCGAAGAAACAGGAGCTCATGTTGTCTGCGATGACATGTGTTCTGGGAGTCGTTACTTCGCAGGAAATATAGAACAAACAAATGATCTCATCAAAGCTATAAGCACGCGCTATCTTCTCAAGGCTCCCTGCGCTCGGATGAAAAGGACAGGACTTCGCCTTGAGGTAGCAAAGAAACTTGCTAAAGAATATAAAGTTGATGGAATCATATATCAGACGCTTAAATTCTGTGATAATCATCTCTACGATTATCCTTTTTATAGAAACTTCTTCCAAAAAATGCGTGTTCCTGTGCACCAGATTGAGAATGATTTTCCGGGAGGAAACCTTGGTCAGATAAGAACAAGAATTGAGGCGTTTATAGAAATGCTTTAAAGAGTGCAGAAAAAATGAGGGAAAAAGAGAGGAAAATAACCAAAGACATGTTGAAGAAAGAAAGCTTTTATATTAAGGCGAAACTCCTGAACTTAGCCAGAAGAGGGGGTATGCGTCTTAAGGCCACAAGCAAAATGGCTGATATAGTGATAAATTTCAGCAATAAAGCCCTTCGCGCTGAAAAACCTGTAGTTCTCACTTCTATCTGGTGTCCTTCTGAAATTTTGTACGCTCTTGATGTAATCCCCATTAATGTTGAATCAGTCGCTACTTTCTTGGCTAGTTATGGTTTGGGCGATGAGTACTTGGCCGTTGCTGAAAAGAATTTTCATCCTCCTGAAACATGTTCAGTCCGGCGCTGTGCCGCCGGCGCAGTTTTAGATAGACTTCCCCCCAGCCCTCTGCTGTTATTGCTGCCTCTCATCTCTGCGATGCAGGAGCTAAAATGGTCTCTACAGCAAGTCGCGTTTATGACTGTGAATACTTCTTAATTGATATCCCTCAAGAGAGAGGAGAAGAAGCTCTCTCCTACGTGGCAGAGCAGCTGGAGGAGATTGCCCTCAGCCTGAGAGAAATAACAGGTCAGAAATTAAAAAAAGAGAAACTGGCAAAAGCAATCGAGCTCTCGAACAAAGCCCGAGGGTTTGCCCTGCGGGATAATGAGCTTCGCCGTGCAGTACCCTCTCCTATGAGAGGAAGCGAAGCCCTCGGCTACCTCTACATGATCGGCATTGGCTTTGGATCTAAGGAAGCGCTGGAAATTTATCGGAGTATGGCTCAAGAACTGGAAAACAGAGTAGCAAAGAAAATCACCCCAATTGGGGAAGAAAAATACAGACTGCTCTGGCTCCATATTAAACCTTACTTTAAGAATCGCCTTTTTCATTATTTAGAGTTGGAACGGAAAGCTTCGATTGCTTTTGAGGAAGTAAATCATATTTTCTGGCCTGAGCTAAATCCAGAAAAGCCCTTCAGAACCGTTGCTCAAAAATTGGTTTCCAATACCGCTAATCGGTTGGTTGATCATTATGTAGAAACTCTTTTAAACCTTGCCGCGCAATACAGGATTGACGGCGTTCTTCACTTTGCTCAATGGGGCTGCCGCTGGAATAACGGGCGGATAAAGATAATAAAGGAGGCATTTCAGAAAAAGGGAATCCCTTTCTTTAGCTTGGATTGTGATAGTATCTCAAAGAGAAACTATTTTGAGGGTCAGCTAAAAAACCAAATCGACAGTTTCTTAGATATGTTTGTTTGAGAGAGATCTTATATGTAGCTTGCCTGCCAAACGAGAAGCAGCCAAGGATAGACTTGTCTTTTAAGGGGCAGAAGTACTGAAGAATTTAGGGCAATAAGAAGCAAAATTAAGAAACAATAATAAAAATTTTCATGTTGCTTGACATCAAATTCTATAGCTTATATATTTTTATTCGTTACTGGGAATATCAGTAAAAAAGCAATCTTCTATTTCAGATTAAATGGAGGTTTGAAAATGAAGAGACTTGCTGTGATTTTTATGCTTATATTTATGTTTTTTCCCTGTGCTGTGTTAGCTCAGGAAATGGGTTTCGGATTAGGTCTTATGTTAGGAGACCCAACCGCGATTAGCTTCAAGAAATGGGTTGGAAGTAAAACCGCCTTTGACGGCGGTGTTGGTTGGTCTTTTAGAAATGGTGGGTCATTTCATGTGCACGCTGATTACCTGATTCACAGCTTCAACCTAATCACGGTAAAAAGGGGGAAAGCTGCTCTATGTTTTGGCCTTGGAGCTAGACTCAATACGGAGGATGAGACTAAATTTGGTTTTCGTATTCCCTTCGGTGTAAGTTACATTTTTGAAAAGGCACCTTTAGATATTTTCTTTGAGCTTGCGCCATTATTTGATTTGGTTCCCAGCACAGAATTTGGTGGATTAGAATGGAGTATCGGAGTCCGGTATTATTTTTAGCAGCAGATAAGTAAAAGCAGCTTATTATCCCCAACTTAAGTATTCGCTGTAGTCTTGTATGATGAACTTGGATAATGAGAACAAAAAAATTAAGAAAAGATGCCTTAGCTATATTTAAAGCTGGTGTCAAAGCGGTTGATCCTGTCATTGCCGTCAAGCAGTATTTCAGAGTTGAAGATGGCATTTTATCAGTAGAAAACCGGACATATGACCTTGCGAATTATAAAAGAATCTATGTAGTCGGAGCAGGGAAGGCATCGGCAGCAATGGCTCAGCCCATAGAAGAAATTCTCGGCGATAGAATAGAGGGCGGTGCTGTCAACGTCAAGTACGGGCATGATGTCCCCTTAAATATAGTCCGTGTCATTGAAGCTGGCCACCCTGTGCCGGATGAAGCCGGCTTGAAGGGCACCAGGCAAATCATTCAACTCCTTCAGCAAACAGGGGAAAAGGACCTTGTTATTTGTTTGCTATCCGGAGGTGGATCAGCCCTGCTGCCCTGTCCCGTCGATGAGTTAACCTTAGAGAATAAACAACTGGTAACTAAGTGCCTTCTAAAGGTTTGTGCCACAATTCACGAGATAAACGCAGTGCGAAAACACATATCAAAGGTTAAAGGCGGGCAGCTGGCTCGATTGGCCTATCCATCAACTTTAATTTCTCTGGTTCTCTCTGATGTCATCGGCGATAGATTAGAAAGCATTGCATCGGGACCAACTGCTCCTGATACCAGCACATTCAGCGACTGCCTGCATATTCTGGATAAGTACAACCTTAGGCAGAAAATCCCTGTCGCTGTTATCGAGCATTTAGAGAGAGGCGCTAAGGGTGAGGTTAAAGAAACACCCAAGGCCGATGACCCTGCCTTTAAAAAGACTCAGAATGCAATTATCGGAAGCAATGTGATTGCTCTCAAGGCAGCAAGGGAGAAAGCTCAAGAACTGAAGTATAACAGCCTGATCCATTCCTCATTCGTTGAAGGCGAAGCGAAAGAAGTAGCCAAAGTGCATGCCGCCCTGGCTAAGGAAATTCTCAACACGGGCACTCCTGCCCCCAGGCCCGCCTGTGTCATTTCTGGCGGGGAAACGACGGTCACCATTCGGGGCAAAGGATTAGGTGGCCGCAATCAAGAGTTTGTACTGGCCGCAGCGATCGAAATTGATGGGTTGGAGGACGTGGTTATTTTAAGCGGTGGCACGGATGGAACAGATGGGCCGACAGATGCTGCTGGTGCGCTTGCTGATGGAAAAACAGTGCACAGAGCTAAAGCGCAGGGGCTGGACGCAGAGCATCACCTCCTGGAAAATGATTCATATCATTTTTTTAAGCCTCTTGGCGATTTACTCATCACCGGACCAACGTTTACCAATGTGATGGACCTGCAATTGGTGATAGTGGGTTGAAAAGTTCCTTCTATAAATAGGGCGAAAATAGCCTGCACTATCGGTTCTGCCTCTCTGTATCTCGAGATTCTCAAACGTGCATTTGACGAAAGACTTGATCAAGGTAGAAGTGTTAAAATAATAAGGATTAAAAAAACATCTTAGAACCTGTTTTAGTAAAAGCCAAGATTAATTAGACTAATTTTTAACAGGTCTGTCCAAGAGAAAAATATACTTAAAAATGATTAAGAAGGATTAGGTAATAATTTTGATATAATATAAAGGCTCCCTTATCTCTCAGAATTGCGATAATAATTCACTGATATTTTAAAGGAGGAATCGTGAAATTTCATACTGCACTCAGACCTTGGGCAAACAGGCGTTTGGAGAAGATTGATCATGTTGATATGGTAGTGGGAATTCCCTGCTTTAACAATGATTCCACGATTGAACATGTCATAGATATGATAAGCGAAGGAATTGCTAAATACTATAAAGATTTCCAGGCTTTAATCATAATATCAGACGGCGGCTCCACCGACGACTCCAGAGAAATTGCCAGGGACAAAACGGTCCATCCCTTCATAGAAAAAATAGTGACAATATATAGAGGAATCCCGGGCAAGGGGAGTGCGCTGCGAATGATTTTCGAGGCAGCCTCCTCCCTCAAAGCAAAGGTCTGCCTCTTGTTCGATTCTGACCTAAGGAGCATTACTCCTGAATGGGTCAAATTTCTTGCTGATCCCGTATTGAACCATGGACATGACTTTGTCGCGCCCGTTTACACTCGGTATAAATACGATGCAACCATCACCAATAACATCGCTTATAATTTGACCCGTGCTCTTTATGGCAAGAGAGTCCGTCAGCCAATTGGAGGCGATTTTGGTCTCTCCAGAAGTATGATCAAATGCTATTTTAACTATGGTGAAGATATCTGGATGACTGAAATTGCAAAGTTTGGGATTGACATCTGGATGACGACTTCAGCCATTTTGGCGGATGTTTCCATTTGTCAGGCTTATCTGGGAACCAAAGTTCATGATGTCAAGGATCCTCTTGAAAACCTTGGACCAATGTTCAGGCAGGTAGTCTTTCCTCTTTTTCAATTGATGGGGGATTATTCGGATAAGTGGCGAAAAATAGAAGAAAGTATCTCCATACCAACGTATGGAACTCCTATTCAAAAGGAGCCCGAAGCCTTTGAGGTGGATCTTCCAGGAATGATTGAAAATTTCAAGGGAGGATTTAAAAACTTGTCAGTTCTTTGGGAAAAGATTATAAATCCGCAGAGCTTTGCTACAATCAAGAGCTTAATCAAAAAAAGAAAAGCAGAAAATTTCCTCATGCCCACAGAAGATTGGGCAAAGATTGTCTACGATTTTGCTTCAGCTTTTCATCAATGGAAAAGAGACAGGGGAAAACTAGTGGAAATCATGCGGCCCCTTTATTATGCTCGTGTTGCCTCTTTTATCAATAGAACTAAAGATATGAACCATAACCAGGCTGAGGAGATAATAGAACAACAAGCTCAAACCTTTGAACAGTTTAAGCCCTATCTGTTGAAAATATGGGAAAAGGAATAACCATTCTTTATTTAAAGAGATAACCCTGATGAGAAAATTGAAAATTTTATTTGCTTCCTCAGAAGTTACTCCTTTTGCTAAAACAGGAGGATTGGCCGATGTCTCGGCCTCTTTACCAGCCGCTATCGCCTCTTTAGGACATCAGGTGCGAGTCATCATGCCCATGTACCGATCAGTTATGAAAGGCAATTTTAAATTAAGATCTCTTGAAAAGTCATTAGACCTTTCGCACAGAGGAAGATTGATAAAAGATAAAGTTTTTTATTCAGAGACTGGTCGTAATCCTTTGATTTATTTTATCAAGCGAGACGAATTTTTCGACCGAGACATGTTATACGGGACTTCAAAAGGAGACTATCCTGATAACGCCGATAGGTTTATCTTCTTTAGCAAGGGGATTCTGAATTTGTGCAAGTTAGCTGGCTTTCAGCCTGATGTTATCCATTGTAACGATTGGCAGACCAGCTTGGCGCCGGTTTACTTAAAGAGCCTGTATAAAAACGATCCTTTTTTTTGTAATGCTCGAACCATCTTCACCATCCATAATCTGGCTTATCAAGGTGTTTTTCCTGAACAATATATGGCTGTTAGTGAGTTACCTCCTGAGTTTTTTTCAATAAAGGGGCTTGAATATTACGGCAAGATAAACTTCATGAAAGGGGGAATTTTATTCTCTGACATCATAACCACGGTTAGCGGGAAATACGCCCGGGAGATTCAGACTTCTGAATATGGTTACGGATTGGATGGAGTTCTAAGGGAAAGAAGCAATGACATCTACGGTGTCTTAAATGGAGTCGACTATACAGAATGGAGCCCAGAAACAGATTCTCACATTGCCGCTAATTATAATCCAGAAGACATATCAGGCAAAAGGAACTGCAAGGAGGAATTGATTGAGATTTTTGAGTTAGAAGGATCAGTAAAGACTCCTGTCATAGGGATAATTTCACGACTCGCTGACCAGAAAGGATTTGACATTCTTGCCAATGCGATGGATGAATTGATGAGAATGAAGTTATTATTAGTTTTATTGGGAAAGGGAGATGAAAAATACGAGGAAAAATTTTCTGAATTAGGAAAAAAATACAAGGGTCGTTTGGGAGTGAAAATCGCTTTTGATACTGTTCTTGCCCATAAGATTGAGGCTGGCTCTGATATGTTCTTGATGCCTTCGCGCTACGAACCCTGCGGCCTTAATCAGATGTACAGTTTAAAGTATGGGACCATTCCCATTGTGAGAGCCACCGGTGGGTTGGAAGATACTATAAAAGAATTTGATCCTGAAACAGAAAAAGGGAATGGTTTTAAATTCGCTGAATATTCACCACGTGCTATGGTCACAGGAGTAAAGAAAGCTTCTGAGGCTTATCAGAATAGAGATCTCTGGTTGAGGCTTATGAGAAATGCTATGAAGGAGGATTTTTCCTGGAAGACGTCAGCCCTTAAGTATATTGATATTTATAATAAAGCTTTAAATAGAATTTAGAGAGTTTTTTCTGGAGAGATCTATATATGGATTTGATTTGGAGCCAGATTCATGCCTTAATTTATTTACAATTCTTTAATGGTATTTCTCTCTGCAATTTGCAGAATTCGATTCAATCCTTGGTTTTACCTGGAAATAGGGAAGAAGCGTGAGAAAAAGAGCGAGTGGTATCCTTCTTCATGTCACTTCACTGCCTTCTTTGTATGGGATCGGAGATTTTGGCTCAGGAGCTTTCAGGTTTATTGATTTCCTTTCTCAAGCTAAACAGAGTTACTGGCAAATTCTTCCCTTAAACGCCATGAATTCGGCTTTTGACACTTCCCCTTACCATATCGTATCCGCTTTTGCTAACAATAAATTACTGATAAGTCCAGAGCTCTTGGCTCAAGAAGGCCTACTTAACAAAGCAGATTTGGAATCCATGCCAAAATTTCCCCAAGATAGAGTCAATTATAGGGCTGTTATCATTTACAAGAAAAATCTTTTTCGCAAAGCATTTGAAAACTTTAAAAAAAGAAAAGCCGATTACGAGTTTGAAAAATTTTGTACTGAAAATTCTTCTTGGTTGGAGGATTTCGCTATTTTTATGGCGTTAAAGACTCATTTTAAAGGGCGAGTTTGGAGCGAGTGGCCAGTTGAGCTAAGAGATAGACAGCCTGAAGCTATTCAATCATTAAAAAAGGATCTTCACGATGAGATTGAGATGCACAGGTTTCTTCAGTATGTATTTATTAAACAGTGGCTCTTACTTAAATCTTATTGCCATGGAAAAGGGATTCGTATAATCGGGGATATGCCTATTTATGTGGATTATGATAGCGCCGATTGTTGGACCTGTCCAGACATATTCAAACTGGATAAAAATAAGAGACCTTACGCTGTTTCTGGTGTTCCACCAGATTATTTCAGTAAAACAGGGCAGCTATGGGGCAATCCACTTTACAGATGGGATGTCCTTAAGAAGGAAGGATATGGTTGGTGGATTCGAAGAATAGAAAACGACATAAAACTTTATGACATCGCGAGAATTGACCATTTTCGTGGCTTTGTTGGCTATTGGGAAGTTCCTTCTAAAGCGAAGACGGCTGTTAAAGGGAAATGGGTGAAGGCACCTGCTTTGGACTTTTTCAATCAACTGAATAAGCGGTTCCGTCGATTGCCTATCATTGCAGAAGATCTCGGTTTTATCACTCCTGATGTGAAAAAGGTTATGGAGTATTTTGCATTTCCTGGGATGAAAGTGCTTCTATTTGCCTTTGGCAAGAATGATCCTATGCATCCCTATCTGCCTCATACTTATAATAAAAATTGTGTGGTCTATACAGGAACTCACGATAACAACACAGTGAGAGGCTGGCTAAAAAAAGAAGCAAAACATGAGGACAAGAGGAGAGTCTTTCGTTACCTTGGTCGAAAAGTGTCAGGGCAAGAAATCCATTGGGAGTTTATCCGCCTGGCTATGTTGTCAGTTGCGAACACGGTGATAATCCCCATGCAAGATTTTCTGGGGCTGGGAGAGTGGGCGAGGATGAATCGACCAGCTACGAGTAAAGGAAACTGGCAGTGGCGACTTTTGCCTGAGCAGTTATCACCCGCATTAAAAGATAGACTTTTGGAAATAACAAGAACCTACGGAAGAACATGAGAGAGACGAGTTAATTTGCAGCCGATGATATCAAACAAAGTCAAACTAAAAAAATAACCTTTTAGTGCGTCATGCTAAACTTCGACTAGATCCCCTAAAGAAATCGAAAAGTTAGTCCAAAACCATTTGATTGCGCACATTATCAAATGGGCTAGCAGTAAAAGGATGACGCTTCGCCAGCCACTTGCTTTTTGCTACTATCATTCCGGACTTCAATTCCACACTGCCTTCAATAGATTCGCCTCTCAGAACCCCTCAAACACCATAGTCTCTATTCTTCCCTTTACCTTTTTATCTATAGTGAATTGCAATCTGTCTCCAAGGAGCTTCGAATCTTTTATAATCATTTTAGTCGTGTCCATGGCGACGATTCCATTAACGGTCTGAAACCGCTGATCCAGTTGTAGTATATAACGCTCTTTGACAGAGCTATCTGGCATGATCCACTCCCAAGTGCCCGTTACATTTGCGGGAACAACCCAGTAATAAATAGTGTAGCTTTCGTAATCGCTAGTTACGTCTAAGGTTTTCTCGGGTTCCCATTCCTCCATGTCAAAATCGTTCGATACAACTCGTGTGCCTGGTTTTAACTCTCGTAAAAGTTTCGGACGGACCTTGAGGTTAACTTCCTCTGTTAGATAAAGCGTTACTACAGTGGCTTCGCTGATATCGGTCTTAAAAAGGTCCTGTTGTAAGAAACGTACCCTGTCTGTCACTTTTGCCCTGATCGCATTTTCCCTGCTCTCCTTAATGCGTTCAGGGTCGATATCAACTCCAACACCACGTGCGCCCATTTTTTCAGCAGCCATGATAACGATACGCCCGTCACCACAACCGAGGTCGTAGACTACATCATCCTTACTTACACCTGCTATTCTTAGCATTTTCGCTACGACATCATATGGCGTCGGCACGAAAGGCACTTCCAGGTCCTCCTCCTGTACGGCAGCACTACTCAGGAAAATAAGTAGTAAACATAACAATCCGATAAACAATTTCTTCATCTATTCTTACTCCTTTGTCATTTGAATTGCTCTCCTGCTCAAACCTTTAGGTAGCAGAGTAGATAGGACACTAAAACGCCCATTTTGAATATTTATGAACGAGCTCATGCTACTGGTTTTTTGTCGTCTTCAGGACTATCATTGTCTGAGTTGTTCTGATAAAAAAAGCCAGAGCTGCAGAAAAAGCCATATAGCCCAGGCCAACGATAGGGTAGCCGACCAAGCAAGAGATTAACACAATAAAAAAATTTAAATCCCTGTTTGCCAGCTCTACAATTTTGGCTGATTTGCTTCCTTTCCATTTTTTTGAGCTGTGAATTCTCTCATTCATATATTCATAATATAGCCCTTGTGAGTAGAATCTTCCTAATATAAAGAAAGTAGATATTAATCCTAATAAAAAAATTAGATTTTTATGCGATGAAAAATATATGCCGAATGTTAATCCGATCACTACACTTAATTCGCAAAACCTGTCAGATATGGAATCAAAAAATTTTCCAAGATAAGAACTTTTGAATTTGAGTCTGGATATCTTTCCATCAACAGCATCGAACATGGCGCCCGAATAGCACAAAATTCCACCAATAATAAAATGTTTCAATGAAAAGAAAATCCCAGCAGCTATAAAAAGCAACAATGAAATGAATGTTATCTGATTTGGTTTCAAGTTTGTTCTAGCCACTAATTTAGTAAGTGGTTTGGATATCGGAAAATTAAATAATTTCTTGAATAATCCCGGATTTTTTATTCTTTGCCTCACAGCTCTTTCAAAAATGACTTTCCTAGCTGCTTTAAGGTCATCAAAACTATCAATTTCTAAAAGCGTGTCGTTTGAGATATCGGAAGAATTCACTTTATGTCCTTTTTTAATCATCCAAGCTATTGCATCTGGCCTGTCAAATTTATTATTCTTGATACAATCCTCAACAGCATCAAAAAATACAGGCTCGTTAACTGAAATTCCAGCAACCGTGGCATTGAATTTTCTCATGTCCTTTCTCATCCCTATATTTTTAACTGTTCCGTTTTTTGAAACTTGAGCAACTACAGAATCTTCATTCAGATTTCTGGCGCCAATAACTACATCTCCCTCTTTTTCTAATGCTGACTTCAAACTTTTTTCTTCGGGTATTGTATCTCCACAAAGAAATATAAACCTATTCTTAAAAGCTTCTTTTGCTTTAATAAAAGATTTTAATATTCCATCTTCGTGCCAATCTGTTTCTTTATAAATTATCTGCATTCCCCCCCATTCATCGTTAAAATACCTTTTTATTACCTCTCCTTTGTAACCAATTACAATAACAGCTCTCTTCACACCAACATTTTTGAGAACATATAAAGCCCTCTCAAGTATAGGAATCCCATATATCTTTATCATCACTTTCGGTTTATCCTTAGTTAAAGGAAATAACCTGGTTCCGTCTCCGGCAGCTAAGATTAATGCATCCATTTTTTAAAATCCTCTCTGCTTTGTTTTATAATTAGGTTAAACCATTGTTTTAACGTTCTTTTTGGGTTGAGGTAGATCAGCATTATTGGTGAAATCTCATTAATAACAATGCCATTATAATCTTTGAGCAAAGAAATCATCCTTTGGATCGGTTTTTCCCTGCCATAGTAAGTTGGGCAATGACACTGGGACAGTATCGGAGAAAAAGAAGAGTAATGTATATGATAGGTATACCTTGCCAGTTCCTTAAAATCTTTTACCCTTAAATTGTATTTAACTAAAGACCTATAAGCATGGCACATATCCCACGTTGCCCCTATTTTTTTGCTATCCAAAGCTTTTATTATGTTTACAATTTCCTGTGGTTTGTCGCCAACTATAACTCTATCTTTTTTAGGAGCCATAGTTTCTAAACCAATTTTTATGTTATATTTTTTCTTCTCAATGTAGTCCCTGATTATGCTTAAATTCTCAACAATGATTTCTGTTATATTTTTTTCATACTCGGCATCATTCTTATAGAAGCCCAGAGTATGTGATGGATGGATTACTACTACCTTTACACCTAATTCATTGGCTACATTAATACTATTCTTCAAACTCTTGAGTGCCCTTTTATGCAGGATTCCTTTTTTAAAATTCAAATAATTTGAAACATAGAAAGGATAAGGAGCATGGACAGAACCAACACTGATCCTATATTTTTTAAGCAACGTTATAATTTTTTCTTTTTGTGTCTTGTCTACGGCGCCCTTGCTGTCTATGATTCCTACAGCTGCTAATTGTATTTCCAGACAATCTATATTTATCCCTGAGAATAATTTGAATATGCGTTCTTCACTATAATTAAAAGGATCTTTTAACAATTGATTTGAAAAATTATAACCGAACTTCACTGGTTCACCTCAAATAGAAAAACCGAAAGAGAGAAAAACTCTCTTAGCGTATCGGGAAATTTTTATTATGTTTGTTCTTTTTTTCAATTTCCTGGCCATGTGATTCAAGACTTATAATATTTAATTATTGTGGAGATTAATTTACCAAGTCCCTAATAAAAGCTAAGTGAAGTGAAATATTTTTTCTGTGAAACGCGCAAAAAAAAGCTTATTATCGCAATATAACTTTTATTTTTTTGGGGTTTTTATTCTTTCCCTCCTGATTATCTATGTTCTAATCCTATTTTGTTATCAATATCCTCTGCTACTGTTTTAATATCAGTAAGGGTCAGACTAATTTCTTTCTCTATTTCCTCTATTGTCGTTCGGAGGCTACTCATTCTGAGCTCATAGGTTGAGTCCAACTTAACAACAAGGCCTGCCTTCATTAATCTTTTTAAATGGTATATTACTGATCCTATCGTAGGTTCCACTAATTCTGCTAGTTCTTCACTCGTTAAACCTTTGGATTCTTTGGCTGATTTAATTAAGGCCTTTAATATCTTAAAAGCGGTCTTATCTTGATCCCGAGGCGTTATAAAACCAAAACTATTGCATACCCATTCAATATCCTTATCAAGCTGCTTCTCTGTCGGTTCTCTTAATTTCCTTATGACAAATTGTCTTAATGATCGCAACATTTTTTTGATTATAGATTTATAAAATTATTATATAAATATTTCTAAAATATTCAATCTCAACTTAAATAATTTATATAATATTTAAAAAAAAGTTGACTTTATAAAATTAAAATATATATTATTTTAAATAATAGAAGTAATCAGGAGAATAAACTAAGGTACTAAAGCAAATACTTCTAAAAAGGAGTTGAATAATGGCCAAGAAAGCAAAACCTAAAAAAGCCGCTAAAAAAGCAACCAAACCTAAAGGGAAAGGCAAAAAGAAATAGAAGTTAAGACTAGAACCTAATTATTCTCTAATAATAATGAAACCTTAAAGGAGGAGAAGGGTATTTTTTCCCTTTTTTGAACAAAATAAACAGAAAGCCAAGAACGAATGATTATCAATAAATTCCCTTTGAGAATCCTTTGGCTTTTCTAAAATTGCCCTTCTTGTACAACCTCAGATCCGTCAGAATCTCCTTTACTTTCCCTTTCTCCAAAATCTAAAAGCATCAACAAGAGGGAAGGAATGCAAATAGCGTCTTTTTATGGGAAATATGCCTTCACTTACCAGACTGACATCTTCCATTGTGTAGAATGCTTTGGGATTAAATCTTTGGATGATCTTTGCGATTTTTTCATAATCATGACGTCTAATTACCATGTAAATAACATTAACTTGCCCCTTGGTGCCTTGAGCATCCTGGCTAGTAACACCATATCCTTCTGATCTGAGATGGTTAATCAATGGTGTTGCATCGTTCTGAGTGATGATGCGGATTATCGACCTGCCAATGGCCAATTTTTTTTCAATGATAATTCCGATAAAAGTACCCATTCCAAAGCCAGCCCCGTAGGCTATATAGCAAACAAAGTTATTCAAATTTTGCATGATTACTCTTATAGCAAGAAGCCAGATTATAACTTCAAAGAACCCAACAACGGGTGCAAAATATTTTAGTCCTCTTGAGATAAAAACAATGCGAATTGTGCCCAGGCTAACATCGATGATTCTGGCCAGAAAAATAAGAAGCGGTAAAATGAACCACTTGAAAATTTCTGATCCAGCAATCGCTTCCAGATTCACCGTAAAAATCTCCTCTAAAGAGACATTTTATATTTTATTTACTAACGAACATAACTTAAGGTTTGAACTCTTCCTTTCGAATTCCATATTTTCTCATTAATTTATGTAGTTGCCGAGTGGAAATTCCTGCTGCAGCAGCAGAGCCCTTTATTCTCCCTTTATTATTTGCTAAGAGAGTTTTCAAATAACACCTTTCAATGTCTTCTATTCCTTTTTGTCTCACCTCTGCCAGGGTAAGGGATAAATCTGTAGGGATTATTGCCGCAGGTGCTTCTGATTCGAAAAGCTCAGTCGGAAAACTTTCAGGAGTCAATAAAGAAGAACTTTCGAGTATGTATGCCCGTTCAATGAGGTTTTCCAATTCTCTAATATTTCCAGGCCAAGAATATCTTTGAAAGGTTTCCATTACATGAGGGTGGATGTCGTGAATCTCCTTAAGATGTATCTTGTTCATCTTGTTCAAGATCATTTTGACAAGATGAGGCAGGTCATCCGTTCTTTCTCGTAAAGGGGGGACTTCTATGGGAAACACATTCAAACGGTAATAAAGGTCCCTTCTGAATTGTCGCTCCTCACACATCTTATTTAGATCTATGTTTGTGGCTGCAATAATTCTAATGTCGGTTTTAAGAAATTCATCTCCTCCGACGCGTTGAAAAGTTTGATCTTGCAGGATTTGCAATAGCTTAATCTGGGCGGAGGGAGTAATGGTTCCTATCTCGTCAAGAAAGATTGTTCCGCCGTTAGCGATCTCAAATTTCCCTAGTTTTCTTCGATCAGCTCCAGTGAATGCTCCTTTCTCGTGTCCAAAGAGTTCGCTTTCCAGAAGAGTATCCGGAATTGCTCCGCAGTGGACGCTTATAAATTGTTTGTTTTTCCGATTGCTGTGCTGGTTGATAAGATTTGCTAGCACTCCTTTCCCAGTCCCAGTTTCACCCGTCAGAAGCACTGTGCTTCTAGTAGGAGCTACAGCCCGGATTTTATCGAATACTTTTTGCATTACTGAATTCTTGGTCTGAATAATATCTAATGCATCTGATTGCCAAAATTGTTCACGAAGGTAGTTAAGCTCAGAGTGTATGATTTTAGATTTTTTGATATTTTCAACTAAATATTTCAGTTCTTCCGGATTTATTGGGTAAATTAAAAAATCACTGGCACCTGCCTTTATGGCCGCCATGGTTTCCCGAATCATTTCTTGTGAAGACATGATAATAATCTCAATAGTGGGAAACAAACGCCAGAATGGTTGCAGAGCTGTTTTGTAATCATTTTCCGAAACTGACTCTTTGAGAATTTCTAGATCGAAGAAGATGAAATCGTAACGTCTCTTTTGGAGCATATCTAAGGCTGAATTCTTATCTGAGGCTTTAGCAACCTTGTACTGCGATTGAAAGCAAGAATGGAATGTCTGGAAAGTGTCTTGTACTTTAGCTACGACTAGGATGGAATTCATTTATGTAATTTGAACATTAGGAAATTGTTCGTTAAAAGATTATATCATATCTATTTATTCTGAAGAGAAAAAATTTATGATTGATGGAAGTGAGGTCAATTTCAGGAGCAGAGAGTGAGGTTGTAGAAATTTATTCTCAATATTGAATTAATATTTTATTATTTCTTGCCAGTTAGATCATTCGGTCCAAAGGAATTATTAAATTTACATCTAGCTATATCCTTCACTTTTATTATTTTTATTCCTGCAATTTCTTTCACTAGGCCAGTAATTTCAACTCTTTCTCTGATAAAATCGAACAATTCTTTTCCTTTTGAATTATTGCTGACAAGATATTGTTCTTCTGTATAAGTCGCAATAGCGACAGAAATAGGATTCCCCTTTTGATCCCAATCCACTGGGATAATAATACCTTTTAATGCGGTAAGCCGCCTATTTTTTTCTAATTCAATCATTTCCTTAGATTCGTTCTTATCATTTTGACAAACAATATTTGGATGAGCATTAAACGTGCCAAAATGGATTTTTTTAATTGAAGAGGATCATTTCTTCACCAGCTAGCAAGCCATAAATGTTTTCCCCCAGGAAAATAATATATTGATTTTAGAGAACACCAAAAAAGATTGCCATGGCCTGATATCAATAGAAAAGATAAAAAAGAAGTTTAAGTTCCGAATTTTAGTTTTTAGGAACTTTTAGTTCTTATTACGAAATGTTCTTTGTTTTAAGAAGGTGCTTTTTAAGAGAAGGAAAGTTGAGGCCAATTTTGGCACATTTTTCGCTTTAAGATTTGTGAAATTCAACGAATAAGATATTTAATTTAATCCTGATAGAGGAGTATAGGATAAAAGCCATAACTTAACATGACCGAGTTCTTCTTTGAAGAATTGAAAACAAGAGGTAAAGAAAGGGGCAATAATTATTCCCGAGACAGCCAAAGAAGAAAGTCTGGAGGCAGAAGTTATCGCAATAAGGAAGGGATGTATCAGCGATGAGAGGAAAGTTATCACGCTCACTGTGAAAAAAGAAGAAAAAATTCATGGAAGAGTAATAAACAGATCCAGAGAAAATTCAACTAAATTAAAAAGAGTTATTTCTTGCTCTTTCCAGCGTAAAAAGTCACTAGACGTAGAAAAGAAGAAAAAACTCAGACCCCTGGATCATATAGATTAAAATAGGAGGAAATGCGATGGATAAAGATATATCCAAAACCAAGCATTCAAATAATTACAGTAGAGATAAGCTCAAATGCAAGGTATTAGGGCCTGTGGCCAATCTTGAAGAGCACGTTTACCCTACCTGGTGGCGTAATATCTTTAATTCTCTTTACCTTAAAACGGATGGAGATGTCGTGGAGGATCAGAGAATAACAAATGAAGAGCTTGATCAATTCTTGTCCATCCTCAAGATTTCAAAAGAGGATAGAATTCTGGATTTGTGTTGCGGACAAGGACGACATTCTTTGGAATTAGCAAGAAGAGGTTTTAAATTTATTGAAGGCCTGGATCGTTCCCATTACCTTATTCAAAGAGCCAAGAAACAGGCAATTAAAGAGGGATTGGATGTTCGGTTCAGAGAAGGAGATGCCAGAAGGCTTCCATATACACCCGATACTTTTGATGTGGTTATGATACTAGGGAACAGCTTTGGTTATTTTGAGACAATAGAAGATGACCTAAGAGTGTTAAAGGAAGTATTCAGGGTTTTGAAACCCTGGGGAAGGCTTCTTATTGATGTGGCCGACGGAGGATATCTTAAAGAAAATTTTCAACCTCGCTCCTGGGAATGGATAGACAGAAAGCTTTTTGTTTGCAGGGAAAGAAGCCTGTCTTTAGATGAGCAGCGTCTTATCTCAAGAGAGGTTATCACTAATGTAGAAAAGGGAGTAATCGCAGATCAATTCTATGCAGAAAGGTTATATTCTAAAGAAACCATTCCTCAAATCTTAAAAACAGCTGGCTTTAATGACACGATTTTTCATAGCGAATTTTCGCCTGATTCTGAGCGAAATCAGGATTTGGGCATGATGGAAAGGCGTTTGATCGTCACCGCCGTTGTAAGAAAAGAATGGAGCCCTCTTAAAAAGAGACCAAAAGAAGAGATTAAGAATATCGCAGTGGTCCTTGGGGACCCAAGCAAACCTGATTCTTTGAAACCATTCTCGATTTATGACGACGATGATTTTTATACCATTGACCAATTAAAATCAGCTCTGAGGGAAATTGAGACCTGTCATTTTCTGTATCTGGACAATCATGATACCTTAATCCAAGATTTGATGAAGCTGACGGGGAAAATTGACCTTGTTTTTAACTTGTGTGATGAGGGCTATTACAATGATGCCAGAAACGAACTCCATGTGCCGGGTTTGCTTGAATTGCTTGGCCTGCCCTACACCGGTTCCGGGCCTCAATGTCTTGCATACTGTTATGATAAATCTCTTGTACGTGGAATTGCCAAAGAGATGGGAATCCCTGTTCCTGATGCATTCTTCATAAAGCCGGAAGATAGCGCTTTTGAGCTTCCTTTTGATTTTCCTGTTATTGTAAAACCTAATTTCGGTGATTCTAGCTTTGGCATAACCCAAAAAAGTGTAGCAAATAACATAAAGGAACTTGTCAATGCTATCTCAGAAATAAGAGAGAAATTTGGCTATGATAAGCCTGTTCTTGTAGAAGAATTCCTAACTGGAAAAGACCTGAGTGTAGGAATAATAGGGAATCATCCTGAAGATTATACTGTGCTCCCCATTATTGAAGAAGATTACTCATTACTTCCAGATGGTCTGCCAGAAATCTGCGGCTATGAGGCCAAGTGGCTTCCTGACTCTCCCTATTGGAATATCAAGTCCATTCCAGCAGAACTTCCAGAAGAGACAAAGAGATTTATCATAGAATGGTGTTTGAAGTTATTTGAGAGGCTGGAATGCAGGGATTACTGTCGGTTTGATTGGAGATTGGATGCAAAAGAAGTGCCTCGAATTCTTGAGGTGAATCCGAATCCTGGATGGTGTTGGGATGGCCACCTGGCAAAAATGGCGAAAATTGCAATGATGTCTTATACCGAAATGCTAGAGGCAATTCTAAGAGCAGCTGGCCTGCGAATTGGATTTCAATTAAACAACAAAAAAAGAACGGGTAAACAGGTTCTTCAAAGCAGCCATAATAATAAGACTTTAATCAGCTTCAATCCCAAATAGATAATCAATATCGAGATATTGTCAAAGAAGCGAACCTGAGCTGGAAGGAAAAAATGAAAGATGAGAAAAATGAAAATTATGGTTCACGGATATGGAACTGTAACATGTGTTGACGAATCAAAAGCCCTAGAAAGAATTGCACATCTGAATCCTTCATCTTTAGCTGATAAGGCCTATCATGGAAAGGGATATATTGGTTTTAACTTGGAAACGGGAACTGTTGTAGAAAATCCAGGTCCGACCACTATTAAATTATTTGAAAAAGCCAAAGACAACAAGCAATCACTTGAAGAACTTCGAAGTCGTTTCTGGCAAAGCTGGAGGAGATCTAAAATAGAGATAAAAGAGAGGATCAAATCCTTCTATGACCAGAACTATATTATTGTTTGAGTGCTCTTATTTTTATGAAAGTCAAAAGTATATTCAAGAAATAATCAATACTGTAAGCGAGAAACATATATTTTCTGACTATTCAATCTTCCCCTCTCGCAAATATTGAGCTGCCATCTCAGGTGTGGATGGATTTATATAAAATCCGCTTCCCCACTCAAAGCCAGCTATTCTGACAAGTCTGGGGATAATCTCAAAATGCCAGTGATAATCATAATTAAGGGTAACCCATTGGTCTGAAAACTTAGGCTTTGCTTCGATATTGGGTGATGTGTTGAGAACAAAATTATGAGGTGGATCCTGGAGTACACTCTTTAAACGGAGGAGTATCTTTTTCAGAATATGAGAAAATCGATCTAATTCCTCATCAGCGACCGCGGTAAAGCTGCAGTTGTGGTTAACGGGAGCGATAAAAACTTCAAAGGGGAAGCGCGAGGCATAAGGAGCAACAGCAATAAATCCGTTTTCTGAGAAAATTATCCTGGAACCTGTGTTTATTTCCTGCTGTATGAGGTCGCATATGAGACATCTCTCCTTCCTTTCATAGTGTTGTTTTGCAGCATCAAGTTTAATGCTTATATTTCGCGGAACAATAGGCGTAGCAATCAATTGGGAATGGGGATGGGCCAATGAGGCTCCCGCCCTCTTTCCGTGATTTTTAAAAATTAATACATATTTAAATCGAGGGTCTTTATAAAGATCTCTTAGCCTCTCCCGGTAAGCTAAAAGTACCAATTTTATATGATCAGGCGGAAGGTCAGCCATGCTGAGGTCATGCCTTGGAGTCTCTATGATCACTTCGTGGGCTCCTGTTCCTTCGATCATGTCGTAGTAGCCAACGCCAATTCTTTTCCCTTCGGGTCCGATATTCAGAGCAGGGTATTTGTTTGGAACAACCCTCACCTTCCATCCAGGAGAATTGTGAGGAGAGTTTGGCTCTCTAATAGCCCATATTTCTGGAGGTGTGGAAGATTCATTGCCTTCATCAAAGGGGCAATGCTCTATATGGTTGTATTTAGTTGTGTCCTGTAGATCCGAAGGCCGGGCGCCTCTTTCAGTGGCAATGATTACCCATCGATGCTGTAAAGGGTCATATCTGAGCTCAGGCATTTATGTCTCCTTTTTGATTTCAAATCACTTTTCCATCAGGGATAATCGTATTTTTAGGAATAACTATAATCCCATCCTTAATCACATAATTTTCCGAAGTCTCATCACTTATGCCGCGAGTATTAATAAGCTTCACTCCTTTTCCGATACGCGCATTCTTATCGATAATTGCCTCACGAATCTCACAATTACTCCCTATTCCTATGTTTGGAATACCCTTTTTTTCATTTTGAGCTATTTCGTCATACGTTTGGAAAAAGTCAGCGCCCATAACTACGCTTCGCTCAATAACTGAATTTTCTCCGATTCGCGAGCGTATTCCGACTATAGAGTGATTAATCTTTGAGTAATTGATTATACTTCCTTCACACAAAATAGAATTGTTAACTTCCGATGATATAATTTTAGAACCTGGCAGAAAACGTGCTCGGCTGAAGATAGGTCTTTCTTCATTGTAGAAATTGAACTTGGGGAGCGGTTCTGTTAAAGCAATGTTGGCTTCAAAGAAGCTTTTAATGGTACCAATATCTTGCCAGTATCCATCAAAAAAGTATCCGTATACTTTTTTCCGCTTTATGGTAAAAGGTATGACATCTCTACCAAAGTCTTCGAAATCGGTATTTTCCAGCAATTCCTTAAGAACTTCCTGATTAAAAAGATAGACACCCATTGAAGCAAGATGTGTCCTGCCCGCTGCATCTAATTGGAATTGTTGAAAAGCTTCCTCCGGAACTTTCATTTTATCCAGTTCTTCAAGCTCCTTTGGTTTTTCACAGAAATCTACAATTTGACTATCTTTGTTTACTTTCATTACTCCAAACTCGGGAGCTTGGTCATAGTGAACAGGGTTGACAGATATGCTGATATCTGCCTTTTTCTGCAGATGAAAATCGATGAATTTATTGTAATCCATTCGATAGAGATGATCACCAGACAGAATTAAAGCCAATTCCCATTCCTTTAGAAAACGTAAGTTCTTCCGGACTGAATCGGCAGTCCCCTGATACCAATCAGCACTTTCAATTGTCTGTTGGGCGGAGAGAATGGTTAAGAAATCTTTGCTAAAATTATCAAAGCGGTATGTATGGAATATATGACGGTGAAGTGATTCGCTGCTAAACTGCGTGAGTATGAAAATTTTCCGTAAGCCTGAATGTATACAGTTACTTATGGGAATATCAATTAGCCGAAATCTTCCAGCGATAGGAACGGCTGGTTTGCTTCGCTTTTTTGTTAATGGATAGAGGCGTCTTCCAGGACCACCTGCTAAAATTGCTGTTACAACACTTGCCATAGCGTAATTCTTTTCTTAAATTTATGAGAGAATCTAAATCAGAATTTAATGGAAATAAGTCTAAAAGTAAAGAATTTTAAGATTATCTGAACGAAAAGAGAAATTCGACAAGATAACCTCATTTTAGATGAAAAATAGCAAATTCAGATAGGTCTTTCTTATCTCTTCAGCTATTTTCCTCCTCCACCACTTCTTGCAGTTTTTCCAAGAAATCAGGGATAGCTGACGTGACTCTGTTCCAATTGGGGATTAGAGGAGAGTAAAATGGATCTTCCTGGAATTCTTTCCCAGCTATCTGAATGGCTCTTGTAAAAGCCTCCACCATTTTTGTCTCCTGGTGGCGGTCAAAGAAGAGACTGTTTATAGCCGCATCATCATTATAACGCTTAATGGTATCCTGCGCTGTGCGGAGGTAGGTAACCACCAAAGTGTTAAGAAGGCTTTCGCTCAAGGCGGCCCCTTCAATGGCGAGATTTCTGAAGATTGCTTTGGCAATATCTATGGACATCTTCATCAAACCTGTTCTAGGATCTTCTGCAGAGAGAGGCTGATGCTTATGCTCATAGGTTTCGCAGAGTTCAATCTGGCAGATTCTTTTAAGAGAACAGTTACGATAAACCTCAGCTAATGTTTCAACCTCTATTCCCCAATCGCCTGGTATCCGGTTGATCCGAGCAAGATCAACAGTCATGGAAAACTCTCCAGCCAAAGGATAACGAAAGCTATCCAAGTAAGTTAGGAGAGGAAGAGGTCCCAGGAGTTTTTCTAAACTCCTAACGATTGGGGTGACAAAAAGACGGGTAACTCGCCCGTGCATTCGGTCAGTAACCCGAGCATAATAACCTTTACAAAATGCATAATCTATGCTGGGTGATGCGACCGGATAGCATAATCTCCCGAGGATCTCTCTGGAGTAGTTGACAATATCGCAATCATGCAAGGCAATGACTTTGCTTTCTTCTCTGGATAGTATGTATCCATACGCTGTCCAGCAAGAACGACCCTTGCCGTCTTCGCCAACAAAAAGGCCGTTCTCTTCTAAGAGCTTGTAGAGTTTTCCTATAGCTGGACCTGTATTCCATATGACTCGAGTTCTGCGGGGCAAGGAGGAAAAAAACTCTTTTGCCTTTTTAAACTGTTCTTGATTTGTTCTTCCCATGGTTACCACGATCTCGTGGATGTATGGGGCTTCTTTAATTTCCTTTATAATCTGTTTTATAGCAGGGGCTTCTAATTCTGCATAGGTGGAGGGGAGAACCAGGGCTATAGGGCGGTGGCGGTTAAATTCAGCTAATTTACTTTCCATCATTCCGAGATCAGGGCTGCCAAAGCGATGAAAAGTAGATATCACACCAGTTTGATAAAAGTCGGCCATTGGGACCTCCTTTGTAAGCGATTTAAGTTTTTACCATAGTTTATCCAATAATTTTAATAAAGCATCACTCCACCCGGTTGGACCAGCTCCAGAAGCCAAGATCATATTATCAAGCTTTATCGTAGGGTCATAGCTGCCATCAGGCTTTTTAACCAGAATAGGATAATCCACCACCTCAAGCATCGACTTATCATTGAAACTGTCGCCAAGAGCAATCGTCTTTAAGTTCTCGGATTTCCCCATACATATGTCTTCATATATGTTTTTGAGAATTAAGACTGCTTTTCCCTTATCATTTTGGCCGGTGAGGTGGTAGAAGCGTCCCCCCCGGGTGATCTGAAGGTTTAAACGGCCGACAATTCTTTGAATTTCTGCTTCAGATTCCCCATCCTCCAGTATAAAAGGTTCATCATATTCTCTCTGCTTGGCCAGCTCAGCTTGATCTGAAGAAAAGCCACAGAGATCCGCCACTTCCCTTGAGCTAAAATCTCCAAATCCCTTAAGCTTTCCTGGAAAAAGGGAGCTTATTTCCTTAAAGGCCTCTCTTAGCTTAGTGTAAGGAGTTCCAAGCTCAATTATAAGATAGTCAGAATCTTCTCTAGTAAAATTGAACTTTAGGGAAAAGTAAGCCTTGGGAACAAAAATTGCCCCGCCGTTCTCCGAGATAAAGGGATGAGTATTCTTTAGCTGTAACTTGACCTCTTCTGTTTCAGCTCTTGTCTTGCTTGTGGAAAAAATAAGAGGGATATTCTTCTCTTTGAGGATTCTTATGACAGGAAGAGCTCTTTTGAAAGAATAAGTTTCATAATCGAGAAGAGTTCCATCTAAATCAGTAAAAACCAGGAAATGGCAGTCCTTCTCGTATCCGTAGTCAATCAAAGAATCTTCCCCAAAAATTTAAAATATTTAATAAAAAGAAATTACTTATAATATTATTGAAATTACTATATTATGTCAAAGGAAATAACCTGTTTCTCAATGTAACAGGCAGCCGCCCAATATTTTAAAAGCGAGGACATAGAAAATGAAATTTATTACTTTTGCCAGAAGGCACAAAGCATTAACACTTCTGACATTAATCTCGTTTGTCGTTCTTATCGTTCTTTTTCAGAATTCTGATTCCGTGAATTTTAATGTTCTTTTTTGGCGGTTTTCAGCTCAGAAAGTTATTTTCATCCTTGTGGCTATGTTCTTAGGTTATATCATCGGTAAATTGGTCGAGCTTTCTTTTAGAAAGCGAAGCTAAAATATTTTCATATTTGACTTATTCTGAATAATTTATTAAATAATAGAAAAAATAATTCAGGAGGGCATCATGAAAGAAATAGAAAAAAGAATTTCAATCAGAAATTCGCCTGTCTTAATTCTTTGTTTTGTCTTGATTCTTGGGGCTCTATTTTTAATTTCCTGTAAGAAGAAAGCGGTAGAGCCAACTCCGCAGGTTCCAGATCTTCAAGCGCAAGTGGACGCACTACAGAGAGATTTAGCCGGAAAAGACGCTGAAATCAATCGTTTGAATGAAGAGAACGCACGTATCACAAGACAGCTTCCTTTAGCCTACGAGGTGCAACCAGGAGACAATCATTGGCAGATTGGTTATGATTATCTGACTACAAAACGGGGCGTTTCTCCTGAGGAAGCTGAGAGAATGCTGGCCAATGCTTATCTTTTGGATCCGCTACTTGTCGGTTTCAAGGTCTGGAATTTTATGGATGAAGGACAGTACGGAAGCTTTGTTCTGCAAGGAAGCGCGAAAGCATGTCCTGGCTCTCTTATTAGGGTAGATACCAAGAAAATAGCAGAGGAGAGACTAAAGTTAGAGAATGAAATTGCGAAACTGAAAGAAGAGATTGAAAAACAGGGCATGGAATGCAAAGCGAAGATAGAGGAATTGGAGAAAAAAAGAGAAGAACTCAAATCTAATATCGACTCCCTTAATCAACAAGCAGAAAATTTACAAGGCCAGAATACTGATCTAGACTCAAGGCTAAATTCTGTGTATTACCTTGCAGACACCAAGAAAAATCTTAAAGCGAAGGGAAAGATAAAAGGCTCATTTCTCGGTCTTTCAGGGATGAAAATCAAAGATGTTAGCTTCGAAGACTTTCAGGGCAGAGTCGACCTCCGCGAAACGGATGCCATCGAGTTGAGTGCCGAAGATTTCAACCTTTCTGCGATAAAGAAAGTTGGGCTCTTACCAAAACACATCAAGAAAGATATTGATTATCGTGTTGAGATTCCAGGAGATGGACAGTCTGCGAATGTTATCCTGAGGAACAAGGGAAAATTTCACCTTGCTCGCATTGTATTATATATAAAGTAAAGCTTTACTTATTGCTTCTCCCATTCATTCATAATTTCTCTGAAGCATTCTAAGCCGCTTCCAATTACGGCGCTGTAGCCTCCGCCAGGATTAGTCCAGGCACCGGATAGATACAGGTTCTTAATCGGGGTTTTATGTGGAAGCCGCCTCGGGGGAGAGTTATCCAAGGTTTGATCCCAGCCGTATATCGCTCCACGATAATTTTTCGTGTAACGGACGTTTGTCAAGGGGGTGCCGATTTCCTTGACCTCTATTGCTTTTCTGAGACCCGGGAGAAGTGTTTTTTCTACCTTGTCAATCAGAATATCAGCCATACGCTCCTTTTCTGCCCGGTAGGCCTTTTTATTGCCCTTCCAGTAGTCAGCTTCGTATTTCTCCCAATGGTCATATCCCTGGAGGGTGATGATATTCATTGTGTTTTTCCCTTTGGGGGAATAGCCTTTATAAAGATTATCGTAGAGCATGAGGCCGTATCCAGGATTTTCCAGTTCTGCGTTAAGAACTGCCTTGTAGCTGGCTTCGATATCATAGCCTGTTTCATAGAAGATTTCTGTGTCTTTAATCCCAATTTTTCCGACCAGGTCTTCTTTTAATCCCAGAAATACCTGAAAACACGAAAGGCTTGTTGTGAATTTATTCATCCTTGCCAGATAGTCTTTTAGATACTCCTTCTCTTCCATCATCGTGTGAAAGGTATCGTAGGCATTAGCATTTGAGACAACTACTTTTCCGGCATATTCTCGACCATCAGCAGTTTTTACTCCGTAAGCAGAATGATCTTTTATCAGTATTTTTTTCACCAGATTTTTGAGCATAACCTTGCCACCGCGTTCTTCAATGAATTTCATCAGGGCATCACTTATCTTCTGTGACCTGCCTATGGGATAATAGCCACCCTCTTGAAGATAACCTATAGTGGGAAGGGCATAGTAAAGACTGGCCAGTTTAGACGGCGGCAGCCCGTAGTAACCCCAAAGGGAGGAGACGATGGCCTTTAATTTGGGATTCTTGATGCGTGCGTTCAACATCTCGCCCCATGTTTTGTTGTAACTTTTGAATAGATAAGGGTATTCACGAGGGAAGTTCATCATGTCGACCTGACCCCCCGCGTTTGAGTACTTATTGATATCCTGAGCTAAACCTTTCATATCGTCGAAGATTCCTTGAATTCCCTCTTTTTCTTCTGGGAAGTAGCCAATCAGGGTGCGAATGTAGCCAGGGAGGTTTTTCTGGCCGACACGGAAATCGTAATCAGGATAGATAATCCGGTAGAGGTAGAGATGAGGCACAAACTCGATATCTTTTATTTCAGGAAAACCAGGTATGAGATTGTGTATTCCGTCTCGCTCTCCAACTGTTGTAGAATGCAGGGAGACATCAAAGACATATCCCCCGGGTCGCTTGAATGTTGTTGCATATCCACCTGGCTTGCTGTGATGCTCCAGGACCAGCGCTTTGAATCCCTGCCTGGCAAAGGCAGCTGCACAACACAGCCCTCCGAGTCCTGAGCCAATAATCACCGCGTCAAAATCTTTATTGCCTAGACTGGCATCTTTGCTCTTTGGCAAAGCATCCCAGTCTATGGCAACCAAGGGTATCCCGGCAAGCAGGGCCTTTAGAAAATCCCTTCTTTCCATGCTATTATCGGACATAGCTTCTCCTTTTGTAGGAATTTAATTGAAAACAAGGAAAAATTTCCTCTATTTTTTATTGTAGACTGCCTGACACATCTNNCCTTTCAATTTTATTATGAGATTGCTTCACCTCGGCGGGGCTCGCAATGCCAGGTAAAGAACCTTCATTGCTCCTTGCAGTTACAGGTGAGGAATTCTCTTCGTCCCCAGATGGCGTATACTAATTAACAATACAGGTTTTTCTGTCAAGCAACTTTGAGGCGATACCCAATATTGAAATCAAATTTGACAATTTTTACATTAATTATTATCTTAAAAGCAATATGCCGAGGAAACCAAAGACTACAAAATGTCCTGAATGCCTTTCTAGGAATCCAATTAAAAGCCGTTTTTGTAGCAAATGCGGAACTCAGATTTCTCCCCTAAAGAAAGTCTATGTTTCTAAAACAGATACTATTCAAGCGACTGTTAATGAGCTGACTACGGGAAGCACTTTTGCTGGAAGATACCAGGTTATCGAAGAGTTGGCTAAAGGAGGCATGGGCAGAGTCTACAAAGTATACGATAAGAAGATAAACGAGAAGATAGCTTTAAAGCTCATTAATCTTGAAACTGAATCTGACCATGAAACGATAAAACGGTTCAAGAATGAACTGAAATTAGCCCGGAAGATATCTCACAGGAATGTCTGCCGCATGTATTACCTCGGAGAGGAGGCGGGAACTAACTACATCACCATGGAATTTGTGCCTGGTGAAGATTTGAAGAACTCGCTTATAAGAATGGGTCCGTTGAGTGCAGCCAAGGCTATTTTTATAGCCAAACAGGTGTGCGAGGGGCTGGCCGAGGCTCATGAGCTAGGTGTTATGCATCGTGATCTAAAGCCACAAAACATCATGATAGATAGAAAGGGAAATGCTCGCATTATGGATTTTGGGATTGCTCGTTCGCTCAGAGCAGAAGGGATAACAGATACCGGTGTGGTGATCGGGACAGCAGAATACATGTCTCCTGAACAAGTGGAAGGAAAAGTTGTGGATCAGCGTTCTGATATTTATTCGCTTGGGGTAATCCTTTATGAGATGGTAACCGGGAGGGTTCCTTTTGAAGGGAAAATGGCCTTGACTATAGCTTTAAAGCATACGACAGATAAACCTAAGAATCCAAGAGAGATCAACGACCAAATACCCGAGGACCTTAGTAATTTAATACTGAAATGCATGCAAAAAAATAGAGAGAGAAGATATCAGAACGCAGAGGAGCTACTATCAGACCTGAACAAGATTGAGCAGGAAATTCCTACCAGAGTGCTAGCTTTGCCCGCGAGAAAGCCAATAATATCAAAGAAGATACTAAAGGCATTGAACTTGAAGAAGATATTCGTGCCCGCTTTGGTTTTAACGGGGTTTGTAGTCATTGCGATGATCATTTTCAGCCCGCGTGAATTGAGTCTTGATCCCGAGCGGATTGCGGTGGCTACTTTCGATAATAAAACTGGCGATGAATTGCTGGATCCGTATGGCCGAGTGGCAGCTGATTGGATTACACAATCTCTTTCACGAACTGACGTTGTTGAGGTAGTTCCGACGACCATAGTTCTGCAGTCTTCAAATGAGGTAGGGATCAAAACCAGCGGACTTGATAGCGTGGCTCTCCTCCGTACATTGGCTAAGAAGACAAAAGTAGGAACAGTGATTTGGGGTTCTTATTTTTTGAAGGATGAAATCCTGCGATTCCAGATCGAGATTACGGATTCGGCGAAAGGAAAGCAAATTCATTCCCTTGAGGATGTCAGCGGAGCACGTGATTCCCCGATGGAGGTTATCGAAACATTGCGCCAGCGAGTATTGGGTACCCTTGCGCTTTACTTCGATTCCATACCCAGTAAAATACTCAGAGTCTCGAAACCTCCTCTTTACGATGCTTACCGGGAACATATCGTCGGATTGGAATATTTCGGTAAGGATTATCTCCAAGCTCTTCGGCACTTTAAGCTGGCAGCGGAGCGCGATCCGGAGTTTTTGGCTCCGCGCACTTGTATAGCCATCATATACGGTACGTTAGGCGAGTATGCCAAAGCTGATTCTGAATTTCGTTTAATAAATAAATACCGTGAGTCTCTTACTCTCTTTGAACAGAACTACTTGGACTGGTATATGTCGCGCTTAAACGGAAATTACACTGAAGCTCTGCAATACTTACATCAAGCAGAGAAACAGGCTCCTAATAATATTTATGTCAATTATTTGATAGGGCTTGAAGCGCTAAGGGATAATAATCCGCAGGAGACTGTAAATATATATACGAAAAAAGAACCCTCTGAATATATCTACGATCATGAAGCACGTGCCTGGCAGTTCGAGGTTCTGGCTAAGGCTCGTCATATGTTGGGTAACTATCAGTTGGAGCTTGAAGAGATTCGACGAGCTCAAGAAAATTATCCCGATAGGCTGGAGCTGCGAGTTGATGAAGTTCGAGCACTGGCAGCCCTGGGGAGAATACAGGAAGTTAGAGGGGTCATTGAAGATAGCTTGAATTTGAAGTTGCGAACTGGAACACCGGGTGGTGTCATGCTCGAAGCAGCACAAGAGCTACGAGCCCATGGCTATTTGGATGAAGGGCAAGAAATAGCTAATCGTGCAGCAGACTGGTATAAAAATAGAACGCTTGATGACCCAGAAAGCGATATCTATCGATCTGATCTTGCTCTTGCCCTGTATATAGCCGAGCAGTGGGAAAAGTCGAAAGCCCTCTTCACAGAACTAGACGAGAAAAATCCTGACAACGTTGAATACAAAGGCTTTCTAGGAAGACTGGCTGCCCGCGAGGGTGACCGGGAGGGAGCACTTAAGATTTCTGAGGAACTTCAAAAGATAAAGCGTCCCTACCTTTTTGGTTATCATACGTATTGTCGTGCCTGTATTGCCTCACTGCTTGGCGAGCGAGAGCAGGCAGTCGAGTTACTAAGGGAGGCTTTTGTCCAAGGCTATGCTCATGGTGTGTATTTACACCGGGATATGGATTTAGAGGCACTTCGTGAATATCCGCCATTTCAAGAGCTGCTCTGGCCGAAGGAGTAGCGTTAGGATAACAACGTACGAAAAACGGATGATGAGTAAAGGCATGGCAGGATCGCAATACTGCTGATTCCTCTTCAAAGGTTCTCAAGGATATACGTCACAAGAAGAGCATCCATGTTCTGGAATAACCAGCCGCTAACCAATTATATATCTAGCATTAAGGCGCTCGATTTTATCGAACTATCCACACGGCCTTTACTAGATTTGAACGCTTTATCACGCGCAAATCAATAATTTCGCTCGCTGATTATAAAATTTGACTCACTCCTCATTAATTGTTATTCTTTTCCCTATAATTTGTGGAATTATCGCGCATGAAATGCCCCAAATGTCATTTTGAAAATCCCTCCGGTGCCAACTTTTGCAGCAAGTGTGCAACACAGCTTCCTATCTCTGAAGAGACTTCTGTCCCCCATACAAAGACTCTCGAGACGCCTGTAAAAGAACTAACCAGGGGAAAAACTTTTGCTGAGAGGTACGAGTTCATCGAGGAACTTGGTGCGGGTGGTATGGGTAGAGTCTACAAGGTATTCGATAGAAAGATAAATGAAGATGTGGTCATAAAGATCTTAAAGCCTGAAATTTCCGAGGATGAGAAAACCATTGAGCGCTTTAGGAATGAATTGAAATTCACCCGCAAGATTGTCCATAAGAATGTATGCCGCATGTATGACCTTAACGATGAGAAAGGAACGCAGTACATAACAATGGAATATGTGCCAGGTGAAGATTTGAAGAGCACTATTGCAAGGGTTGGACGTTTAAGCGTAGGCAAAGCTGTCTCTGTAGCCAAGCAGGTGTCCGAAGGACTGACAGAGGCCCACCATTTGGGAGTTGTTCATCGTGATTTAAAGCCGCAGAATATCATGATAGACAAAAAGGGGAACGTTCGGATTATGGATTTTGGGATAGCCCGCTCGCTTAAAACGAAAGGTATAACAGCAACAGGGATGATGATCGGGACGGCTGAGTACATGTCACCTGAACAAGCAGAAATGAAAGAGACAGATCAACGTTCTGATATCTATTCTTTAGGAGTGATTCTTTATGAGATGGTGACAGGAAAGCTACCGTTTGAAGGGGATAGTCCTCTCAGCATCGCCATGAAGCATAAGAGCGAAAAGCCTACAGATCCAAAAGAGCTTAACGCCCTGGTATCGGAAGAGTTGAGTCTCGTGATCCTGAGATGCATGGAGAAGGATAAAGAAAAGAGGTATCAACGAGCAGAAGAGCTCTATTCTGAATTGGACAACATAGAGAAAGGTCTCCCCATAAAAGAGAGGGTGGTCCCAAAAAGAAAGCCCATCACATCGAGAGAGATAACCGTACAATTAAGCATGAAAAAGCTATTAGTTCCTGCTTTGGTAGTTATTGCTGCTGCGATCATTGCGGTGGTAATCTGGCGCCTTATTCCCCAAAAGAAAGTCGTTCCCTTCCCCCAAGATAAACCCTCACTTGCTGTCATGTACTTTGAAAACAACACCGGAGATGAGAGTTTAAACCACTGGAGAAAGGCTCTCTCTGATTTATTGATTGCAGACTTATCACAATCCAAGTACATCATGGTTCTAAGCGGAGAGAAATTATACAATTTACTCGAAGAACTGAACCTGCTGGAAGCCAAAAGCTATTCTTCAAAAGTTTTAAAGAAGATATCAACTAGAGGAGGAGTAGAGTACATATTGGTGGGAAAATTAGCCATGGCAGGTGAGACCTTGAGAATTAACGCGTTGCTCCAGGAAGCAAGTACAGGTAATCTCTTTGCTTCTGAAATGGTGGAGGGAAGGGGAGAAGAGAGTTTATTCTCGATGGTAGATGAGTTGACAAGAAAAATCAAGGCGAGTTTTAAGCTTTCTGAAGAAGAGATAGCCGGTGATATCGATAAGGAAGTGGAGAAAATCACTACCAGCTCTTCTGACGCGTATAAATATTACAGAGAGGGGATGGAATATTTTACAAAGGGAGACTATCTCAAGAGTATTCCGCTTATGGAGACTGCAGTCGCTTTTGATCCTGAGTTCGCCATGGCCTACAGAACAATGGCCAACGCATATTTAAGCATAGGTTATAGAGCAGAAGCGAGGAAACGCTACCAGAACGCATTTGAATTGAGAGACCGAGTATCGGATAGAGAGCGCTATTATATCGAGGGAGTCTACTACCAGCAGTCAGAGAGTAGATACGATAAAGCTGCTGAGACGTATGATGAATTGTTGAAAATCTACCCAGACGACTTAGTCGGCAACAATAACTTAGGAGAGTTATACGCAGATTTAGAGGAATGGGATAAGGCAATACCCCTGCTTGAAGTAAATATTCAGAATAAAGTTGAAGCTATTATCAGCTATGAATATATAGCATATTCGTACGCGGCCAAAGGATTATACGACAAGGCCAGGGATGTTCTTAAGCTTTATTTAAATGATATTTCAGATAATGCATATATTCGGTTCAATTTAGCTGATCATTATCTTTATCAAGGAAAATATAACCTTGCCCAAACCGAAGCCACCAAAGCCTTTTCCCTTGATCCGAATCATTACCGTAATTTCTTAATAAGGGGTGATATTTACCATTATAAAGATGATTTGATTAATGCCGAAAAAGAATACCTGAAATTGCTTGAAACAGAACAGCCAAAAGCTCATGAGGAAGGCTTAAGAAGGTTGGGAGCATTATATCTTTTGCAGGGGATGTTTGAGAAGTCGAAAGAGCAGGCTGAGCAGGGGATCGAGCTGGCTGAAATGCTTGGCGAGACGGAGTGGAGTTCGTGGCTTCATCTGTATTTGGCCTACATGCACCTAAAATCAAAAAATCTTGAAGAAGCTTTGAAAGAGTGTGATGATGTGTTGACTATTGCTTCGGAGGCAGGGATTCTTGATAGGCAGAGAGAAGCTCTTTATTTTAAAGCGCGAATTCAAATTGAGATGAAATCAATGGATGAAGCCCAAAATACAGCACATGAGCTTAAAGAATTGATTGAAAAAGGAATGAACAGGAAGGAGATGAGGCTTTACTACAACCTGATTGGCATGATAGAGCTTGAAAGAGAGAATTTTTCCGCGGCAGTTGAATATTTTAGTCAAGCTCTCGCTTTGTTGCCTTATCAAGCTTTGTTGCCTTATCAATTTGATTCAGATCATGGGCAAGCATTATTTATTAATTCCTTAGCTTTTGCCTACTATAAAGCAGGGGATTATGAGAGAGCAAGGCACGAATATGAGAAGATAATTCATCTTACAACGGGCAGGCTGTTTTACGGAGATATATATGCCAAGAGCTTCTATATGCTGGGCAGGATTTACGAGAAAGAAGGCATGCAGATGCAAGCCGTAGAGCATTATCAGAAGTTCCTCGATGTCTGGAAGAGTGCTGACCCTGGTATTGTTGAGATCGACGATGCTGAGAATAGGTTGACTGAGCTGCAAAAAATGCCTTGATTGATGTCTTTCTAGAGTTTGCGGGTTTAAAGGAGAATAATCATGAAAAGGCATCCATTTGTAAATACAAACCTCATCCAAACATTAGAAGAAGAAATTAAATTATTTAATAAAGGACAATCTAATGTTGAGCAGGCTAAATCAATTGCCAAAGTCGCCCAACGGTTAATTTCCTTGAAAATGCTTGAAATTCAAGAAGAAGAAAAGGTTTTAGGAGAGTTGTTAAGAAAAATCAAGGACTCTAAAAGCTAGTCTCAACTGGCAGGAACAATAAGCGATTAGCTTAATCTAAATTGCTTTAACGACAGTTTTGTAATAGGTTAAACGCTTTGCAACATTCTCTTTCCAGCTGAATTTAAGAACTTTCTTATAGGCTTCTTCTCTCAGTTTCTTCATTTCCTTGTGAGGAAGGATCAACAATGATTCCATCGCCTCGGCCAACTGAGAGGCATTTTCCGAAGGGACAATTTTGCCTATGATATATGGCTCAGCTTGAGTTGCAGATGTCACCACCATGGGTAATCCACATCCCATCGCCTCAAGTGCGGCAACGCCAAAACCCTCCTGACGTGAAGGAAGCACACTAAAATCTGCTATGTTATGAAACTCAGCAAGTGTTTCTTGTGTTACATGACCCATAAAATAAGTATTACGCGCTTCCTCTTCACTCGGAGTTTTTCCTAATACATTCTTAATATCCCCAGAGCCGAAAAGGAACAGCAAATAAGGAAGCCTTTTTTGTAATAAAGCATTGGCTTTTAGCAAAATATCAACTCCCTTTGTTTTTGACATTTTTCCTCCGAAAGTAACTACTGGCAAAGAGATATCAGCCCCTATGTTATATTTCTTAAAAATTCTCTTCTTAGACATCCTACGGGGATGAAAGATTCTTTCGTCATAGCCATTTGGAATTACTACAATTTTTTCAGAAGGGACACGATAGAGTTTTAAGCACTTTTTTTTCACAATATCTGAAATCGAAAAGATGTATTTGGCATTCTGAGCACAAGCTATAGCAAAAGGACGCATTCTGGAATCAAAGTGAAATCCCATCTGGTCGGAATTATGCGCACCAACGATATAAGAACAACCCATCTCGTACAGGGCGTACCCCATCAGCCAGACATGCTCAGTTTCGATTACATCAGGTTGAAAATCTTTAATGAGCTTTATTAAGCGGTCTTTGAGAAAAGCCAAGTATACAGAAAGCTGCTTCTTTGTCATATCTTTGAAGGTCCAGGCATCTTTAATATTACGGGGATTAGGGTCAGGAATCATCAACGGAAATGTATGAAATCTTATCCCCTGATGTTTAACTGGAAATTTTATAATATGGTACAGGCTAGGATTACCATAATACTTATCCTTTTCAGGTGAAGGTAATCCCAAATCTGGAAAAACCACTTTTATCTTATAGCCGCGTCGCATTAATTCATGAGCTACTCCATCAACTACCGTAGCAGCTCCGGTTCCCCAAGGGCCTGTTATGGTAAAGAGTATTTTTTCTAACATGGGAATTTTATTTCTTGTGAGATAAAAATTTTCTCAATTTTTTTGATTTGGAACCTTAGGGCACATTTTAAGGTTTATATATGAGGAAAAAATGAATGTCAAATGTGAAAGAAATTTAAAAAAAACTAAAAAAATAGTTGCAAAACTATAAATTTAGTTATATAATAACTGCAAGATGAAGGAACTAACAAAAGCCGAAGAACAAATCATGCAGATATTATGGAGGCTGGAAAAGGGTTTTGTTAAGGATATTCTTGAATATCTGCCCAAGCCAAAGCCAGCTTATAATACTGTATCAACAATTGTCAGGATTTTAGAAAAAAAGGGATTTGTCTCTCACAAAGCTTATGGCAAAACTCATGAATATTACCCAACTATATCTAAAGAAGAATACACAAGAAACTTCATGAAAAGGTTCGTTGAAAATTATTTCAGCGATTCCTTTAAAGAGATGGTCTCGTTTTTTGCCAAAGAAAAGAGCATGAGTATATCCGAATTAGAAGACATGATAAAAACGATAAATAAGGAAATAAAGAAACAAAAGGCGGACAAAAATGGATAATTTAATTTTATATCTCTTTGAAGTCAGTGTCAGCCTGGCTCTCTTTTATTCTATCTACTGGCTTTTCTTAAAGAAGGAAACCTTTTTTGAAGTAAACAGACTTTTCTTAATTTCTTCCGTCCTATTTTCGTTTATCGTTCCCTTTATAAATGCTTCATTTATCAAGATTTCTTCTCCGATTGCATCGCGCCAGTTAATAGAAAGAACTTACGTTTTTGGCCAAACAGCCTCGACACAATCAAAAACCATGGGATTTTTCGATGTTTTATGGTTGATCTATCTCATCGGTGCCGGACTATTTCTTTTGCGCTTCCTTTATAAACTTCTTAAATTGCAAATACTCATCAAGAAAAGTAGCATCGAGAGGATTAACGGAATCAACGTTGTTTTTGTTGAGAAGGACTTAGCGCCGTTTTCGTTTTTCAACTTCGTTTTTGTTAATAGATCCAATATTTCTGAGGAAGATTTTAATAGAATCGTCGCCCATGAAATGATTCATATAAGACAGTATCATTCCGTCGATTTACTTGTCATGGAATTGTTAACCATTCTCCAATGGTTTAATCCTTTTGTATGGCCGTACAAAGAATCTCTAAAGGAGACACATGAGTACTTGGCTGATAATGCAGTCATTGCGCAGGGCTGTAACGCAGCCAAGTATCAACTGCTCATATTTGAGCAGCATGTGGGCGTGAAATTGTTTGAATTTGCAAACAATTTCAATCATTCACAAATCAAAAGGAGGATAACCATGATGACCAAAAGAAAATCCAAAAGATGGGCAAAGTTCAAAGTTCTGCTGATCTTACCGCTGTTGTCTTTTTTAGTACTGACCTTTGCCGATTCAAACACCGCGAGAGAGCCTGATAAAGCCAAGCAGAAAGACGCAGATAATGCATTGATCACTCAGCGAGACGCTAAAGATTCTACACATGCCGAAGATCAAAAAAAGGCAGAAGATGAGAAAAAGAAGAAGGAGCTTGCCAAAAGAGTTCTAGAAGAAACGAAAAAAATTGAGATGTCTATCAAAGAACTGAAGAAAAAGTACAAAGAAACAGACGACCCAGAGATGAAAAAGAAAATAAAGGAGAAAGCCCTAGCTCTTGAAAAGAAGCTGATGGAGCTCAAAGAAGGACAAGAAATACATGCGAAGACGGTAAAGTACAAAGAAGGGAAAAAGTTTGATGCGAAGGAGATGAAACTCAAGGAAACGCAAAAATTTGATGCGAAGATGGTAAAGCTCAAAGAAGGGAAAAAAATAGAAGTTGACAAGATGTCCTATGATGAATTGATTGAACTGGAAAAGCTAGAAAAGGAGTACAAGGCGACTGACGATCCAGAGATGAAAAAGAAAATAAAGAAAAAAATGGCAGAGCTCCAAAAGATGATACAGATGGATGAAACGAAGAAAATAGAGATGTACATCAAGGAACTGGAACACAAGTATCAAGCGACTGATGATCCTGAATTGAAAAAGAA